>Ga0098066_1000015_pt1 | contig 82490 bp, 75 predicted proteins | sample 25BtaG_FD_76332 | JGI IMG/M metagenome (GOLD analysis project Ga0098066, IMG submission 76332) | Marine viral communities from Cariaco Basin, Caribbean Sea - 25B_WHOI_OMZ_CsCl | ecosystem: Environmental > Aquatic > Marine > Oceanic | place: Caribbean Sea: Cariaco Basin | collected 2014-11-08
CTGTCAAAGTGGAACTGGGGTTCGGCGACGGTCAGGTCCGGATCTTCGGCCGACTGGCTCTGGGAACGGCTGATGGTCTGGCGCATGGCCCTGGAAAGATCCCGCAGCTGCACCAGTACGCCGTACTCCCAGGCAGGCGTGTTGTCCATCCACAGCCCCGGCGGAAAGATATCGTTGGATATATAACCGCCCGGCTTGTCCAGAAGGGTTTCGGCAACACGGATCATGGTGGCCGTGGTGGCAAAACCGGTCACCGGCTCGCGTCCCATGTCGTTGGCCAGGGTTCGGGTATGCTCCCTCACCGAGAAGGTGTCCGGCTCACTGCTCCAGATCATTCCCAGAATGATGGTAACCAGCAGATAGAGCACCACGACCACGACAACAATCTTGCCGATGGAACGCCCTTTACCCGCCGTTGCGGAGGAGCCCTGATAACCCGATCCACTGCCAGAGAAGAGGGATTTGAGTCGGTTAAACATAGTCACTGTCCTGTGCCGATGAACCAGAAGTCCGGGCTCAAAGATGAATGATTTATCAGGTTTTTGCAATGCCGGCAGTGAGTTAGCCATGCTCGTCCTGACCCGTAATCAAGCACTGGCATCGCCTCCGCCCACCGGCGGCTCACCCACCGGACCGGGCCGCCCCAGATGGTAACCGGTGGCGGCGTCAACACCGGCCGATTTCAGGGTACGCCATTCCGCTTCCGTTTCCACCCCGGAAGCCAGTACCTTCACGCCGCGGCCATGGGCGATGGTAATCATGGACTCCAGGTAGAACCGGTTATCGTCCTGCCGGTCAATGCCGTGCACGAAGCTGGAGTCAATACGAAGTGCCTGGATAGACAGATGCCTCAGGTAACTGAAGGGGATACCACCCACACCAAAGCGGTCCACCAGCAGCCTGGCCCCGGTACGACGTAACTGCACAACCAGTGACTGGGTTTCGCGTCGATGGTAGTGCAGCGCCTGCTCGGGGAACCCTATCCATAACCGCTCCATATCAATGCCGGCATCACGGGCCAACGCCAGGGCCTGTTCGGCAAAGCCAGGCGACACGGCCGACGACGCGCCCAGCGAGATACCAAGGGTAACCAGAGGCTCATCCCGCAACCGTTGCAGGGTACGCTCCAGCACCATCAGGTCAAGCTGCGCCATCAGCCCGAACCGCTCAGCCAGGGGAGCGTATACATGACCCCGCACCCAGTTACGCTCAATCAGCAGGCGGGAGAACACCTGGTGGTAAAGCACCGTGGTATCGTCAGCGGCCACCACCGGTTGCTCCCAGAGCCAGAGGTTTTCCTGGTCGAGTGCCTGCTCAAGAAGTCCCCGCCAGTCCTCGGCCCCGTGGTGGACATCGGCGCCACTGTCCGCCAGCTCACAGTTACTGATTCCTTCAAGCTGGGCACGGCGCAGGGCTCCGTCCGCCGCCTCGAACAGGCTCCGTACCGACAGACCATCCGCGACTCCGGCGACACCCGCATGAACCACCATAGCGGTCATCGTTCCACCACCTTCATCGGCCCCCTCACCTGAAAAATCGCCACAGATGGACTGCAGGTCGTTGACCAACTCCCGCCCCCAGATCTGAGCGTCAGCAGGGGCGCCACCGGGAACAAACACTGCAAATTCAGCCCCGCTGCGACGCCCTGCAAAACTCCCCGCATGCCGGTTCACAAACGCCCGCAACTCACCTGCCAGGCGAATCAGCAAAGCGTCAGCCTCCAGCCGACCGGCATACTGATTGAAGTCCGCGAAACCGCCCACCTGGAGCAGGATCAGCGACCCGGGGCGACGACCTTCTTCGCTGACTACTTCCACTGCCAGTCGCTGGTCGAAGGCATTGCGACTGCCCAGGCCGGTGAGTGCGTCTTCATTATTGAGCTTGCGTAGATGGGCGATCAGAGCGGCCTGCCCGGAGAACAGCTGCTCCAGGTCATCGGTCATCTGGTTCATGGCCCGGGTTACCTGGTTCAGCTCCCGGGTAGAGCGAACGCCAGTACGACGCCGGAAGTCCCGGCGACCGATTGCTTCCGCTTGCTGCTCCAGTGCCCGCAGTGGCCGAAGAAGCCGGCCAAGCAACAGATACAGTGCAGCAATAGCGACCACACCGATCAATACGGAAGCCACGATGAGCCAGACAGTGACCCACCAGAGATCCTGATAAGCGTTGCCCGGGTGCCCCACCACGCGCACCTGGCCCAGCCAGCGCCAGCCTTTCATCACCGAGGCCGTGCCCTCCGGCCTGGGCAGCTCCACCATGGCCACGAACCACCCGGGTACGCCCAGGCCGGACAGGGACCGGGCACGCCCGGCCACCACCCGATCGTCGTGATCAATAAACTCGATCACCAGGTAGTCACCACTGTCGAACATGGAGTCGATCAATGACGCCACCGCAACCCGGTCACTGGCATCAATAGCATTGGACAATGACAGGCCGACAGCGGTAGCAGCATCACGGGTGCGCCCCTCCAGCTCTTCCGCAACGTAGCTACGAAAACGGTCGAAACTGATCAGCATGCTGGCAACCAGCAGCAACAACACCAGCGCGCCGGTAAAGATCAACAACAGGGTCCGCAGTGTAATTACCCGGGTGGTACCGGGTATTTGCCATCTCTGCCGCATCCGTGCCCTACCTTTTGGGGAAGATTTCAGCCCGCGCAGCGTTAAAGAACGTGCCCATGTCTCAGGTTCACAAAGATTTACAGTTCGTCGCCTGCGCCTTCTGTTACAAACACTATAGACTGCAGCCACAGAGTCATCCTGCAATCGATAATGAAAGGCGTACCGGGACACCACCCTGGCTTCAACCGGGGCGCCAGAACCGCTTTCCGATGCGCTGACAAGAACAGGACAGGACCTACCGGAAACATGACTGACGAGTCCCAGAAAGAAAAGCTGCGCCAGCATTTTGCCCGCCGCGTCACCAACCAGGCCCGGGTCGTCCTGGACACCTGGCAGAAGATCCACGCTGACCCACAGGCAGCCGCCCCCTTCCGCGGAGACCTGGAAGCCTCAGCCGACAAGCTCGCCCGTTATGCCAGCCGGTTCGAGATGACCGCCTACGTGGAAGCCGGCAAGGGCATCCTGTCCGCCCTCCCTCACTGGACCCCGGGCGAAGCGCCCGGCCAGGCAGCCGTGGAAGCCTTGCGGGAAGCGGTCATGTACCTGGAGCAAAGCACCCAGCGCAGGTCTGATCGCCAGAACTCGGAACCTCCGAGGGTTTACCGCAAAACCCCGGTCTATATCGCCCTGGCCAGTCACGAACTGGCCACAAGGCTGGTGAGACAACTGGAATTTTTCGGATTCCGCGCAGAAGCCTTCGCGTCCCCGGATGACCTGATGGATGCCTGCGCCCTGCATAAACCGGAAACCATCCTGATGGATATCCGCTTTGGCGGTGGGTCGGATACGGGGCTGGCGACCGTGGAAACGCTGCAACAACGACACGACACTCCCATACCCATCATCTTTGTCAGCGAAGAGGATGGCACCATTGAAACCCGGCTGCGCGCATCCCGCTGCGGCGGTGAGGAGTTCTTCCACCCCGCGGTGGATCCTGGCCAACTGATCGAGAAAATCGAAACCTACACCCACAACAACGCGATAGAACCTTACCGGGTGCTGGTACTGGACGACTCCCGGGCCCAGGCCAAGTTCATGGAAACCGTGCTCAACAAAGCCGGCATGAAAGCCCACATTATTACCGACCCGATGAACATCATCGTCGCCCTGGAGGAGTTCAACCCCGAGATCATCATTCTGGACATGTACATGCCAGGCTGTACGGGCATGGAAATCGCGCGGGTGATTCGCCAGCAGGACCGGTTCCACAGTGTGCCCATTATCTACCTGTCCGCCGAGGACGATGTCCAGAAACAGTTGCACGCCATGAGCCTGGGTGGTGATGACTTCCTTACCAAGCCCATTGACCCGAAGCACCTGGTCGCCACCATCCATAACCGGGGCCGGCGCGCCCGCTCACTGTTGGCATTGATGATCCGGGACAGCCTGACCGGGTTGTTCAATCACACCCATACCCTCTACCTGCTGGAGCAGGAGATGGTCCGCGCCAGCCAGAAAGGTCAGTCCCTGTGTTTCGCCATGATCGACGTGGACTATTTCAAGAAGGTGAACGACACCTTCGGGCACCCCATTGGCGACCGCATCCTCCGCGCACTCTCCATGTTCCTGAAACAGCGTTTGCGCAAGACGGATCATATCGGACGCTACGGCGGTGAAGAATTTGCTGTGATCATGCCCGACACCCGGGAGAGTGACGCACGGGCTGTGCTCAACGATATCCGCGAGCGCTTTGCGGAGCTGACCCAGACAGCAGGCGACCGGGAATTCCACGTCACGTTCAGCTGTGGCGTTGCGCGCTGGGAGGGCGAGGCAGCCTCATCCCTCTGCGAACGGGCTGACCAGGCGCTTTACCAGGCCAAGAATGCCGGACGCAACTGCGTGATTGGCAGCGAGGAACACCCTGGCTGACACAAACGGACGAGGGTGGCGTAAAAAACCCAAACTCCGGTATTCCGTCCATGAAACCATGGTCTTATGGACGGAACTGCCGCAAACGTCGAAAATGGCGAGCCAGATGCAATGAATTCAGACATGCACCACGAATTCATACGGTCGTTTGTTAAAAACTGTTGAACCGGCAACTTTCAACCCGCATCATGGGCGCAAAATTCGCTAAAATACGCTATTTTCACCAAATCCCAGTAAGGCACGATTCGTCATGGCCACCATCCTAGTCCTCCACGGACCGAACCTGAACATGCTCGGCGTCCGCGAGCCGGACGTCTATGGCCATGAAACCCTTCAGGATATCAACGAGCGCCTCCATGCCGCCGCTGCCGATCACGGACACCACCTGCTGCACCTGCAGTCCAATGCCGAATACGAACTGATCGAACGACTGCATGATGCCCGTGCCGAAGGTATCGATTACCTGATTTTCAACCCCGCGGCCTTCACCCACACCAGTGTGGCTCTGAGGGATGCGGTGCTGGCGTCCGGCGTCCCGTTTATAGAGGTGCACCTGTCCAACGTGCATGCCCGGGAAGCTTTCCGCCATCACTCCTATTTCTCCGATATCGCCGATGGCGTTATCTGCGGCCTTGGCAGTCAGGGCTATGACCTGGCCCTCCAGGCCGCCCTGCAAAGAATCCATTCCAACTGACACCGATAATACGGGACTGAACTACCATGGATATTCGCAAAATCAAGAAACTGATCGAACTCCTTGAGGAATCCGACGTCGAGGAACTGGAGATCCAGGAGGGAGACGACTCGGTTCGCATCTCCCGGCGACGCGAGCACGCCAGCGTCACCTATGCACCCCAGCCCATGCATGCGCCCCAACCGCAGGCTGCTGCCCCGGCTCCTGCCGCCGAACCGGCCGCCCCGGAACCGCAGGCGCCTTCCGGCCATGCCGTGAAGTCGCCCATGGTCGGCACTTTCTATCGGGCGCCGTCACCCACCGCAGCATCCTTTGTGGAAGTGGGCCAGACGGTCAAGGCCGGCGACGTCATCTGTATCGTTGAAGCCATGAAGATGATGAACCAGATCGAAGCCGACAAGAGCGGTACGGTAACCGAGATCCTGGTGGAGAACGGACAGCCGGTAGAGTTCGACCAGCCGCTGGTTATCATTTCCTGAGCAACAGGTGACTAAAGATCATGGCCATGATTGATAAAGTTCTGATCGCCAATCGCGGCGAGATCGCACTGCGGGTGCTCAGGGCCTGCAAGGAACTGGGCATTCGTACCGTCGCTGTACACTCCCAGGTAGACCGCGACCTGATGCACGTCCGCCTGGCGGACGAGTCCGTGTGCATTGGTCCCAACAGCGCCACTGAAAGCTACCTCAATATCCCTGCCATCATCAGTGCGGCCGAGGTTACCGACAGCGTGGGCATCCACCCGGGCTATGGTTTCCTGGCAGAAAACGCCGACTTTGCCGAACAGGTGGAAAAGAGCGGGTTTACCTTTATCGGCCCCCGGGCCGAAACCATCCGTCTGATGGGCAACAAGGTATCCGCCATCGAAGCCATGGTGAAGGCGGGCGTCCCCACCGTGCCTGGCTCCAACGGCCCCATTAACAATGATGATGAGCGCACCCTGCGCATCGCTCGGGAAATCGGCTATCCGGTAATCATCAAGGCCGCTTCCGGCGGTGGAGGCCGGGGCATGCAGGTGGTTCATTCGGAGGCGGCCCTGCTCAAGGGCATCCAGGTCACCCAGAGTGAGGCCAAGAACGCCTTTGGCGACCCCACCGTCTACCTGGAAAAATACCTCGAGCGGCCTCGCCACGTGGAAGTCCAGGTGCTGGCCGATACCCACGGTAACGTCATTCACCTGGGTGACCGGGACTGCTCCATGCAGCGTCGCCACCAGAAGGTTATCGAGGAAGCGCCGGCGCCGAACATCGATGAAGAGGCCCGCCAGAAGACCCTCAAGGCCTGTGTCGATGCCTGCAAGGAGATTGGCTACGTGGGCGCAGGTACCTTCGAGTTCCTGTACCAGGACGGTGCCTTCTACTTCATCGAGATGAACACCCGGGTCCAGGTTGAACACCCGGTCTCCGAAATGGTCACTGGTGTCGATATCGTGCGTGAGCAACTGCGTATCGCCAGCGGCATGCCACTGCAGTACAGCCAGGACGACATCACCATTTCTGGCCATGCCATGGAGTGCAGGATCAATGCCGAGGACCCGAAAACCTTTGTTCCCAGCCCCGGCAAGGTGAATCACTTCCATGCACCCGGCGGGAACGGCATCCGCGTGGACTCTCACCTGTACAGTGGCTACACAGTGCCGCCCTACTACGACTCGCTGGTGGCCAAGCTGATCACCTGGGGCGACGACCGGGAAATCGCCCGCCGTCGAATGAAGAACGCCCTGGACGAACTGGTGGTGGACGGCATCAAGACCAACCAGCCCCTGCATCGAAACCTGGTGAGGGACGGCGGCTTCAAGAGCGTGGATTTCACCATCCACTACCTTGAAAAGTTGATACGGGACTGATATGCCCTGGATCCAACTGCAGATTCCGGCTGATCCTGACACGGCGGATCAGCTGGAAGACCTTCTCATGGAGATGGGTGCCGACGCTGTCACCATGGAAGACGCCGCCGACCAGCCCATCTTTGAACCGGATCCTGGTACCACCCCCTTGTGGGGTGATACCCGGGTGACGGGACTGTTCGATGCCGACCAGGATATTGAGCAGATCTGCTCTGCCATCCGCGATGCCTGGCACCAGCAGACCCAGCAGGAACTGCCGGACATCGAGGTCACCCTGGTTGAAGACAAGGACTGGGAGCGGGCCTGGATGGATGACTTCCAGCCCCTCAAGTTCGGGCACCGCCTGTGGATCGTACCCAGCTGGCACGCCGCACCGGAACCCGAAGCCGCCAACCTGCTGCTGGACCCTGGCCTTGCCTTTGGTACCGGCACCCACCCCACCACAGCCCTTTGCCTCGAATGGCTGGATGCCACGGAAGTGGAAGGCTGCCAGGTCATTGATTACGGTTGCGGCTCCGGCATCCTGGCACTGGCGGCCCTGCTGCTGGGTGCTGGCCACGCGATCGGCGTCGATACCGATCCACAGGCCCTGGAAGCCAGTCGTGATAACGCCCGCCGCAACGACGTCAGCGATGAGCGGTTTGATCTCTACTTGCCAGGTAATGAACCGGACACCCAGGCTGACATACTGTTGGCAAACATCCTGGCGGGCCCACTGGTTGAACTGGCTCCCACCCTCGCAGGGAAAGTCCGGCCCGGAGGCCACCTGGTTCTGTCCGGCATCCTTGCACAACAGGCCCGTGAAGTGATGACCGCCTACGAACCCTGGTTCGTCATGGACGAGCCCGAACAACGCGAAGAGTGGATACGCCTCACAGGTCGCCGCATTGGTGGATGACGACACGCAACACTGTCGCTAAACTGCTGAGAGCCTTTGACCTTACAGGATTTTAGGATGGCCGATACTTCCAGCCTGCTGACCCGCTGCCCCCACTGCGATACCCGTTTCCGGGTAACCAGTGAACAACTGACCGTCGCTGATGGCAAGGTGCGCTGCGGGCATTGCATGGAAGTGTTCGACGCTCGCAGCCATGCAGACTCCCCGGCGGCCAGCCAACCCGGGGAGGCAAACCGGGAGCACTTCGGTGCCACCGATCCCGATGAAGACCTGATCTTCCAGGACAACCCGGTAGAAGACGCCGCCGAAGGCCCCTATGCCGGGCAGGACTCCCATTTTGCCGATGACGAACTCAGCGACAGTTTCCGCGGCGTGGACGCCGGCGCTGAGCATCACGGCGACCTCCACGATGACGATGTCGATGACGTGGACGAGAGCTGGGCGGAAGCCATGCTTCAGGAGGAGTTGCCGGACAACACCCCGAACCAGCACCAACAGGCCTCCCCCGCGCCTGCCGGCCATGCTGACCCTGAATCTCCGGCCCACCGGCAGGCTCCCGGCGAGGAGTCGGCCGAATCTGCGGCCTGGCGCCAGCATGACCCGGCTACCGGAGAACCGGGCTACCCGGCTTCCACCGACGACCTGGAGATCGTCGGAATGGTGGCCGAGGCAGAGCCCGACGCCAGGCCTGCGGACGTCGAACGCCCCCGTGACGGTATCACCGGTGGCACCTTCCCTTCACTGGATGACGTCTCCCCCTACGACCGTCTGTCCAGCGAACCGGTGTCCGTCGGCTCCCGCTCCGGTGGCAGCCTGCGAGGCTGGCTCTGGACCCTGGTCGTGCTGGCCCTGCTGGGAGGGGTGATTTCCCAGGTCGCATGGTTCCAGTTCGACCGGCTATCGGCCATTCCCGAACTCCGCCCCTGGTATGAAAAGGCCTGTGAATACGCCGGTTGCGAACTGGCACCACTGGTTGCCATGGATCGCATCCAGAGCCGCAAGCTGGTCGTCCGCACAGACCCCGATAACCGTTCCGCCCTGCTGGTGGACGCTGTAATTATCAACCAGGCCGAATTCGAGCAGCCATTCCCCGCCATCGCACTTACCTTTTCCAACCTGAATGGCGACGTGGTGGCCCAGAGCATCTTCCCACCCGAGGATTACCTCGCCGGTGAGGGCGCCGACCTGGAGGCCATGCCATCAGGTACTCCGGTACGCATCGCTATCAGTATCCGCGATCCCGGCCGTGACGCAGTCAACTACAACCTGCGATTCGTTAACCGTAGCAACGACTCCTGACCCCCTCCTTTATCAACCATTGGTGGACACCAGGTCGAATAAAAGTCAACCAGACAGGGTGAAAAATAATCAACTTTTTCCCCTGTTCCGGCCTTCAATACCCTCACCCCCGGCGGTATCATTGTCGCCCCCTGAATCCGGCATCCTTTTCTGACTGGCGTCCCATACGGGAGCCAGATGATCGGGTATGGTAGATTCAGAGACAGTTCTGGTAACCGACGACGGACTCAGACGTATGCTGCCCACGGTGAAGATAGGGCCCTATACCTTACCCAATTCCCTGGTGGTCGCGCCCATGGCCGGCGTGACCGACCGCCCTTTCCGGCAACTCTGCCGGCGCATGGGTGCGGGCCTGGCTGTGTCTGAAATGGTGATTGCCGACCCGTCCCTCTGGCATACCCGAAAATCACGCCTGCGGCTGGATCACAAGGGCGAACCTGAGCCCCGCTCGGTGCAAATCGCTGGCGGTGACCCGGACATGCTGGCCAACGCCGCCCGCATGAACGCTGAGCAGGGCGCCCAGATTATCGATATCAACATGGGCTGCCCGGCCAAGAAAGTCTGCAACAAGGCGGCCGGCTCGGCGTTGATGAAGGATGAGGCCCTGGTAAAGGACATACTCCATGCCGTGGTTCAGGCGGTAGACGTGCCCGTCACCCTGAAAATGCGCACCGGCTGGGACCGGGACAACCGCAATGCCGTCACTATCGCCCGCATGGCGGAAGATGCCGGCATCCAGGCACTGGCCGTACACGGGCGCACCCGGGCCGACGCCTATCGGGGCGTGGCGGAATACGACACCATCGCCCAGGTGAAAGAGGCCGTCACCATCCCGGTGTTCGCCAACGGCGATATCACCACGCCCCAGCAGGCGCAGTCGGTGCTCCGGCACACCGCCGCCGACGGCCTGCTGGTTGGCCGGGGCGCCCAGGGCAGGCCCTGGATCTTCCGGGAGATAAAGCATTTCCTGGAAACCGGGGAAGTCATGGCACCGCCCCCGCTGGAAGAGGTAGAAGCCATCCTGCTGGATCACCTGCAGGCGCTTCACTGTTTCTACGGCGATCCCATGGGGGTTCGCATCGCTCGCAAGCACGTGGGCTGGTACCTGCAGGCCCACGACGCCGGCAAACAGTTCCGCAAGCGTTTCAATACGCTGGAGTGCGCCAAGGCGCAGTCCGACAGTATCCAACAGTATTTTGCAGCCTTACGAAATGGAGAGGTATTCGCAGCATGACCGCTGAAACACTGGCACACGATTCCATGGCCCGTTCCGCAAACGACGACCAGCCCACCCTTCAGACCGTCAGCAACACCGGTAACTCGGTAACCCTGCGCGACAGCGTTGAAGTGGCCCTGAAGAACTACCTGGCCCAGCTGGACGGTGCTCCGGTCACCGACGTCTACCAGCTGGTGTTGTCGGAAGTGGAAGCCCCCCTGCTGGAACAGGTCATGAAGTACACCCGCAACAACCAGACCAGGGCCTCAACCATGCTGGGGCTGAACCGCGGCACGCTGCGCAAGAAACTCAAGCAGTACGGTCTGCTATAATCATCGGATTCTCCCAAGGCCTCCCGGAGTTGTTTCGCGAGGCCTTTCCTGTTTCAAGAAGGCATCGAAAATGGCAACTCCGTCAAACACCCCCGTTCGTCGGGCCCTGATCAGTGTGTCCGACAAGACCGGCATCGTTGAGTTCGGCCGCAGGCTGACCGAGCGCGGCATTGAACTTCTGTCTACCGGCGGCACCTTCCGCCTGCTGAAGGAAAACCAGGTTCCGGTGACTGAAGTGAGCGATCACACCGGCTTCCCGGAAATGATGGATGGCAGGGTCAAGACCCTGCACCCGAAAATCCATGGCGGCATCCTCGGGCGTCGTGGCACCGACGACCAGGTGATGGCAGAGCACGGTATCGCACCCATCGACATGGTGGTCGTTAACCTCTATCCCTTTGAAGAAACCGTGGCGAACCCGGACTGCGACCTGGCCACCGCCATCGAGAACATCGATATCGGCGGCCCCACCATGGTCCGCGCCGCCGCCAAGAACCACAACGATGTGGCTATCGTGGTCAACGCCTCGGATTACCACAGGGTTCTGAAAGAGCTGGAAGAGAACGATGGCGAGCTCTGCTACAGCACCCGCTTCGACCTCGCAGTCAAGGCCTTCGAGCATACCGCCGGCTACGACGGTGCCATTGCCAACTACCTGGGTGGCCGCACCCCGGATAACGACAACGCCGACTTCCCCCGCACCTTCAACGCCCAATATGTGAAGGTCCAGGATATGCGTTACGGCGAGAACCCTCACCAGCGGGCTGCCTTCTATGCTGAGCGCAACCCGAAGGAAGCCTGCGTTGCCACCGCAAAGCAGTTGCAGGGCAAGGAACTGAGCTACAACAACGTGGCCGATACCGATGCCGCCCTGGAATGCGTCAAGCCCTTTGCCGACCCGGCCTGCGTGATCGTCAAACACGCCAACCCCTGTGGTGTGGCCATTGGTGCGGATATCCGCCAGGCCTATGACCTGGCCTTCGCTACCGACCCTACCTCTGCGTTCGGTGGCATCATTGCCTTCAACCGTGAGCTCGACGGCGAAACGGCGCAGGCCATCATCGATCGCCAGTTCGTGGAAGTGATCATTGCACCGACCATTAGCCCCGAAGCGATCGAGCTGGTGGCCGCAAAGAAAAACGTGCGCCTGCTGGCCTGTGGTGAATTCGATGGCGAGCGTGCGAAGGCCCTGGACTACAAGCGGGTCACCGGAGGCCTGCTGGTGCAGGACCGGGACCTGGGGATGGTCTCCATGGATGAGGTCAAGGTCGTCACAGAGCGCCAGCCCACCGAGGACGAGCTCAACGATATGCTGTTCGCCTGGGAAGTGGCCAAGTACGTCAAATCCAACGCCATCGTGTACGCCCGAGCCGGACGCACCATCGGCATTGGCGCCGGCCAGATGAGCCGGGTATACAGCGCAAAGATCGCCGGCATCAAGGCGGCCGACGAGAAGCTGGAAGTGAAGGGGTCGGTGATGGCCTCCGACGCCTTCTTCCCGTTCCGGGATGGCATCGACGCTGCCGCCGAAGCGGGGATAACCGCTGTTATCCAGCCGGGCGGCTCCATGCGCGACCAGGAGGTGATCGACGCCGCCAACGAGCATGGTATCGCCATGGTCTTCACCGGCATGCGCCATTTCCGCCACTGAGGAGAAAAATAATATGAATATCCTGATTATCGGTAGCGGCGGCCGCGAGCACGCCCTGGCCTGGAAGGCGGCTCGCTCACCCCTGGCCGACCGGGTCTTTGTGGCCCCGGGCAATGCCGGCACGGCACTGGAACCACGCCTGGAGAATGTCTCCATCGACGTGATGGACCTTGATGCCCTGGCTGACTTTGCCGCTACCCACGACGTGGGCCTGACCATTGTGGGCCCGGAAGCACCACTGGTAGCCGGCATTGTCGACAAGTTCGAATCCCGCAATCTGCGGGTGTTTGGCCCCAGTCAGGGCGCGGCCCAGCTGGAGGGCTCAAAGGCCTTTACCAAGGACTTCCTGGCGCGGCACAACATCCCGACCGCCGCCTACGCCAACTTCACCGATGTGAACGAAGCGCTGGCCTATGTGCGCAGTCAGGGCGCGCCGATCGTGGTGAAGGCCGATGGCCTTGCCGCCGGCAAGGGTGTGATCGTTGCCATGACCCTGGAAGAAGCCGAAGCCGCCATCCGCGATATGCTGGCCGGCAATGCCTTCGGTGATGCCGGTAGCCGGGTGGTGGTCGAGGAATTCCTGGACGGCGAGGAAGCCAGTTTTATCGTGATGGTGGATGGCGAGCATGTCCTGCCCATGGCGACCTCCCAGGACCACAAGCGGGTGGGCGACGGCGATACCGGGCCCAATACCGGTGGCATGGGCGCCTACTCCCCGGCCCCCGTGGTGACCGATTCTGTGTACCAGAGAATCATGGATGAGGTGATCTATCCGACCGTTCGTGGCATGGCTGCCGAGGGTCACCCCTACAAGGGCTTCCTCTACGCCGGCCTGATGATCGATAACGACGGCGCACCGAAGGTCATTGAATTCAACTGCCGGTTTGGCGACCCGGAAACCCAGCCCATTATGCTGCGCATGCAGTCGGACCTGGTAGAGCTGTGCGACGCGGCCATCGACGGCAAGCTCGACCAGTGCGAATCCCGCTGGGATGACCGCGCGTCCGTCGGCATCGTACTGGCCGCTGGCGGCTACCCGGGCAACTATGGCAAGGGCGACGTTATTGAGGGCCTCCCGGAAGGGGAAACCGAGGGCGAGAAAGTTTTCCACGCCGGCACCCGGCTGCAGGGCGAACAGGTGCTCACCAATGGTGGCCGAGTCCTATGCGTCACTGCCCTGGGTAACACGGTGACCGAAGCCCAGCAGCGCGCTTACCAACTGGCGGGCAGCATTACCTGGAACGGTGCTTTCTATCGCAAGGACATTGCCTGGCGGGCCATCGCCCGTGAAAACGACTGATCCTGCCTAATTGGCCTGAAAGCCCGGTCGCAAGCGAGCTACCGGGCTTTTTTTTGCGTTACAATCGGCCCCCTGCTGTCCACAAGGAATCCGCCCCATGTCCGAAGCCATCTGGATCACCTTTGCCTTTACCCTGGGCCTGCTGGTCAAGGGAGTAGGCCTTCCGCCTTTGGTGGGCTACCTGGCAGCGGGCTTCGTCCTGAGTGGATTGTCCGGCTTCACCCCCCTGGTGGTGGAGGACACCGATGTCCTGTCCCACATTGCCCACCTGGGCGTGCTTCTGCTTCTGTTCACCGTTGGCCTGAAACTGAAGCTCAAATCCGTGGTCAGCCCGGAGGTGATCGGCGGCAGTCTGCTGCACTTCGGTATCACCTGCCTGGTATTTACCCCCGGCATCCACTACCTGGCCGGACTCGACTGGACCACTGCCCTGCTGCTGGCCGTTGCCCTGTCCTTCTCCAGTACCGTGCTCGCGGCCAAGGTACTGGAAGGCAAGCGCGAGCTACGGGCATTCCATGGTCGGGTGGCCATCGGCATCCTGATCATGCAGGACCTGATCGCACTGGTTGTAATGAGCCTGGCCGCCGGTAAGACGCCGTCTGAGTGGGCACTGCTGATCTTCGGCCTGCCCCTGCTGAGACCCTTTCTTTACCGTCTGCTGGACGCCAGTGGCCATGATGAACTGCTGGTGCTGCTGGGCCTGTTGCTGGCCCTGGTGATCGGTGGCCTTGGGTTCGAGGCAGTGGGCCTGAGCTCGGAGCTGGGCGCCCTGATCTTCGGCGCCATGCTGGCCAACCATCCCCGCTCCCAGGAGTTGTCCAAGTCGCTGTGGAGCGTGAAAGAAATCTTCCTGGTCGGTTTTTTCCTGCAGATTGGTATTGGCGGCCTGCCGGATACCAACGCCCTCATCTTCGCACTGGTTACCGCCTTGATCCTGCCATTGAAGGGGATCCTGTTCTTCTTCCTGTTGCTGCTGTTCCGGCTTCGCGCCCGCAGCAGCTTCCTGTCCAGCCTCTCACTGACCAACTACAGCGAGTTCGGCCTGATCGTAGCCAGCGTCGCCTTGCCAGAATGGCTGATCCCGCTGGCAATCGCGGTCTCCCTGTCATTCCTGCTCTCTGCACCCCTGAACCGTCTGGCGCACCCGATCTATGAGCGCCTGGCGAGTCGGCTGGCGCCGCTGGAGAGCCGCAATCACCATCCGGACGAACAGCCGATTTCGCTTGGGGACACCCGGGTACTGGTCATGGGGATGGGGCGAACCGGCACAGCGGCCTACGACCGGCTACGTGAAGATGAACCCAGGCTGATGGGACTGGACTCGGATCCTGCCAAGGCCCAGAAGCACTCGGATGAGGGCCGTAACGTGGTTTTCGCCGACGCAGAAGACACCACTTTCTGGGAGGGACTGCACATGCCGCACCTGGAAGCCGTCATCCTCGCGATGAACGACATTGAAGGCAAGGTCATTGCCGCCCGCATGTTGCGCAAGAAAGGCTTTACCGGATACGTCATCGCCCATACCGGCTATGCCGATGAAGCTGAGAAGATCCGGGATGCGGGTGCCGACGATGCCTTCCTTACCATGAGTGAAACCGGCGTAGCGCTGGCCAGCCACCTGAACGACCAGCGCCACCCGGTGCCCGGGTCAGCGGCCTGATGGATACCCAGTCCAGCTCCCTCCACGAGGAGCGACTGGATCGGGTGGCGACGCTGATCCGTGCCTCCGGTGCACGCAGTGTCCTGGACCTTGGTTGCGGTAGCGGCTCACTGCTGCGCCGCCTGGTCAGGGAGCCGGCCTACACCGCCATTACCGGGCTGGAACAGTCAGGACTCTCCCTGCGCCAGGCGCGGGCGATGCTGGCGGAAGTGGCCGCCGCTGAGTCGCGGGTTTCTCTGCTCCAGGGCAGCTACATGGACCCGGGCCTCAACCTCACGGGTTTTGACGCCGCGGCCATGGTGGAGACCATCGAGCATGTGAGCCCCGGGCGACTCTCGGAGGTGCAGCGGGCCGTGTTCGAGCACTACCATCCGGGTTGGCTGATTCTGACCACGCCCAACGCCGAGTACAATCCGTTATTCGGGCTGCGCCCCGGGGAGCTGCGCGACCCGGACCACAGGTTTGAATGGAATCGCGACAAGTTCCGTAAGTGGTGTAGCTCAACGGCAAGGCAATCCGGCTATCAGGTGCGCTTCAGCGGTATCGGTGAGGAAGACCGGGAGTTCGGGCCGCCAACGCAGGTGGCTATCTTCAGCCGACCCGGGGATTGATACCTTTTCCCACCCACGGCCCCTTCGAAAGAAGCCCTTCGACAAGCTCAGGGCGAACGGAACGCACCAAAGATATCGTTAGCCATGACATTCAGATACCGTCACCAAGTTATCGGTTTTCGCTTGTTTGGGGCTCAATTCCCGTTATTCGATCGCCCTGAGCCTGTCGAAGGGCCGCTGATTCCGTGCTTACAAACCGATCAAGTCCGTGGCGCATACTCCAGCACATCGGAATAAAAGTCGCTTTCCGGCAGGCCGGCTTCCACCAACGCATCCATCAGCGTATACACCATGACCGGTGAGCCACTGGCCATAACCTGCACGTTGCCCCAGTCAAAACCGGACGCCAGTACCGCGTCTACCAGCTGGTCGTGGTGACCACTCCAGTCGTTATCTTCATCATCCCCAACCACCGGCGCAAAGCGGAATGGCGGCCATTCCGCGTCCCAAGTCTCAGCCAGGGACCGGAGATACATATCTTCCGGGCGCCGGACCCCCCAATAGAGGGTGACCGGCTGGTCAAACCCGGTTTCACGCAGATAATCCACCATGCTTTTCATCTGGGCAAAGCCAGTGCCGGCAGCCACCATCAGCAGGGGCTTGCGCGGTGCTGCCGCGAGACAGGCTTTACCATGGGGCATCTCGAGGGTTACTTCACCGCCTGACATAAGCGCATCAATCACTTTCTGGGCGGATACCCATTCCGGCGTTGCCTGGATATGAAGCTCGATGTTGTCGGCGGACGGGCTGCTGGCAATGGAGAAATAGCAGGGCTCGGCATCCGGCAGGTTAACCGAAAGGTACTGGCCGGCGTGGAACGACAACTCCCGCCGCCGGTTCACTTTCAGCTCGACCCGGTAAACATCGTGGCTGATGGATCGCACTTCCGCGACCATCGCCTGAAACAGTTTCGGTGGATTCTCTCCAGCGCCCATAACGGCGGTTATCTCCAGTTCCAGATCGGTGAGCGCTTCAGTGCGACACAGCATCAGTCGCCCACCCATCGTGATCGTTTGTTGATTCCGGGTATTGATGGCCTCCCCTGTCAGCAGGCGGGCCTCACAGATCTCGCAGACACCGTTGCGGCATGCCGACGGTACGGCAATGCCGGCTGCTGCGGCGGCCGTCAGCAGGTCGTTGCCGGAAGCCACAGTGTAGTCCAGCCCGGACGGCCGCAACCGGACGACCCGGTAATCGGTGGCCATATTACTCGGGGCGGGAAGCCGGGGTTTCAATGCCCAGGCTGTCCCATTTCTCGTCGACACGACGCTTGATGTCGTCGTCCATGGTGATCGGTGTACCCCACTCCCGGTCGGTTTCACCCGGCCACTTGCTGGTGGCGTCCAGGCCCATCTTGGAACCCAGCCCGGACACTGGTGAGGCAAAGTCCAGGTAGTCGATGGGGGTGTTCTCCACCATCGTGGTATCACGGGCCGGGTCCATGCGCGTGGTCATGGCCCAGATGACATCGTTCCAGTCCCGGGCGTTCACATCATCGTCAGTCACGATGACGAACTTGGTGTACATGAACTGGCGCAGAAACGACCAGACCCCCATCATGACCCGCTTGGCGTGCCCGGGATACTGCTTCTTCATGGTCACTACCGCCAGGCGGTAGGAACAGCCTTCCGGCGGCAGGTAGAAGTCAACAATCTCCGGAAACTGCTTCTGCAGGATCGGGATGAACACCTCGTTGAGGGCCACACCGAGAATGGCCGGCTCATCCGGTGGCCGGCCGGTGTAGGTGCTATGGTAAATGGGGTCTTTGCGGTGAGTAATCCGCTCCACTGTAAATACCGGGAACTGATCCACCTCATTATAGTAACCGGTGTGGTCACCAAAGGGCCCTTCCGGCGCGGTATCGTCCGGGTAGATAAACCCTTCCAGCACAATCTCGGCGCTGGCAGGCACCTGCAGGTCACTGAGCCCGGCCTTGACCAGTTCGGTACGACCGCCCCTGAGCAACCCGGCGAAGGCATACTCTGAGAGGGTATCCGGCACCGGTGTTACCGCGCCAAGAATGGTGGCCGGGTCGGCGCCCAGGGCAACGGCGACGGGAAAGGGCTTGCCAGGATTGGCCCGCTGCCACTCCTGGAAATCCAGCGCACCTCCGCGGTGGCTCAGCCAACGCATGATCAGGCGGTTCCTGCCAATCACCTGCTGGCGATAGATACCCAGATTCTGGCGTTCCTTGTGGGGGCCCCGGGTAATCACCAGCGGCCAGGTCACCAGCGGCCCGGCATCCCCCGGCCAGCAATGCTGAACGGGTATCTTGCCCAGGTCCACATCGTCCTTCTCAAGCACTACTTCCTGGCAGGGGGCCGAGCGCAGCACTTTCGGGCTCATGCGCATGACCTGTCTGAACAGGGGTAGCTTTTCGATGGCATCCCGGAAGCCCTTGGGGGGATCCGGTTCCTTCAGGTAGGCGAGCAGCTTGCCGATGTCCCGCAGGGCGGTGACATTGTCCTGCCCCATGCCCATGGCGACCCGTTTTGGTGTTCCGAACAGATTGCCCAGTACCGGCATGTCGTAACCTTTCGGGTTCTCGAACAGCAACGCCGGCCCACCCGCCCGCAGGGTGCGATCGCAGATTTCGGTCATTTCCAGGTGGGGATCCACTTCAACCGAGACGCGCTTGAGCTCACCCATTTTTTCCAGCTGGGCGAGGAAGTCTCGCAGGTCGTTGTATTTCATGCCGGTCTCCGTTGTTTTGCTCGCCTCAGTCACACCTGGGGTAATCGGCAGACTTTAATTCCTTGCCTGCGGCAGTTGTGCCAGGAACGGGGCGGGGAGGGTCTTTACCAGACGCGCCATGAATACATCCTTGTAGGCTCATGTTGCCATCCCTGGCAACATTTAACGGTCTGGCAAAGACCCTCCCCGCCCCGTTCTTTAAACTCCGCGTTAACTGGAACAGGTAACAGAAGACCTTATCAACCAACGCGAGCATTGGTTAAAACCTGGTTCCGGGAAGCACAAGCACCGGTGCGCGCAAAGTGTTGGGGGACAGTGTCGAGGGGCCCCTTCCCGGACCGTTAAGTGTTGCCAGGGACGGCAACACGAGCCTACAGGGAGGTATTCATGGCGCGTCCGGGAAGGGGTCCCTCGATGCTGGCCTCAGACACAGGTTTACGCGCCTGAGGGCCAGCTGGTTTAGTCCGATCAACGACGCTTCATGGACTGGAAGAACTCGTCGTTGGTCTTCGTATCCCTGAGCTTGTCCAGCAGGAATTCGATGGCCGCGGTATCATCGTCCATGGAGTGCAGCAACTTGCGCAGAATCCAGACCCGCTGGATGTCCGCCTCAGTCATCAGCAGGTCCTCGCGGCGAGTACCGGAGCGCCGGATATTCATGGCCGGATAGACACGCTTTTCCGCAATCTTGCGGTCCAGGTGTATCTCCATGTTACCGGTACCCTTGAACTCCTCGTAGATAACCTCGTCCATCTTGGAGCCGGTATCCACCAGGGCCGTTGCCAGGATGGTCAGGCTGCCGCCCTCTTCCACATTACGGGCCGCACCGAAGAAACGCTTGGGTTTTTCCAGGGCGTGGGCGTCCACACCACCGGTGAGAACCTTGCCTGACGACGGGATAACCGTGTTGTAGGCCCGTGCCAGCCGGGTAATGGAGTCCAGCAGGATGACCACATCCTTCTTGTGCTCCACCAGGCGCTTGGCCTTCTCGATCACCATCTCCGCCACCTGGACGTGACGGGCCGGCGGCTCGTCAAAGGTGGACGCGATGACTTCGCCACGCACGGTGCGCTGCATCTCCGTCACTTCCTCCGGACGCTCATCGATGAGCAGCACCATCACATGGCACTCGGGGTTGTTACGGGTGATTGCCTGGGCGATGCCCTGCATCAACAGGGTCTTACCAGCCTTGGGCGGGGAGACGATGAGGCCGCGCTGGCCCTTGCCAATGGGCGCCACCAGGTCCAGCACCCGGGAAGACAGATCCTCTGTACTGCCGTTACCAGTCTCGAGCACCAGGCGCTCGTTCGGGAACAGCGGCGTCAGGTTCTCAAACAGAATCTTGTTGCGGGCGTTGTCCGGCTTGTCAAAGTTGATCTCGTTGACCTTGAGCAGCGCAAAATAGCGCTCACCGTCCTTTGGTGGCCGGATCTTGCCGGAGACCGTGTCGCCGGTACGCAGGTTGAAACGACGGATCTGGCTGGGAGAGACATAGATATCATCAGGCCCGGCCAGGTAGGAGGCGTCGGCGGAACGGAGGAAGCCGAAGCCGTCCTGCAGAATCTCCAGTACGCCATCACCGTAGATGTCTTCGCCGCTCTTGGCGTGCTTCTTCAGAATGGTGAAGATGACATCCTGCTTGCGCGAACGGGCGAGGTTTTCCAGGCCCATTTCCTGCGCGATGTCGAGCAATTCGGGCACAGACTTCTGCTTGAGTTCAGTAAGATTCATAGTTTGTTGGATTATCAGGAATGGAAGTAAGCGATCGTTGATATGACAGGGATGCCCCTGAACAGGTTGATCAGATAAACAGTAAAAAATTGGTGCTGGCCAGATGGAGCAACCGGTAGTGATGGAGTCCGGAAAAGTACAGAGGCCAGGGACAGGGAGAACAACCGTTCGCCAGGCAAACAGGATAATCGACTACCCACTGCGCCTCTGTCAAGTGTTACTGCCCAATTTTGCACCGGTTTTTGCGCCCTGCCTCCCTTTGGCCGGGACAGTACCTATACCGGTTGGGGTATTCCCTTCCAATGACCGTGGCCAATGCGGATACTGGACCCCATACATCTGATGACCACTGCGGAGATTGACATGAGCAGCAAACCCACCGGTGAACTGGTGCCGCTGAACATCGCCCTGTTGACCGTTTCTGACACCCGCGGGCCGGATCAGGACACCTCCGGGCAATACCTTGAAGACCAGTTGCTGGCCACCGGCCATCAGCTGGCTGCCCGCCGCATCCTGCCCGATGACGTATACCTGGTGCGGGCATTGATGTCTCGCTGGATTGCTGACCCGGCAATCCACGGCATTATCATCACCGGCGGAACCGGCTTCCACGAGCGGGACAGCACACCGGAAGCCGTCGGCCCGCTCCTGGACAAGATCATCGATGGCTTTGGCGAAGAGTTCCGCCGGCTGTCGCAGCTGGACATCGGCACCTCCACTATCCAGTCCCGGGCGTTTGGCGGGCTTGCCAACCATACCGTGATCTTCTGCCTGCCCGGCTCTACCGGCGCCTGCCGTACCGGCTGGGAGGGCATTCTCAGCACCCAGTTGGACAGCCGCCATGGCCCCTGTAACTTCGCCGCGCTGGTGCAACGCAAACCGGACCGTCCGGTGCATCGGCTGGACGAAGTGGTCGGCGACAAGGCGCAGGCGTGATGGGCGGACAGAACCTGACCTCACTGGACGATGCCCTGGAACACCTGCTGTCCGGGGCGCAGGTGATTGATCGAACAGAAACCCTCCCCCTGGAGCGGACCCTCGGTCGCATCCTGGCAGAGGATATCCGGGTACCGGCAGACGTACCACCCGCAGACAACAGCGCCGTGGATGGCTACGCCGTGCGGATGGCGGATACCGCTTCCGGGGCACCCCTGCCCGTGTCGGCCAGGGTTGCGGCCGGACAGGCGCCGGGTACCCTGGAGCCTGGCACTGCCGTACGTATTTTCACCGGTTCAGAGATTCCGGCCGGGGCCGATGCGGTGGTGATGCAGGAGCGAACCGAACCGCGGGATGGTGGCATCGCCATCATGGCAGCGGTTGAGGAAGGCCAGAACATCCGGCGCCAGGGGCAGGACCTGCGCAGCGGAGCGATTGCCCTTTCAGCGGGCACACCCATTCGGCCCCAGGAAATGGGCCTGCTCGGCTCTATGGGCATTGGTTCTGTCGAGGTGTTGCAGCCGCTGCGGGTGGCCGTCTTTTCCACCGGCGACGAGCTGGTGGACCCTGGCCAGCCGTTGCAGGCCGGCCAGATCTACAACACCAACCGTTATACCCTGACGGGGCTGCTGCAGGCAGTGGGTTGCGATATTGTTCGCTGCGAAACCCTCAGGGACAACCGGGAGAATACCCGATCGGCACTTCTTGGCGCGGCAGCCGAGGCGGATCTCATCATTACCAGCGGTGGCGTCTCCGTCGGCGAGGAAGACCATGTACGGGTCGTGCTGGAAGAAAGTGGTGAGCTTTCCCTCTGGCGACTGGCCATCAAACCCGGCAAACCGCTGGCCTTCGGTTTCCTGGACGGCACCCCGGTTCTGGGCCTGCCCGGCAACCCGGCTGCAGTGTTAGTCACTTTCCTGGTGGCCGGCCTGCCCTATATCCGTCACTGTCAGGGCAACCGCCGCTATCATGTGCTGGGCGAATACCTGCCCGCGGCGTTTTCGGTGGACAAGCCTTCAGTCCGGCGGGAGTTCCTGCGGGCCCGCAAGCAGGCCAACGGTGACCTGATCGAAATTGCCGCCTACCCGAACCAGAGCTCCGGCGTGCTGAGTTCCGCCTGCTGGGGGGACGGCCTGGCGGTGGTGCCGGAGGATACAACCCTGGCGGCAGGCGACCGTGTTCTCTACTACGCTTTCAGTGAATTGCTTGGATAACGACCATGAGTAACCAGACCCTGACCGTTCGTTTTTTCGCCCGTCTGCGGGAAGAACTGGGTACGGACCAGGAAACCCTGCCGTGCGAGACCGGTCAGACCGCCGGCGACGTGTTGGCGCAGCTATCGAACCGGGGCGGTCCCTGGGCGCAACTGACCGGCGACCAGCCGGTGATGATTGCAGTCAACCAGGCTATGGCCAGGCCTGCCACTCCGGTAAACCCCGGGGATGAAGTGGCCTTTTTCCCGCCGGTGACCGGGGGCTAGTTATGGAAGAGGTGCGCATCCAGGAAGCTGATTTCGATCCCGCTATCGAGTACAACAGCCTGAGGAACAGTGGCTCCGGTACCGGGGCCATTGCCACCTTTACCGGGCTGGTGCGAGACAGTGGTGACCTGCAGGGTGTTACCGGGTTGTACCTGGAGCATTACCCCGGCATGACGGAGCAAGTGATCCGTGACCTGATACGGCAGGCCCGGGAGCGGTGGGATATTCGCCGGGTGACGGTGATTCATCGGGTGGGTACCTTGCGGCTTTCAGACCAGATCGTGTTTGTCGGGGTGGCCAGTGCCCATCGGGGGGATGCCTTTGCGGCCTGCCAGTTTCTGATGGACGTGCTCAAGACCAGTGCGCCTTTCTGGAAGAAGGAGCTGACGGAGACCGGGGAGCATTGGGTGGAGCAGAAAGATTCGGATCTAGCGGTTGGTGGGCGCTGGGAGGAGTGACCTCATAGCCTGGGGCCTGGATCGTCGGGTGGCTTGGTTGTGAGGTGGCTGGTACCCGGGCGGGGGAGTCTTTCTTCCGGAAAAAGAACTCGCTTCGCTCAGACACCTTTTTCCTGCAGAAAGACTCCCCCACCCAGATACCGATTCAAACTCCGTTTTTCGGCATCAAAAAAACTACAGCAGATCAGCTGGTTTATTCCGGTTACTGAAAACCTCGCCTGCTTCCGGACAGGCCACGACCACTGCACCAACCGATTCTGCAAATCCCATGACCCGTCGGTTACCGGATTCCAGCCACTGCTGGAGAGAAACCATAAGGCTGACGGGATAGACCCCATGCAGGGGGTGTGTCCTGCCCTCACTTTCGGCGATTACCGGGCGTTCAGGCTGCGCCTCCCAGGCGGTTACCAGGGCGTCGAGGGTGGCCGGGGTGATACCGGGGGTGTCACAGGGGCAGACGAGGACTGCGCTGGCGCCTTCACGAGCAGCGGCTTTAAGGCCGGTCAGCAGGCCGGCCAGGGGGCCCTGATAATGGAAGTTTTCAGGATCCGGGAGAACGTGGCCAGGGGCCAGCTGTTTGTAGTCGTTCAGGGAGCGGTTGGCGCTGATGAATACTTCGGGCGCAACGGCACTCAGGGCCTTGTAGACCCACCTTGCCATCGGCTGCCCCTGCCAGTTGAGCATGCCTTTATCCTGGCCGCCCATGCGGGTGCCTTTGCCGCCTGCGAGAAGCAGGCCGATGATAACGGGAGGCCGGTCGCTGGTCATGGCAATAAAAAACCGCCCGTGACCCTGGCTTGTGTTTGCTGACCAGGTTCAGGGGCGGCTTTGGACATTAACCGCTTAGAGGTTGCTGTCCAGGAAGGCAGCCAGCTGCGACTTGGACAGCGCGCCCACCTTGGTGGCATCCACGTTGCCGTTCTTGAACAGCATCAGGGTGGGAATGCCGCGGATGTTGAACTTGGGCGGGGTCTGTTCGTTTTCGTCGATGTTCAGCTTGCAGACCTTGAGCTTGCCTTCGTATTCCTCGGCAATTTCCTCCAGGACCGGGGCAATCATCTTGCACGGTCCGCACCACTCTGCCCAGTAATCCACCAGTACAGGGGTGTCAGAGTTCAGTACGTCCTGCTCAAAGGAATCGTCGGTTACGTTTACGATATTTCCGCTCATTGCTGTTTCCTGCTTCTGTCACGGGAGGCCGAAAACCCTTGCGGGAGCTGGCGTCCGGTGAGCTGGATCTTTGACGGTGTGATCACCGCCGCGAACAAAATGGGGTGGCTTTTGACAAAGCGACTATACGTTACTTTACGCGATTTGGCTTCCACCTGTGAAGCGCCCGGCAGGCAGTAGTCTCCGCTATTGCGAGGTGTATCCGGTACTGACAGGCTTTGTCCAATTCGCTTATAGTACCGGCAGCGGCGCAGGCGCCTCACTATAAAGGCTGGCAAGAGGATTTCAAGACACGTGACGGCTTCAGATAATGCCAACCCGCCCGAGTTACTTGCGGCCATTGATATGGGCTCCAACAGCTTTCACATGGTAGTGGCCCGCCAGGTTCACGGGGAAATCCGGACCCTGGAGAAGATGGGGGAGAAAGTTCAACTGGGGGCTGGCCTGGACGCGGACAACAAGCTCACCGAAGAAGCCCAGCAACGGGCCCTTGCCTGCCTCAGCCGCTTTGCCCAGCGCATCAGCGGTATGCCCCCGGAAGCCGTCCAGATTGTGGGCACCAATGCCCTGCGTGTCGCTCGCAACACCCAGGAGTTCATCGCCCGCGCCGAGGAAGTGCTTGGCTACCCCGTAGAGATCATTGCCGGCCGGGAAGAGGCCCGCCTGATCTACCTTGGCGTCTCCCATACCCTGTCGGACGACACCGGTCGACGCCTGGTGGTGGATATTGGTGGTGGCAGCACCGAGTTCATCATTGGCGAACGTTTCGAGACCCAGGCACTGGAAAGTCTGCACATGGGTTGCGTGTCATTCCGGAATCGTTATTTCCCTGATGGCAAGATCAGCCGACGGTTGATGGACCAGGCCGTCACCCACGCCTCCCAGGAACTGCTCAATATCCGTTCCCGTTACCGGGAGCTGGGCTGGCACAGTGCGGTGGGATCGTCCGGCTCCATCAAGGCCGTGGCCAATGTACTGGCCAGCCTGCGCATCACCGATGGCTCCATTGACCTCAGAAGTATGCGGGAGCTGCGCCGCCGCCTGATCGATATGGGCAATGTACGGCGCCTGGCAGACCTGGGGGTGCGTACCGACCGCCAGAGCATTTTCCCGGCCGGCTTTGCCATTCTGCTGGCGGCCTTCGAATCCCTCGGCATTGAACAGATGACTTACGCCGATGGTGCCCTGCGGGAGGGGCTGCTGTATGACATTCTGGGACGCATCCAGCACGAGGATGTCCGCGAGCGCACCATTACGGCACTACAGGAACGCTATCACCTGGACCAGCGCCATGGCGAGGCGGTGGAAGCCTCCTCCATCGCCCTGTGGCGGTGCGTCTGCAGGGACTGGAACATCAATACGCTTGGCGATGAGGAGCTGTTGCGGTGGGCCAGCCGGCTGCACGAGATCGGCCTGACCATTGCCCACAGCCAGTACCACAAGCACGGCGCCTACCTGCTGCGCTATTCAGACCTGCCGGGTTTTACCCAGCAGTTCCAGCAGGAACTGGCCACGCTGGTACGGGGCCATCGACGCAAGTTTACGCCGTCCATCTTTGAAGGGTTCGAGCCTGCCGACGCCCAGCGCCTCAAGCGCCTTTGCGTGCTGCTGAGGCTGGGTGTGCTGCTGCAACATGCCCGCAATTACGAGTCACCGCCAACACTCACGGCCAGGGCCTCCAACCGGCGCCTGCAACTGACGTTTGACGAAGACTGGCTCAGCCAGCGGCCGCTGACCCTGGCAGACCTGGAGAACGAAAAGGAGTTCCTGGCGAGACAGGATTTCTCGCTGGAGATCCAGACCCGCTAGCAATCTACCTCCGTGCCCTTGCGGACCGGGCAGCGAGGGAGGCTCAGGTTTCCAGCTGCGCCTCCAGCTCTTCCAGCTTCTCACCGGTCTCCAGCCAGGTCGCTTCCGCTTCTTCCAGGGTGGCACGTACGCTGGCCTGGTCTGCCAGCAGGGCCTTGAGACGGTCCTTGTTGGCAGCCTCGTAAAGGGACGCATCCGAGAGTGCTTCTTCCAGCTCTGCCAGTTTCGCCTGGGCCGCTTCCATGGCTTTCTCGGCCTGGGCCAGCTGCTTCTTCCAGGGGCTCAGCTGTTTGCGCAGTTCTGCCTGCTCCCGTTTCTGTGCCTTGCGCTGTTCTGCCGTCAGTCCCGTGGCCTGGCTGGCAACGGTGGCCTGGCTATCCCGGCGCGGAGGTTCCTCGTCATCCCTGCGCCGATCCGCCAGCCAGCGTTCGTAATCCTCCAGGTCGCCCTCGTAGGGCGCGACTGCGCCGTCGCTGACCAGCCAGAATTCATCGACGGTATTGCGCAACAGGTGCCGGTCGTGGGAAACCACCACCATGGCGCCGTCAAAGTTCTGCAGGGCCATGGTCAGGGCCTGGCGCATCTCCAGGTCCAGGTGGTTGGTGGGCTCGTCTAGCAGCAGCAGGTTGGGCTTCTGCCAGGCAATCACTGCCAGTGCTACCCGGGCCTTTTCGCCTCCAGAGAACGAACGGATGGGCGAGAGGGCTTCATCACCATGGAAATCGAAGCCTCCCAGGAAGTTGCGGATGCTTTGTTCCGAAGCCTTCGGTGACAGCCGCTGAAGGTGCAGGAATGGGCTGGCATCCAGGTCCAGGGATTCCAGCTGATGCTGGGCGAAATAACCAATGGCGAGGTGCTCACCGGTGGTGCGCTCTCCCGCCAGCAAGGTGGCTTCACCCCGCAGGGCATCCATCAGCGTCGATTTACCAGCACCATTTGGGCCCAGCAGGCCGATGCGACTACCCGGCAGCAGTGTGACGTTCAGCCCTGACAAGACTACGGTGTCGCCATGACCGGCCTTGCCGTTGCGGATCGACAGCAGCGGGTTGGATACCTTGTCCGCTACCGGGAAGATGAAGCTGAACGGTGAATCAATATGGGCCGGCGCAATCTGCTCCATACGCTCCAGCGCCTTGACCCGGCTCTGAGCCTGGCGGGCCTTGGTGGCCTTGGCCTTGAAGCGGTCGATAAAGCGCTGGATCTCGGCAACCCGGGCCTGCTGCTTCTCGTAGTTGGCTTGCTGCTGGGCCAGCCGCTCGCTTCGCTGATGCTCGAACGCTGAGTAGTTGCCGGTGTACTGCACCAGTTTCTTGCGGTCGAAATGAATGATATGAGTGGCAACCCGGTCCATGAAATCCCGATCGTGGGAGATGAACAGTAACGTACCCGGGTAGCGCGAGAGCCAGTTCTCCAGCCACAGGCAGGCATCCAGGTCCAGGTGGTTGGTGGGTTCGTCCAGCAGCAACAGGTCCGAAGGCTTCATCAGGGCCTGGGCCAGGTTCAGCCGGATACGCCAACCACCGGAGAAGGAGGATACCGGCCGGTCCGCATCACCTTCAGCAAATCCCAGCCCACGGATCAGCGCCTCTGCCCTGCGAGGAGCAGACCAGGCCTCATGGACATCCAGTTCGCCATGGATATGAGCCATGGCGTGGTCGTCGCCGTCGGCCTCTGCCTTTGCCAGCGCCGCTTCCAGCTCCCGCAGGCGAGTATCACCATCAAGTACAAACTCCCGGGCGCTGCGCCCCGACGCTTCTACTTCCTGTGCCATATGGGCAATGCGACAGCCACCGGGCAGGCTGACAGTGCCCTGTTCCGCGGACAGCTGGCCCAGCAGCAGCTGGAACAGGCTGGACTTGCCCGCGCCGTTGGCACCGACAATGGCCACCCGTTGACCTGGCTGGATGGTCACGCTGGTGGAATCTAGCAACCAGACGCCACCCCGTTGTAAACTGAGATTGGTTATCGTAATCATTGCGGGATTATAACGCTCCCGGGGTAAAATTCGTGAATGAGCCGGGTACCGGTAACGGACGACGGATGCAAGAGCAGGAACCAGGCCAAACGCCCGATACGAACACGCCGCTATGGCGTTTTTCACTCGCCCTCTGGCAACAGCCAGAGGCAAGTGAACTGTGCCTGGGCCTTCAGCAGCAGGGCTGGTCGGTCACCCGGCTGCTGTGCGCCGGCTGGCTTGCCAGCGAAGGTCGTGACTATGCTGGCGACGAACCTGAGGACCTCCTGCAATGGCGGGGCACGGTGACGGAATCCGTACGATCCCTTAAGAAATCCCTGGATAAATCCGATAACCTGCTTGCGCCACTTCGGGAAACCCTGGCGAAGGCCGAACTGGAGGCCGAACGCATCGAGCTGTACCGGGCCTGGCTTGCCCTTGGCAAATCGGCCACCGCCGGCCCCATGCCAGCAACAACCAGACTGGCGGAGCAGAACCTCCGTCGCGCAGCGCCTGACACTGGCAGCAGCCTCAACGCAAAAACGGAGCCTATGATCAGACATCTGGCACAGCTCATCAACCGGATTTCCGCGCCGTCAGCTTCCGGTGGTCGTCGCGCCAACGGAGCCGTTGCGCCATGACCCGCTGGCTGATCCGCCTGGCCTTCCCTGCCCTTGGCTTACTGGTAGCGCTGCTGATTTTTGGCGTTAAAGCACCGGATAACCCCACCAGTGACCCCGAACAAACACCGGAGTCCACAACCATACCTTCCTTCGAGGCCCTGGTACCGGCGCCGGTAACCCCACCCGGCCCCGAAATTGTATTCAAGTGGCAGGACGCTGACGGCAGCTGGCATTATGCCGACCAACCCCCTGAAACCGGCAACTGGAATACCCTGGCCATTGAGCCCGGGCAAGCCACCCCGACCCGGGAACCGATGAATCCGGGGCCCATGGGGGAGGACCTTGAGGCTCCCTACTCTGCTCCCTTCGCACTGGAACCCCGATTCCCCCAAACCGGTAGCTAAGCCCGGCTGCAGGAATTACGACTCTGTCAGTGGTATCAGGCCGTCAAAGCAGTTACCGTTGGCCTTTAACCGCTAACAACACATTATCGTGACAGGAATGACCATGAAGAAAACGCTGATTGCCCTTTCCGTTGCCGGCGTACTCGCCGGTTGCACCGCCGGCACCCAGACGCCGGAAGTCACCCAGGCGCCGCTGGAAACCAACAGCGAAAAAGTCAGTTATGGCATGGGTATGGTGTTTGCCGAACGCATGAAAAACGACCTGCCGGAGCTGGAACTGGAACAGTTTATTGAAGGGTTCCGCCACGGCCACGCCGATGATGACTCTGCCCGCCTCAGTCGGCAGGAAATCCAGGATGCCATGCTGGCCTACCAGCAGGAGATGCAGGCCCGGCAGCAGCAGGAAATGGAACAGGCTGCCACCGAAAACCGGGAAGCTGGCGAACAGTTCCTGGCAGAAAATGCCGAGCGTGACGAGGTAACCACCACCGAATCCGGACTGCAGTACGAAGTACTGGAAGAAGGTGACGGCGAGAAACCAGGGCCGGAAGATGAAGTGAAGGTCCACTACACCGGCGAACTGCTCTCTGGCGAGGTTTTTGACAGCTCCCGTGAAAGGGGCGAGCCCGTAACCTTCCGTCTGAACCAGGTCATTGATGGCTGGACCGAAGGCCTGCAACTGATGAACGAGGGCAGCCGGTTCAAGCTCTACATTCCGTCCGACCTGGCCTACGGCCCCGGTGGCAACATGAGCATCGGCCCCAACGAGACCCTGGTGTTCGATGTGGAACTGCTGGAAGTGAACCCGGAAGATTAATCCGTCGGTCAGCACCTGAAAACAGAGAGGGCGGCTCCGCGGAGCCGCCCTCTCTGTTTTCACTGGTCGTGATTTACGCTGATGATGGCACCTTGTCCGCATGCACGTTGTGCAGATGCTCGATCAGGAAGTCCTCCAGCTCGAACCGGGTCTCCAGGGCCTCGCCCAGGCGCGACAGCTCTGCCATCAGGTCGTCCATCTCTGACTCCGCCGGCCGCTTGCCGTCAATGCGCTCGTTGAAGTCCAGTACCACTTCGGTCGTTTCGCTGATGCGCGGGTAGATGCGCCCGGCCAGTTCAATACCGCCGTCATCGAACTCTCGGGCCTCCTGGATCAGCTGCTCGTAGATTTCAAAATGGCCGGCTGACGTGTAATCGACCAGAATCTGGCACAACCGCTCCAGCTTCTTGCCAAGGTTCTCTGACGCGGTGTCCCGGGCGGTATCCGAAAGGTCGCAATAGTGCACCAGCAATTCCTGGCGCTCCTTCAACCAACGATCTATGAGCTGGTGCACGCCTCCCCAGCGTTCCTTCGCGGTACGGCAATTCTCTAACATGGTCCCTCCCGGGCGGATCAGGTTTGTCGCAGACAGCGTTGAGGACCAAGTTACCCTAATTGCGAGCGGGCCGGCAAGCACCAAAGCTACCGCATTCCCGGGGCCGCAAGGCGGCCGGGGAAACTCAGCTCAGGGAGCGGCGCGCAGGGGAACGGACCAGGCCGGTCAGAACCGCCAGCCCCGCCAGTATAATCAGCGTGAAGAACACCGCAGTCCAGCCAGGAATGCTCAGGCCCAGGAAGGTCCACACCACCTTGGCACAATCACCAGTGCCCTTGACCGCCATGGCCAGCACTTCCATCAGCGGGAATACTTCCAGCATATAGTCAACGGAGGTGCCGCAGGCCGGCACCTGGTCCTCCGGCAAGCTCTGCAACCACAACTGGCGGCCAGCCAGGCCTACCCCGATACCGGCAGTCAATGCCAGCAGGAAGCCGTAGATGCGGCCACCAATGTTGCCCGGGTTATGTAACACGGCCAGCAGGCCGACCGCAGCCACTCCCATAAAGGCAAACCGCTGCAGCCAGCACAGGGGACAGGGCTCCAGCCCCATGACATATTCCATATAGAATGCCACTGCCAGCAAACCAGCAGGCACCAGGAAAGCAAAGAGAAAAACCAGTCTGCGCATCTGTCGAAAAACCTTCTTTTGTGGCCTGGCGGCACCTGGCCCGCAATGGCTGCATCCGCCACCGGGTCCTGCTATTCTGCGAACCAGACCATTCCCTAATGTGAACCAAGAAAACCGATGATGAATCGATACCTTGCCTTCTGGCTCAGCCTCGTTCTGGCCGTTAGCCTGCCCCTTGTCACAGCGGCGCAGGACGAGCCGGAGACCGAAGAAGCCAGTGACGACACCCCGACCTTTACCGAGTACGTGGAGATGAAGCCCTCTTTCGTCACCCATGTAGGGGAGCCATCAGAGCGCCTCAAGTATCTGAAGGCCGATGTTTCCCTGCGGGTCAATTCAGAAACTGCCCGGGCCGCCATTGAAACGCACATGCCCCGCCTCCGCCATGAACTGGTCATGCTTTTTGGCGAACAGACGGATCTGGAAACCCTGTCCTCCGTGGAAGGCCAGCAGGCTGTCCGGGAGCACGCCCTTGCCCGCCTGAACCAGGTTCTGGAGGATCAACAGACCGGTGAACAGATCGTCGATGTGCTGTTCAGCAGTTTCGTCATACAACGGTAAGTCCCGGCCAGCCAATCGGGCCGGCTGACCGGGACCAGGGGTACTTGCCGGCCTGTGACCCTCAGCTGGCCAGATAGTTCTCGAGGAATTCTCCAAACGTGCCGCTGTCGGCCTTTTCCATAGCCGCCTGCTCGTCAAGTGACTCCCGTGTCATGCGCTCGAAGTCGGCACGGACCTGCTCATCAGGCACCGCCTCCTGCAGGCTGAGCTGATGCTCTCGCGACAACTCAAGCGTCCACTCCCGGTGACCGCGGCCGGTTTCTTTCATGGCGGCGAGTACCCGGGCTGAGGGCAGCAATGAGGGGTCGTCCAGTTTCTGCCGCTGTACAGCCAGGGCCTCCCGGTAGCGGTTACCGCCCTGCCACTGGTCCAGCTGTTCCGCCAGGCCATCCAGCTCATCCAGGGCTTCCCGGGAGGCATCGCTGAGGGCAACGGTGCGATCGCACCGGGTCAGCTGGAGCCGGGGATCACGCCCCTCGTTCACAACATCCTTGTAGTTGTCATCCAAACGGTCACACTCGGCATCGCCGATCCGCGGACTGTCCTGCAGCAGGCAACCCAGCAGGAACAGGTCCAGGAAATCCACCTGCGGTGCATTCAGGCCCAGCGGGGAGAATGGGTCCAGGTCCAGGCAGCGCACCTCGATGTACTCCACGCCGCGACGATCCAGCGCCTGGATGGGCTTCTCGCCCCGCTCGGTGGTCCGCTTCGGCCGCACCGCACTGTAATACTCGTTCTCGATCTGGAGGATGCTGGTATTGATCTGGATGAACTGGTCACCACGACGGGTGCCGATTTCCTCATAGGGAGGCCAGGTCGTATGAATCGCCCGGTCGAGGGTTTCCGTGTAGGTCTTCAGCTCGTTGAAGCAGATGTTCAGGGACGACTGGGCGTTGTTGTGATAGCCCAGATCCCCCATGCGCAGGGAGGTGGCATTGCGACCATAGAAGGTGTCGTCACTGAAGGGGGCAAGCTGATGATTGACGCCACGAACAAAGCTGGCATCCAGCGCGGGCGAGGCGCCGAACAGCAGCATCAGCAGCCAGCTACGACGGCGGAAGTTACGGATCAGCCAGAAATACTGGTCGGATTTGAAATCCTGCAGCGACTGCCCGTCGCCCAGCAACTGCTGCCATTTCTGCCAGAAACTGTCCGGCAGCGACAGGTTGTAATGGGCGCCGGCGATGCTCTGCATCATGCGGCCATAGCGCACGGCCAAGCCCTGACGGTACACATGCTTGAGCTGACCAATGTGCGAACTGCCGTATTCCGCAATCGGAATGCTCGGGTCTCCATCCAGCTCACAGGGCATGCTGGCGGACCAGAGCACCTCGTCTTCCAGGTGCTGGTGCACGAACCAGTGGATATCCCGCAGGGAGGCCAGCATTTCCTCGGTGCTGCGGCATACCGGGGTGATCAGCTCCAGCAGGGATTCCGAGTAATCGGTGGTAATGCGCGGATGGGTCAGCGCCGAGCCCAATGCCTTCGGATGCGGGGTCTGCGCGATGAACCCGTTGCGGTCAACCCGCAGCCCCTCTTTCTCGGCCCCTTTGAGGAACCCGTCCCAGTCGCTGGCATTGAGCTGTGAGAACAACCCGTGGCGCGATGCACCCATGTTTGACTCCTATGATCACCCGGCGAGCGGAAACCTTGCCGCTGCGGACAACTTTAGCATGGGCAGGCCACTACGACGCCGCCCACCACCATTGGATTAACGCTTGCCCTTGCGGGCTGAGGCCAGTGCCTCGGCCAGGGCACCGGCCATGGCGCCCTGGGGTTGTTGCGGCTGGCTACTACCACGCCGCCCAGCACCGGAAGCCTGGCGAGCCTTGGCGGACTTGTGGCGATCGCCCTGCCCCCGTTCCGGCCGATTGCCCTCACCGGGCTTGTCATCCAGTCGCATGGACAGGCCAATACGCTTGCGGGGAATGTCCACTTCCATGACCTTGACCTTGACGATATCGCCGGCCTTGACCACCTCACGGGGGTCCTTGACGAACTCATGGGACAGGGCAGAGATATGAACCAGGCCATCCTGGTGCACACCGATATCCACGAACGCCCCGAAGTTGGTGACGTTGGTCACCGTCCCTTCCAGGGTCATCCCCGGCTTCAGGTCATTGAGTGTTTCCACCCCTTCCTGGAAGCTGGCGAAACGGAACTCTGGCCGGGGGTCCCGCCCCGGTTTTTCCAGCTCGGCAATGATATCCCGGATGGTGGGAACCCCGAACTGATCGGTCACATACTCTTCCGGGTTCAGGCTCCGCAGGAAACTGACATCACCAATCAGGTCCGCCACCTTGCGACCGCTTTTCTTCGCGATGGCTTCCACCACACCGTAGGCCTCGGGATGTACGGCGGAACGGTCCAGGGGGTTCTCTCCCTGACTGATCCGCAGGAAGCCAGCGGCCTGTTCAAAGGTCTTCGGCCCCAGCCTCGGCACTTCCAGCAACTGCCGGCGGCTGCGGAAACCACCATTGCGGCTGCGGAATTCAATAATGTTCTCGGCGGTTCCGGGGTTAAGACCAGACACCCGCGCCAACAGGGGAGCCGAAGCGGTGTTGAGGTCGACGCCAACGCCGTTTACACAGTCCTCAACTACCGCATCCAGGCTACGGGCAAGCTGCACCTGGGAGACATCGTGCTGATACTGGCCAACACCGATGGACTTGGGCTCGATCTTGACCAGCTCGGCCAGCGGATCCTGCAGGCGGCGGGCGATAGAAACGGCACCACGGATGGTAACGTCCAGGTCCGGCAGTTCCCGCGAGGCGAACTCAGACGCTGAGTAAATGGACGCACCGGACTCGCTCACAACAATGCGGTTAAGCTTGAACTCGGGGTACCGCTTGCACAGCTCCGCTACCAGCTTCTCGGTCTCCCGGGACGCGGTGCCGTTGCCGATAGCCACCAGTTCGATCCTGTGCTCCCGGCACCACTTCGCCAGCTGTTCTATGGACTGGTCCCACTGATTTTTCGGGGCGTGGGGATAGATGGCGCCATACCCGGCCACCTCACCGGTTCCGTCAATAATGGCGACTTTCACCCCGGTGCGCAGGCCCGGGTCCAGGCCGAGGGTCGGCCGGGGACCGGCCGGAGCCAGCAGGAGCAGGTCCTTGAGATTATTGGCAAATACCTGAATCGCCTCCGCTTCGGCCGCTTCACGCACCTGTGCCATGAGGTCGGTCTCCAGCTGGGTAGACAGCTTGACCCGCCAGGTCCACCGCACCACGTCCGCCAGCCAGCGATCCGCGGGGCGGCCCTGGTCACGAATGTTCCAGTGGGCGGCAATCTTCGCTTCTGCCGGGTGCGGCACACGACGGTCTTCACTCTCACCCTCCACCGTAATGGCGTATGTGAGAATGCCTTCGTTGCGACCCCGCAGTATCGCCAGCGCCCGGTGGGAGGGCATCTTTTTCAGGGGCTCCTGGTGATCGAAGTAGTCCCGGAACTTGGCGCCCTCGTTCTCTTTTCCTTCAATGACCGTAACCTTCAACTGCCCCTCGCTCCACAGGTAGTCCCGCAGGCGACCCAACAGCTCCGCATCCTCGGCAAAGCGTTCCATCAGGATATTTCGCGCACCTTCAAGGGCAGCTTTAACGTCTTCAACACCCGCTTCGGAGTTGAGGTAGCCGGCGGCGAGGGCTTCAGGATCCTGGCCCGGGTTGTCATACAGGCTGTCAGCCAGCGGCTCAAGTCCGGCCTCGCGGGCAATCTGGGCCTTGGTGCGGCGCTTGGGCTTGTAGGGGAGGTACAGGTCTTCCAGGCGGTTCTTGGTGTCGGCCTCGTCGACGGCGGCGCGGAGTTCGTCCGTCAGCTTGCCCTGCTCCTCGATACTCTTGAGGATGGTCTCACGCCGCTCTTCCAGCTCCCGCAGGTAGCGCAGCCGCTCTTCCAGGGTCCGCAACTGGCTGTCGTCCAGGGCACCGGTGACTTCTTTCCGGTAGCGGGCGATGAAGGGCACGGTAGCGCCTTCATCAAGCAGGGCAATGGTGGCGTTGACCTGTTGTTCGCGTACACCGAGTTCTTCGGCAATGCGGCCGGGAATACTGATCATGCTGTGTTACCTGAGAGGGGAGAATCCTGCCCGCACGATAGCGGACCATTCGTCACTGTATTTGGTCAGACCGTTAAATCAGACCGCAAAAGGTACAGGGCCTTACTCCGGCAGGCAAGCCAGGCGATTACGGTCCTGCAGGAAATCCAGCAGTGCGGGCCAGGGCATGGGGCGTGCGTAGTAGTAACCCTGGACCTCGTCACAATGCTGGTCACGCAGGAACGCGAGCTGGCCCTCGGTTTCCACGCCTTCTGCCACCACGCTCATCTGCAGGCTGTGAGCCAGGCTGATAATGGCGCGGATAATATGCTCCGAGTCACCGCTTTCACCCAGGGCCTGGACGAAGGATTTGTCGATTTTGACCAGCGAGATAGGCAGGTGTTGCAGGTTGGTCAGGGAGGAATACCCGGTGCCAAAGTCATCCAGGGCAAAGCTGATACCCAGCTGACTCAGCTCCCGCAGGCAGCGCTGGGCGTAGTCCGGGTCGTGCATCATGGCCGTTTCGGTGAGCTCCAGTTCCAGCAGGCTGGTATCAACGTTGGCATTGAAGATGATGCGGAAGATGGTTTCCGTCATCTTGCGATCATGGAACTGCCGGAACGACAGATTGACGGCAAACACCAGGCCCGGAAAACCCAGGTCGGCCGACTCCTGCAGCCGGGCACAGGCCTGCTCGATCACCCAGTAACCAATGGGCACGATCAGGCCACTGCGTTCAGCAGCGGGTATGAATTCATCGGGCATGACCAGCCCCCGGGTGGGATGGTTCCAGCGAATCAGGCATTCCACGCCCCTCACCTCGCCGGTAATCAGGTCGATACGGGGCTGGTAATAGAGTTCCAGCTCGCCGGAACGCAGCGCATTGCGCAGGTCCCCTTCCAGCTTGAGCTGGTGACCGGCGGAAATGTGCAACTGACGGTTGTAGAAGCGATAGCTGGTGCCGGAGTCCCGCTTGGCTTCGAACATGGCCCGGTTGGCACGGCGCAACAGGGTTTCCGGGGTATCACCGGCTTCCGGGAACGTGGCCACACCGAGACTGGCCGTGATACCCACCCGGTTACCAGCCACCGTAACCGGGTCGTTCAGGGCGGTAACCAGCTTGCGGACGATCTGGGACAGGTCCAGGGAGTCGTCCACGTTCTCGGCAATGACGGCCAGTTCGTCCCCACCGATGCGCATCAGCGAGTCCACCCGGCGCATCACCTGGCGCAGGCGCTCGGCCAGGCGGAGTACCAGTTCGTCCCCCTGACGGTAACCCAGCGACTCGTTAACCGTCCGAAAGTCATCCAGGTTGATGTGAATCAGGGCCAGCCGATGGTCGCCCCGCTCGGCCCGCAGAATCGCCTGCTGCAGGCGATCAAAGAACAGGTTGCGGTTGATAAAGCCACTGGCCACCTCCCGGCCCAATTGACCGCCGGCGCTGTCTTCCAGTTGCTGGCGGAACCAGACACAACGAACGGCCCTGGCCATTGACCAGCGATCCAGGCGACCTTTGCAAAGGTAGTCTGCCGCGCCACCGGCGAGCAGGCCCTCTGTAACCTCGTCCTCCAGCCCGCCACCGATGGCAATCACCGGCTTTTCGTTACCGGCCACCGCCAGGTATTGCAGGAAACCACCTTCTGAGCCGGCATGGAAAGTCGGCTCCCATAACAGGACGTCAAAGTGAGCGTGAATCAGCAAGTCACCGACGTCGTCGGGATCAGGGCACCAGGTCAGCTCGGAAACAAAGTCACCGTGGCCATGGAGCATGGCTCCGTAACGCAGAAAATCAGTTTGTTCCCCGGTAAGGACCAGGATACGCAGGTTGTCGGACTGCATTTTGGTTCAGATGCCCTTTTTATCCCGGCCATAACAGGCCGGGCAGTATTACTGCCGGAAGGTGACCCCGCCTGTGAGACGCCCGGAAGGAATGTCACCTTGCGACGGTGACACCCTGAGCTTGCGACGGATTCAAGTGATCACCCTACAAGATAGCTGATAGCCAAAGAAGATACAGAATTTGGTCTCAGGTAGAATGCTCCTTTTCGCTGAATCCTGCGTCAGGTGAACTGTGTCACAACTTAACCCCCGTCAACGCGAAGCCGTGCATTACATCGACGGCCCCCTGCTGGTGCTCGCGGGGGCTGGTAGCGGCAAAACCAGCGTGATCACCCGCAAGATCGCCTACCTGATTGAGCAGGCGGGAATCCCGGGGCGACATATTGCGGCAGTGACCTTTACCAACAAGGCCGCCCGGGAGATGAAGGAACGCGTCGGCAAGCTGGTGGATCGCAAGCTGACCCGGGGCCTGACGGTCTCCACCTTCCACAACCTGGGCATGCATATCATCCGTGAGGAGCTGGCGCACCTGGGCTACCATCCCGGCTTCTCCATCTTCGACGCAGAAGACGCCAAGGCCCTGCTGCAGGACCTGATGCTGCGGGAAGCGAGCGCCGACGCCGGTGACGAATTGTCGGATATCCAGCACACCATATCCGCCTGGAAGAATGACATGAAGGGTCCGGAGGACGCCTGGAGCCGGGCCGTCGACGAGCGGGAGCAGCGTATTGCGCTGATCTACAAGCGCTACCAGCAGTACCTCAAGGCCTACAATGCCGTGGACTTTGATGACCTGATCCTGCTGCCGGTGCAGTTATTCCGGACCGTACCGGAAGCCCTTGCCAAGTGGCGCCGCAAAATCCGCTACATGCTGGTGGACGAATACCAGGACACCAACCTCTGCCAGTACGAACTGGTCAAACTGCTGGTGGCGGAACGGGCAGCGTTTACCGTGGTGGGGGATGATGACCAGTCGATCTATGCCTGGCGGGGCGCCCGACCAGAGAACCTGGTGCAGCTGAAAGAGGATTTCCCGAGCCTGAAGATCGTCAAGCTGGAACAGAACTACCGGTCCACCGCGCGCATCCTGCGCTGTGCCAATGAAGTGATCGCCAACAATCCCCACGTGTTCGAGAAGGCCCTGTGGAGCGACCACACCATCGGTGATGAGCTACGCATTGTGCGTTGCCGCAACGAGGATGCCGAGTCCCACCGGATAGCATCAGAGATCATTGACCAGAAGCTCAAGAAGGGCCTGCAGTTCCGGGACTTTGCCGTGCTCTACCGGGGGAACCACCAGGCCCGGCTACTGGAAATGAAACTGCAGGCCTTCCAGATTCCCTACCGCATCTCCGGTGGCCAGTCGTTTTTCTCGAAAAACGAGATACGGGATGCAATGGCCTACCTGCGCCTGCTGATCAACCCGGATGACGATGCGGCCTTTCTGCGTGTGGTCAACGTGCCCCGGCGCGAAATTGGCCCCCGTACGCTGGAACAGTTAAGTCACTACTCCCGCGCCCGGGACATCAGCATGCACCGGGCCCTGGACGAAATGGGGGTGGAAGCCCATGTCACCGAAAAGGGCCTGGACCGGCTACGCCGTTTCCGTCACTGGGTGGAAGGCACATGCCGGCGCCTCTACGAGGAAGATCCGGTGCCGGTACTCAAGCAGCTGTTCACCGACATCGAATATGAGGAGTGGCTGCACCAGCACGCCAGCAGCCCCAAGCAGGCGGAGCGGCGCATGGAGAACATCTGGTACCTGATCGACTCCATTCAGCGCATGCTCGATGACGACAAGGGCACCGCCAACGAGACCAGCATCGAGGACGCCATCAGCCGCCTCATCCTCAGGGACCTGATGGAACAGCAGGAAGAAGAGGACGACAGCGACAAGGTGCAGCTGCTGACCCTGCATGCGTCAAAGGGCCTGGAGTTCCCGCACGTGTTCATCATGGGCCTGGAGGAAGAAATCCTGCCGCACCGCTCCAGCATAGAAGAAGGTAATATCGAGGAAGAGCGGCGACTGATGTACGTGGGCATAACCCGGGCCCGGGAAACCCTGACCCTGACCTTTGCAGCGCAACGCCGGCAGTATGGTGAGAAGCTGGAGACCATACCCAGCCGATTCCTGGACGAATTGCCTGAGGGCGATGTGAAGTGGGAGGGAACCGGGGACCTGGACCAGGAAGCCAATCAGCAGAAGGGCAAGGCCACCCTCAGCGCACTACTGGGAGACCTGGGGAGCTGAGGGCGCGTAGACGCGGATATAAAGCCAGGGCCAGCCCGCAATCAGCGGACCGGCCCGGACGCATCACTGAGAAGCGTCGACCATATGTTGGACGGCGGCCTGGATTTCCTCATCGGAGCAGCTGCCACACCCACCTTTCGGCGGCATGCCCTGGAAGCCGTTAATCGCGTGGTCGATCAGGGTCTCCATGCCCTTGTCAATGCGGGGGCCCCAGGCACCCGCATCACCCACGATCGGAGCACCCGCCGCGCCGGTAGCATGGCACGCGGTACAGGCGGCATTATAAACCTCGTCGCCTGCGCGAGGGCCGTCACTGGACGCTGTCGCCGGAGCTGCCGCAGCCGAACCGCAGTCCTCACCCTGCAGGCAGACCTTGCCAACCGGGGCAATACGCTCACGGATCTGATCTTCAACACTTGCAACAGCGCTTGCCGCCGTCAGACCGAATGCAACCAGTGCGGCCGCCAGGACTTTCATCATTTTCACAATGCACCTCTCATCAGAGCATTCCGGGAGCCAGGGGTGGTGACGGATCGGCAGGCTCCCCAATTGTATGTGGGCGCATTATAGCGGGTGGAGCCGGGCAAAAAAACCAACAAACCGCTAAGATAGGGCAGATCCTGTTTCACCAACCGGCCGAGGAAGCGATGACCGGAAAGCCTTCACAGAACCCCCACCCCTGGCGCAAGCCGCTGCTGGCGGCTGAATTCATTGCGCTGGCCGTGCTGGTCGGGTCCATGGCGATGCTTGGCCAGGTCAGCGATGGGAATGAGCTTAACGCTGCCTGGCTGCTGATTCCCGCCGCAGCCAGCCTGGTTGTATTCCTGTCTTTCCTGGGGCTGATGTATCTGCGGTGGATCGCCGCTGCGGGGGCCGGCCAGAGCCGTCGGCAAAGGGTTCTTTTCGGTCTGCTGGCGCTGACCCTGCTGGGTGTCTGGGCCTACGCCATTGCCCAGACCTGGCACAGCCTGCCGGGATGAGGAGCGGTTAATGCCCCTGCAATGATGTTGTCACACCAATTCGTCCATCATGCCCTGTTCACCATCAAAGGACCGTCTATGAGACCATGGAACCGACTGACCCTGATCGCTTGCGCTGGCCTTTTGATACCCCTGCAGGGTGCCGCACAGGCACATGGCGGGGCGGACGACGAGATTACCCGGGAGGAAGTGGAAGCGCTCGCTGAAGAGGTTGGCGAGGAAGTTGAACAGTCCGGCGCACAGCAGTCGGACGAGCAGGCCATGGAGCAGGAAATCGAGGAGTACGAAGCCAAGGAGCGCCTGATCGGCACCCTGATTGGCGGCTTCGTTCCTTATCGCCCCACCTACATACTTCCCTACACGTATGTGGACAGCCCCAATCAGAACCCCGTCAGCCCCAGACTGGGCGAGGGTGACTACGACACCAACCTCCAGGACGAAGAGGCAAAGTACCAGATCAGCTTCAAAGTCCCTTTGCTGACCGGCATGCTGGACGACCGTACTACCCTCTGGTTCGGTTATACCCAGAAGTCCTTCTGGCAGGTATACAATACCGATGAGTCCGCGCCCTTCCGCGAGACCAATTACGAACCGGAACTCTTTGTGCGTCACCGGCTCGGGTGGGACCTGGGTCCGGGTGAACTGAACGCTGTTGCTATCGGCTTTAACCACCAGTCCAACGGTCAGTCCGAACCCCGCTCCCGAAGCTGGAACCGGATCAAGGGGAGTATTGCCTACACCTACAACCGGTGGCTATTCATGGTCAACCCCTGGTACCGGCTGCCGGAACAAGACAGCGACAATGATAACGATGATATACACGAGTATTTGGGGTATGCGGAGTACATTGCCGTCTACAAGTGGGACGATGATCATGTCATTTCCACGACACTGATGAACAACCTGCGCTCAGACGACAACCGCACGTCGGTCGAACTGGGATACAGCTTTCCGATGGGAGAGCGGCTCAAGGGGTTTGTTCAATACTATAACGGTTACGGTGAGAGCCTGATTGACTACAACGAGCGCATGCACCGTATCGGTATCGGCATTATGCTGAACGACTGGCTGTAAGGCCGGGTATTGTAGCCATCCGAAGCAAAGGGCGACCAGGTGGTCGCCCTTTCAGGATAAGTCCTGCCTGGCCATCAGGCCCTGTTGAGCCGGTCCATCTCGTTCAGCAACTCGGCAGTCTTCTCTTCCATCAACGCCTGATCAGCCCGGGACTCCACATTCAGCCGCACCACGGGCTCAGTGTTGGACATGCGCAGGTTAAAGCGCCAGTCATCAAATTCCACGCTCAGGCCATCCACATGGTTAATGGCTTTCGCCCCGGCGCCGTATATTTCCTCGATGGCCTGAATCACTTTCGGCGGGTTGTCGATGGTACGGTTGATCTCACCGCTGGCCGGGTAGGCCTCGATACGCGCGTCAATCAGTGAGGACAGGGGCTGACCGGACTGGCACAGACGCTCGGCCACCAGCAGCCAGGGGATCATACCGCTATCGCAGTAGGCAAAGTCCCGGAAGTAATGGTGGGCGCTCATCTCGCCACCATATACAGCGTCTTCGTCACGCATCCGTTGCTTGATAAAGGCATGACCAGTCTTGCTTTCCACCGGCTCGCCGCCGGCAGCCTTCACCAGGTCCAGGGTATTCCAGGTCAGGCGCGGGTCATGGATCACCTTGCCACCGCCGGTCTTGCGCAGGAACTGGTCCGCCAGCAGGCCAACAATGTAGTAGCCCTCAATGAAGCGACCGGTTTCGTCAAAGAAAAAGCACCGGTCGAAGTCACCATCCCACGCAATGCCCATAGCGGCCTTGTGTTCAAGCACCGCCTCTGCGGTGGCTGCGCGGTTCTCTGGCAGGATCGGGTTGGGCACACCGTTGGGGAAGTGCCCATCGGGCTCGTGGTGCACCTTGATGAACTCGAAGGGAAGGTGTTGCTCAAGGGCATCGATCACCAGACCGGCCCCGCCGTTACCGGCGTTCACCACGATTTTCAGGGGTTTGAGAGAGCCCGCATCGATGTAACCCAGCAGGTGATCCACATAGGGGGCCATCACCTCCAGGGTTTCATATTTGCCCTGCCTCGGAGCATCTTCGAAGGGTTCCGGCACCCGGTCGCGGATATCGTTGAGACCATTGTCAGAACTGATGGGTCGGGATTCCGGCCCCACCATCTTCATGCCGTTGTGGTCCCGGGGGTTATGGCTGGCGGTGACCATAATGCCACCGTCCATGCCGAAGTGGCTGGTAGCGAAGTAGACATGCTCGGTACCGCAGAGCCCTATATCATAAACGTCCGCGCCGGCGGCCATCAGCCCGGAGCTTAGTGCGTCTGCGATTTCAGGACTGGACAGGCGAATGTCGTAACCGACAATCACCTTGCGGGCGCCGGTGGTTTCAACATAGGCACGACCGATACGCTCGGCCAGGTTCGGATTAAGCTGGTCAGGCACACGGCCACGCAGGTCGTAGGCTTTAAAGCAGGACAGGTCCATGACAGGGAATCTCCTGGTTGGTCTGCGGTATCAGGTGCTGGGCGCCCCTGGGGGACACCCGGTATCAGGCAACAACCGGGCCCATTCTAGCGACTTGACGGTGACAACTGCAGGCCAGAGCGGAAAAATGACCAAAAAGAAACCCGACCTTAACCAGGCCGGGTTCCGAAACGGGGCATCGCCAGGCGGTTACGCCCGACTTCAGTGCAGCATGCAGCTTACTCGGCAGCGCCGGACTGCAGCTGGATGTAATTCTGGATGCCCATCTGACCAATCATCTCCAGCTGGGTTTCGAGCCAGTCGATGTGTTCTTCCTCGCTGTCCAGGATGCTGCGGAACAGTTCCCGGCTGGTGAAGTCCTGCACTTCCTCACAGTACAGAATCGCCTCTTTGAGGTCAGAATGCGCCGTCATTTCCAGCTTGAGGTCACACTCGATCATCTCCTGGACGTTTTCACCGATCAGCAGTTTGTTGAGGTCCTGAAGGTTGGGCAGGCCTTCCAGGAACAGGATACGCTCGATCAGCTGGTCAGCATGCTTCATCTCGTCAATGGACTCTTCGTATTCCTTGTCCGCCAGCTTGGTGATGCCCCAGTCCTTGTACATCCGTGAATGCAGGAAATACTGGTTAATGGCGGTCAGCTCATTGGCCAGCACCTTGTTCAGAAACTGGATAACCTTCTTGTCACCTTTCACGGCCAGGGCCTCCTCTCTTTCGCTCATTCAGACTGACGACCGTCTGACCGGACGCCGTTTGTCGATGGAACCGCTGACTTGTCTCAGCAGATTCAACAAGGATAGACGGTAATCCGCCAAGAAAAAATCTCGCCAGAGAATGGTTTACGTTTGACAGACGTCATTGACAGTGGCGCTGGCCAGGGTGGCGCTCCGCTCAGGCAGGCTGGGCCAGCAGGTTTGCCAGGGCCAGGTAATCAGAGGAACGGGACTCGCGGAGGATTTCCCGGGCCGTGCAGGCACAACGGCCACACTGGCGACCAACACCCAGCTCCTTACCAAGCTGGCGCATAGAGCTGACACCGTTTTCAGCAGCTTCACGGATTTCGCGGTCGGTAACACCAGTGCAGAGGCAGACGTACATAGAGGAATCTCTCGGCCCAATCAAACTTAGTGATAATTATTGTTATTCGCAGGCGTGATTGCAACCCGTTTGGCGGGTTTTGTACAAAAAATCACACGACAGCAGATCCGCAAAATCCGCTACACTTGCCATCTTCCCAGAAAAAACCACGGAGCAGCCATGGCCCTGAAAGCCACCGTGTTCAAGGCGACCCTCAACATCGCCGACATGGACCGCCATTACTACGCCGACCATCACGTCACCATCGCCCGCCATCCCTCCGAGACCGACGAGCGCATGATGGTACGGCTGCTGGCCTTTGCCCTGAACGCCAACGATGCTCTGGAATTCACCCGTGGCCTGAGCACCGACGACGAGCCTGATCTCTGGCAGAAGGACCTCACTGGCCACATAGAATACTGGATCGAAACCGGGCTTCCCGATGAGGACCGGATTCGCAAGGCCTGCAACCGGGCGGACAGGGTGACCATCTACGGTTATGGTGGCCGGGCGCTGCCGGTATGGTGGGACAAGCTGCACAACCGCCTTGAACGCCATAACAACCTGTCGGTCATCGCGCTGGCGCAGGATGATACTGCGGCACTGGCCGGGCTCGCAGACCGCACCATGAACCTGCAGATCAACATCCAGGATGGCGAAGTGACGGTGGGGAACGGCAAGACGGTGGTCAGCCTGACGCCTGAGACCCGCCTTTAGTGCCGGTCAGAACCAGATGCCTACAAATTCCCGGGCTCGTCGGGTGACGTGCAACCCCTGACTCTGGAGAACCGTGACCAGTTCCCGGGACTCCCGGGGGTTCAGAAAGTCCGCCAGTGGAATCTCCTCGCCCCTGGAGCATAGCCAGACCTGCTCCCGCATCCAGGGGTGTGGCTCAGGATCGAGCAGGATCGTCACCGACGTTCGCGGCCATTGCCACTGCTGCTCACGGCGCTGATGGCCTTTCTCCAGGACCACTTCCGTGGCGCCAAACGTGATCACTTCCTGTCGTGCACATTTGCGGGCGGTATACCACAGCCCTGCCCCCACAGCTGTCAGCTCCAGCCCGGCAAAGGGAATCACCAGCCAGACGCCTGCCAGGGTCCAGCCGATTACCACGCACCCCGTGACCACCGCCAACCCAAGCCAGACCCGAACCAGGCCAGGCCAGCTGATGGACCGGTTGGGGGTCAGCCGGTATCGAATACCGTCGTTGTCTGCCAGTCGCTCGATCATCGGAAACTCACTCACAAACGAACGCCAAATTGCCTTTTATCAAGTATAGGCAAAGACCGGCAACTGACATCAAAAGATCAAAAGAGCGGGTCAGGGAGGGCTGGACAGATCTCGTCGGCCCACGTAAGATTGCGCACTCGAAATCACCGGCAACCGGTGAGCTTGAATCCGCCCGTAGCTCAGCTGGATAGAGCGCTGCCCTCCGGAGGCAGAGGTCAGAGGTTCGAATCCTCTCGGGCGGGCCATTAATTTGGCAAATCGATCAGTTACCAGCCCCCCTTCTCGTCGATGTCATCCGCACCTGAGCGCTCAAAAGTTCTACGCACTAACCCCTGATTTTTGTACGACTGATTCGAAAGAGCGAGTTTTTCGCTATTTTTTCGCCTGTGCCCAAATGGTGCCCTGGCAGTGCCCAGTCATCTTACGCCAGTCGCCAGAGAGAACAGGCAGGCCGTTGCCGGGTCTGATCAGTTATCCGAAGGCCAGCGTCCAGGCGGCGCTGGCCTTCGGTCTCGGGCCTAGCTGACAAAAACTGGTCCGAAGCCATAGTTCCACAGAATCACCGAGCCCACCCGGGTGGACACCAGAATGACCAGCGCCACCGTCAGCAATGCACCGGCGTACATGATGGCGCGTTCACGGGGAATATCCATGACGATGGGCAGACCATCGTACATCAAGTAGGCACCGTAACCGGCCGCCGCCAGGAACACCAGCGCATTGAACCAGGGTTCCGGGTACAGCAGGGCAAACCCGGCCAGGAACAGCGGGGTGCAGGAATAGGCCGCCAGCGCCACCCCGTTGGCAGCGTCGTCCTCCTCAAGCGCACCGTAGGTGCGCGCCATCCAGTTAATGGCATACCCCAAGGCAAAGACACCCACCAACATCGCCAGGTAGGTCAGAACGCTTAGTTGCAGCGCGCTGTCCGGCGCCAGACGGATGACCTGCTGACCAGCCCCGATCGTCCAGCCGAAATGGGCCGTTGAAATGTAGGCGCACACCGGGCCGATTGCGGCAAGGATCAGCACGTAGGCCACATACAGGCGCAACGGCTTTTCGTGTTCACGGCGGATTTGAGCCCACTCGGCGTCCGGGTGGGTAAACAGGCCAAAGACATGATGCAACAGCATGATTCCGTTCCTCCAGTGAATCTCTTGTTCTTAACCTGATACCCCATTTGCAGGGAATATCGGGAGGGTTTTCCCGTGCTACCGCACCCCGGCGCCACGCAACAGGTCAGCAGATATTGACCAGACAGGCCCCCGGACGGCAGCCGTTGATCAATTTACGAACAGAGCAGGAAAACTGGTCACTCGCTGGATTAATTCGTTGAACGACAGGGTCCTATAGGCAACACAACTTACTGAAAGGCTGTGGGCATCGGTGCACAGGCTGACGCTGCTCCCTGGATCAGACCCGCAACAAACTGGCACCAAGTGCACTCGTCTGCCGCCCCCTCACCGGCATTCAGGCCTTGTCTGCACCGACAACCGACTACCTGACCAGCGATTGATCCCGCCCTGGCTTCAGGGACGAAGCCCTATCTGACCGTAAACCTCACGCTGAAAGTGACCAGTCGTTCAACCAGTACCCCCAAACCTCCGCCGGTAGTCACCCGGCTTGAGCCCCACGATCCGGGAAAACACCTTGCGAAAGGCCCCGGGGTCAGCATACCCAACTTCCCACGCGACACTTTCCACAGGTAACCCGCTGGACTGCAACAGCTCCTGCGCCTTGCTGATCCTCAGTCGCTGACAATACTCGCCGGTCGTCATACCGGTCGCTTTCTGAAACCGCCGTAGCAGGGTACGTTGCTCCAGCCCGGCTTGCCTGGCCATGCTTTCCAGAGAGGCTTCCCTGGCGCCCGTAGCCTGCAACCAGTGCTGAACCTTCAGTACTGCCCTGTCCGGGTGGCGGAAGTTGGGGGTGAACACGCTATAGTAACGCTGCTCCCGACCCGGTGGGTCAATCAGCAACATGCGCGCAGTGCGGAGCATGACATCGGCGCCGAGAAAGCGCTCCACCAGCCTGAGGCCCAGGTCCGTCCAGGACATCACCCCTCCGGCGGTGATGATATCGCCATCATCGATAAGCAACCGGTCCGTATCGACCCTGGCAGCGGGGAATCGCGAACGAAACCTGTCCCGGTAGACCCAGTGGGTGGTGGCTGTCCTGCCGTTCAGGAGTCCGGTTTCACCCAGCACAAACGCCCCGGCACAGACCGAGCTGAGCACCACACCGCCCTGGTGCTGCTCACGAAGCCAATCAGCATAGACGGCCGCCTGCTCTGCGGTTGGTGGCTGTTCCAGGCACGGCGGCAGGATCAGAACCGAGAGCGCACTGCCAGCACCCGGTGAAGTATCGAATACCCGCACCAGCTCACCCGACCCATGCGCCTGTTCCCAATGACTGATCCGCAGGCCCTCGCTGGCGCCTTCCTGCTTCGCGGACGTCGATGCCATGACCAGGAGGTCGGTCAGGCCCAGAACCGCAGCTTGCTGCGCGCCCGGATAGCGCAGGATTCCCAGTTCTGAGGGTTGCCCCATTATGTCGTTTTCACCCTGTAATCTGTCGAAATTGCCACTGACGATTGTGGACTTCTCCGCGCACAATCACCAGAGATACAACAGACCGATGAACAGGAGCAGATGATGAGCAAACGAGCCGTCCTGGTAGTAGACCTGCAATGCGAATACTTTGCTGGCGGTAAGCTGCCGCTAAACAATATTGAAAAAGCGGCCACCAAAGCAGCCGGTGTAATCAAGAAAGCCAGAAGCAACGGAGACCTGCTGGTCCACATCCACCACGAATCCCGGAGCCCTGACGCGCCGGTATTCACCCCCGGAACCGGGGGCGTAAACATTCACGAATCGGTAAAACCCCAGGGAGAAGAGCCTGTCATTCTCAAGAACTACCCAAACGCCTTCCGGGAAACACCGCTCAAAGACATGCTGGACGCCAAGGGTATTGAGGAAGTGGTCGTCATCGGTGCGATGAGCCATATGTGCATAGAGGCCACCAGTCGGGCGGCAGCAGACTTTGGTTACCAGGTCACCGTGCTGGAAGATGCCTGCGCCACGATGGACCTGGAGTTCAATGGAATAAATGTGCCCGCCGCACAGGTCCACGCGGCCGCCATGGCCGCGCTGGCATTCGCCTATGCGACGGTCCAGACGACCAATGACTATCAGTAAGGTTTGATCCGACAGGCGCCGGTAATGTCAGCCCTCTCTTTATTGCCGGCGCAGCCCGGGCCTGAACACCATTCAGGTCACCAGGCTCACCTTGCCACGCTGCGACCAGGGATATTCCTTCACGGGAAGGTGAACCACCGCGGACAGTGCTCCCACACCGACACCCACCCACCACACCAGGGTGTAGTTGTTGTAGATATCGTACAGCGCCCCGCCAAGCCATACTCCGAGGAAGCCGCCCAGCTGGTGGGAGAAGAATACCAGGCCGTAGAGGGTGCCCATGTATTTGAGACCATAGATATGGGCCACCAGACCGGAGGTCAGCGGAACCGTGGCCAGCCACAGTGAGCCCATTGCCACGGAGAACAGCACCACACTCTCTGGCGTAATGGGCGACATGATAAATGCGCCAGCGACCAGGGTACGCAGCAGGTAGATGGTGGCCAGCAGGTATTTCCGTGAATAGTGGTTACCCAGCCAACCCGCCAGCAGGGTGCCACCGATGTTGAACAGCCCGATCAGTGCGATGGAGATGGCCCCCAGTCCGGCGGCGGAGGTGATACCCAGCGTGAAGAGCAGGCTTCCCGGATCAACCGGGCCACACATTTCGGTGATAAAGGCGGGAAAGTGCGCGGTGATAAACGCCAGCTGGTAACCGCACGAAAAGAAGCCGATAAAGATAAGGATAAACGACGGGTCTTTCACCGCACGACGGATAACGCTGCCCATCGGCTCCTCGTCAGCAGCCGGCTTCTGCGGCTTAGGCGCACGCATCATCAAAAGTGCCAGCATTGACACCATGATAAACCCGGCGAACACCACAAACACCGACTGCCAGGGCATCTGGCTCAGCAACGACTGGGCTACCGGTGGCCCCACGATCTGACCGGCGGACCCCGCAGCAGTAGCGATACCCAGCGCCATGGAGCGATGCTTGTCAGAAGTGGCGCGCCCCACCACCGCCAGGATCACACCAAACCCGGTTCCGGCTATACCGAAACCCACCAGCATCTCCAGCAACTGGTGCTGGCCCGGAGTAATGGCATAAGCCGAGAGTACCAGGCCGGTGACGTAGAAGGCTCCGCCGCCCAGGACCGCCTTACGATCGCCGTAGCGTTCAGCGAAGGCACCGAATATGGGTTGCCCGATTCCCCACGCCAGGTTCTGGATGGCAATGGCCAGTGAGAAGGACTCCCTTGGCCAGGCAAACTCGGTGGCAATGGGCAACTGGAACAGCCCGAACGACGCGCGAACCGCAAAACTCACCAGGATAATAATGCAACCTGCGACCAGGACAGGGTTCATCAATCGTTCATAAGTACCGGAAGAGGCATTTGCCACAGCAGGATCTCACTTTGTTCACTGGCAGGAAGCGGAAACAAGGCAGGAATAGTTCACGATTCCCCTGCGGCGTGCAAGTACAACAACAGATCCGCCACCTCAGCGGTCATTTAACATTCTTTTACTATTCGGGGGTATTACTGCATTGCATCCGTCGATAATTGTGACATGCTTTTCATTGAAATCGTAAGCATCCGAAGGGAATTGATCGATGCAAAAGCGAAAACATTACCTCCGTTCGGATCTCATCCAGGTCGAGGAACGACCAGACCTCCGCCGATCCGTACGTGTTGTGCCAGGAAGTATCAGCGCAAGGCTGACTGCCACTGCCCCCTCCCTGCCAAACAAGCAGGTCCAGCCCAAAGACTGCCATTGCGTGGATCTGAGCGAGCATGGCATTGCCGTGCTGTGTGACAGCGACCGTATTTCTTCCGGGGACAGGGTTTCGCTTGACCTATTGCAGGGTGGGCACCGGATGGACAACCTTACCGGCTCCGTGGTTCGTGCAGAAGTGAGCCAGCAGCATACCCGCCTTGGTATCGAGTTTGACCACCAACACTTTACTCATCCCCTGTTCCAAGCCATTCTTGGGCGATAACTTCAGACTGGCATTTTCCGGGGTCTGTCAACGGGGAACTCCCGACAGAGTTCCTGTTCGATCCTGCCAGCCTGTGCGCCTATCCAATTAAACAAAAAGGTTATTGATGAAACTCGATCAGGCAATCCAGGAACGGCGATCCATACGTGGCTTCAAGGATAAGCCCATACCGAAAGAGCTTCTTGAGGAAATCATCGAACTGGCCAATCGGGCCCCGTCCTCCATGAACACCCAGCCCTGGCATTTGCATGTCCTCACCGGCGAGCCCCTGGCGCGAGTCCGCCAGGGCAACACAGAGCGGATGCTCGCTGGCATACCGCCCAGCCGCGAGATCCACGACCACGGTGCCTACCAGGGTGTCCACCGCGAGCGTCAGGTTGAAATCGCGGTCCAGCTGTTTGAAGCCATGGGAATCGAGCGGCATGACAAGGAGCGCAGGCAGGACTGGGTAATGAGGGGGTTTCGTCAGTTCGATGCCCCGGTATCCATTGTCGTCTGCTTCGACCGGGAGTTGCTGGATAACACCATCGCCCACTTCGACACCGGTGCCATGACCTACGGCCTGGTGCTGGCCGCCTGGAGCCGTGGCCTCGGAGCGGTGATCAATGGCCAGGGCATCATGCAAAGCCCGGTTGTGAGGGAAGTGGCCAACATTCCCGAGGACCAGGTTATCCTGACCTGCGTCGCCCTGGGCTGGCCGGACGATGAGTTCGTCGCTAACTCGGTGGTTTCACGGCGCCGGCCGATCAGCAATACCGCCCGTTTTCTGGGGTTTGATGAGCAGGGCGTCATGGAGTCTGAGAACAGGGCGTGAGGAGCCGGCCGGACCTTCGAGGATCCGGCCGACGAGCCCCCGGCTTGCACGTCAGCCCTCATCGCTGTCAGCAGGGATCGCGACATTGTTGTCGGAGAGGATCAGGGAGCGGCTCGTTTCATCCGTCCCTTCGTGGACATCGTGGTAAAAGCGATAGTGGTTCTTGCCCTGCTGCTTGGCCTGATACATGGCCATGTCCGCCTGGCGCAGCAGAATATCCGCATCCACATCCGGGTCCTGGGGATAGAGGGCTACGCCCATACTCGCGGAAACATGAACCCATTCCCCGCCAACTCGAACGCCAGTAGACAGTGCTGCCAGTAGCCGGTCCAGAATCGGCCGGGCATCCTCCGGCCCCTGGACCAGGCCCGGCAGCAGTGCAACGAATTCGTCTCCGCCAAGGCGGGCCACTGTATCGCACTCCCGCAGGACCCCTCTCATGCGCTCCGCCAGCGCTACAAGAAGCTCATCTCCAGCGGCGTGGCCCAGGGTGTCATTGACCAGCTTGAAGCCATCCAGGTCCAGGAAAACCACCGCCAGAACCTCTTTTCGACGCCGTGCAAGGGTAATAGCCTGTCTGAGCCGGTCCGTCAGCAGGATTCGGTTTGGCAGTCCGGTGAGCCCATCGTAATGGGCGATCTGCCGCAGCTTTTCCTCATTCTTTTTGAGGTGGGAGATATCAGCCAGCAGGGTAACGAAGTGGGTCATCTCACCGGACTCACTGCGGACATCGGCAATGGTCATCAGTGCCGGAAACCTGGATCCGTCCCGTCGGGGAACCCACCATTCGCCACTCCAGACGCCCTCGGACTGCAGGGTCCCCGAAATATCGACCCAGAAGCCCTCACTCTCAAGGCCGGAAGTGAGCGAGGTGTAACTGCGGTCAACCACCTCGTTACGGGAGTATCCGGTGAGTTTGGTAAAGGCCGCATTCACGTCCAGCACAATACCGTCAGCACTGGTCAGCACAATGCCTTCCCGCGCGTACCGGAAGACCCCGGCCGCCATGGAAAGCTTCTCTTCTGCTTCCTTGCGGGGGGTTATGTCCTGGTGGGTGCCATACATCATCAATGGCTCCCCCTCATCTGTCCAGGAAGCCACCCGTCCCCGGTCAAGAACCCAGACCCAGTGGCCCGACTTGTGCTTCATACGGGCCTCACACTCATAGTACGGCAGTTCACCACGGAAATGTTTTTCAAGCAGGTCCGTGCTGTGTTGCAGGTCATCGGGATGGGTAAACTTCATCCAGGTCTCAATGGAGACCGGCTCCAGTTCACTGAGGGAGTAGCCGATGATTTCGGCCCAGCGTTCATTAAAAACTGTTTCCCCGCTGTGGACGTTCCATTCCCAGGTGGCGGCCCGGGTTCCGGTGATGGCGTTTTCAAGCCGTAGCCGCTCAATCTTGCGCCTTTCCTTCGCCTCCCGGATCGCGTCCAGCATGGTGTTGATGGTATCGCTGAGAACTGCAATCTCCCGATACCGGATTTTCGGCATCCGCTGGCGGGGAATTCCGTCGCTTTCGCGGTTACGGATGGCCGTGTCGATATAATTTATGGAACGCAATAGGTAACGGCGAAGCACCACGATCAGTGCCCCTGACAGCGCCAGCCCCAGAACCAGGATGGTCAATAATTCTTCCAACAGCACCTGGTCAAGCTTCTGCACCAGCCGCTCATCGGACGCATAGACCGAGACTTGCCCCAGCACCTCCCCGTCTGCCGCCAGGATGGGACGGCGGTCCGAGTAAAAGGCCTGCTGCAGCCGCTCATTCAACCCGGGATCCTCCTCTCTATACGGGAGGTAGCTGCCCTGCCCGTCACTGACGCGGCCGGAGACATAGCTGGTACCGGTAATCTCAGCCATTTCGTAGTCTTCTACCACCACTGCAAAGTGCTGCGTCAGTGCCGTTTCCGTAGCTACCAACTGTTCGTATTCATTGACAGCGTAAGCCTCGATGAAGGGGGCAATGTTGCGGCTCAGTCGCTCCAGGCTCTCGTTGACGTCACTGTGCATGGCGTTAACAATCTCGGTGCGCTGGGTGGAGTAAACGTAAAGCGCGTGGAACGCAAACACCACCAGGATCACAGCGATCATCGACAGTGTGATGCGCACCAGCAAAGAAGGTGCCGCGGGGCTACGGGAATCGGGGCGATCGGTCAACGGGCAGCCTCCAGTCCGAGCACATTGCGCTCGATCAACGGCAGCAGGCGGTCGAGGTTTTGGCGGGAAACCGGCAGCACGGCCAGGCGTTGTATCTTGTCGACCTCAGCCCCCTGCAAATGAAGATCCATGGTTTCCACCGCCTTTTCCCCCATCAGGAACGGCTGCTGCATACCGGCCCCTACCAGCTGTCCCGACGCAATCATCCCGATGAATTCCGGTTCCGCATCAAAGCACACCAGCAGGATCTCGCCAGTCATGCCGGCATCGGCGATCGCGTCCAGCGCACCACGGTAACGGTTGGACCCCTGCAGCCAAATAGCCCGCAGCTCCGGGTGCCGATCGATCAGGGTACGGGTGTGGTCGTAGGTTTCACGGTAGGAAAAATCGGACTGCTGGAGGATCCCAGCGGTCCGGACGCCCCTTTCAGTCAGTGCCTGCAGGAAGCCCTCAGTACGGGCCTTGCCGTTGGCCCGTTTCTGGGGAATGGCAACAATACCCACAGAGCCACTTTCCCAGTCCGCTTCCACCATGGCATCAACGAGCAGGTGGCCCACGTCGTAGGCGCCCTGATGATTGTCTGATTCGATGTAACTGACGTAGCTGTCAGCACCGGCACCGATGTCAGAGATTACGACTGGTACACCAGCGTCGCCTGCCAACTTCAACACAGTCACCGCCGCCGACGAATTGGTGGGAGACAGTATGATTCCGTGCACTCCGGCACGGATAGCCTCCACGGTGAGCCTCAGCTCTTCCCTTGCCTGGTTCCCGGCACTGTATACCGTCACGCCGTAGCCCAACTGACGGGCCTGGTGCCTTATCCCTTCCGCCATAATGCCCCAGAAGGGTATGTCGACGTCCGATACCAGGTAGGCCAGCCGTTTTTCGTTGGTGTGAGCGTCGGACGCCATGGCAACCTGGCAGGCAAGCGACCATGACAGGATTACCATTCGCAAAAGCTTTGTACTGCCTGTCATACGGCCATCTCGTTGCTATACAGACAACAATACGTATACATTTGTTACATGATGCTACAAAGGCTGCCCGGCGCTCAATGAGAAAACGTCGGGATCCGATGTAGAGCCCGGTATCAGGCCCCGCTACTCCTCTGGCAAAGAACGAAACGCCCGGCGAATCACGTCCCTATAGTTACGAATCCGCTGTACGTAGTGCACTGGCTCATAGCCACGGGCGTAGCCATAACGGGTGCTCGGGTAATAGCGTTTGTCCGCCTTGAGCGGCAGCACTTGCTCCATGTCCTGCCAGGAGTCCGGGTTCTTGCCCAGATCCCTTGCCAGCTGCCGCGCATCCAGCAGGTGGCCACGGCCGATGTTATAGCTGGCCAGGGCCAGGAACGTCCGGTCCGGTTCGGGAATGGTTTCCGGCAGGCGGCGGTGACGATCGGCCAGGTAACGGGCACCACCGTCGATGGCCTGGGCCGGGTCGAGCCGGTTTGATACACCAAGGGACTCCGCCGTGCGTCCCGTCAGCATCATGATGCCGCGAACACCGGTCGGTGACCGCGCCTGGGGATCCCAGTGGGACTCCTGGTAGGCCAGGGCCGCCAGCAGATCCGCCGGCATGCCAGTGGTGATCTCGGCTTCCCGGAACAAGTCGATATAACTCGGCAGCCGGTTCTCAATGCGACGATTCAGCGCCCTGAGATCAACAAAGTCGAACTCACCGATGTAGGCGTAGTACCGGTTTTCCATCAGACCCATGGCTTCGTCGCCTTCACGGCTGTTCATCCATTCCCGGGCATCAGAGGCCAGCTCACCGGCCTCGGCAGGCAAGTACCAGCCCAGATTACGACCCTGCGTGAGGTTCATGGCCACTTCCAGGTGCGGAAAGTGGCGACGCATGACCTGGACGATGTTGGAGTCAGCCACCGTGCAGGAGAGGTCCTTTTCGGCTACTTCGGACAGCAGGATTTCCGTGGTTCGCTCACGGTCTTCGCGGAATTCGATACCCGGATGCTGTGCTGCCAGCTTCTCAAGCGTGGCAACATAGCTGGCATCGGCAGTCACGGTGATCTCCCAACCCGGAATATCGGCCGGCTTGCGCGGCAAGGGCCGGTCATCGCGATGACAGACCAGTTGTTCGGTGATTTCCGTATGGGCAGGGCCGCGAGTGTACCGCCCGTTTCGCTCAGGCAGATGCGTCAGGCCGGCAGCGGCCAGGTGGGTTGTGCCTGCCTCCAAGGCATCCAGCACAGCACTGGTGGACTCAAGCATCGTCCACTCGACCTGCCAGCCGCGAGCTTGGGCGTACTCACTGACAAGCGTGAACTCAGGACCGACGGGGTTTTCATGTCGGTCCAGGTAGTAAGTGGTAGAGCCGTTACGTGTGGCGACATTCAATACGCCAGTATCAAACGGTGAGGCCAACGCCTCCGATTTGTGCGTTACTTCCGTAGCGGATTCGCTGCAGCCAGCAACGGCGAAAGAGAGTGCCAGAATAGCGGAAACAAATAGCCGGAAAACCATGAACTACCCTTTGAGCGGCTTTCTAGAATGATAACACCGCTGAATTTACTTCCTTTGCGGCAAATCAGATTCATCACCATCCCCGACGTTCTGTATCAGTGGTGCCTGTTGACACCCGACCATTGTGGACAGCCTGCTTTACCAGGCCAGGCGCAGTGGCAAGAATCAGGTCGCGGCGGGCGCGCACGTGGACATCGGCTGATACCCCGGTCAACCTTCGGCCGAGAAGAGCATTTCATAGGGCCGCTCAATGGCCTGGCGCACGGCCGCCAGGGAAAAAGCCCGGACAAACCTGTCAAATGGCTGTCCCTCGAACCACAACTGCACCACCGGCAATGAAAATACCCGCTGAGCAGCACATAGCGGGCCTGCCGCCTCACAGTCAATCCAGACCATGGCAAGGTGTGGAAAGTCAGCCCTGGCCATCTCCATCAATCGTGGTTTGATGGCCTGGCATACGCCACAGTGGCTGCCGCCAAACAGCACCATAACGGCGGATTGCGCCGCAATCAGCTCATTCAGTTCAGATTCCGTAACGATTTGACGCACCCGGGCCTCCCGGCGGTGAAAGCTCCTCTTGAGCGTGACTTTATCACAGAGAAATAATCCTTCCGGCTCCTATAGTAATTGTGGAAGTTCGATAAACCCGAGAAGCAAGGGAATGCTGCGCGGACTCCTGAAGCAGGGTGGCACAGCCAACGTCTGTGCGCTGTATCTGCCCAACAGCGAGTACACGAAGGATGACCTGATCGACGGCGTTGGCGTAGCCACGCCACCGCAAATGGCGGATCAGATGCTGAACCCGAAGATGCGTACCTTCAGCTTCTGAGCCCGTGCCGCTATGGGACACTAAGGGTTGCTGACCGACTTTGCGGAAGCCCCCAGGTCGGTCAGCGCTCACATATCTGCCTGCCCACTGAACTTTCGGATCTCACCTACACTTCCCCATACTTTGTATGGTTATAATGCGCGCCCTCATTATTCGACCTGCGGACCCAATATGAACGCGACAGACTCAGTGTTTCAGAGCTATGGCCGGTGTTGCCGTAACGAACAGTTTTTCAAGGATTTTTACAGTTTTTTCATGGACAGCTCTGACGAGATTCGCCAGCGCTTCGTGAACACCGACATGGCCGCCCAGCGCCACCTGCTTCGTAACGGCATCATGCAGCTTATCCTGGTGGCCCGTGGTATGTCGGACCGAAAACTGCGCGCCCTGGGAGAAAGCCATAACCGTCATAACTTCAACATCAATCCTGCGTGGTACACGCTATGGCTGAATGCCCTGATGAAGGCAGTCAACAAGCACGATCCTGAATACGACCGTGACCTGGATGCCCAATGGCGGGAAGTGCTTCATCCTGGCATAGAGCTGATCCGGGGGGCTTACTGAGCCTTGCATCCGCGATTGCCGGTGAGAGTTTGCCGGAAACCGGATGCCCAGTGTGTCTGGCTGAAGCCTGGCAGGCCAGACTCCCCCTCGAAGGAAGATCGCAAATCAATGTAATGCCAACAAAAACTTCCGGGTTGACTGGCATTTGGCGATCAGCCGTCAATAATGAAGGCAGGCATCGGATTCAGTCTGACCCGGGTTCGCACTCTGATGCCGGCCCGACCCAGGAGTAATCGTGAAGTTATCGAGGACTGAACAACGCCGCCTGGAAGCCATAAGGCGCCTGGGCATTCTGGATACGCCCCCAGAAGAGCGCTTCGAGCGTCTGACCCGTATTGCCCAGCGTTTCTATCGTGTCCCCACCGCCTTGTTCACCGTGGTGGACGAGGAGCGCCAATGGTTCAAGTCCAGGCAAGGCCTGGAAGTCGATGAGACACCACGCTCCATAGCCTTCTGCGACCACGCCATCAAACGCGATACAGTATTCATCGTGGAGGATGCGACCAAAGATCCCAGATTCCGCCATAACCCCCTGGTTACGGGTGAAGACCACGTCCGCTTCTATGCCGGCATGCCAGTGCGGGAACCCAGCGGGTACAAGATAGGCACCCTCTGCATTATCGATACCGAGCCCCGCAAGGTGCCCGAGTTTGAACTGGACGTGCTGCGCAGCCTGGCCAGCCTGATCGAAGACGAAATCGAGCGGGCCTACCTGTCGGTGCACAGGGAGGAGTATGTGTCCCTGTCACAACTGACCCGGGCCATCCACCGGGCCCAGAATATATTCCTTACCCACGACGACGAAACCGCTGCCTTCGAGCTGATGCTCAGCGACCTGCTGGCCCTGACCGGCAGCCAGTTCGGTTTTATCGGTGAGGTCTTGCAACGGGACAATGGCGATCGCTTCCTCAAGATTGGCGCTATCACAAACATTGCCTGGAGCGCCGAAACGGAGGCCCTCTACCAGGAGGTAAAGCGCCGGGGCATGGTGTTTGACAACCCCCATAACCTGATCGGTGCCTCGCTGGAAAGCGAACAGATGGTGCTCTCCAACGACTTTACCAGTGATCCCCGGCGAGGCGGATTGCCGGAGGGGCACCCGCAAATCACCACCTATCTGGGTATCCCCATCTTTGCCGGTCACAGCCTCATTGGCCTGGTTGGACTGGCCAATCGCGCTGGCGGCTATTCCGAAGCGCTGGCAGACGAGCTCGACCCCCTGCTGCAGACAGTCGGTCAGCTGATCGAGCGGAAACAGCTTTACCGGGAGAAACTTGAGCACAAGCAAAGCCTGGAACGTGCCGCCAACTACGATGCCCTGACAGGACTGCCAAACCGGCGCCGACTGACTGAAATCTTTGAGGAAGAGCTGGTGGAGGCCGATCGACGCAACGGGCTGGTCTCGGTCTGTTTTATCGACCTCGATGGCTTCAAGGAAATCAACGATGAATTCGGCCATGCGGTGGGCGACATGGTCCTCAGGGTCGTTGCCGAACGACTGCAGGAGTCCGTGCGTGAGCACGACATCATCGCCCGGCTCGGTGGTGACGAGTTCGTGGCAATTCTTCGGGATGTCAATGAGGACAAGGTTTACCACCGCATCCTCGAATCGGTGCGCCAGCCTGTCAGTCATCGCCAGCATAACCTGCAGCTGTCCTGTAGCATGGGCGTTACCGTCTACCCGGAAGACAACGCCGACCCGGACCTGTTGCTGCGGCACGCTGACCAGGCCATGTACGCTGCCAAGGAGTCCGGCAAGAATCAGTATCGCCGGTTTGACCTGGATACCCATGTGTCGCGCAAGGAGAAGCTGAGAATCCTGGACCAGGTTCCCCAGGCACTGGAGGACAGCCAGCTTGAGCTCTTCCTGCAACCCAGGATGGACTTGCAGAGTAACACCGTGGCGGGCTTTGAAGCGCTGATTCGCTGGCAGCATCCAACACAGGGCCTGCTTGGGCCGATCGAATTCCTGCCCTACCTGGAATACACCGAGTATGCCGATGCCATCGGGCGCTTCGTCATGACGGACGCGATCAACAAGCTCCGGCAGTGGCACCAGGCTGGCCTGCCCTGGTCCATCAGCATCAACCTGAGCCCGTCCCATTTCCTCAGTTCAGGGTTCGAGGAAGACCTTGCGGAGGCACTGGATGGCTGCGACGAAACGATCCGGAGCAAGCTGATTCTCGAACTGCTGGAAACCACGGCGCTGGACGATTCGGACACCGTCATCAAACGACTGCAGGCGTGCCGCTCCATAGGGGTAGACCTGGCCCTGGATGATTTTGGCACCGGTTACTCCTCCCTCGACTACTTCCGCCGCCTGCCGGTTCAGGAAATCAAGATCGACCGGTCCTTTGTCACGGACATGCTCAGCGATGAAGAGGACCAGATGGTCGTGGGGGCCATCATTGACCTGTCAGAAAACTTTCACCGGCGGGTGGTGGCTGAAGGGATTGAAGATGCAGACACCCGCGATCGCCTGCTGGAAATGGGCTGCCACGTGGCCCAGGGGTATTTCTGGGCCAGGCCGATGCCAGCGGATGAAGCAATGGCATGGGCGAAACGTTTCACCAGAGAAAAGTGAGCACGGACATTTGTATGGAATTACCAGCCTACCTGAAAGTCATGGCCGACAAGGGCGCCTCGGACCTTTACCTGTCCACCGGTGCCCCGGTGATGATGAAGATCGAAGGCAAAACCGGCCCCGTCACCCAGAAGCCCCTGCCTGCCGGTTCCGTCAAGGAGCTGGCCTACTCGGTTATGAGTGACCGCCAGCGGGCGGAATTCGAAAAGAACCTGGAGCTGGATATGGCTGTCGGTATCAGCCAGGTGGGCCGCTTTCGGCTCAACGTCTTCTGGCAGCGGGGTGAGGTAGCGATGGTCGTGCGCCACCTGAAGACGAATATCCCGTCCATCGAATCCCTGGGGCTGCCCCGGGTGCTGGAGCAGCTGATCATGCAACCTCGTGGGCTGATACTGGTCGTGGGCGCCACGGGTTCAGGCAAGTCCACGACCCTGGCATCGATGATCGACTACCGTAACACCCACCGCTCAGGGCACATCCTGACCATCGAGGACCCGATCGAGTACACCCATCACCATAAGCAAAGCGTGGTGAACCAGCGGGAAGTCGGCACCGACACCCTGTCCTACGGTGAAGCCCTGCGCCGAGCCATGCGGGAAGCACCGGACGTGATCATGATCGGCGAGATCCGTGACCGGGAAACCATGAAGCACGCCCTCACCTACGCCGAAACTGGCCACCTGTGCCTGGCTACACTGCACGCCAGTAACGTCAACCAGACCATGCGTCGCATCGTCAATTTCTTCCCGGAGCACGCCCACCGGGAGCTGCTGATGGACCTGAGCATGCACCTGCAAGCCGTCGTATCGCAGCGTCTGCTCAAGACCCCTGACGGCAAACGGGCCGCGGCAGTGGAAGTGATGCTTGCCAGCCCCTACATCCGGGAACTGATCAACAAGGGTGAACTGGAGGGCATCGGCGAAATCATGGAGAAGAGCCCGGAACAGGGCATGCAAACGTTCGACCACGCCATCCTGGAACTCTACCGCCAGGGCCGGATTAGCCGCGAGGAAGCCCTCGCCAACGCGGACTCCCGCCATAACCTGGAGGTCAGGATCCGCCTCGAACAGGGCGGCCTGGACTCCGGCAACGATCAGTTCAGTATTGACCCGTCCTGACGCCTCCGGAAAGACCCTGCATAATCTATGGTAATAAAGTGTTAATGTCCCTAAGCTGAATGCTGTATTTTCCGGGAGGCCACATCGTTGTCGAAACTCAGGATCTGGCTGATCATTATTGCCTTGGGCGCATGGACGCCTTCGCAGGCGCTTGCCCAGACCCTGAGTGTCGCGGTACCCAGAATCCAGCATTTGCTGACCGCCGACAATTCCGGTATCTACCAGCAAGTCATGGCGCTGGCGTTAGAGGGTTCAGGAATCGCGCTGGACCAGAAATTTCTGCCATACCGAAGGGCGCTGCGAGAGTTCGAGCAGGGCAAGGTTGACTGCATTTATTCCTTCACCGGTGTCCTGCAAAGCAGGCTTGGCGTAGATAAGGTCATTTACACCTACCCCTTGGGGACGTTCCGTTTTTATCTCTTCACGGAGCCTGGCGCGGCCATCATGACCTCTATTCCCGACACATTCGGTAAGACGACCGGCGGTATTATAGGCCACGACGTTTACCTGAAACCCTTCATGGAACAGGGAATGGTCATAGATTGGGTGCGCACAGAGGCGCAACTCGTCGAAATGCTCGAACTTGGCCGGCTGGAAGTCATCGTGGCCGCCCTGCCGGATATGCAGCCCTTTACCAATCGGCTGGCCTACGCCGCAGACCAGCCGCTTCTGGAGGACTTCGACCGACTGAACTGCCACAACACCGAACAAAACCGCACCGCGATCAGAACCATCTCGGAAAAGCTGCGCCGACTGCACGGGCAGGGTCGCTACGAGGAGATAGCCGGCGACTATTATTTGCCATTCAGTCACCCCTGATGCCAGAAATCGGGAAGCACCCCCGGTTGATGAACCCACTTCTCCACTCCGGCAACCCATTCATCACCTCCATCATCGTTTTTGCAAAGCCCCAAAATCGAGTCAATTTGTGGCAACCAGGCTCTCCAGGTAAACAGAGAACAGGACGATTCCAGCCGCCAGGTGGTAACATCGACCGCTGTTCATAACGGCGTGCAGTCAATAAACACGGGGGCACCTCCCGGACAAGAACGCTTATCACAATAAAAGGAGAGCACTATGGATATTCAGAATCGCATCGTGGTCGTTACCGGCGCCGCCGGCGGCATTGGCAAGGCCCTCGCCCTTCGTTTCGCGAAGGCCGGCGCAAAGACCGTCGTCTGTGCCGACCTGGACCAGCAAGGCGCGGAAGCCACAGCCGCAGAGATCAACGGCGTGGCCCGGAAGGTCAATGTCGCCTCGGAAGAGGAGATCAAAGCCCTGATCGATGAGGTGGAAACGGAGCACGGCCCCATTGACCTGTTCTGCTCCAATGCCGGCATCATGGTACCGGGTGGCCCGGAAGCCTCGAATGAAGACTGGCAGAAGATCTGGGATGTGAACGTGATGTCCCACGTCTTTGCCGCCCGCCACCTGGCACCCCGCATGAAACAGCGTGGTTTCGGCTACTTCCTGAACACTGCCTCCGCCGCCGGTCTGCTTTCCCAGGTGGGTTCCGCGCCCTATGCGGTAACCAAGCACGCCGCCGTGGCACTGGCCGAATGGCTGGCCTTTACCTACGGCGACGATGGCATCAAGGTATCGGTACTCTGCCCCCAGGCGGTCCGGTCTGCCATGACCAAGGGGCACGAGGAAGGCGTTGCCAGCATTGATGGCATGCTGGAACCGGAACCGGTGGCCGACGCCTGCCTCAAGGCTATCGAGGAGGAGACCTTCCTGGTACTGCCCCACCCGCAGGTACTGAACTACTTCCGCAACAAGGCGGAGAACTATGACCGCTGGATCGGCGGCATGAAGAAGCTCAATCGCGCCTACAAGTAAGTCTCCGGAACACGTCCGCCGCCAGGGCCAGCCCCCGGCGGTGGCCCCCGCACCCTGCACGTCCTGCCCCGCTGACACCTTAAAAGACACTTTTCCGCTGAATGAAAACTTCAGGTCATCAACTTGACAACCCAGTCAGGTTCCATCTTTACTAGAACAGGTTCAAAGCCGGCCGTCACAAACTGCAGTGATTCAAAGCAGTGGCCAGATAATAACAAGAACCCGTCGTCACACCGGCGGGCGAGACAGGGTGACGATCCGTGAGCGAAAACCAGCCTACCTCATCCGTGATTCTGGAAACCCGGGGCCTGACCAAGGACTTCAGGGGTTTCAAGGCGATCGAGGACGTCAATGTCAAGGTGCAGACCGGGCACATCCATGCCCTGATCGGTCCCAATGGTGCGGGCAAGACGACGTTCTTCAATCTGCTGACCAAGTTCCTCAAGCCGACCTCGGGCAAGATCCTCTACGACGGCGATGACATTACCAACCATCGCCCGGCGGATATTGCCCAGCATGGCCTTATCCGCTCGTTCCAGATCTCGGCAGTGTTCCCGCACCTGTCTGCCCGGGAGAACGTCCGCATCGCCCTCCAGCGCAAGCTGGGCATCTCCTACCAGTTCTGGCGCTCTATCAGGGTGCTTGACCAACTTAACGAGGAAGCGCAGCACCTGCTCGAGCAGGTGGACCTTGGAGCGTTCGGCGACACCAAGGCCGTGGAGCTGGCCTATGGACGTAAACGGGCGCTGGAGATCGCCACCACCATCGCCCTGAAGCCCCGACTAATGCTGCTGGACGAGCCTACCCAGGGCATGAGCGCAGAGGATGTACACACCGTTACCGACCTGATCCGGGAGGTGGTCAAGGACCGCACCATCGTGATGGTCGAGCACAACCTCAACGTGGTCTCTACCCTGGCGGACCGTATCACCGTGCTCAACCGGGGCCGGGTGCTGGCCGAAGGGGATTACGACACCGTCTCCACCAACCCTGCCGTGATGGAAGCCTATATGGGGACCACCGATGCCGCCTGAGAACGCCCGCGAACTGCTGAAGATCGAGAACCTCCACGCCTGGTATGGCGAGTCCCACATCCTCCACGGCCTGGACCTCACCGTGCACGAGGGTGAAGTCATCACGCTACTGGGACGCAACGGCTCCGGCCGCAGCACCACCCTCAAGGCCATTCTCGGGCTGGTGGGCAAGCGCACCGGCTCTATCCGGGTCAATGGTACAGAACTGATCAACCTGCCCACCCACCAGATTGCCCGGGTGGGCAAACTCGGTTACTGCCCCGAGGAGCGGGGTATCTATGCCTCCCTCAACGTGGACGAAAACCTTGTTCTGCCACCGGTGATTGCCGAGGGCGGCCTGTCCGTCGACGAGATCTACCAGATGTTCCCCAACCTGGAGGAACGTCGTAAAAGCCAGGGCTCCAAGCTCTCCGGGGGCGAACAGCAGATGCTGGCTATCGCCCGCATCCTGCGCACCGGGGCCACCCTGCTATTACTGGACGAGATCACCGAGGGGCTGGCGCCGGTCATCCTGAAGGCCCTGGACGATGTCATCCGCAAGCTGCGGGCCAAGGGTTTTACCATCATCCTGGTGGAGCAGAATTTCCGCTTTGCCGCGCCCCTGGCGGACCGCCACTACGTCATCGAGCACGGTCGCGTGGTCGAGCAGATCGCCGCCGAGGAGCTGGAAGCCAAACAGGACCAGTTGAACAGGCACCTGAGTGTCTGATCAAGGGTGAGGACCGGTGTCCCGCCCGGGACACCTCCCCACCAAATACAACAAGAAGGGGAAACAACATGCTCAAGAACTGGAAGACAGGTATCACCACCGTAGCGGCTGCCGCTGCGGTTTCACTACCCATGGCCGCCAGCGCGGAGCTGTCCGACGATGTGCTGAAGATCGGCGTCCTCAGTGACATGTCCGGTGTCTACAAGACACTGGAAGGTCCCGGCGCGGTCATCGCGGCGGAAATGGCTGTCGAGGATTTCGGCGGCTCCATCATGGGCAAACCCATCGAGATTGTCTCCGCGGACCACCAGAACAAGGCAGACATTGCAGCCAGCACGGCCCGCGAGTGGATTGATGCCGACAACGTGGACATGCTCACCGCACTGGATAACTCCTCCGTCGCCCTGGCGGTACAGGGCCTGGCGGCCGAGCGCAAGGTGATCACCCTGAACACCGGCGCCGGCACCACTGCCCTCACCGAGGAACAGTGCACACCCTACGGCATCCACTATGTCTATGACACCCACGCCCTGCCGGTGGGCACGGCCACCGCCATGGTCAAGAACGGCGGTGAGAAATGGTTCTTCCTTACCGCCGACTATGCCTTCGGCCATTCCCTGCGGGACAACACCGGCGCCGTGGTGGAGAACCTGGGCGGCGAAGTCGTCGGCAGCATCCAGCACCCACTGTCCACCAATGACTTCTCGTCCTACCTGTTACAGGCACAGTCGTCCGGCGCCCAGGTGATTGGCCTGGCCAACGCCGGCCAGGACACCGTCAATGCCATCAAGCAGGCCAACCAGTTCCAGATCGTACAGGGCGGGCAGAAGCTGGCCGGCATGCTGGTGTTTATCACCGACGTGCACAGCATGGGCCTGGACATTGCCCAGGGCCTGCAGTTCACCACCGCCTTCGTATGGAACCAGGACGAAGAGGCCCTGGAATGGTCCAACCGCTTCTACGAGCGCCACGGCGCCATGCCCACCATGGTGCAGGCCGGGGTCTACTCCGCCGTCAGCAACTACCTGAAAGCCGTGGATGAGGTCGGCTCCGACGACAGTGACGCAGTGCGGGCGAAACTGGGTGAGATGGAACTGAACGACTTCTTCGTAAAGGGCGGCAAGATTGCACCCAACGGCTCCATGCTGCACGACATGTACCTGGTGGAGGTGAAGTCACCGGACGAGTCCGAAAGCGAATGGGACTTGCTGAACGTGGTTTCCCGCATTCCGGCAGACCAGGCCTACATTTCCATGGAAGACACCAAGTGCAGCCTGGTTAACAAATAACCATACGCATCATTCGCCAATAACAAGAAAAGGGGATAACCGACGTGTCGATGCAGGTCATCCTGGCCCAGGCACTGCTTGGGCTGAACGTAGGTGTGTTCTACGCCATGCTGAGCCTTGGCCTGGCGGTGATATTCGGGCTGCTGAATATCATCAACTTCGCCCACGGCGCCATGTACATGCTGGGGGCGTTCATCGCACTGATCGGTTATTCCTACCTGGAACAATGGTTCGGCATCAGCCTGCAGATCGGCTTCTGGGGGTCGCTGATCGTGGCGCCCCTGGTGGTCGGCCTGCTGGGCATTATCATCGAGCGCACCATGCTCAAACGCCTGGCCGACCTTGACCATATCTACGGGCTGCTGCTGACCTTTGGTATCACCCTGATTCTGCAAGGGCTTTTCGCGAATTATTTCAATGTTTCCGGCACCCCCTATCCGGGCCAGCCGGAAGTGCTGGGCGGCGTGCTCAACCTGGGGTTCATGTTCTTCCCCACCTACCGCATGTTCGCCATCGTCTTTTCCCTGGTGGTGTGCTTTGCCACCTGGTATGTGATTGAACACACCCGCCTGGGGTCGAGACTGCGGGCCGGCGTGGAAAACCCACAACTGACCCAGGCCTTCGGCCTCAACGTGCCTCTGATGGTAACGCTGACGTTTGGCTTTGGCGCCGCCCTGGCAGGGCTGGCAGGGGTGCTGGCGGCACCCATCTACTCGGTCAGCCCACTGATGGGCGCTGACCTGATCATCGTGGTGTTCGCGGTGGTGGTGATCGGCGGGATGGGCTCGATTATGGGGGCCATACTCTCCGGCCTGGCCCTGGGGCTGGTGGAGGGCCTGACCAAGGTGTTCTACCCGCCGGCGGCCAACACCGTGATTTTCTTCCTGATGGTGCTGGTGCTGCTGTTCCGCCCGGCCGGTCTGTTTGGCAAGGAGAAGTAACCCCATGATGAATAAAGTCCTGTTTGCCATCATGCTGGTCGCGGGCCTGGTTGCGCCCTTCCTGGCCTACCCGGTGTTCGTCATGGACCTGCTGTGCTTCGCCCTGTTCGCCTGCGCCTTTAACCTGCTGCTGGGCTATGCCGGGCTGCTGTCGTTCGGACATGCGGCCTTCTTCGGTGGTGCTGCCTATATTGCCGGTCATGCCCTGAAGGTATGGGGATTCCCGCCCTTGCTGGGTATTCTCGCCGGTACCGGCTTTGCCTTCCTGATCGGAACCGTTTTCGGCTTCCTGGCGATCCGCCGCCAGGGCATCTACTTCGCCATGGTCACCCTGGCCCTCGCCCAGATCATCTACTTCCTGTGCCTGCAGCTGCCCTTCACGGGTGGCGAGAACGGACTGCAGGGCATTCCCCGGGGCGAGCTGCTCGGGTTTATCGACCTGGGGAACGAGATAACCATGTATTACCTGGTGTTCGCCATCTTCCTGGTCGGTTTCGGCATTATCTATCGGGCCATCCATTCGCCCTTCGGTGAGGTACTGCAGGCCATCCGGGAGAACGAGTCCCGCGCCCTCTCCCTGGGCTACGACGTGGACCGCTTCAAGCTGCTGGCCTTCGTGCTGTCGGCCACCATGGCAGGCCTGGCAGGTTCCACCAAGGCACTGGTGTTCCAGTTTGCCTCGCTGACGTCGGCCCATTGGCAGACCTCCGGCGAGGTGGTTCTGATGACCCTGGTAGGCGGCATGGGCACGGTATTCGGACCGGTGCTTGGCGCCATCACCGTCGCTACCCTCACCCATGAGCTGGGCTCCTTCGGCTCATGGGTCCAGGTGATACTGGGGACCATTTTCGTGGTGGTGGTGCTGGTGTTCCGCAGGGGCATTATTGGTGAGATCCACCATTTTGTGGAGCAACGCAAGGCAGCCCGGGCTTCCGCTGACAATGACTGAGGAGCCTCCTCCTCAGTCGAGCAACCCTTTCAGGTACGCCAGGTCAGCAGCGGTGATGGCCACACCCAGTCGTTGTGACTCGGCCCGCTGCCGGTAACGCCGGTCTCCGGGCTGGCGCGTCTGACCGACACCTACCATTGCCTGTACCAGGGTCTCCGTCCTGTCGGCGAAGTTGCTGCCTGCACCACGGGCCGGATCAATAACGATCAGCAACTCCCCTGTCCAGGGGGTTTTGGCACCCGGGTGGCCAGACCAGTCGAACTCAAAGGAAAAGTTGCCCCCGGTGAGCGCGGCTGCCATCAGTTCCACCATCATGGACAGGGCTGAGCCCTTGTAGCCACCGAACGGTAGCAGGGCGCCCCCATCAAGGATCTTTTCGGGGTCGCAGGTAGGCTGACCGTCGGCGTCCACCCCGTAGCCTTCAGGCAGGGTCTTACCCTCCTTCGCCGCAATCTGCACATCGCCGTGGGCAATGGCACTGGTAGCCAGGTCGAACACCAGCGGGTCATGGCCGGTGCGGGGGGCGGCGAAGCTGATGGGGTTGGTGCCGAACAACGGCTTGCGGCCACCGGCAGGCACCACACAGGCCATGCTGTTGACCAGTGCCAGCGCCACCAGGCCCTGTCGGGCGAAGGGTTCCACATCGGGCCAGAGCGCCGCAAAATGGTGGGAGTTACGGATCGCCATCAGCGCGATGCCGTTTTGCCGCACCTTTTCCAGCAACAGCTCCCGTCCCGCCTCAAGGGCGGGCTGGGCAAAGCCATTGCCAGCGTCCACCGCGACAAACCCCGGCGCGCAATCCTCGACAACCGGCTGTGCATTGCCATCCACCCAACCGCTAGCCAGTGTCGACAGATAGCCCGGCATCCGGAAAACACCGTGGCTGTCTGAGCCGTCCCGCTGGGCGCTGGCGCAATTTCGGGCAAGCACATCGGCAGCGGTTTCAGAGGTGCCGTGTCGGCGAAAGACCTGGGTCAGCAAGGACACCAGTTCATCAAAGGGAATGCGTTCCTGGGACATGGCCTGACTCCTGCAGATTCCGGGATCCGTTAACCATGCGTTGATTACTGGTCTCTGTCAAAACCCTGATATGGCGATTAGAAGAACCCGAGACCCGCGCCGCTCAGGCAACCGACTCCAGCCGGTGGAAATGTTCAAGGAACCCCGGCAGATCTTCCGCAGGCATGGGGCGACCAAGGTGGTAACCCTGTACCATGTCGCATCCCGCAACCTTGAGATGCACCACCTGGTCCCGCGTCTCCACACCCTCCGCCACCACTTTCAGCGCCATGCGCTTGGCCAGGATAATGGTGGATGACACGATCGGGCTGTCGTCGTGGCTGTTGCAGATCGTGGAGATCAGGCTGCGGTCAATCTTCAGCTTGTCCACCGGTACGGCTTCCAGGTGGGCAAACCCCGCGTATCCGGTACCGAAATCGTCCAGCGCCAGGCGAATACCGGCCTTGCTGAGCTCGTGCAGATGGACGACCGCTTGTTTGTCCAGCATGGCGGTTTCGGTGATTTCCATCTCCAGCATACCGGGCGAGACCTGGCAGGCTTCCAGGATCTCCGCGACCTGCCCCGGGAATTCCGGCCGGGCCAGCTGATGGGGCGATACATTCACAGCCACTGGCACCGGCTCCAGGCCTGCTTTCCGCCACTGGCCCACTTGTTCGCAAGCCAGGCGAATCACCTCCAGCCCCAGCGGTATCACAAACCCGCTGCTTTCCGCCAGGCCAATAAACCGGTCCGGATACAGCAGGCCAAACTCCGGGTGCTGCCACCGGACCAGGGCTTCCACGCTGGTCACCCGCATGGTTTCCAGGTCCACCTGGGGCTGGTAGTGGAGAACGAACTCCCGGTTGCCGAGTCCGTCAGCAAAGGACTGCTCCAACAGAAAGCTTTCCACGTCCTTGCGGTTCAGGGACTGATCAAAGAAACGGTATTGGCCCCGTCCGGCCTGCTTGGCCGAATACATGGCTGCGTCAGCGCCCTGGATCAGGTCTTCCAGGGACTGGCCATCCCTCGGACAGATTGCGATACCAATACTGGGACTGTTGTTGATCTCCACGCCATCCAGCTCGTAGGTGGAGGACAGCTTCTGGCTGAGGCCGACGACCCAGCTTTCTATGGAACCCTCCGTCTGATCCCCCGCCAGCATGACCACGAACTCGTCGCCGCCGAACCGGGCGGCCAGGTCTTCCTTGCCCAGTGACCGCTGTATCCTGCCGGCCACGGCCTGCAGCAACTGGTCCCCGACCTGGTGACCCAGTGAGTCGTTGATAGCCTTGAAACGGTCCAGGTCGATAAAGATCAGTGCACTCAGCCTCCGTTGACGCCGTTGCTCCGTCAGCAGGCTGTTCGCCAGATCGATAAACTGGCGCCGGTTAAGCAGGCCGCTGAGGTGGTCGATGGCCGCTGCCCGGCTGCTGCGGGCATGCTCGGTTTCCAGCCGTTCGATCAGTTCCGCATTGGCTTTCTGGGAGGCCTGCAGGGCCTGGAACGCCGCCTGTTGACTGCTCAGGGATCGCTTGAGCCAGAAGGTGATGGCGGTGACCAGCAGGGTCATAAGCAAATTGAGAATCAGCTGACGGAACTGCAACGCCTGCAACGGTGCAACGATTCCCGGTATATCACGGGTAGTCAGCTCAATGTAGGCAGGGTCCTGGCGAAGACTGAGCACCTGATAAAGGAACGACGACCAGATAAAGCCGACAATCAGGACACCCAGAAGAATGGTAGCGTAGCGAACATGGTTCGTAGGCGGCGGCTGGATTGGGGCCATGACTCTTGTCTCACTGAAAACCAGGCTGGAGAAAACACAACACACCCTCCAATGGCCATAATCCCGTTCCGGCGTTGGAACATTGACGCCGAGTGGCAAGACTACGCAAGCTGCATGTCATTCACGTGACAGGTCTTTGATAAAGGAAGGTTTCAATGCGCAAGAACATTCTGATTACCGGCGCCAGCACCGGCCTGGGTGAGGGCATGGCGAGGGCCTGGGCGGCACAGGGCTGCAACCTGGCCCTGTGCGCCCGCCGGACAGACAGGCTGGAGCAGTTGCAGGCCGAGTTACTGGAAAAGCACCCGGGCATACAGGTAACCGTGCGCCCACTGGATGTCTGCGATTACGACCGGGTATTCGAGGTTTTCAGAGACTTTCGGGACGAGCTGGGCACCCTGGACCGGGTAATCGTGAACGCAGGTATGGGCAGCAAAGCCGCCATCGGCCATGGTGATTTCGCCTCCAACCGGCAGGCGGCGGAGACCAACTTCGTTGCCGCCATCGCCCAGTGCGAAGCCGCCATGGAAATCTTCCGTGAACAGAACAGCGGACACCTGGTGCTGATGTCCTCGGTCAGTGGCGTGCGGGGTTTCCGTGGGCCGTTCAATGTCTATGCGGCCACCAAGGCTGCCGTGGCGTCACTGGCGGAAGGGTTGCAGCTGGATACCGAGGGTACACCCATCAACGTCACCTGCATCTTGCCCGGGTACATCCTTACCGATATCAACCGGGAGGTGAAGAACGCCCCCTTCCGGGTGGACCTGGAGACTGGTGTGCGGGCACTGGTGAAGGCTATCGACAGCGAGAAACGCCGGGCGTACGTGCCCTGGTGGCCATGGACACCGTTGAGCTACCTGCTAAAGGCCATGCCGTTCCGGCTTTTTGCCAGGGCCATGTAGTAAAAGGAAAGCGGATTGACTGCCCGGGCGTTACCTTGCCGGCCAGCCACAGATGCTAACGGAGCGCGTCGACGACTTCCTCGACCTGCAGACGCACACTCTGCAGCCCGCCACCGGAGAGGTACCACAGTTCCGGTGACAGCACAGTCACGTCAATCGCCCCACCACCGGCAGCGCCCAGGTCCCCGCGCAGCTGGTCGACATCCAGCGGCGGGTCCCCAATAGCCGCACTGCGGTCGACCACCAACAGATGAGAGGGCGCCATGGCGGCAATGTCTGCCGGCGTGAGCGGTGTGAACACCCGCGTACCCCGGGTCACACTTTCCACGCCTTCGGGAACCCGGGGAGCTTCCAGGTTCAGCAACTGGAACACCACCGGCTCGTCCCGCAAGGAGAACTTGCCCTGGTTGTGGGTTACAACAGCGACGGGGTCACTACCGGCCAGCCCATCCCGCTGTTCCTCCACGAACCGCCACAACTGATCCAGCTTCTCACCGGCTTCATCCAGTTGGCCATAGAGGGTCGCCAGCCCCAGCACCCGGATCTGCACCGCTTCGCGGTAGTCATCCCCCAACAGGGAGACGTCCTGTACCTGGGTAACGGCCTGCAACTCCTCCAGGCTCTCCGCCTGACGGCCGGTGACCAGTACCATATCCGGGGCCAACTCACGGACCACAGCCAGGTCCGGCGTTTTGAGGTTACCCGCATCCGGTCGACCGACCGAAAGGCCGCTCAGGTACTCGGGCAACCCGGTTTTCGGAATCGCCACGATTTTCTGGCCGAGCCCCAGGGCCACCAGGGTATCCGTGGCGCCGTGGTCAAAGCTGATCACGTCCGGCCCGGCGGGTTCCTGGCTCAATGAGGCGCAGCCCGTGAGAATGGCGATGCCCAGGGCAGCCGTAACCAACGATTTCATTGTCATATCCATGCTCTCCAATCCATACTTCCCAGTCAGAAGTCGACGGTCAGGCCGACATTAAGGCGACGGCCGTCCAGTACGACGCCGTAGGTGTCATTGGTCACTCCCTTGTCCACCACGTTGTACAGGCCAGCCTTTACCCGGGCGCAGTCGTTAAGGGCGTAGACCATGCCCACATCGACGAAGGTGTAGTCGGGGGTGCCGTCGGCCATGCTGGTCCGGCTCAGGTAATCCGTGGTTTCGCCCCGGTAGTTCCCATCCAGCCAGAGGTTCAGGCGCTCAGTCGTCTGCCAGTCCAGTCCGGCGTTCGCCATGTGTTTGGGAATCTTGTTAAGGGGCTCACCCTCGAAGTCACCCGACTTCTGCTCTGAGTCTGTGTAGGTATAGCTGGAACTGAACGTCAGGGTTGGTGTAATGCCGTAGTCCAGGGATAGCTCGATCCCCTGCATGGACGCTTCGTCGATATTGTCCCGGGTGCTCAGGAAAAGATAGTTGTTACCCTCGTAGGCGCACTGCCAGGTGGATGGGTCATCGCGATCCCCGCCGGGATTACAGAAACGGTCCTCCGCAATCTTGTCGTCGAACTCGGTGTAGAACACCATGGCGCTGGCATCAAGGTCAGTCGCCAGGCTGTTAAACACAAAGCCGGCTTCATAGCTGACGCTGGTTTCCGGCTCCAGGTCCTCGTTGCCAATAATCAGTGCCCGGGGGTGCGGCGCGGGTGAACCACCGCCCCCGGTACCCCGCCCAAAGCCTTCCGTAGCCTCCGGCAGGCTGGGCTGCTTGTAGCCTGTGGAAACGCCGCCCTTGAAGGTCCACTCCGGTGTCAGCCGATAGTTCGCGTAGACCCGGGGCGTCCAGTGCCCACCAAAGAGCTCGTCGTCGTTATAGCGAACGCCGGTGGTAATGCTCAGGTCATCCAGCACACCCCACTCCACCTCGGCGAACAGGGCGGCAATCCAGCGGTCAACGCTGCGGGTGGCGGTTGGAATACCCGTTCCCAGCAGACCGTTGGTTTCATCGGTCAGGTCTTCGTATTTGTACTGGCCGCCAAAGGTGACGATGTGGCGGCCCATCAGCCAGGTACCCTGGCTGTTGAGCGTGGTGATTTCCTCCTTTTTCTCCAGATCCTGCACACGCTCGGACTCATCCCTCTGCAGGTAACTGTCCAGGGTCAGGTTACCGTAGGTTCCACGGTGACCCAGCACATACACCTCCTTCTGGTATTCATAGGTACTGGCCTCGTTGGGGTTACCGCTGCTATCCGCCTCTGCGATACTCACGCCCGGGTTATGGGTGAACTCCAGTTCCGCCCGGTTATAGCCCAGCTCGATTTCGTTGTTGTCATCCGGCGTGAAAATCAGCGTGGCGCCGCCCTGGCGCCGGTCGCTGTCCGGCGTACTTTCTGCGTTGTCGTCACCACCGATGTAGTGACTTTCATCGGTTCCCTGCCAGGAGCCATTCACCTGGAGTCCGAGCAATCCCGGAATCAATCCGCCGCTGCTGTACAGGCTGACCTGCCGGGCATCCTCGTTTATATCATTCAGGGACTTGGTGTATTCGGTAGTGATAGACCCACTCCAATCGTCCGTCGCCTTTTTGGTGATGATGTTGATGACACCGCCCATGGCCTCTGATCCGTAGAGGGACGACATGGGGCCACGAATCACCTCAATGCGCTCGATAGCGGATACCGGTGGCAACGCGATCTGCTTCCCCCCGTCCTGGCCATTGGTGTTGATGTTGCGGCCTGCAGAAACCGGGCGACCGTCCACCAGGTAGAGTGTGTAGCCCTCGGTCATGCCCCGGATGGTTATATCCTGCGCATTGCCACCACCGTTCACGAAAACACCTGGAATGTTCTTTACCGCATCGGTGATATCCGAGTATGACCGCTTACGCAGCTCCTCACCGGGAATCACCGAGATACTGGCCGGCGCGTCGGAAATGTTCTGCTCAAAGCCAGAAGCAGTAACAACGATTTCCCCAAGTTCCAGGGGTGAGGACTGGGCCAGCAACGGCGAACCCCAGGTTGCCAGGGCAACTGAGGACGCCAGGAGGGTCACGGGACGACGCATGTAATTCTCCTTTGTGTTCAAGAGTGCAGCAAAAAACTCGCATTTAATGCGAATAAATATCATTTGCGACGGACATTAACACAAAGGCAATATTTATTGCGCGGAATGATATGTTCCGGATTCCGGAACGATCCGGGAGGTTCCGCTGGCCAGGCGCCATTCCGGTGGAACCGACGCCCTCAGGTGCTGGATAAACATCCGGCTACGGCGGGGCAGGATGCCGTGGGGGTAAAGCAATGATACCGGCAGGACCGGCCCATGCCATTCGGGCATGCACAGTTCGAACTGACGCGGGTGCGCGTCCAGCCGACGATCCGCAAGCCAGTGGGGCATCAGCCCGACGCCTCTGCCTGCAGCAATGGCATCGCCCTGCACACAATACTGGTCCACGCTGAACCGACCTGTCCGGCAACGTATTGTCCAGGGACCATTGACCGGATGATTCAACTCGACGCCCTGCTCATCGCCCCCCAACATATCAATCCAGGTGTGCTGGTCCAGCTCGGACGGCGATTGAGGGCAACCCCGGCTGGTGAAGTAAGACGGACTCCCATAGACACCCTGCGTCAGGTGCCCGAGCACGTCACAGCGGAAATTACCTTCCGGTACCGAACCCAGCCAGACACACACAGCGTCCGTCATCGCCTCCGGTGGTTGCTGCTGGGTCCGGATACTGACCTCCAGGCCCTCATGCTCTCCCATAAACCTGTCCACAACCCCGGCGAACCATCCCCGCACGAAGGCTTCATGGCAGCGTAGCTCCAGCACGCCGGTCACCCCTTCCCTCAGCTCGTCCAGCGCCTCATGCCCCTGGGATACCAGTGCCAGGATCTCGTGGCTGTACCGGTAGAACAGCCGGCCGGCGTCATTGGGGTAGATTCGCCGGGACTGGCGAAGCAGCAGCGGCTGACCGACCGCTTCCTCGAGCTGGCGGATGCGGCGACTGAGCGTCGACTTGGGCAGGTCAAGCTCCCGACAACTGGCGGTCAGGCTGCCGGTGCGGACAACAGAGGCGAAAGCCTCCAGTTCCCTGAGGTCGTACATTTCGCAATCGTTCCATTTTGTGCAACAGGTCGTGCCAATCTAGCACCTTTCAATATTTAATGTGAATCATTATCATTAAAAGAGTTGCTTGCTATATACTCTTGAGCGCATCGCAGGCCACCCGTCGTGGCCACTACGGAGAAACCATGCAGACATCCCTTATTCATCGCGTCCGTCAGGGGCTGGCGGCTGGCCTGGCCATGCTGGCGATCAGCCAGAACGCCCTGGCCGAGACCCGCACCATCGAAACCCTCTACGGAGACGTCATTGTTGAAGGCCAGCCGGAGCGCGTGGTAACCCTCTACGAAGGCGCGCTGGACTCGGCCATTGCCGTTGGCGTGCAGCCCGTGGGTGCCATCATTACCCGGGGCGGCCAGCATGTGGCGGGCTATATCCGGGAAGCGGCCGGCGATATCGCAATCGTGGGTGCACCGGGGGAGACCAACCTGGAAGCCGTCCTGGCCTTGCAGCCGGACCTGATCCTGGCCACCCGACAGACCAGCAGGGACCAGTACGAACTGCTGTCGCAGATGGCACCCACCATCGTGCTGGATGTGCCAATGTTCCGGCAGGACACCTGGAAGCAGGAATTGGCCGGCTTCGCCCGAGCCCTTGGCCGGGAGGGCCAGGCTAACGACGTCATTGCCCGGGTTGGGCAACGTGCGAAAGAAGTCCGCAAAAAGGTGACCGGCAGCATACCGGAGCAACAGCGCGATACCGCCCTGGTCCGCTGGATGCCCCAGGGTCCGCTGGTGATGTCAGAAAACCTCTTCTCCGCCACCGTGCTGGCCTCGGCAGGGTTCGAGGTCGAGGATGGTGATATCGTCAAGGAAGGTCGCCCCCACAGCCAGCCCCTGAGCCAGGAAAACCTGTCGCTCATGGACCAGGAGTGGATCTTCCTGGCCACCATTAATGACGACGGTCGCGAAGCCCTGGACGCCGCCCGCCAGTCACCCGCCTTCAAGCGCCTGAAGGCCCACAGCGATGACCGGGTGGTACCGGTGGACGGCCACCTATGGACCAGTGCGTCCGGCCCGCTGGCCGCCCTGGCCATTCTTGATGACATAGAGAACGCGCTGTCGCAGCAACCCTGATGACCGATTACGCCTGTCAGCGCACGCCTGAATCCCGTGCCCTTGTGCCGCCACTGCCTGTGGCGGTTTTTTTCGCTCTTGCCGCGGCAATGGCCAGCCTGTTGTGGGGCGCCGGCCCAGTTGGCCCGCTGGAAGCCTGGCAGGTACTCACGGGGAGCGGCGGTGACGAAGCCCGCTTCGTGGTCATGGAACTCCGACTGCCCAGGATGGCCACGGCGATGGCAACCGGCCTGGCCCTGGCAGTGGCCGGCGCCCTGCTACAGGCCCTGACCCGGAATCCGCTGGCTGAGCCAGGGCTGCTTGGGGTCAGTGGCGGAAGCGCCTTTGCGGTCACCCTCGCCATTTTGCTAGGGGCCAGTTCCGCCACCATGACCACCCTTGTTGCCCAGGCCGGCGCCCTGGCCGGGTGCTCCCTGGTGATGCTGGCTACCCGGTCCCGCGGGCTGGCAGCTGACCCGGTGCGCCTGGTGCTGGCCGGGGCCACGGTAACCGGCCTGCTGTTATCACTGACCTCAGTGATGATGCTGGCCGACCAGCGGGCCGCCGACGAAATCCGCTTCTGGATTACCGGCAGTATCGCCGGCACCTCGTTAGCCGACCTGGTTGCCGTTCTGCCGTCCATGGCGCTAGCGGGTGTTCTCGTCGTGATCGTGGCATCGCCGCTGGCGGCCCTGTCACTGGGCGAGCGTGCCGCCATGGGGCTGGGGCACCGCCCCGGGCGGATCCGCGCGCTGGTCGTCGTTTCAGTGGCATTACTGGTGGGAGGGGCCACCGCCCTGGCAGGACCGCTGGTCTTTGCCGGGCTGGTGGTACCGTTCATTGCCCGCGCCTTGGCCGGGCCGGATATTCGCAAAACCCTGAGGCTGTGCCTGCCCATTGGCCCGGGCATGATCCTGGTGGCCGATACCCTGGCCCGGGTCATCGGTGCGCCGGCGGAGCTCCCCCTCGGGGTCATTACCGCCATGCTGGGCGCCCCGGTACTGCTGATCATCGTGCGCTCCGGGCGCATACCCACCCTGTGAGGCTGTTATGTCAGAACTGCTGATACAGCACCGGAACATTGCTGCCAACCTGGTCCTGGCCGCCACTCTTTCACTGGCCATGGCCATGGCCCTGGCGCTGGGAACGGTCAGCGTTCCCCTGGACGGTCTGTGGGATGCATTGCTCGGACAAGGCAACGCCATGCACCGGTTCGTGGTTCAGGAACTGCGCCTGCCACGGGTGCTTGCCGGTGCCCTGACCGGCGCCGCGTTTGCCCTGGCCGGCTGCCTGATGCAGACCGTGGCCCGCAACCGGCTGGCCACCCCCGGCATTATCGGCATTGATAACGCCGCCACTGCATTCGCCGTTGCTTCCGTGGTGGGCACCGGTATCAGCCTCGCCCCTTCCGCCATGGCCCTTGGCGGGGCAGCAACCGCTACCGCACTGGCCTTTGGCCTGGCGGGGGCCAACGGCACCCGGGGTTATCGGTTTATTATCGCCGGTCTTGGTATCGGCGCCATTGCGGGCGCCACTACCCAGGTGATGCTCAGCCGGGTGGCCATTGATGCGGCCAACGCCGCCTTCCCCTGGACCGTGGGTAGCCTGAACGCCCGATCGGCGACAGCGGTATCTGTGCTCGCTGTTGGCCTGGTAACGGGCTGGATTGCGGCCCTGTTGCTGGGCCCGTCGCTGAATACCCTACAGTTCTCTGACCCGGTAGCCATTAACCTGGGCACGCAACTGAAGCGGGTGCGCACCCTGAGCCTGGCCTGTGCGGTGCTGCTCACCGGGCTGGCAGTGGCCGTAGCCGGCCCGGTGGGTATGATAGCCCTGCTGGCACCGGAGCTGGCCCGGGCCCTGTCCCGTCCCGGCAGGGTGCCGCTGACCGCCTCGGCCCTGGCCGGTGCCGGTTTCATGGTCACCGCTGACCTGGCCGGCAGGTTGCTGCTGGCGCCCCTGGAACTGCCTGTAGGCCTGATTACCGCTATCGTGGGCGCACCCTACCTGATCTGGATACTTGTAAAACCGTCCTCACGGAGCCTGACATGAGCCAGCCCCATGCCCTCCCGGCTAACGACCATTCCGAGCAGCCAGGCCTGGCAGTACAGGCGCTATCCCTTGCCCACGGACGCCACCCGGTGATCGATGCCCTGGACCTGGAACTGCCACCGGGAAAGGTCACCGCCATCGTCGGCCCCAACGGTTGCGGCAAGTCCACCCTGCTCAACGGCCTCGCCCGGGTGCACGCTCCCGCCGGGGGTGCGGTGCTGCTGGATGGCAGGGATATCCACACCCTGCCCAGCCGGGAGGTGGCGCGCCAACTGGCCCTGTTACCCCAGGACAATACCGCGCCGGAGGGCCTCACTGTTACTGACCTGATCCGCTTCGGCCGCCAGCCCCACCAGGGCTTTCTCAGGCGATGGACGGAACAGGACCAGGCGATCCTTGACCAGGCACTGGCTGCAGCAGATCTGGACGACCTGGCCGACCGTCCGCTGGATACCCTCTCCGGCGGGCAGCGCCAGCGAGCCTGGATTGCCATGAGTATCGCCCAGCAAACACCGTTGCTGTTGCTGGACGAACCCACCTCCGCCCTGGACCTGGGCCACCAGATCGAAGTTTTCGAACTGATCCGCCAACTCGCCGGCCAGGGCAAGACCATTGCCATGGTGGTCCACGACCTGGTGAGCGCCTGTCGCTACGCCGATCACCTGGTGGCCATGGCCGATGGTCAAATCCTGGCCCGGGGTGCGCCCTCTGACATCCTCGACCCGGCCCTGATCCACCACCTGTATGGGGTCCACTGCGACATCCTGCAGGACCCGGCGGACGGCACCCCGGTGCTGGTAAACCTTCGCAAGTCATTATAAAAACGGATAATTACGGAAGGCGGTCGTCCGGGCTTGTCATCAAGCTGTAATCGCCCGGAGTTATAAATGCGGCCACATTTATTTCTCCGGAGATGCAGTAATGTCCGCCAACGCTTCCCTGCTTGTTGAACAACTCTGGCAACTCAAACGCCTGGTGGACCGGGGCGAGTGCGCCGACATTCAGTTTGTTCACCTGAACAACCTGTTGCGGGAACCCAACTATCGCGCCGACGTGCTGCGCCGGGCGGAGGCCTCCGGCTCCGAGAAAGTCCGTAAACTGGTCGGATCCATCCGCGACCAGGACTCCGGGATGCCCCTGATGGCCAATACCGGCCCGCAGTACATACCGGAGGCGGTCAAGTCAACACCACGCAAACGCCGTCACCTGATATGGCTGGCGCCGCTGGTGGCTGCTGGTGCTGCGGTATCGGTCGGGTTTACCGCACTGGAACCACAAACCATCCGGATCAGCGAAAACATCACCGCCCCGGCCACCTGGGAAGGCGGCAAGACCTACGTACTCGAAGACATAGTGTTCGTGGATAACACCACCCTGACCATCGAAGCCGGCGCCACCATCCTGGGTGAAAACGGCTCCGCGCTGATCGTAACCCGGGACAGCCAGCTGTTTTCCCGGGGCCGGCCAGGCCAGCCAGTGGTGTTCACCAGTGCCCGGCCAGAAGGTGCACGTAGCCGCGGTGACTGGGGCGGCGTGGTTCTGCTGGGTAATGCCCCGGTCAACCAGCCCTCCGCCCAGATCGAGGGTATACCCGCCAGCGATCAGCGGGGAAGTTTCGGTGGTCCCGACGCAACCGATAGCTGCGGGGTGGTGGAATACACCCGCATCGAGTTCGCAGGCTTCGAGGTCTACCAGAACAATGAACTCAACGGCCTGACCCTGGGTGGCTGCGGCAGCAATACCATCGTGCGCCATGTGCAGGTTCACCGTGCGCTGGATGACGGTATCGAGATGTTTGGCGGCACCGTGGACCTGAAGCACATCCTGGTGTCCGGCGCTGCAGACGACAGCATTGACTGGGACTGGGGCTGGCGGGGCCGGGTGCAGTTCGCGGTTATCCAGCAGCACGCCGATGTGGGCGACAACGCCTTTGAAGGGGACAATAACGGCGACCAGCACGAGACCACGCCCCGTTCAGAACCGGTATTCTACAACGTCACCCTTGCCGGTACCGGACATGGTGCGAAAGCCCATCGCGGCATGGTGCTGCGGGAAGGCACCGGCGGCCACTTCCACAACATGATCATCGACAGCTATGCCATGGAAGCCGTGGACACCCGGGATGAAGTCCGCGCCCTTGCCGCCGGAAAACAGCTCGTTTTCAGCGATAACATCATTGCCGCCACCGGCACTATGGGCAGCCGTCAAGCGGAACAGGGAGCAGACGACGATGATTACGGCTTTGACGAAGAGGCCTGGCTCAGGAGCCCGGAGAACCGCAACCACCTCAGCATCAGCAGCGCCCTGCATCCGGCGGCTCGGCACCTGACCGCACCGGACTTCCGGCCCCGTATTCCCAGCCGGGACATGCCCGCCACTGCACCGCCCAAGAGCGAGTTCTTCGATGAGTCGGCCACCTTCTCTGGCGCCATCAACCCGAAGAACCCCGGCAGTTGGCTGGAGGGCTGGACCGCGTTCCCGGAATCCTGACCGGGAAAATTGTGTAGAATGCTCTCTTTTCGGTGACAGGACGTACACCCGTACACTCACGATCTGAAACCAGAGAGATACCATGAACGAGGTTATCGATTTACTGAAATCACACCGCTCGATCCGCAAGTTCACCGAGCAGAAGATTCCGCAGGAGACGTTCCTGGAGCTGATCCGTGCCGGTCAGAGTGCAGCCACGTCCAACCACGTGCAGGCCTATTCCATCATCCACGTGACCAGTCCGGAGAAGCGGGCGAAGATTGCCGAGCTGGCCGGCGGCCAGAAATACGTGGAAACCTGTTCCCACTTCCTGGTGTTCTGCGCCGATATGAAGCGCCCCACGGACTCCGCCGAGCGGGCCGGCGCCGAGGTCATCCGCGGCATGACCGAGCAGTTCCTGGTGGCCAGTGTGGATACCGCCCTGATGGCCCAGAATGTCGTAGTGGCCGCAGAATCCGAAGGCCTGGGCATCTGCTACATTGGCGGCATCCGTAACAACCCCGCCGAAATCAGCGATCTGCTGAAACTGCCTGAGCACGTCTACCCGGTGTTCGGTCTGTGCCTGGGCTACCCGGACCAGGACCCGGAGGTGAAACCCCGGCTGCCGGTGGAAAGTATCCTGATGGAAGACGAATACCGTGAAGACGCCGCCTCGGTGGACGGTTTCGATGATGTGATGCGCACCTACTATGGCGCACGCACCGGCGGCACCAAGGACACCAACTGGTCCGAGCAACTGAGCCCGTTGTTCAATGCCAAGCTGCGCCCACACATGCGGGAATTCCTGGTCAAGCGGGGCTTTGAACTGAAGTAAGCCGGCGTTCACCGCCATCGAGTAGGAGGGGGAGTTACCTCCCCCGTCCTCTCACACCACCGGGCATACGGTTCCGTACCACGGCGGTTCATGGTTGGCTCTGGAGCCGGTTCATCGTATCCAACAAGCTTACCAGA
>Ga0098066_1000021_pt1 | contig 78072 bp, 68 predicted proteins | sample 25BtaG_FD_76332 | JGI IMG/M metagenome (GOLD analysis project Ga0098066, IMG submission 76332) | Marine viral communities from Cariaco Basin, Caribbean Sea - 25B_WHOI_OMZ_CsCl | ecosystem: Environmental > Aquatic > Marine > Oceanic | place: Caribbean Sea: Cariaco Basin | collected 2014-11-08
AATCCAGCCAGTGAAAGAGGACACCTGATGTAAAAGTGCCTTGCTTGCCTCCGACTCCTTACGGAGTTCAGCAAGTTCCTGCTCAAGCTTTTGGTTTCGACTCTGTAGCTTTTCTGCGTTCTGGATTTTGGACTCAAGCTCCCCGGTATAGCCTTGCAAGACCTCTATGTCCTTAACCATTGCTTTATTGGCAGCGTGCATTTCGTCATAGGCCCTAGCTTCCTGACGGAGCTCATGAATTCTTTTGTCATACTCTTCTATTGCTTCATGTTGCCGGCTCCAGAGGAACCCAGACTGATTTACCTTTTCGAGAAGCGTAATACGGTTAAACTCCAGAATCGACAGGAAGGGAGCAAACCGGTCAAACATTCCCTTGAGTTTATCGAATTCAGAGCCTAGCTCTGATGGTTCCGTACCACGGAAAATCAGAACACCCAGACCGAATATGGAAGGGATTGTCATATACTCCCAGCCCTCCGAGACCTCAAGGAACTCCTCTATCGCAGTTGCTATGCCGGCAGGACGGTCATCTAACACGGCTACGTTCAGGCCGTTCATTGGTAAGCCCTGCCCCTTGGTGGTATCAGCCCCCAAAAACAGACTGAGCAACGGGTTCGCTACGGTGTTTTTCCGATGAGATTTTGGGATATTGCCCTCATCGTAATACATATCAATCTTTCCCCATGGCCACGCCACATCGTGCAAAAAAACGACGCAGGGCTGCCCCGAGGGTTTCCTGTTACGAATCAGTTCAAGCTCAGTCGCTGCAGTGTAGTAATTATGATCTCCATCAACAAAGTAGACCTCAGATGGCTCGCTGTTGCTCAGGTACTCGAAGGAAAGGCAGCTGTGAAGATAGGTCCTCTCATCCACCTGCTCGGTTGTAGAAAAGCAGGGATCCACTGAATGCAGGACACAACTATTATCGTGACAGTATTGTTTCAGCAGATTGGTCGTCATCCCTTGATCACTGCCGATTTCACAAATGGAAGATGGAGCTGCGGCGTCAATAATCGGCTGGATTAAAGGGAAAAAATTGGCCATATTGACCAGATTCTCATCAACCTGAGCATACGCTGGCATGCTCAATAGCTCGCGTGCTCTTGGGTCAAGATCATCAGCAATATCTGCAAAAGTTTTCTGTTGCCCAGCCATCTCAAATTATCTCCAACCTGTTGGGGACATGGGGCAACCCCAAGTCTGCGATCATGAAAATTACAGCCGTTTCAGCAAAAAGGCCAGATAGAGGGAGCACGTCCCCATCCAGGTCTGGCGACAAAAAGGGAATCCAAAAACCTTACGCAACCTGGTAACCAAGCCTCCGTTCCGGCAGGCATGAAATTCAGCCAGTAGCTCTCTGTTCTCGGGAGTTAAGGACTCCACGTTCTCGTCCAAGGCACGTACATTAATGTCATGCCATCTTTGGTGCTGACGACCTAGTAATGCTCTCAGCCGAGAGAGCCTTGCCAAGAAAGATTGATCACAACCAATAACGTTCTGTGAATGCTGTCGATACAGGAGTGTAGGTTTCGGGTCGTATATTACTAGTCCGCCGGCGCCTGTAACGAGCAAGTAGACCCACCAATCATGAACCACAACGTCACCCCTTCTGGCGGTCTTGATGAGCTCTCTTGCTGCTCGGTTCAGAACCATGGTGTTGCCGCCCGCAAGACTTTGCACCAACGCATTGGCAAAGGAGGGCGGTTTCCGAAACAATGGGGATAAGCCTAGAAACGAACCATCCTGATCGATGAGGCTGACTCGGGAACAATATAGCAACGGTGTTTCCTGGTTCTGCACGAATAGCGCAGCCACAGCTCGTGATAGTTTGTCGGTGTTCCAGACATCATCCTGATCGCAAAAAGCAAAATAGTCAGCCTGAATTTCCTCACTGGCAAGAAGCGCCAGAAAGTTCTCTGAACTTCCTTTTCCTGGGCCCTTCCGAATAGCCTGAATCAATCCCGGTTTTTTAGTCTTATACCGCTCAACGATAGAGCGTGTTTCCTGATCTTCGCTGTCATCCGAAACCCAGACTGAGAAGTTCGGATAGTCTTGAGCCAACAAAGAGTCAAGCTGCTCTGGTAGATATCGTTCACCGTGGTAGGTACATAAAAGAACCGCGACATGTGGCACGTCGAGAGTAACCATCAATTAAACAGCGCCCCTTTTTCACAAAGGGCTTTCAATGTGAATGATCGTTCATCCCTTGGTGACAGAATTGGTTCATCTACTTCAGGCCACACAATCCCAACCTCGGGATCATCCCATCGCAAACTCCGCTCATGCTCAGGCGACCAATAAGCGTCCACCTTATACTGAACCTCCGCGGACTCGCTGGTTACCAGGAAGGCATGGCCAAATCCGGCCGGTACCCAAAATTGTTTCCTGTTTTCCGCACTAAGCACCACACCGGTCCACTGCCCAAACGTGGGTGAGCTTTTACGTAGGTCCACGGCGATATCGAAGATTTCACCAGCAGTTGCGCGCACCAGTTTGCCCTGGGCACCCTCGCCGATCTGGAAGTGGATACCACGCAACACACCGCGAGCCGAAAGTGAGTGGTTGTCCTGGACGAACGTCACTTCCCGCCCGACGGCATCAGCAAATTTCCTGTGGTTGAAGCTCTCGGTAAACCAGCCCCGGTCATCGCCAAAAACCGGCGGCTCAAGAATCAATGCGCCCTCAAGGGGTGTTTTTGTAACCTTCATGAGTAACCTTGCAAATTATCGATATTCAGCCCAGTCCCGCACCGTCAGCTGTAACGCCTGCTGCCAATCCGGCATTACCAGATTGAGGGATTGTTCAATCCGGCTCACATCCAGGCGGGAATTCAGGGGGCGCGGCGCAGGTGCGGGATATTCGGATGTTGGAATCGGTTTGACGCAATCCGTCGCAATCTTCAGGGCCACACCCAGTTCCCGGGCTTCGGTCATGATCGCCCGGGCGAAATCACACCAGGTGGTCTCGCCTCGACACGTGAGGTGATAAACCCCTTCCAGCGCACTGCGGTCACGGAGTTTCTCACGCACCGCCACGCTGGTGACCTGTGCGATTAACCACGCTGGCGTCGGCGCTCCCCACTGATCGGCCACAACGTTCAGATCATCCCGTTCCATCGCCAGGTTCAGCATGGTCAGCATAAAATTACGACCACGGGAGCCATATACCCAGGAGGTCCGAAGAATGACCGCACCAATACCGGCATCCTGGATCGCCTGGTCACCGGCCAGCTTGGTTTTCCCATAAACCGAGAGCGGGCCAGTGGCATCCTCCTCTCTCCAGGGCTGTGAGCCACTGCCGTCGTAGACATAGTCCGTGGAGTAATGGAGCAAGTGGGCATCATTGGCTTTTGCCCACCGGGCTAGTTGCTCGGGTAGCCCGACGTTCAATGCCTGCGCCAACTCCGGATCGGACTCGGCCTGGTCAACCGCCGTATGGGCGGCTGCGTTTACAATACAGGTTGGCCGGTACCGATCCAGCAGCACCTCGACTTCCTCCGGGTTGGAGAGGTCGCCGTCCGCGCGGGTTATCCCTTTCACTACGCCAAGGGGCGACAATGCCCTGAGCAGGGCATAGCCCACCTGACCGTCGCTACCGGTTACCAGAATCATTAGAGAGATGCCTCTATCCTGAAGAATTCACACTCGCCAAAATCGCCAGCCATGGCGATTAAAAAACCTGAATGCGGACCGAATCAGCCACAGTTGGTGCCGCCAGTGTTTTTGACCGCCTCCACCACCCGCGTGGCGAATCCGCACTGAGGGGACGTAATGGTTCTGCCAGCCCTTTTTCCGCCCACGCATCGCCAGGTCAAAATCCTCAAAGTACATGAAGTAACGTGTATCAAACCCCTCTAACTGCTGCCAATATTGGAAGGGTCCCAGCATGAAGCAACCACTGCACAGCTCGATATCATTCATGGATTGATCGAGGGGCACATCCTGGTATTCGTATCGGGCGTTCAGCGAACGGACGGGGGGTAACCGGAACAGGAGGTACAACAGGCGGGCAGCCAGTACGGCCAGCGACGGGTAACGTTTGTGCCCCAGGGTGGTTGCGCGACCGGACCAGTCCAGTATCTGGGGGCACACCAGCCCACACCGTTTATCGGCATTTATGTGGCGCAATGCTTCGGTAATTGTATTCTCTTCCAGGAGGACATCCGGGTTCATAACCAGGATGGCGGTTTGGGCGGCTTCTGCCGACGAGACCTCAAACATTTCCGCCAGGGCCAGATTGTTGGTACCCCCATATCCCAGATTGGGCTGGCTCATCCGCAAGTTGACTGGCCAGTTGAATACGGATTCCAGCAACTGCGTTGCCGCCCCTTCATTTATTGAAGCCGGGCCATTGTATGAGAGCCAAAGCGTCGCCGACGTCAGTACCCCGGCTCTGAACGCCTCATCCAGGCTTCGGGACAGGGAACCCAGTGTTGACCGCAGTGTTTCCTCATCCCAGTTGTGTATTACTTCCGATATCAGCAGGTGCATTCAGTGGCCGGGCGGTATGTAGTCGTTATAATAAGTCTCACGTGGCGAACCCTATCCTAGAACCCACGTTCAGCCAGCATCTTCAGGTACTGTCCGTAGCTATTCTTCCGCAGCGCTTCCGCCTGTTCCAGCAACAGAGCCTTGTCGATGTACCCCATGCGATAGGCAACTTCCTCCAGACAAGCCACTTTCAGGCCCTGGCGTTTCTCAAGTGTTTCGATGAAACCTGCGGCCTCATGGAGCGAATCATAAGTACCGGTGTCCAGCCAGGCATAACCCCGGCCCAGCACCTCAACGTTGAGAGCTCCCCGCTTCAGGTAAGCCTCGTTAACAGATGTAATTTCGAGTTCGCCCCGACGAGATGGCGTCAGATTCTTTGCTATCTCAACTACATTGTTGTCGTAGAAATACAGGCCCGTTACCGCAAAGTTCGATTTCGGTTGCGCGGGTTTCTCTTCGATCGATATCGCTCGTTGCTGTTCATCAAACTCGACAACACCAAAACGCTCCGGGTCAGTTACCCGGTAACCGAACACGGTCGCGCCCCTGTCACGGGAAGCAGCAGACTGCAACAGTTGGCTGAAGCCCTGACCGTAATAGATGTTATCGCCCAGCACCAGGCAAACACTGTCATTACCAATGAAGTCTTCGCCGATGATGAAGGCCTGTGCCAGTCCATCCGGACTTGGCTGAACGGCGTAAGTGAGGTTGACTCCCCACTGGCGCCCATCATCCAACAGCCGTTTGAAGCCATCCTGGTCTTCCGGGGTGGTAATCACCAGGATATCCCTTATACCTGCCAGCATCAGAACAGATAGCGGGTAGTAAATCATTGGCTTGTCGTAAACTGGCAACAGTTGCTTGGAAATGCCACGGGTAATCGGATAAAGCCGGGTACCGGAGCCCCCGGCCAGAATAATGCCCTTCATTGATTCACTCCCAGGCGTTCTCTCTGATAACTGCCATCCTGCACGCGCCGGCACCATTCCAGGTTATCCAGATACCATTGCACGGTCTTGCGGATGCCGGTCTCGAAGGTTTCCTCGGGGGCCCAGCCCAGTTCACGCTGGATTTTACTGGCATCAATGGCATACCGAAGGTCATGCCCCGGGCGGTCGGCTACGTAGGTGATCAGGTCCTGGTAACGCATATCCGAAGGGGCCAGGTCCTGCAACAGCATGCAGATGGTGCGCACCACATCGATGTTCTGCTTTTCGTTTTGACCCCCGATGTTGTAGGTTTCGCCAACCACGCCCTCGGTAACCACTTTGTACAGAGCGCGGGCATGGTCTTCCACGTACAACCAGTCTCGTACCTGGTTGCCCTTGCCATACACGGGTAGCGGCTTGCCATCCAGCGCATTCAGGATCATCAGCGGGATCAGCTTCTCGGGGAAATGGTACGGGCCATAGTTGTTGGAACAGTTGGTCACCAGCACCGGCAGGCCGTAGGTGCGTTGCCAGGCCCGCACCAGGTGGTCAGAGCTTGCCTTGCTGGCCGAATAAGGTGAGCTCGGGGCATAGGAGGTCTCTTCTGTGAACAGGTCCTCCGGGCCTTCCAGGTCGCCGTATACTTCATCGGTAGAAATATGATGAAAGCGGAAGGCCTCCCGACTCTCCCCTTTCAGATCGTTCCAGTACTGACGAGCTGCCTCCAGCAGGGTATAGGTACCAACGATATTGGTTTCGATAAACGTTGCAGGGCCGTCAATGGAGCGGTCTACATGGCTTTCAGCCGCCAGGTGCATGACAGCGTCCGGCTGGTGCTGCTGGAAAACACGATCCAGTTCCGTGCGGTTGCAGATATCCACCTGTTCAAAGGTGTACCGGGGGTCGGCGCTAACCGTTGCAAGGCTCTCCAGGGTGCCTGCATAGGTCAACTTGTCCACGTTGACCACTGAATCCGATGTATTGGCGATGATATGGCGAATTACCGCCGATCCAATAAAACCGGCTCCGCCAGTTACCAGTAGTTTCATATTTCCCTGTGTTCCTATTCTTAACGGCTTTCACGTTTGAAGCGGTGAATTTTACGGCCGGCGGACACGCTACCGCCCCACCAACCCGATATCAGTGCGTTCTGGCATGGGGTTGGATTGTTAATTTCTGGGGCGGACGTTAAAAAAATGTGATGCAATTCTACGGCATCAAACTTCCACGGCAAGGGCACTTTGGTCCAAACACGGACTTTCTGTGTGTCTTTTGGTTAACCGTTGTTAAACATTCAGGAATGCATTTGTTTTTATTAGCCTTGTGCGTACCCTCTGCGCCTTTCCGAGGGCGTGGTAGTTCACGGCGGGCCCTCGTCTGGCTATCCTGACGTTAAACGCGCAAGGAACGTTCCCATGCCCTGGTACGCCATCCAACACAAACCCGCCCAGGGAGACCGGGCACTGGAGAACCTGCAGAACCAGGAAGCCCGGTGCTTTTACCCCAAGGTGACGGTGCAGCGTATCCGTGCCGGCAAGCGCACTACCCGGCTGGAGCCGCTGTTTCCCGGCTACCTGTTTATCGATATAGATCCGTCGGACCCGCTGTGGGGTAAGCTGCGCTCTACCCGTGGGGTGCTGCGGGTGGTGGGCTTTGGTGGTAGGCCGGTTCCGGTGCCGGATGAGGTGATTGAGTACATCTACGATGGTTTGACGGCGGTTGAGGAACAGGGCGGCCTGAAAAAGGGCGAGAAGGTGCAGATCCATGAGGGACCCTTCCGGGGTGTGGAGGGGATTTTCCAGGCCTACGATGGTGAGGAGCGGGCCATTGTGCTGATTTCGTTTATGCAAAAGCAGCAGGTGGTCAAGGTTCGACTGGGGGATTTGTGAGGAACCGGCCCGCCTGGCGGCGGGCCGGGGTAGTGTGAGCCTTAGTTACGGGTCATGTAACCGGGCTCTACATCGCTGGGATCATCGTCGTGGGTCATCACGAAGATGTAGCCATTGGCCCGGTCGGCCATCTGCCAGACAAAGGCCCTCTCGCTCTGGCCGGAACCGAAGGTAATGACGCCCCTGCCATTCTCGTCAATGGTCCAGTTACAGCCTGAACCGGAGAACTCACAGCTGTCACCTTCAGAGATCGTCAGCGTCTCTGGCCCATTCTCTGTGGGAATGCTGATGCTGTAACGCCCAAGGAAGCTTTCTGCCGTGAGCGGCTTGGCCAGGGAGACGGAATCGATTTTGTTGATTTCGTCCGGGTTTTCATCGGCCTTCAGGCCCCAGTAGGCGGTGGTTTTCGCCAGGGCGATACGCCAGCGCTCTTCAGTGCCACCGTCTTCATCCAGGTGGAGAACACCGTCAGTCAGGGTCCAGCTGTCTTCGCGGCGTTCTGCGGCCTGGCGGACGTCGTTTTCATAGCTGTCGTTGTAGAAGGAGGTGTAGGTCAGCGCGCCACTTTCTTCTTTCGTGAGCTCGATGGTGACCACCTCGTCGTCTTCGTCGTTGCGATAGAGGAAGGTTTTGCCGGCCAGGTCATTCACGGAGGGAAGGCTGTTGGTGATTGGCGCCGTGGCGGTTGCTACGCCAATACGCTGGAAGTCACCAGTCTTTTCACCGAAGTCCAGGTAAATAGCAGTACGGGTTGGCAGGCCGGCCAGGAAATAGAGCTCGTCGTCTGCCTCGCCGCTCCAGTTGATGGTGGTCATGCCTTCGCCGTAGGTAATTTCGGCTGAGAAGGGCATCGACTCACCCTCGAAGTACTCAACCTCCCCAAAGATAAGCGTCATAACCGCTCCGGTCTCATCCGGGTACTGGAGCAGGTAGGTGCCATCGGCGCGGCGGTCTTTCACCTGCTTGTTGAGCCGGTAGAGCTCTCCAACGCCGTCTTCGGCTTCGGCGATCAGGCGGTTGCCGGCATCGCACAGGGGGAATTCGTCGCTCTCGAGTTCGCCATATTCGTTCTGGAATTCCAGGGCCAGGCGCTGGGCACTTGCGTCCCACTCCCAGGTGCCGTCCCAGGTTACGGCGCCTTTGCTGGGGTTATCACCGCTGTTGAATTCGGTGAACGTGCCGTCCGAGCGGAACTGGAACAACAGGATTTCGTCGTCGGCAATGGCACCAACGGTCAGGCCATTCAGGTCGCTGGCCGCCAGCTCACCAGCCCCTTCATCGGAGCAACTGGTGATTTCGGAACCCTGGATGCTGGTCAGGGTTTCTTCCAGGTGGGCGATGGCGTCTTCGGCACTGACCAGTTGACGGCCATCACCGACCAGGTCGGTAATGTTCTTTTCGATGCTGTTCAGGTCTGCGGTTTCGGCGATGTTGACGGGTGTGGCCGCCTGGGCAGCCTTGTTGCGAACCTGCGCAGAGATAGTGATGCCATTAGCGGGGTTGCCGTCGTCGTCCAGGGTTTGCAGTACCCGGGCAATGTTGGTGGCGCCGGCATCCGTGGCGAGATCCCTTGGAGAGATCACGGCCTTGCCCGCGGCACTGCCAATGGTGAGCTGGCCAATCCGGAAGTTGACCGTGCCATCCTCCAGGTAGCTGAACACGCCCTGGTCGCTAGTCAGAAAGACTTCACCGCCCTTGTCCGAGCGGGTGTACTCCAGGCCACCGACGGGGCTGTCTACAAACTGCCCGGTCAGTTCCTGGCCACTGGAGGACGCCGTATCGCCTCCGGTGTCACCGCCATCGTTTGTAGATGAGTCACTGGAAGATGAGCTACCACCGCCGCAAGCGGTCAGACCAGCCGTTAAAGCGGCCGCAATGGCCATCTGGAGAAGGGTTTTCTTTTTCTTCAGCATCGGAATTCCTGTCCCGTCGTACAAATTTGCGTTCAGTAACCACGCAGGTGCGCGGATCCTTTCAGAAGGGAATACAGATCGGGGAGTCGCGTGGGGAGAGGCGTCGTCCCTGATGTACAGTCCCTGTGCCAGAGTGTCGTCTCTGGTTGCAGGAACAGTACGGAGCTAATCAGGAGGTCGCAATGTAAAGTGTGTAATTTACTGTTAAATATGGAAACAGTGGGGGGATGTAATGATCAAAATCCTCGATTCCCTGCAGGAAGATATTTACAACGTCCTCCTCAGCCTTGCGGCTAAGTACATAATCCATTGTATTAACTATCCTTTGGCCATCCTTATGGCATCTTCACGCAGTTGATCCATCGTTCTGGAACCCTCACCACTGTCGAGGCCCTCGTTGATCAGCTGCTGCATTTGCGCGATCTTTTCAGCCCGATCCTGGTCTTTTCTGATCAAATCCCTCACATAATCACTGGCGTTGGCATACCGGCCTGTTCTGGACTGGGCCTCAACCCAGTCTTTCATTGGCTCTGGCAGCGATACGTTCATTGTGGCCATGAACACCTCACGTTATGTTACCCGAGTGCCAATTATTGCCAATATTGAAAGTCTGGAGTTGCAGGATTCGGGCGCGAGTTAAGAGGCGCCTACTGCGGTCGCTCAACTACATCTTTCTGATCGAGGTGCTGGTGGCCGCTTTGATTGGGCGTAAGGTTCAGCTGGCAATTCATGGGCGGAAGATCTCGAGTTCCAGGTCCGGAATGAAGCGATAGTGCTTATCGTTGGCGGTCAGCAATGATTCACCCATTGATAGTGCCGCCGAAGCAATCAGAGCATCAGCCATCTCCATGCTGTGGCTCAGGGAGTACTCCTCTACGAGGAACGCAGCGCGAGAAGATATAGCCTCGTCGATCTGCTCGATGCGTGCATCCCAGAACCGCAAAGTCTTCCTGATCAGCTGCATTTCGGCACGGTTTCGTGCTCCCTGTATCAGCTCCATGTAGGTGACTATAGAAATCGCAAATCCCGGCTTGTTGTCCAGCAAGTCCGATGCCTTCTCGTTACCCCTGAACGCCCAAATCAAAACATCCGTGTCTATCAGCATCACTCAAACCTTCTGCGCTTCCTCATGTTTCTAACCTGCTGGTCTACGTCCAGCTCCTGATAGTCCGCCCACATTCCGAAACCAGGGTTTCTGCCCTTGGCACGTTCCTCGTCAATCGGTACCAGGCGCGCAGTGCGTTTACCCCGGTAGGTAATGATCACGTCCTCTCCCCGACGAGTGGCAGAGAGCACCTCTTTTGTATGCAGGCGCAAATCTCGCGTGGTGGCTTCCATAGGGGCTCCTTGTTTCACAGATCTATGAAACATCAGCATACCAGAAACCCTGCGGCTGGTGAATTATCGGTCCGCTCCGTTTGGCCTACTGCAGCCGCTCAACTACATCTTGCTGATCGGAGCGCTGGTGGGCGCTTTGATTGAGCGTAAGGTTCAAGTGGAGGATTTATGAACTGAGGACTGTTCTTTCTGGTGGTTGGTTCAGTAATCTGATGCTTCATGCCGGATAATCAGTACCCTCTCCGCAACGTGTTGCAGGAAACTACTGCGAGCTGGCCAGCAAAATTGTTGACCAATAGTAAACACGCCGAGTAAACTTGATCCATGTACCAACTGGCCTACAAGAAAACGGCCCTGAAAGCGCTCCGAAAAATGCCCAAGGCACAAGCTGAGAAACTCCAGCAGCAACTGGAAGCGATAGCCAGTGCGCCCTATGCCTATCAGGGCGACTGGAAACCGATGCGGGGCGAGCCATACTGGCGATTAAGGCAAGGTAGTTTCCGGGCGATTTGCAGCATTAATGATGGTGAGCTGTTGGTTCTTGTAGTCAAGGTCGGCTCAAGGGGAGATGTTTACAAATGACCGCACAACTTATTGAACGTGAAGGCAAACCGGAGTACGCCGTTCTACCCTACGATGAGTACCTGCAACTACTGGAGTTGGCAGAAGACGCCCAAGACCTGGCAGACGCCCGGGAGGCAGAGCGCGAACTGGCCAGCGGTGAGGATGAGGCTATCCCCGCAGAAATTGCCCGGCGCCTGATTGCCCGGGAAGAACACCCACTGAAGGTCTGGCGGGAGTATCGTGGCCTCACGCAGGAAGCGCTGGGCAGTTACGCTGGCGTGGGCAAGTCCTACATCAGCCAGATTGAAGCCGTCAACAAGAGCGGCTCGGTCAGGGTTTTGAGTTCACTGGCGAGAGCCCTTGCAGTCGACCTGGACGATCTGCTGGTTGAGTGAACCCGAAACTGGGAGCTGGCCCCAACCAGGCCCTGTTTTTACTCCTGCTCAACGCCCTAGCGTGTAATCGTCTTGCTGGCTACCTCTGACCAGGCGCTTTCGAGGCCATTCTGGTCCACGGTACGCATGGCGAAGTACCAGGTACCCTCTGCCAGGCCAGTGACTTCAGTTTCCATTGCCTGTCCGTCCTCGACGATGACCTCGCTGGTCATGGCTTCCACATCCGGCTGGGTGCCGTAGCGGACAATGTACTGGCCGATCTCACCCATGGCCAAACCCGTTCCGTCTGCCCGGGTCTGCGGGGCCTGCCAGGTGAGTGTGGCCGTCAGCGTGGTTGGTGTGGTTTCCTGTTCAGGGGTCGTCTCTACACTCTCTTCAGGCTGCGGGGCCGGGGCTGGGGATTGCACCACGTCCTGTTCCGGTGCTGGCGCCCGCTCAGATTCATCCGTTGTTGCACCGTCATCCGTGTCGACAATCGAGTCACTATCCGGCTGGCTGCCACTGTCGTCGGCAATATGCACGCCACTGAGCAGCCGATCACCAGCTGACGCCAGGACCGCTGTGGCGGACGATGTTTCGTCCTGGGCGAGCGCGTAGGCATGGACGGCAGCGTATTGCTGGATGCGGTCACTCCCCGATTGCCCTTCGGCCCCATCATCACTGATGACCCCGGTTGTCAGGAGCTGGCTCCGGAAAGCATCGATAACCCCCTGCACACCCTCCACCGGAAATTCCACGGCCAGGCCCAGAAACGCTGAGTTCACCAAAGCCGCTTCCAGCTCTGCCTGTTCAATATCCGCCGGCAGGGTGCTGGTGATATCTACCGGGGTCAGTCCAACCGAACCCTGCTGCAGGCCGAACCAGCCCTCTACCTTGCTCTGGGCCTGCAGGAAGCCCTGCCAGCCGGTATTTGCGCCGGTTGATTCAAACAGGCTGGTGCTCAGGGTGGTGAGCGGGGTCAGGTGCCCCCCGGGCTGCTCCTGGTCAACACCAACGGACACCATGGTTTCCAGTTGCAGGTTGGGACCGGGCCAGAAGTCTTCCCCGAATGCGGCAGTGGCTGAGCCACCGTAGCCCTGACAGCCATCCACGGCATCGCAACGCATGCGGGTGTTGCCGTCACTGCTGAGCTCCAGCTTGATGAGATCGGCGCTGGTGGAAAGATCCAGGTCATAAAAACCTGTCTTGCCGGTACGAACGGACTCACCCAGACGAACCAGGGATCCGTCATTTTCGACGCCCCAGGCAGTAATGATGCCGTTTGAAATAACGCCCTTTACGGCGTACCCGGAGATATTGACGGCCCGCTCGTCACTGGCGGTTTCTACAATATTGGCTGAGCCGGACGGTGAGGCGGCCGTGTCACTACCGCCACCCCCTCCGCCACCACAGGCAGAGAGCAGCACCGATAAGCTGGCAGCGAGCAACAGTCTGGGGAAACAGGCGACAACCATGAAGCACCTCCGGAGGGAAATTCAGGGTTCCATCCTAGAGGGCCAGCGTCAGCAAAACTGTTAGCCGGTTGTTGTTTGTGGCGGGCGTTTCTGACGGTTTTTTGGCAACGTAACGGACTGTAAATAACTGAAAAATAAAGCAACTGAACGTAACGCTTGCACATGCCTTTATATGTCGCTTTACTAGTCGGACTGTTAATGGCGAGACCTGCCCGATAATTCCAAACTCAAAAGGACTTGTCCGCTTATGCCCAAGCAATGGGCACCCTCCCGAATCCTTTCTACGGGTCTGATTGCCGGACTCGGTTTGCTGTTAATGGCGATTTACCTTGCCAGCAGCCTGCCGTATCTGGGCATTCGCACCGCGCCCGGCCAGGACGGGGTCCTCGTTACCTCGGTCAGTGATAGCTCTCCGCTGGCTGACATTGTCGCAGCGGGCGATGAGATCCTGGCCATCGGCAACAGGCATGGCGAGTTCCGCCTGGAACCACCGGATGGTATGAGGGAGCCCGATGACAGCAGCCATTTCGATGCCTACAACCGGTTTTTCGAGCGGCAGGCCCGGATCTGGCCTTTGCTTGAGACCGATCGGTTGTCTCTCCGGGTACAGAGGGATGGAAGCCCGGCCCTGCTGGAATACGAACCCGAGTGGGTAACCATCACCGTTGCACCAGCCACCCACCCCTCAGAGCTTCCAGCCATCTTCTGGTACCAGGTGATTTGTGGACTGCTGATTTTCTGGATGGGCATTGCGGCCTGGGCGTTCGCCCAGCACGAGCGTGGTCCCTTTTTCTATGCACTGGCGGGCTTCGCAATGGCGGTTGCCATCACCACCAGTGCCGTTTATACCACCCGTGCACTGGCTTTGCCGGCCGACCTGTTTCTCGCTCTCTCCCGCGTCAATCAGCTTGGCGCCATGCTGTTTGCCGGGGCCGGGACCACCCTGCTGTGGTATTACCCGACCCGCATCAGCTCTTTCCGGTTCGAGTGGTTGATGGTTCTTCTGGTCGGCCTGATCCTGGCAGCCAATTGGGGGCAATGGATGTCCAGCCTGGACTTCATTGCCCGGGTAACGCTGCTTGGCTGGGCCACGGCGGATATTGTGCTTGCCGTAGTCCAGTGGCGGCGTACCCGACGTGAGCCGGTGGCGCGGGCCCGGCTTAAATGGTTCGTCTACGCCTGGTTCAGCGGCGTGATTGCCTATATGTCACTGGTGGTTGCCCCACAGCTGATCGGCCTGCCCTCGGTGCTTCACCAGCAGTACGCCTGGGGCTTCTTCGTTTTGACCTACCTCGGCATTGCGCTGGGTATTGTCCGTTATCGCCTGTTTGACCTGGACCGGTGGATCCTGATGGCCTGGTTCTGGTTTGCCTGCGGCATCCTGATCCTGCTGTTTGATGGCATCTTCCTGGTCTGGCTCAACCTTCAGCAGGATCTGAGCCTGGTCATGAGCCTGGTCGTCGTAGGCTGGATTTACTTTCCGTTGCGCCAGCTGTTGCTTTCAAAACTGCAGCCCTCATCGCGCCGCAAGGACCTGTGGAACCAGCTTTCGTCGATGATCAGCCATGCCTTTGACGCCCACCATAATCCGGACCAGCAATGGCAGGAAGCGCTGCAGACCTCCTTCGCGCCGCTGAAGCTCAGCAAGAGCCGGACGCCGGCGAGCCAGGCGGAGATCGTGAACGATGGCCTGCGCCTTCGTGTACCCATGCTTGACCAACAATCCAGCCTGGTGCTGAGTTATGCCAACCAGGGGCACCGCCTGTTTGACCGGGAAGACCTTCAGTTCACCACCCAGGCCCTGGACCTTTTCCGCTATGCCCAACATTACCGGGACTCGTTCCGCCAGGGCGTCCAGACCGAGAGGAAACGTGTGGCGCGGGACCTCCACGATGATGTGGGTGCACGCCTGCTCTCCATCGTCTACCGCACGCAGGACTCAGACCTTCGTAACCTGGCCCGGGAATCCCTGCATGAGCTTAGGGATGTGATTCAGGGCCTGCAGAAGCAGACGGTACACCTGGACGTAAGCTTCGAGCGATGGCGAAACGAAGCGCGGAAACGGTGCGAGCTGTTTGGTGTCGACCTGGACATGACCTTGTCTCCCGAAGCCGCCACCATGGATTTCACCAGCCGCGCGGATCGCAACCTCACCAGCATTATCCGGGAGATTCTCAGCAATTCCCTGCGGCACGCACAGGCGTCACACATTGAACTCAGACTTCACCGTGAAGAGGACCAACTGGTTCTTATGGCGCGGGACGATGGCATCGGTTGGCCCCGTGATATGACAGAGACCTCTATGGGGATAGGTATCCACAGTATCAGCGAGCGGTGTACCGAACTGCATGGAAGCATGGCGCTTTTCTGTCCGGTTCAGGGTGGCGCCGGCATCTGTTGCCTGATACCAGAAAGTGCAGAGGAGGCAAAATGACGAACGTTCTAATCGTGGAGGACCTGAGGGATGCTCAAAAGTGGTTACAGGAAGCCGCCCTGCTGGCCTTTCCTTCAGCCCAGGTCACTTGCTGCACAACCCTCAGGAGGGCACTGCTCTGGATCACGGAGGATACGCCGGATATCTGCCTGGTCGACCTGAAACTGCCGGACGGCACCGGGGTGGACTTCATTGAGGCTTGTCGCACCCGTCACCCGGGATGCCATCAGGTGGTCACTACCATCTACGACGACGATATCCACCTGATGCCGGCATTGCAGGCAGGTGCGAGTGGTTACCTGCTGAAGGACGAACCCCAGACGGCCATCGCCGGCGCGCTTCGCTCCGTGATAACGGATGGAGCACCACCCCTGTCGCCGCTGATTGCTCGCCGGATGCTGGAGCACTACCGCCAGCGGCCACTACCCGGCGAACCCGTTAACGGGCTGGAATCTGAGGGGCAGGAATCCCTCAGCCCCAGGGAGCAACAAACCCTGACCCTCATTGCGGAAGGCCACACGATTGCCAGGGCGGCGGACCTGATGGGCGTCAGCTATCACACGGCAGCCCGACATGTGAAAAACGTTTACGGCAAGCTGGGCATCAACAGCCGGGCCGAGGCGGTACGTGAGGCAATTCGCATCGGATTGTACTCTCCCTGACGCCCCCCTGCCCCTTTCACAACTGACAGAACCGAACACGCCCATTGCAGGCATAGAAACTGCGGCCGTTCTGGCAGGCGGCGATCTGGCTCAGCTTTCCCGCACCCGCGCCCCCAGGCTGCGCAGCTTGGCCGCAAAATCCACATATCCCCGGGATATCTGCCAGGCATCGGTAATGGTGGTTTCGCCATCGGCCGTCAGCCCGCACAGCGCCAGCGCTGCCCCTGCCCGCAGGTCCAGGGCCTTGACGGTGGCACCGTAGAGGCCACCGCCATTACCGTGGATGCGCAGCATGTCGCCGGTAACTTCGTAGTGCAGCCCCATTTTGGCCATTTCCTCAGCATAGCCGTAACGACCCGGGAAGCGCAGGTCGACGATGCGGGACTCCCCCCTGGCCTTGGCCCCCCAGGCGGCAAGGATCGGCTGAACATCGGAGTTGATGCCCGGGTGAGGACCGGTGCTGATTTCAATGGGGTAGCAGCAGCCACCTCGCACGATCAGTGAGTTGTCACCCTGGTACAGTTTGGCGCCGGCGGCCCGGAGGTGGGCAAGCACCACTTCCAGATCGCCGTAGGGGAAGTCTTTGATTTCGATGTCACCTTCCGTGATCACCGCGGCGGCCAGCCAGGTGACGGCTTCCATGTTGTCCGGGATCACCCGGTGCTCGGTGCCGTTGAGGCCTTCCACTCCGGTGACTTCGATATGCTCCTGGCCGAATACCCGGATTTGCGCGCCCATACCCCTCAGCAGGGCAATCAGGTCGAGGATTTCCGGGCGGATATGGGGGTTCCAGATGCGGGTGACACCCCGTGCCAGGGTGCCGGCGATCACGGCGTTTTCGGTGGCGCCGGTTGAGCGCAGGGGCAGATGGATATCTGTGCCTTTCAGACCATCCGGGGCGCTGGCACAGAGGTAGTCGCCGTCTTCCCAGACCTTTGCGCCAAGCTTTTCCAGCAGCATGACATGCAGGTCGTACTTGCGCTCTCCAAGCTTGCAGCCACCGGGTAAGGGTACGGCCGCCTCGCCGGTGCGGGCTGTCAGCGCCCCGAGAATCAGCAGGGTATTGCGGATGGACCGACCATCCCATTCCAGACGCTGGCTGAGGGGGTCGTTCTCGGCGATGGTGATGGTGTCATCGCCAGCCTGTACGGTGGTTTTACCCAGGGCTTCCAGCATTTCCACGTGGATGCGGGCATCCAGCAGGCCGGCCGGGTAGTTGGTCAGGGTAACGTTGCCGTCGGTCAGCAGGCTGGCCGCCAGCAGGCGCAACGCGGAGTTCTTGGCGCCGCTGACCTTGACCAGCCCTTCGAGATGCCCACGGGAAATACTGAGGGTGTTGAATGCTTCCACGGTTACCTTCCTGGTTTGGATCATGGGGTGTGGTCCCATGCTTGGCTTCATGCCCCGACTGCCTGGCTGGGGTGGTTTTAACTCCCCTCTCCCCTGGTGGGAGAGGGGTGGGGGAGAGGGAGACGGCGAGTTTTGGGGGTGAAGTCACCCCCCTCTCCCTAACCCTCTCCCGCCGGGGGAGAGGGGACTAAGACAGTGGAAACTCAGGCGTTGTACCAGGCGCCCGATGCGACAAAATAAGGATTCAGCACATCTTCCTTTCCGTACGCCAGCGGCGTGCCATCGAGCTGGGTGACCTTGCCGCCGGCCGCGACCAATACGGCATGGGCGGCGCCGGTGTCCCATTCGCAGGTGGGGCCCAGGCGTGGGTAGATGTCTGCCTGGCCTTCGGCGATGCGGCAGAACTTGAGGCTGCTGCCCGCCTGGACCAGCTCGTGGTCGCCCAGTTGCTCGATAAAGGTGCTGGTTTCTTCATTCATGTGATTCTTGCTGGCCACGGCGCGAACCGCTTTGGGTGGGTTGGCCACTTCCAGCTTGCGGGTACTACCGTCCGCTTCTCGCTTCCAGGCGCCCTGCCCCTTGATGCCCCAGTAGGCTTCTTCGAGCGCCGGGGCAGTAACCACCCCCATGACGGGCTCGCCGTTTTCGATCAGGGCGATATTAACGGTGAATTCGCCAGTACGGTTGGTGAAGTCCTTGGTACCATCAATGGGGTCCACCAGCCAGAAGCGGGTCCACCCTTTGCGCTCGTCCCAGGGGGCGTTGGCGGATTCTTCGGACAGGATGGGAATATCCGGGGTCAACGCCTTGAGGCCGTCCACGATCACGTGGTGGCTGGCGATATCGGCGGCGGTAATCGGGCTATTGTCGTCCTTGGTCTGCACCTCGAAATCGGTCTGGTAGATTTCCATGACCTTGCGGCTTGCGGTGTCGGCGATCTCGAGGACTTTGTCCAGCAGGGATTGGTGGTTCATTGAGATTCCTGATTTGTTGAAGCGTTTATCGGCAAGGCAATGAGTTTATCAGCCCGGAGGAAGCGACTCACATCTTTGCACCAGATCAATGCTCGCTGACAAGCTATCCTCCATAGTGACAACACAACTCTCCATAAGGATACCCGGATGAAATTACAGTTCCTTGGCGGCACAGGCACCGTTACCGGCTCACGCTATCTGCTTAGCGATGACAAGCATCGTATGCTGGTGGATTGTGGCATGTATCAGGGCGTAAAGACGTTACGACGTCGTAACTGGGCGCCCTTCCCCGTGGAGCCCCATACCATCGATGCGGTGGTGCTGACCCATGCCCACATCGACCACACCGGTTATCTGCCGGCGCTGGTGAAGAATGGCTTCAAGGGCAAGATCTACTGCACCAAGGCGACCCATGAGTTGTGCAAGGTGCTGCTGCCGGATGCGGGCTACCTGCAGGAAGAAGACGCCAAGTACGCCTTCCGCAAGAAGTTCTCGAAGCACGAACATCCGGAGCCGCTGTTCACCGAGAAAGATGCCTACGAGGCCCTGAAGCACTTCGAGTCCTTGCACTACCACGAGGAATTCGAACCGGTGAAGGGCTTCCATGTGACCTTTACGCCAGCCGGGCACATACTGGGCTCGTCCTGCGTGCATGTCCGTCACGCTGGCCACGACCGCACAGTGGTATTCAGCGGCGACGTGGGCCGGCAGCACGATGTCATTATGCGGCCGCCGGAGCCGATCCAGAAAGCGGATGTACTGGTGTGTGAGTCCACCTACGGCGACCGCCTGCACGGGGAAACCGACCCGGAGCAAGAGCTGACCGACATTATCAGCACCACAGCGGCCCGGGGTGGCGTGGTGCTCATGCCGGCATTCGCCGTCGGCCGAGCCCAGATGCTGCTGTACCTGGTGCACAAGCTGATGGCTCAGGGCAAGATACCCAAACTGCCGGTGTACCTGAACAGCCCCATGGCCATCCGCGCCACGGAAATTTTTTGCCGGCACCACAAGGAGCACCGGCTGAACCAGGCCCAGTGCGAAATGATCGACGATAACACCCACTTCGTGCGCACTGTGGAACAGTCTATCGAACTGACCACGAAAAAGTTCCCAGCGATCATTATCTCCGCCAGTGGCATGGCCAGTGGCGGTCGCGTACTGCACCACCTGAAAATGCTGCTGCCCAATCCACGTAACAGTATTATCTTTGCCGGCTTCCAGGCACCAGGCACCCGGGGTGATGCCATGGTGAACGGTGTTGAATCGATCAAAATCCACGGCGAATACTGGCCGGTTAAGGCGGAAATTCACAACCTGGATTCGCTTTCGGCCCATGGCGACTATGCCGAGATCCTCGAGTGGCTGGGTCAGGGCCAGCTGAAGCCCGAAAAAGTCTACATCACCCACGGCGAAATGTTGGCCGCGGACGTTATGCGCAAGCGGGTGCGCGAGCGGTTCGGCTGGGACTGTGAGGTGCCGGAGTTGTTTGAAGAAGTGGAGGTCTGAAGGTATCCGCCGGTAAGGTCGGCCTTAATTGATAGTTATCAAATTGGCGCCATGTTCACCTGCAAACTCCCGCTTCATGGCCCACACTGTTAGCGATACATACCGACGAGAGGGAACTGACCGTGAAACGCTTACCTATCACCCTGATTGCCATAGGTGCCGCCGCCCTGCCGGGCTGGGCCTTTGCCGCCACTGACGGCGATCCCCAGAAGGGCAAGGAAGCTGCCGTGGTGTGCGTTGCCTGCCACCAGGCTGATGGCACCGGCAAGAACAACCCCAATGGCGAATCCTGGCCGCAACTGGCCGGGCTGGACGCTGCCTACCTCGCCAAGCAGCTGAACGACTACAAGTCCGGGCAACGTGAAAACGCAACCATGAAGCCCTTTGCCAACATGCTGTCGGAGCAACAGGTTGCCGATGTGGCCGCCTACTACAGCCAGCTGCCCCCCGGTCAGGGCCAGGGTGGCGAGAATGCGGACGAAACCACCCTCGCACGCGGTGAAATGCTTGCACAACGTGGCGACTGGGCGGACTACATTGTCTCCTGCAAGAGCTGCCACGGACCGGGCAACCAGGGCGCCGGCGAGGTGTTTCCGGGCATTGCCGGCCAGCATGCCGGTTATATCGAGGCCCAGCTCAAAGCCTGGCAGGCAGGCACCCGCAAGAACGACCCGCAGGATCTGATGGGTACCATTGCGCGGCGCATGAGTGATGAGGACATCCGTGCGGTCGCCGCCTGGTTGTCCACCCAGCCCCCGCAGTCCAACTGAAAGGAGATGAAGCCATGAAACCGACGTTCGCCATCACAGCACTGGCCGGTTCTCTCCTGATTGCCGGGGGAGTAGCGGCCAACGAGCGCACGGAAGACTACCTGAACACGCTGACCGAACTGGGCTATCCGGCGCCCAAAGAGAACCAGCTGGTGCATATTCCACCCACCATGCAGGACCTGGAAGCGTCCGACATGCACCCGGAGCTGAAACGGGTGATCCGTCGTGGCTATGACCTGTTTACCGATACCCAGCAACTTCGCGGCGAGAACGTGTTCAACGATATGAACTGCTCCAGCTGCCACCTGGGCGAAGGCCGCATGCCGTTCAGTGCTCCGGTGTGGCCCGCTGCGGTCACCCTGCCCAACTTCCGGGGCAAGAACGGCCACGTCAACAACCTGGAAGAGCGCATCGCCGGCTGTTTCACCTATTCCATGAACGGCAAGCCACCGGAGTATGGCAGTGACAACATGCTGGCCCTGGCCGCCTATCACCAGTGGCTGGCCAAGGGTGTTGAGATGTATCCGGAGAAGCCCATTTACGGCCGCGGCTTCCCGGCCCCGGAACGCCCGGAAGCGCTGAGCTACGCCAATGGTGAAAAGCTTTACCAGGAGCAATGCGCCGTCTGCCATAGCGAAAACGGTGAAGGCTTGCAGGTGGATGGCAAGACGGTGTTCCCCGCACCCTGGGGAGACGGCTCCAATAACTGGGGCGCCGGCATAGTGCGGGTGTTTACGGCAGCCGGCTTTATCAAGAACAACATGCCGCTGGGTCAGCCCCTGTCACTGAGTGACCAGGAAGCCTGGGACATTGCCTATTACATCAGTAACCAGGAACGGCCCCAGGACCCCCGTTACACCGGTGATGTAAAGGAAACCCTGGAAAAATATGGCCCTACCTTCCACAAGCACTCCCTTTACGGACAGGCCAGCGAAGCCACCGGCGAGACCCTTGGGGATCACGACAACACGGGTGAGAAAGACTTCCTGAAGCCGGATACCGTGCGGCCCAGGACGTTCGAGTAACAGGGCCGGATGGTTAAAGGCCTCCATAACGGAGGCCTTTAACTGCTACCAAAAACCCGGATCAGTGCAGCAGTCAGAGCCTGGCAAACTCCAGGTACTTGCTTGCTGCCTGTTTCTTTTCATCCTGGCTGTTGAGCAGTTCCAGGCGCAGCTTGTCGATAATGCGAAAATAGTCTTTCAGGGGAGATTCTTTCTCCCCCTCGTCCTTTGCCCTCTCTATAAAGGCCTGCTGTTTCTCGCGAATCTCATTCAGCTTTACCAGTGCCTTCTGGATGGCCTCAACCCTTGCGTCAGCTCGCCCGCCCCCGGTTTGCTGCCCATCCGCTCCAGTAACACCCAGCGACGTCGACACTGCTGGGGCCTGCTCGGTATTCTGCTCGGCCAGGTCCAGCTCTTCCAGCGTACGAACCTCTCCGTCTGTCGTGAGATAGATGCCCGACGCCTTGATCTGCCCAAGCGGCACACCCTGCGGATTGGTCAGGGTGAAGCGGTCTTCCACGCTATCCACATACAGCGCCTGCACACCCACCTCCGCCAGGGATCTTAGCTGCTGGTCACCCTCAGCCGTTTGCACCCAGACGGAAAGAGACTGGAAGACGTCGTCATTGGCATCAATCCATCGATTACCGTCATCATCATAACTGGCCAGCTCACTGAAACCGGAGCCAGACCGTGGCCCGAACAACTCGGAGCCGTTATCAACCTTGCCATTACCGTTGCGGTCAAACACCAGGTAACCACTGCCACTTCCTAGCGAGGCGTACTCACCGGTTTCACCGTTTCCGGTCAGGTCGAACTCGAACAGGGTGTCGTTCAAACGGGCCGTGGAAGCGCCGAAGTTGATCACCAACGGGTCCGTGAGCGGACGCTCCTGAATATGTACCAACTCCGAGTATTCGTAAGTCCGGGATTGCGACTGCCGCAGTGACAAGGTGAAATCGACGGTTTCGCCATTATCCAGGGTGATACTGCCGGTGGAGGCAAAGCTGCGACTCTCGCTCTGCGAATAGAACAGGTATTGGCCTGCCGTCACCGTTAAATCACCCTTCGCCTCAGCCCCTCCGCCCTCGCCAAAGGCCGCCCGGCTGACGTTAAGTGCCTGCTGACCCAACAGGAACAGCTCCGAGGATTTTTCCACCAGTTCCGCGCTATTGAACGATGCCTTTTGACCATTACCACTGACCTGGGACGAGCTGCTGAACGCCAACTGTTCCTGGCTGCTGTACCGGTAAGCGGCCTGGCGGAACCGGGACAACTCCGTGCCATTGGCCTGCTGCCCACTTTGCAAGGGGCCCGGGAGGCGCTGACTGATTCGTAGCTGGCTGGTGTCCAGCATCGAAACCTGGCGTGTACTGTTGGATGTGAGAGAAATCTGGCTGGATGAAATCACGGTGAGCTGGCCTCTTATAACCTGTATTGGTTATCGGCAGTACCGGTGATTTCTTGAGCAATTTATGTGTCAGCCGGGGGGGCTTTAAAGCCGCCAACCCGGCGAGCGTCCGGCCTGATCAAGCCAGGAGCCTGCCAGTATCCGGTTGGCAGACTCCCGGACCTTAACACTGACCTACAGCAACCAGGCGCTTATTCAAACACCGGCTCTTCCCACCAGGGGAAGAACTCGGGCATGTCTGTGGATACCTTGTTGGGGAATTCTGCCGGGCGTTTTTCCAGGAAGGAAGTGACGCCTTCGTGGGCATCGGCAGACTCGCCACGGGCCTGGATGGAGCGACTGTCGATACGATGAGCGTACATTGGGTGCGGTGCGGCGGACATGCGCCACATCATCTGCCGGGCCAGGGCCACGGAAACGGGCGCTGTGTTGTCTGCGATTTCCCGGGCCAGTTCATAGGCTGCCGGCAGTAGTTCGTCTGGCTCGTGCACGGACCTGACCAGGCCATGCTTGAGGGCTTCATCCGCGCCGAAGATGCGACCCGTCATGGTCCATTCCACGGCGGTCTGCATGCCGACCAGGCGGGGCAGGAACCAGGATGACGCAGCCTCAGGCGTAATGCCCCGGCGTACAAACACAAAGCCAAAACGGGCGGTCGAGGAAGCCATACGGAAATCCATGGGCAGCTGCATGGTCGCGCCGATACCCACCGCCGGCCCGTTAATGGCACCTATAACTGGTTTCAGGCTCTGGTAGATACGCAGTGTATTGGTGCCACCGCCATCGCGATACACATCCCCTACCCGCAGGGACTCCCGGGACAAGTTGCCAGACTGTGCCTTGCGGTCAAAGGTGCCACCGCCCGACGACAAATCCGCCCCGGCACAGAAGGCACGGCCAGCACCGGTGATAACCACCACCCGGACATTATCATCAGCGTCCGTTTCATCAAACAATGCCAATAGCTCCTCACGCATCTTGGCGTTGTAGGCGTTGAGCTTTTCCGGACGGTTCAGGGTGATGGTGGCGATGCCGTCCTTTACTTCATATTGGGTTGTTTCGAGTTCTGGTAGGGCCATGATTCCTCCGGGCTGTTTTAAGTTTCATGCAGGTTATGCATACCATGCACCGGATACAAATTCGTATTACTTATTCGATAGCATTCACGGGGAGAATAATATGGTCTCGTCGTTATCAACTATTATTGCCGGCTGAACGGATAGTCCCGGGACACAGAAAGGCTGTCTGTTGTGAATACCATGATCCGACCGGACGTTACAGCCTGCATCCCGGCGGAAGGTAGCTATCTTGCCACCCCGACAGGTTGGCCGAGTTGTCTATCACGCACTCCCAGCTTCCCGCTGTGCTTCGCTGAAACGTGATCAATACCCCTGACACTCTGGGGTGAGCATTGCCCCCCAGCGTCACCTGTAGCTGCCCTGATCCGTCAGCATTCAAGGTGGCGATATCGGTTGCACTGGTGCCGGTGGTGATATTGGAAGGTATGTAGCCGATCGCTGTGTTGGTGACGGGCTTGCTTCCACCAACCGCATCCTCGATGGCTGTACGATACTGGCCTAGCTCGCCCACGGCCCGGGACACATGGGTCTTGGCGACGTAGCCTTGATAGAGAGGGATTGATATCGTGGCAAGGATACCGAGTATCGCCACCACAATCATGAGTTCGATGAGGGTAAAGCCTTTATTGCCCTTTGCCATTATGTACTGCCTTGTAAGCTACTTGTGGACGACTAAGGCTCGGGCAAAGCAAACAGCAGGCCAAAGGCGTGTTGACCTTCCGTTCCATGGAAACTAAATGCAATTCAGGTAATGAAATAATAACGCCGAAGTTCAGAACCAAGCCCTGGCTAGACATATGAAGCCAGCGACTCAATCCGTCCCGGGCGCCCTGGGGAAATTTCCATGGAACCAAAATCTGGGCAAAATCCCACCACCGCCTTGCTCGTAGTAGTGCTCTTCGTCCTGTTTCATATCCTGATAATAAACTGAGACCTCTTTCACCCACAGGAGCCATACAGCGAGGACCAAGACACCAAGAAGGATAGCGACAGCCGCACGCTTCCCTAAGGATGGAACCTCTCTGGAATAGCCTTGCCCTTGCGCATACCTTGGGACAGGAATGATCAACGACCAGAAGGCAATCAATATAAAGGTGCCAACCAGCATAGACCCCGGAGCCATGAAAACAGCGGATACTCCCGCATGGAATAATGCAGCCGAAACAGAAGCAGTAAATCCGGCGAGCAACAAGGCTTGCTCCGGTGAGCGGGTTGAAATTACTTGTTGTCTTTTTCGCCAAAAATAACCGATGGCCTGGGCCACCACCAAGCCCAGTACCGCTATCAAAAGCCAACCATATTCCGCTGCCCACATAAGATACATGTTATGCGGGTGACCAAACCTTTTGTTATTAGCGTACTCATGCGTCAGAATGTCATGAGTCAGCCAGGATTGAGGCCCCATTCCAAAGGGAAAGTTCTGCAGGCTCATGGCCCAAGCCTCGATAAAGAGCGGCATGCGACCCGCGCTATCTGACTTGATAGTTCGTACCTGAATTCCTTCGGAAATAAAGGAAGGAATGGCAATGGAAAGGATCAACCAGATTACAATACCAGCTAACAGATACTTCAGGAAAACTCTTAGCCAAGGAAAAGCCAGTCGACCAAACAGGCAAACAGCCAGCAAACCTCCAAATACGATGCCCAGAGCAGAACCACGACCTGTAGTCAGCAAAAGAATCCACCACCAAAGACCCGCTCCCAGCAGAACGAGAATTTGCCATAGACGATTGTCTTTGAAAGGCCCGACCAATACTGCCAGAGGCATTAATGGTAAAAGCCAGGTTGCGATATGGCTCCAGTAGCGAATGTTGATGAAGCCCCACGGGATAAAGTCAACAAGGTCCGTAACGCCATCCAACAATGAAAACATATATACGTTAATGGAAGCCAAGCCATACAAAGTACAAGCCGTTGCGATAACCAACAGTAAAAACCGGCTATAAGCAAGGCCTGACCTCGTCCAGTTCAACATGGCGCCCGCGGCAAAGGTGGAGAGAAAGAAGAAACCGTACATTCCGGGCTCAACCAACGCGTACGAATGATCCATGTACCCGAAAGACAACACCACATACGCCACACATAGCAGAAAAGTAGGAAAGCCTGCTACCAATGCCGCACCCGGATCTAGGGGCCACCGCACTGCGTAAGAAATAACAAAAGTCAGGCTTAGAAAGCCAAATGCAAATACAAGAGCAAAACGCTGGTCCGCATAACCACCAAGCGGCATGGCTAGAAGATCAGAAAAAAGTACCAAGCTAATTGCTAATAAACCGGCAACGCCAACAGCTACCTGCTCATAACTGCATCGCATGTTTTCTGACACCCTGTCGAAATTCGCTCAGCCATTGGAAGGCTCTACCCATGCCACGATTAGATTGCTTACACAAAATATTCACTCAGTAGCCACTTTAACCAACAAAGGCCCGAGGTCGAAACCATCGGGCCTTTGGCCATTACGACAGGCATTGCCTGTCCACAATCTATCGCTGAAGCTTTCATAGAGAGGGTTCTTGTTCTTCAAGCAACCCTCTCACTACCACCCTCTCGATTAAGAGTGCGGGCAACCAGTCGGTGCGTAGCTGTCTTTCCAGCCAGCTGATGTGTCGCCATTGGTAAGACCGCAAGACCAGGAACCATCTGCGCCTCGAGTAAGAGTAATCGTTACTCCAGCAACGTTGGCGCCAGCGTCATTACCCATGGTTGCTGCAATAGTTGGAGTAGCAGTGTTGCCTCCAGTCACAGTAATCTGAGCTTTCCCGGTATCGTCATTCGCCCCACCCAACAGATTAGAGGTGGTCCAGCCAAGATCTTCCTGGCCTGCAGCCACGTTTGCCGGGGCATCAGATACAATTTCGCGTCCCTGAAGAATTGCTGCCTCAGCGCCAGAGCGCAAAGAGTTCATTTCAGACACTGCGCGAGTAACCTGGCTTCGTGCCGTATAATCCTGATACTGAGGAATAGCAATAGCCGCCAAAATACCAATGATCGCCACAACGATCATCAGTTCGATCAGGGTAAAACCCTTCTGACCATGATTCATTTGAATGTTTTTCATAAAAATGCCTCTGTGTTTTACGTTTTTCCCGTATGGCTCCGGGGCCGGCGGAGCTTTGCCCCCGAGCCGGTATGAGCCTGCGAAGAGTACAGCACCTGCCGTGCCACTTTTTGACAGAGGACAATTATCTGCGTCTTTTCATGGCCTTATGAACCCATAGCTATTGCCTGACGGGTGGTTTTGAGGAACCCTTCACATGCCCTATCCGGTCGTTCACTGACGCACAGCGTCACACTGCGAAGCTACTCACATGCCTGAGTGACACAAATGGTCAACCACCGGTCTTTCCAATCATACTTGGGACATCTAAACTCACTGTCACCCGATCAACGCAGGCCATTCACCCGCCTGTCAGCGTGTTACCGACAAAAGTTCGAATCTTATGGCAACCGATAAAAGCAATGTAACGCTCACGGGCCTGGCCCGGCGATTTGTAGAGGACGGCCTGTTAGAGGAGGCGGTCGCCAAGGATGCTTACCTGCAGGCAGCCAATAACCGGATCCCCCTGATTACCTACCTGGTCCAGAACGACCTGGCGGACAGCCAGAAGCTGGCGTTTGCTGCGGCTATGGAATTCGGCGTCAGTGTACTGGACCTGAACAGCTTTCTGCCGGAGATGCTGCCGGAAAAGCTGGTGGACGAGAAGCTGGTTCGCAAGCACAACGCCCTGCCCCTGTATAAACGAGGCAATCGCCTGTTTATTGCCGTATCTGACCCCACCAATATCCAGGCCCTGGATGAGATCAAGTTCAACACTGGCCTGAGTACCGACGCGATCCTGGTGGATGATGCGGCGCTGCGGATCGCCATCGACAAGTATCTGGAATCTGCTGAAGACGCCATGGGCGATCTTGACGATGCGGATCTGGAGGGCGTAGAAACAGAGGGTGGTGACCAGGACGACGATGACGCTGTCGTTGCAACCACGGATGTGGACGACGCTCCCATCGTAAAGTACGTCAACAAGGTACTGCTGGATGCGATTCGGGGCGGAGCTTCGGATATCCACTTTGAGCCCTATGAAAAGGTGTACCGGGTGCGCTACCGCACCGACGGCATGCTGAAAGAGATTTCCCGCCCCTCCATCAAACTGGCCCCCAAGATCTCCGCCCGGGTAAAGATCATGGCCCAGCTGGATATTTCCGAGCGCCGGGTGCCCCAAGACGGCCGCATCAAGATGAAGCTGTCCAAGACCAAGGCCATCGACTTCCGTGTCAACACCCTGCCTACGCTGTGGGGTGAAAAGATCGTATTGCGGATCCTGGATCCCAGCCAGGCCAAGATGGGCATTGATGCGCTGGGTTATGAGGAAGACCAGAAAGAACTCTACATGAATGCCCTCAAACAGCCTCAGGGCATGATCCTGGTGACCGGTCCTACCGGCTCTGGTAAGACGGTATCCCTCTACACCGGCCTGAATATTCTCAACCAGCCCGAGATCAACATCTCGACGGCGGAAGACCCGGCGGAAATCAACCTGGAGGGCATCAACCAGGTCAATGTGAACAACAAGGTAGGCCTGGGCTTTGCCGAAGCCCTGCGGGCGTTCCTGCGGCAAGATCCGGACGTAATCATGGTGGGTGAGATCCGCGACCTCGAAACCGCCAATATCGCCATCAAGGCCGCCCAGACGGGCCACCTGGTGCTGTCCACCCTGCATACCAACAGCGCGGCAGAGACGCTGACCCGGATGATGAACATGGGTGTACCGTCGTTCAACATCGCCACATCGGTCAGCCTGATCATTGCCCAGCGCCTGGGCCGGCGCCTGTGTAACAGCTGCAAACAGCCGCTGGATGTGCCGAAAGAAACGCTTTTAAAGGAAGGGTTCACAGAAGAACAAATTGAAACTGGCTTTACATTGTACACACCCAAGGGCTGTGATAAATGCAATGGAGGCTATAAGGGCCGCGTGGGTATCTACGAGGTGGTGAAGGTTACCGAGTCACTGGCGAACATGATTATGGAAGAAGCCAGCTCCATCCAGATAGCCCGTCAGGCCCAGCAAGAGGGTTTCCGTACGCTGCGTCAGTCCGCCCTTCGCAAGGTCATTGAAGGGGTGACCAGCCTTGAGGAAGCCAACCGCGTAACGAAGGATTAAGCATGGCACAGGCACAGAAGGTAGAAAAACTTCAGGCGTATGTCTGGGAAGGTAAGGATCGTAAGGGCAACAAGGCCAAGGGGGAGATCTCCGGCACCAACCTGGCGCTGGTGAAGGCCCAATTGCGCAAGCAGGGCGTGATGCCCAGCAAGGTCAAGCGCAAGCCCAAGCCACTGTTTGGTGGCAGCAAGAAGGTCACGCCCTTTGATATCGCCATGTTCACCCGCCAACTGGCCACCATGATGAAGGCCGGTGTTCCACTGGTGCAGAGCTTCGACATTGTGGCTGATGGCCTGGACAACAAAGGTCTGCAAGAGCTCATCGTTGCCATTCGTAATGACGTTGCTTCCGGTACCAGCTTTGCGGGCGCCTTACGCCGTCACCCCAAGCACTTCAATGATCTGTACTGCAACCTGGTGGATTCCGGTGAGAAGGCCGGTGCGCTGGAACAAATGCTTGACCGGATTGCGAACTACCTTGAGAAAACCGAGATTCTCAAGAAAAAGGTCAAGAAGGCCATGACCTATCCGATTGCGGTTATTGTGGTGGCAATCATCGTAACGGCGATACTGCTGGTCAAGGTTGTGCCCCAGTTTGAGAGCCTGTTCCGGGGCTTTGGAGCCGACCTTCCTGTATTTACGCAGATGGTTGTTAACTTGTCCGAATGGATGCAGAAGTGGTGGTTCGTTGTTTTGCTTGGGATCGTAGCGTTCGTTTTTAGCTTTGGTCAGGCAAAAAGACGATCTCAAAAGTTCTCAGACCTGGTGGACAAATACATCCTGAAGATCCCGGTTATGGGGGAGATAATCGACAAATCAGCAGTGGCCAAGTTCGGCCGGGTGCTTTCGACCACCTTCGCTTCTGGTGTGCCGCTGGTGGATGCACTGGACTCAGTTGCTGGGGCAACGGGTAACGCGGTGTACCGTGATGCCATCTTCAAAATCAAGGACGAAGTGTCCTCAGGTGTCCAGTTGCAAGCTGCCATGAGACAGACCGACGTCTTCCCGGTGATGGCCGTGCAGCTCACCGCCATTGGCGAGGAGTCCGGTAACCTGGATGAAATGCTTGCCAAGGTGGCAGAGCACTATGAATCGGTGGTGGACGACATGGTGGACAACCTGACGGCACTGATGGAGCCGATGATTATGTCGGTGCTGGGTGTGCTGGTAGGTGGCTTGATCGTAGCCATGTACTTGCCGATCTTCCAGATGGGTCAGGTTGTAGGCTAAGTAGACTCTTTGATTCGCAGAGTGAGAGCCAAAGCTCTGGCTCTCACTCTGCGGCTCTCCCCCTCTCCCCGGCCCTCTCCCTCTAGGGGAGAGGGAGTGTAAGACGGTAACTCAGCTAAATTCTTCATCGCCGTAAATAACGATCCCAATCCAGAAGGTATCGAATGCCCACCCTTGACGTTTTCCTTTCAACTCCATGGCTGCTCTACATTTCAGTGCTTTTTGTTTCCCTGTGTATTGGCAGCTTCCTGAACGTCGTCATCTTGCGCCTGCCCAAAATGATGCACCAGGACTGGCGTTGTCAGTGTGAAGAATTCCTGGCAGTTCCGGATAAGGAGCGCAGTATCGAGGAGCGCATCACCCTGTCCCGGCCAGCCTCCACCTGCCCTTCCTGCGGCCACAGGATTCGCCCCTGGGAAAATATTCCGGTAGTCAGTTATCTGTTCCTTCGGGGCAAGTGCAGCAATTGCAGTACCCGGATTTCAGTGCGCTATCCACTGATAGAGGCGATTACCGCGCTGTTTTCAGTGTTGACCGTATGGCTGCTTGGGCCTTCTGTTGGCACGCTATGGGCGCTAGTGCTGGTATGGGCGCTGATTGCCCTGACCATGATCGATTTCGACACCCAGCTGCTGCCGGATAACATCACCCTGCCTCTGATGTGGCTGGGACTGCTGCTGAACTACTTCGGTTATCTGACGGACTTTCACAGTGCGTTCTGGGGCGCCGTGGCTGGCTACCTTTCCCTGTGGTCCGTTTACTGGCTGTTCAAGCTGGTCACCGGCAAGGAAGGCATGGGACACGGTGACTTCAAGCTGCTGGCCGCCATCGGCGCCTGGCTGGGCTGGCAGCTGCTGCCGGCCGTGATTTTGCTGTCTTCCCTGGTGGGGGCGGTTGTGGGGATCAGCCTGATGGTGTTCCACCGCCATGGGCGGGATGTGCCGATTCCGTTCGGACCTTACCTGGCGGCAGCGGGGTTGCTGGCGTTGTGGTTCGGGGATGAGATTCTGGCCGGGTGGTATGCGTGGTTGGGGGTTGGTTGAGTAACGTAAACCAACCCACCCCACTCACCTTGTCAGCTACCGGCGTAGCCCAGTTTCTTGTCTACGTGATTGAACAACTCTCCGCCCTTGTGCCAACGGTCGAAGTTCTCCAGGAACTGGTCCGTCCGGGCCCTGCGCCAGCCGATGAAGTCGCCGGACATGTGGGGCGTCAGGATGACGTTGCCCAGTTCCCATAGCGGATGGTCTTCCGGCAGGGGCTCTTCTTGGAACACGTCCAACGCGGCACCGGCAATCTCGCCCTTATTCAGCGCATCAATCAGGTCCCTGGTATTCACGATCGGGCCACGGCCGATGTTGATCAGGCGGGCTTCTTTTTTCATGGCGGCGAAGGCCTTCTGGTCAAACAGTCCTTCTGTCTGAGGGGTTAGCGGCGCCGCAATGACCACGAAATCCGCCACCGCCAACTGATCAAAGAGTTGCTCATTGGCGTGAACGGCCACAAAATCGTCGTCACCGCTTCTGGCGCGACGAGCCACGCCATGGGGATTCATGCCAACCGCCCTGGCCAGGCGTGCAATCTGACGACCAATGGAGCCCGCGCCCACGATCAGCACTTCACGTCCCTCTGCCCGCTCTGTGTCCCGGTGCTTCCACTTGTGCCCCGCCTGCAGGCGCATGGAGCGGGGGAAGTCCTTGGCAAACATCAGCATGGTGCACAGCACATACTCCGCAATGCTCCGGTCAAAAATCCCCCGGGCGTTGGTCACCGTCACATCACTGTCGATCAGCGCAGGGAACATCAGCGCATCCACCCCGGCACTGGTGGCATGGATCCACTCCAGCTTGTCCGCCATTGGCCAGGCCGCTTCCAGCGCCTCAGTACGAAAATCCGTCACCATCATCACCCGGCTGTCGGGCAGGGCCTCCCGCAGGGTTTCCTCATCCCAGGCCAGCCGGACCTCACCCCTGGCTCGAACCGCGTCGATACCCGGCGGCTCCGGCTCACCCGGGGCAGTCAGTACGGTGATTACGGGTTGCTGGTCGTGGCTCATGGGTGGTGAATCCTCCGGTTCGTCTCTTTAGCTTTCACTGAGTTTGGCTGGTGGAGTCAAGCGGGTCAAACGGGGTATGGGCAATACTTTAGAAGTAAACCACCGGGTTGCCCTTGTATGTGCTGTGACTCGTGGACTACTCTGCGAGAGAGGGCCTGAACGCCCCACCAGACTTCCATTCATGGCCGTGAGAGGTGCTTATGGCAGAGGCTGCAAAAGATACCGGGCAAACCCAGCCGCGCAAGGTCAAATACCGCAAGGCCAAGGCCTCCTGGAACCCTGCGATGCAGGCGATTCCCGTGCCGGGTATCCGACGTATGGTGAACATGGCGTCCACCATGAAGGACGTGATTCACCTGTCCATCGGTCAGCCTGACCTGCCCACGCCCAAGCACATCATTGATGCCTACGTGGACGCCCTCAACGCCGGCCAGACCGGCTACACCATGGATGCGGGCCTGCCGGAGCTTCTGGTGGCCCTGCGGGACTACTATGGCAAGCGCTATAACCGCAAGCTGACCCGGGACAACATCCTGATCACCAGCGGCGCCACCGAGGCCATGTACCTGGCGATTACCTCAACCGCCCAACCCGGCCGGCAATTCATCATTACCGACCCCACCTTCCTGCTGTATGCGCCCCTGATCCGCATGAACGGCGGCGAGGTGAAGTACATTCCCACCCGGCCCGAGAACGACCACCAGCTTGACCCGGACGAAGTCATCCGGGCCATGGGCTCGCGCACCTATGCGATCATCCTCAACTCCCCCAACAACCCCACCGGGGCGGTGTACCCCCGCTCCACCGTGGAAACCATTGTGGAGGAGTGTGCCTACCGGGGCATACAGATCTACGCGGATGAGGTCTACGACCACCTGATTTTCGATGATGATGACTACGCCAGCGTGCTCAAGTGCTCGGTGGACCTGGACAACATCATGTGCATCAGCAGCTTCTCCAAGACCTTCAGCATGGCAGGTCTGCGGGTAGGCTGGGTGATTTCCAGCCAGGCCACCATCAAGAGTTTGCGCCGGTACCATATGTTCACTACGTCGGTTGCCAACACACCGTCCCAGTTTGCCGGGGTGGCAGCACTGACCGGCGACCAGCAGTGTGTCAGGGACATGGTGGATATCTACCGGGAGCGCCGGGACAAGATTGTCGAACTGATCGACCAGACGCCCCATCTGACCGGTTACAAGCCTGGCGGCGCCTTCTTCGCCTTTCCTACCCTGCCACCTCACGTGGATGGTTCGGACGTGGCCCTGCGCATGCTGAAAGAAACCGGGGTGTGCACCGTACCCGGGGACGCCTTTGGGGAGCACACGCAGAACGCCTTGCGGCTGAGCTTTTCGACAACCTGCGAGAAGTTGGAGGAGGCCTTCGACCGGATTATTCCGTGGATGGCCAAGCAACAGTTCTGACGAACCTTCCACTGTTCCGGCCCGCTACGCCAGCAACCGCGTAGCGGGCTGACGGCTTGCGACAACCAACCATGCTGGAACCTGCCACCCTGCAATGCCCCTACTGCTGGGAACTACTGGAAGTCTTCGTGGATCCGTCGGTTCGTGACCAGGAATACGTGGAGGACTGCCAGGTATGCTGCCAGCCCATCCTCATCCATGTCGTGTTTGATGAGGCCGGTGAGCTTCACCTGACCGCCACGCCGGAGAACGAATAGCGACCAACCCGGCAGGCCATGACACCTTGTCCAAGGCCCGCAGTAAGGGAAATAACTGCCACCCAGGCCCTTGCCTGACACAGGCCACTGATTCACTCTATAGCCAATCTTCACCAGCATGACCGAAGGAATCCCTATGACCCTGCGCCCCCTGCTTGCCCTGTTACTTGCCGTCACCCTGCTTTCAGGCTGTGCCGGTTTCTCGCCGCTCACCATCAGTGAGGCCACACTGGAGCGCCATCTGCAGGATGCGGTCAGTAATTACGACCGCCAGCAGCTGCAGGCCGGCTCGCCGCTGAGCCTCTCCCTGGACAACGCTGACATCACCCTTGGTCCGGATGGGCGGGATGTGGCGGTGATAGACCTGTCCGGCCAGGTCGCCCTGAACGCCCTGATGGCGAAGATCCCGGCTGACATAAGGCTGAAGGTGGAAGGAGCGCCTGTGTATGACAGCCAGGAACAGGCGATCTATATCCGCCGGCTGAAGTTGCTGGAAAGCAGCGTGGACACGCCTTATTTCAGCAGCGGTGAGCTGAAGCCGGTAACGGACAATATCATGCGGGTGGTGGCGCAAATGCTGGAAACCATTCCGGTTTATCGACTGGACGGCACCAGCCTGGGTGCTCGGTTGATGGGTATGACGGAGATGGATGTGCGGGTGGCGCCCGGCAGGTTGGAGTTTGTGAAGCGCTAGTTATGGAGCGTTCAGCAATCCTGGAAACGTTAATATCATCAAGCATTCACAAGGGGGGTAGCCTTCAATTCCGTGCAAAGCGCGTGGGGTGAGGGCTTGTTCCGGGACACGCCGTGAATCCGTCCATGGAGGCTCTTCAAAAACGTCCATGTTTTTGAAGGTCCCGGAACAAGCCCTCACCCCACGCGCTCGAACTGTGGAGCTATCTTCGCCCGCAAGGATCCGGTTTTGAAAAAAACGGAGTCAGAAGAAAACCTAGCTACCTGACAGTGAAGTATCCGACGGGTCCAGCTCCATTTGCTGGATCGCGATCACCGCCTGGGTGCGGTTGCGCACGCCGAGTTTGCGGAAGACCGCGGTGATGTGGGCCTTGATGGTGGCTTCGGAGACGTCCAGGTCGTAGGCGATTTGTTTGTTGAGCATGCCTTCAGCCAGCATACCCAGTACCCGGAACTGTTGTGGGGTCAGGGAGGCGAGTTTCTCGGAGAAGTCGGTGTTTTCTGCCTGCGTCTGCTCGAGCTTTTCAGCGACGCCTTCCGGCAACCACATGTCCCCTTCCAGCACCGCCTGGATGGCGTCGGTGATTTCCGGTAGAGGGGCGGACTTGGGGATGAAACCGGAGGCGCCGTAGTCGATGGAGCGGCGCATGACCTGCAGGTCTTCAGAACCGGAGACGACCACAACCGGCAGCCCGGGATACTGACCGCGCATGAACACCAGGCCGGAAAAACCGTGGGCGCCGGGCATGTTCAGGTCCAGCAGTACCAGGTCGGCGTCCGGCTTCTTTTCCACCGCGGCCTGCAGGGCCTTGATGCTCTCAACCTCGGCCACCTCCGCGTCAGGGACTGCCTGACTTACTGCCTGGCGCAATGCCGCACGGAACAGCGGGTGGTCATCAGCGATGATTATGTGTTGAGTCATCCACGGGCATCCTCTTGTTATTCCGGCTTGGTACCCGGCGTCAGGGCTGAGCCGGCTCTGTGCAAGCCGGATTGTCGAACCACCCACCGGGGCTGCCGTCTATTCTACCCCAAATACGACGATGCCCGCAGGGGTTGTACCCTGCGGGCATCGGCAGTATCCGGCCTGGTCAGCACATTGACCAGGCCGGATACCGGTACAGCGATCAATCAAGCTTACTTGAAAGCGCGCTCGCTGATCAGTTCGTCCACTACACCCGGATCGGCCAGGGTGGAGGTATCACCCAGCTGATCGTGCTCGTTGGCGGCGATTTTGCGCAGTATGCGGCGCATGATCTTGCCGGAGCGGGTCTTGGGCAGGCCAGGCGCCCACTGGATGACGTCCGGAGAGGCAATGGGGCCGATTTCCTTACGCACCCACTGCACCAGCTCCTTGCGCAGCTCTTCGGTGGCTTCCACACCCTGCACCAGGGTGACATAGACGTAGATACCCTGACCCTTGATATCATGGGGGAAGCCTACCACGGCGGCTTCCGCTACCTTTTCGTGGGCGACCAGCGCACTTTCCACTTCGGCCGTGCCCAGGCGGTGGCCTGAAACGTTCAGCACGTCATCTACACGGCCCGTAATCCAGTAGTAGCCGTCTTCGTCACGACGGGCACCGTCACCTGTGAAGTACATGCCGGGGTAGGCGCTGAAGTAGGTCTGCTTGAAGCGATCGTGGTCACCATAGATGGTTCGCATCTGGCCGGGCCAGCTGTCCATGATGACCAGGTTGCCTTCGGCAGCACCTTCCAGGACATTACCGTTGCTGTCTACCAGTGCCGGCTGCACGCCGAAGAATGGCAAGGTGGCGGAACCGGGTTTGAGGTCCACGGCACCGGGCAGCGGCGAGATCAGGATGCCGCCGGTCTCAGTCTGCCACCAGGTGTCCACGATCGGGCACTTGCCATTGCCGATGACCCGGTGATACCACTCCCAGGCCTCAGGGTTAATGGGTTCGCCCACCGAACCCAGCAGGTGCAGGCTCTCGCGGGTGGTGCCCTTCATGCAGTCTTCGCCTTCAGCCATCAGGGCGCGGATTGCGGTTGGGGCGGTGTACAACACGTTGACCTTGTGCTTATCCACTACCTGACCCATGCGGGAACTGTCCGGGTAGTTTGGCACACCCTCGAACAGGACGGTGATCGCACCGTTGGCCAGCGGCCCGTAAAGGATATAGCTGTGGCCAGTCACCCAGCCGAAGTCCGCCGTGCACCAGTAAACATCGCCGTCCTGGTAGTCAAAGACGTACTCGTGGGTCATGGATACATAGGTAAGGTAACCACCGGTGGTGTGCAGCACCCCCTTGGGCGCGCCGGTGGAGCCGGAGGTATACAGCATGAACAGCGGGTCTTCCGCGCCCATGGGCTCCGGCGGGCACTCGGCGGAGGCATCCTTCATCAGGTCTTCGTAGCGAACGTCACGGCTGGCGTCCCAGGGCACGTCGCCACCGGTGCGGGTAACCACAATCACCTTTTCCACGTTCGAAACAGACTCGCCTTCCAGGGCCGCGTCCACGTTTTTCTTGAGGGGAATCTTGCGGCCGCCGCGAAGGCCTTCGTCCGCTGTCACAATGAAGCGGGACTTGCCATTTTCCACACGGGCGCCCAGCGCCTCGGGCGAGAAGCCGCCGAACACCACCGAGTGAATGGCGCCAATACGGGCGCACGCCAGCATGGCCACGGCGGTTTCCACGATCATGGGCATGTAGATGGTGACCACGTCGCCTTTCTTGACGCCCAGGGTTTTCAGGACGTTGGCGAACTTGGCCGTTTCTGCATGGAGTTCACGATAGGTCACATTGCGGGATTCCGCAGGGTCGTCACCTTCAAAGATGATCGCCGTCTGGTCGCCACGCTTCTCCAGGTGCCGGTCCAGGCAGTTGGCGGAGGCGTTCAGCACGCCATCCTCAAACCACTTGATGGACAGGTTGTTGTAATCGTAGGTGGTGTTCTTCACCTTGCTGTAAGGCTTGATCCAGTCCAGTCGCTTACCATGTTCGCCCCAGAAGGTATCCGGGTCGTCGATGGACTGCTTGTACATCTGTTCGTACTGTTCGCGGCTGAGCAGCGCCCGCTTCGCGAAATGGTCGGGTACCGGATATAGCTTCTTGTCGGTCATTGTTTCCCCCTTGCGTTACAGAGTCTGTTACTGAGTTGTCGGAATTGTTGGAACAGAACTTGTCATCGGCACACCGTGTCTTACGGCGACCGGCAGGTGCTACGAGCCTGAAACCTGTCAAATACAGTGCAGAGGCAGTTCGCAGGAACCGCCATCTGCAATAAGTGAATTGCCCTATCTGACCATTTAAGGGCCACCCATTGAATTAGACCAACGTACTACCGGGAAGCGTTGAATGGTCCGGAAATGCCTTGCGGCGCTGATAGTGCGCCCGCTCTGCATACTTGAAAGGATAGTTCGCCCCGGGCCTTGTGAAAAGTACCGGGGCGGATGGTGGGCAGGCCTGTCAGGCGGCTGCGGCCGCCCGGCGCTGGCGACGGGTTCGCAGGCTGTAAACCCGCCGGTCGCCCAGGGCATAGCGGTTAAGCCCGCCCAGGTGGGTCTTGCGGAGGTAGGTTTCCCAGCCGATCCGGCGGGGGTCGACCGAGAACAGCTCACGGTCGGCGTCGCCCATGCGCTCCGCCAGGTCCATCAGTTTGTCGTTATGGAACACATAGTCCGGCGCTGTATAAAAGCCGAAAATGGTGGCCAGGGCCCGGGTGGTGTCCAGGTTGCGGAGCAGCTTCAACTCCCGACTGTGACCTGCCATCTTCATGGCCTTGCTGGCCAGCGACAGGGGTACGCGGATACCGGTCACCGCCGTATCAAACAGGGTTCGGTTAACGGCCATGAAGGGCTTGCTGGGTTGTCGGCTGAACAGCTTGTCGTAGGCGGCGTAGTTGTCCTTCGCCTCGGCCATCAGGTGGTCGATAAACTCACCCAGCGAGATGGGGTTCCTTGACCCGCTGCAACTCTGGTAGATACGCCGTGCCGGCTCCCGCACCAGGGCCTCGGCGCCCGCCAGCAGGATGCTGTTGGCGACCAGGTCCACCGGGATCACATCGATCACACTTTCACGGTTGCCCGGGAACAAAGTGACCTTCTCCCGGGCATAGGCCAGGATAATGGCGTCTGCCACCTTGACCCCTTCGATCCAGCCGGGCATGGGTTCTTTCAGGGCGCTTTCAATAATAGATGGGCGCACAATGGTCAGGGCCTGGTCTGACAGCGCCTCCATCAAGCGCTGCTCACCCAGCCACTTGGTAAAGGTATAGGTGTCACTCCAGCCATAGTGATTGGCTTCGCGAATGCCCAACTCTACCAGTTTCTTTTCCAGTTGCTTGCCGGCGTAGCGGGAGCGGACATCGGTGACCTTGTCGTGGAGCAGGCGCACCAGCGCGTCGGTATGGTAGTAGCCATGCTCGCTGCGGGGGATCGCTGCACCAGCAGGCTTGATAATGTCCTCGCCGATGTCGCCACTGTTCATGCCATTCACGTAGCAGGTGGACACCTGCACCACCGGCGTGCCACCACCAGCCCTGGCAAGTGCCGCCACATTATCCAGGCAGAGCGTGTTAATGTTCAGGGCCTTGTCCAGCTCTTCGCGGAAGTTGACACTGGCAGCAGAGTTGATCACCAGGTCCACCCGGCTGGCGAGGCGCCCGTGCTCGGCTTCGGTCAAACCAAACCGCGGCCGGGTAAGTTCACCCTGGACACAATGGACCTTCTCTTCCAGGAAGGCCTCGAAACCCTCGTTATCCTGGTTACGAAGTCGCTCGAACACGCTGGCGCTGGCAATCTCACTGTAGAAACGCTCTCGGGCATCAGGATGGCGGGCATTGCCTCTAACCAGCACATGTATACCCCCGACCTCCGGCACCGCACGGATCAGTTTTTCCAGTACAGCCTTGCCCAGGAACCCGGTGGTACCGGTAATCAGGATATGCTTTCCTTTAAGGGCACGGCGGACCGAGGATTCGGCATCGTCAGATTCAGGAAACAGGTGGGTCATCTCGGTTGAACTCCTTCTCGTCTGCTGTCCAGAAGATTTGCATAATGCGGGCCAGGTCAGAAACGCCGTCATTACGTGTGGCTGCAGGTGTGAGTCTGCCATGGGCACCATGACAGTATGGAGTCAGGCAGCGGGATTTAAACTGTCGATTTACTGCTCACAAGCACTGGAAAACCCTGCCAGAAAGCCCTCCACCCGAACCGAGTCCGGCTCCGACCGCAAACGCTCGAGCAAGGCCCTTTGTGAGCCAAAATCGGCCGCGCTGTAGCCTGGCACCGGCTTCTCATCGACCTCATTAGAGCCAGCGGCAATGCGCAACAGCAGTGCAGAAGTACACTTCAATGCCTCCTGCTGGAGCAGTCGGTCGTCGGAGTGGTCCTCAAGCAACGCCTCCAACTGGCGGAACAGATCCTGACACTGCCTGGGAGCCGGACTGCCAGGCCCTGGCGCAGGCATTGCAGGTTCCTCCGGCGCGGGAGCCGCAACCTGGGGCGAGGCCACAGGTGGCGCAGGAGCTGCCTCTGACGAGGCCCCCTCACCTGGCATACTGGCCAGTCGGCTACGATGCTGCCAGTACGCCGCTATCCCTGCCTTGCTGGATGGCCGGTGCATCAGGTGACGGTTAACCTGGTCGGCCAGGGTTATAAACTGCTTGAAGGAAGGGTCCGTCTCCGACAGCGTGGCCACTGGTCTTTGCAGTTCCACGGACTGACGAATCGACTCATCCCGCCAGACTGCGCCAATGTAGTCAACGTCCATGGAGAGGTGCTTGCGAACCGCGCCCGCAAAACGGTGATAGACCGATTGAGCCTGTGATGGCCCCGATGCCATGTTGACAATAACACCCGGCACTCGTCGATAACCGCGACGCTGCAACACTCGCAGCAGGGAAAAGGCATCGGTCAGTGAAGCGGGGTCCGGGGTGATCACCACACAGGCCATTGCCGCCAGGGCAATCATGTGCAGGCCCGCCGGACGCAGGCCGGACGCGGTATCAATCAGGATAATGTCGTAATTACGCTCCAGCGAGGCCAACTGCTGGAGGATCAGCCCGGCGTCTTCAACATCCGCATCCATACAGCGCTGAACACCCGAGGCACCCGCAATAACATGCAGGCCGTAGGGCCCCTCCATGATGACGTCGTTCAACGGGCAATGACCGGTAATGGCATGTTCCAGGGTACGCTGTGGATACTGCCCCAGCAGGATACTCACGTTGGCCAGGTCGGTATCCCCGTCCAGCAACAGCACCCGCCGGCCCTGGCGGGCCATGGTAAGCGCCAGGTTCACGGCCACCGAGGTCTTGCCCACGCCCCCCTTGCCACCGGTAAGGGCGACAACATCAGGCACCCTGCCCTTGCCCCCCGGGCCGGCAGGACCACGATCCTCTGACTTCTGACTAAACGATTTGCTGACAGCCATCCCGGACCAATATCCCCTTCCCCAAGCGCCGGAAGACAGACGCCTACAACTAGGTCATTATCATACCTGTCCTGTCGACTCCCGGGAACGTGCGAGTAAAGTGTTTATTTTATCGACAGAAATTACTTGATATGTCACTTTTATTAGCTATGCTAAGCCACTGACCTGTAACATTTGTTTACGCAACTTAACAAAATGCCATGACACAGACGTCGGTTACCGAACCACTGCCCACGCTACCGGAGGTCCATCTCAGGGCCCTGGAAGCCTGCCGTGAGCACGACAGCTACCGCAGAATATCCGACATTATCCACCAGGACCCGGCACTTACCGCAAGGGTTCTCACCCTGGCAAACGGCGCTGCGGCGCACCTACCCCAACCGGTAACCACTCTCGAGCAAGCCCTGCTCCGGCTAGGTACAGACCGGCTGAGCAACCTGGTGCTAACGGCCGCCTTGCAGCAATTGCTCTTCGAAATGGCAGAGGGACACTGGCAGGCCCTGCACGGTTTCTGGCACGACGCCCTGGCCGTGGCACTGACGTCACGTGCGCTGGCAAGGCTGACTCGCTACCCTGAACCTGACACCGCCTTCCTCACCGGCATGCTCCACAATGCAGGTAAGCTGCTCCTGCTACGACAGGAAATTGCCGAGCCTGACAGGCCGCGCGAAACGTCCTATCCTGAGCTTAGCGCCCGCCTCGCGGAGCACTGGCAACTGGACGTGGACATTCAGCAGGCCCTGAACCGCCAACTGGAAGATGCAACCGGGTTGCTGGGCGCAGGGCACCTTGGCCGAATGACCGCGGTGGCCGTGCAACTCGTAACACGGGAGGGGCATGGCCTGGTCATGGCAAGGACACTGTTCGGACTCGAAGAGGAGCTCAGTGCAGAGATACTCCGGCGTATTCGACTGGAGACCCTGGACCTGGCCCACGATATGGGCATCCCAGGTAAAGCCAGCTATGACGGAGCGGCGGCGACCCGGCGCCTGACGGTTGCGGCAGTTCGCGACCTGCTGGCCGGCGACCTGATCGCCAGTGCCGGGACATCAGTAACAACCATCTCGCCCGAGCAGGTTCGACGTCAGGTACACGAAATCAACAATCCATTGACCGTCGTGCGACAATACCTTGCTCGCCTGCGCTCTCACCTGTCGGACCCCGGCGGTGAGCGGGATATCGACATTATTGAAGAGGAGCTTGCCAGGGCCAGCGACCTCCTGGCAGAACTAACCAGTCAGGGCACCAGCGATGACTTCCTGTTACAGGCCGATCATGGCGTGGCGGAGATCAACCAGGAAGTGCAGGCCCTGACGGACCTGTTGACTGAGGGCCTGTTTCAGGAGTTGCAGACCCACTGCAGCGTTGAACTCTGTGACGACAGTACAGCGGTGGACGTGCCTGCTCCCCAGGTCCGCCAGGTGCTGCTGAACCTCCTCCGCAATGCTGCGGAAAGTCGACCGGGGGGTGGCGTCCAGGTACTGGTCCGAACGGCCGCACCGGTCTGGCAACAGAACCGGCAGTGGGTGGAGCTCATCATTGAGGATAATGGCCCCGGTCTACCGGATGCGGTCAAACGCCAGTTATTCGAACCGGTAACCTCCGCCAAGGGAGGGGCCCACAGCGGTCTGGGCCTGAGTATCGTCAAGCAGTTAATGGATGACATGGACGCCATCATCAGTTGCCAGAGCAGCCATTCGGGGACCTTGTTCCGTCTGCTGTTTCCGGCGTGGACACCAACAGAAGACCGGTAACGGCCCCGGGTAGCAACCGCAACCAGGGAGCCACGACTACCTCCGACAGGCGGAGGTAAAACCGGCCAGGGTGAATGAGCAACGTGCGATGATCCAGACAAGCGATTCTGAATCCGACCGGCTCCGGGCCCGGCAACAGGTCCTGGTGGCCGACGACAACCCGCGCCTGCTGGCCAGCCTGGCCAGTCTGCTCAGCGATCACGGGTTTCGACCGGTAACGGCCAGCAATGGCAGCGAGGCCTGCCGATTGTTGCAGGAACATCATTTCACCATGGCATTGCTGGACCTGAACATGCCGGGCAGGGATGGGTTCCAGGTAATGGAGGAGGCCTCTCGCCTGCAACCGGACTGCGCCCTGGTCGTGGTCAGCGGCGAGACCTCATTCCGCGCTGTAAGCCGCGCCCTGAGGCGGGGAGCCAGTGACTACATCCGTAAACCGTTCGATCCGGACGAAGTCCTAGCCACGCTTGAGAACGTGCTGGGCAAGCAATCGCTGATACGGGCCCATGAAGATGTCCAGCAAAGGCTCGAGAAGTCTGAATCCCTGCACCGGTACATCGTCAACAACTCGCCAGATATTGTCTTCATGCTGGATGGACAGGGCCGCTTCTGCTTCCTGAACCGTAAAGTCGTCAACCTGCTCGGCTACCAGCCGACAGACCTGCTGGGAAAGCACTTTCGCCTGTTGCTGGACGAGGAGGAAGCATCCAGGAGCAAGTTGGCACTCAAGAACCCCGGTATCAGCGCAGATCACCCGGTTTCCTTCGAGGTCTGCCTGCGGGCCAGTGGCTCGAGCCGGGCGAGCCGACATTTCGAGATTACCGCGTTCCCTATCAGTGATGACAGTTGGCGCACCCTGGGCGACAGGGAGTACAGCGACCTGAGCCTCCATCCGCGCTATTATGGCATCGCCCGCGACGTTACCGAGCGCAAGGAAGCCGAGGCCTTTATCAGCTTCCAGGCCTACCACGACCTGCTTACCCGCTTACCCAACCGGGCCCTGTTCAGGGACCGGCTCAACATGGCGCTCAACCACGCCAGCCGTCACCAACAGCAGTTGGCCGTCATGTTCCTGGACCTGGATCGGTTCAAGATCATCAATGACACCCTCGGTCACACCGTAGGCGACCGCCTGCTCCAGGCCGTTACCCAGCGCCTTGAGAGGTGTCTGCGCAAGGGAGATACGCTCTCCCGCTTCGGCGGTGATGAGTTCACCCTGCTGTTGCCTGCCGTGCCGGACCGGGAACACGCCGCGGTCATCGCCAACAAGCTGATCGATACACTGCGTGAGCCCTTTGTGCTGGACAACCAGGATATCTATATTGGTGTCAGTATCGGCATCGCCATGTTTCCGGAAGCAGGGGACACGATTGAACAGCTGATCCGCAATGCGGACCTGGCCATGTACCAGGTCAAGACCCGCGGCAAGGACGGCTATTGCTTTTTCGATAGCAGCATGACAGTAGACACGGGGGAGAGACTGACCCTGGAGCGTGACCTGCGCAGGGCCATCAGCGAAGGCGAACTCCGGGTGCATTACCAGCCCCAGGTGTGCCTGCGCACCCACCGGATAACCGGGCTTGAGGCCCTCGTGCGCTGGCAGCATCCGGAGCGGGGCCTGCTGATGCCTGCGGATTTCCTGCCACTGGCCTCGGAGACCAACCTGATCTCCGAGATCAGCCATCAGGTGTTGGCCTTTGCCTGCGAGGAAGTGGGCCAGTGGATAGCCGCCGGTCACCAGGATCTTCGCCTGGCGGTCAACCTGTCCCCGGTCCAGGTAGAGCACCCGCTGTTCACTGAACGGCTGATGTCACAGTTACGACAGATTGGCTTTCCACCAGCCAACCTGGAGATAGAGATCACCGAAAACGTCATCATGAATGACCTGGAGCAGGTCAGTCACACCCTGCGGGAACTGGCCCGGCATGGCGTTCGCATTGCGATCGACGACTTCGGGACTGGCTATTCCTCGCTGAGCTACCTGCACCACCTGCCCATTCATACCCTCAAGATTGACCGCTCATTTGTACACGGTATCCGGTCTGGCAACGACGGGGCCTGTATCGTCAACGCGATCATTGCAATGGCCCAGGGATTGAAGCTCGAAATCGTGGCGGAAGGCGTGGAAACACAGGATCAGCTTGACTACCTGTCCACCAGCGATTGCAACCTGGTACAGGGCTTCCTGTTTGGCCGACCTCAGCCGGGATACACGGTCACGGAACTGCTGGACCACCAGGCCTTGCCGATCGCCAGTAGCGCCTGACACCAGGCCGTCAGTGGTGCCCCGGCGAGCCGCACACGCCTTCAAACCCGGGAGAACCCAACGGCACCCAGGAAACGGTCAATGTCCTCCATCACCGGACCGGAAAACAGGCAGCGGTGCCCTGAAGACTGAAAGCGTTGCAGGGCATCTCCGTCAAACCCGGCCTGTTCCAGCAGGTACAGGGTGCGCCGGGCAATCGCCTCTCCGGAATCCACCCAGAAGCGGACCTCCGGCAGCAGTTTCTGCAAGGTTTCTGTGATCAGGGGGTAATGGGTGCAACCCAGCACCAGGGTATCCACCCCTGCCTCCCGAAACGGCTGCAGGGCGACCGACAAGGCAGGTTCCGGCATCGGGCGCCCCCTGGCCCAGTCTTCAATCCAGGTAACAAGCTCGGGGTGCCCTACCCGCTCGACAAGGCAGTCTGCTGCAAACTCATGGATCAGGTCTTCCAGGTACGGCCGGCGTACGGTAGCCGGGGTGGCCAGCAGGCCGATACGGCGATTCTCCGACACGGCGGAAGCCGGCTTGATAGCAGGCACCACGCCCACCACCGGGATATCGGTAGCGGCCCTCAGGGCTGGCAAGGCCACCGTGCTCGCGGTATTACAGGCGACCACAATGACATCGAACGGCCGCTCCAGCAGCTGCTCCATCACCAGGGTCACGGTGCGCCCGGTTACCGTTCCCTCGGGCTGGTTACCGTAAGGAAAACCGGCGTTATCGGCCACATGGGTGAGCCTTGCCGCCGGCACCTGCCGGTGCAGGCAACGGGCAATGCTCAGGCCACCAATGCCCGAATCAAACACCAGTATTTCGGGCACCCGGCCCGGAGCTGCCGACTTCAAGCTCCGTGTTCCCCCAGCATTTCTTCTTTCAACCGGAGTATCAGCCGCCCGGCGATGGTGGTTTCCGGCGGTATGGGGGGATGCTCGTCTGGCGTGAACCAGTCCGCTTCGGCGATTTCATCTTCCTGGAGGACCAGGTCCCCGGATTCATAATCCGCAAAGAAGCCCAGCATCAGCTGATGGGGGAAGGGCCAGGGCTGGGAGGTCCAGTACCGGACATTGGTCACGGTCAGGCCGGTTTCCTCGAGGGTCTCACGGGCGACCGCCTCTTCCGCACTCTCACCCGGCTCCACGAACCCAGCAATCAGGCTGAAGAAGTAACTCTTTGCCCTGGTGGAGCGGGCCAGCAGGAAGCGATCACCCCGGCGAATCACAACGATTACACAGGGGGCCAGCCGCGGATAGAAAGGCATGCCACAGGGCTCGCACCAACGGGCCCGCTCATTGGGATGGAAACCGGTTTCGGTTCCACAGCGGCCACAGTACCGATGGTCCCGGAACCACTGCTGGACCTGGGCCGCGGTGCCCAGCACTTCCGCCGGGGCGTCCGGCATGGTCAGCAGGGCTTCCCGGAGATGGACCGGTCGGGTCAGATACAGAAGCATACCGGGGTCAACGCTGGCCACATACACGTTACGACCATCCAGCTCGCCCACATAGACCGGCTCGGTACCGTCGTCCAGGGCGCCATCAACACTGCCCCAGCGGTGGTACCAGTCGTCCTCGGGGCACCATATCTCAGGACCGTTCATGGCGATGACCAGGTCATCTGCCTCCGGGGCCTTGCGGGACCAGCCCGCGTTCCAGTTTGCCATCGGGTACTCCACGGTAATCTCAAAAGGAGCAATGTACCATATTCTCGCCTTTGTCCCGCGCCCCCGACCAAGTAAACTTGTGGCCCTGTTTCGCCCTGTCCGGAGTCTGACTGAATGCGATTGTTCCCGGCTGTTTCCGGTGCCATCACGACACTGCTGCGCAAGGTCCTGTTCCTGTGGGTCCGTACCGATGTACTGGGGGCCGGCAAGGACGAGCTGAAGCTGGATCCGGAGCGGCCTGTCTGCTACGTCATGCAGTACAGCTCCCTCTCCAGCAGGCTGGTACTTGAACAGGAAGTGGCTCGTGCCGGGCTGCCTTCAGCCAGTGCACCCATGGCCGTGCATGGCGGTCTGAACCATTCCTTCTGCTTTCTGTACCGCCGGGCCCGCAGCAGCTTCAGCCCACGCCTGACACCGGTAATGACACCACAGATGGAACAGCTGGTGAACCTGTCCGTCGAGGACCCCACCCTGGACATCCAGCTGGTGCCGGTATCGCTGTTCTGGGGGCGGTCGCCGGACAAGGAAAAATCGGTGCTCAAACTGCTGCTGTCCGATACCTGGTCCGTGGCGGGGCGCTTCCAGAAATTCCTCATCATCCTGCTGCATGGCCGCAACACCCTGGTACGCTTCGGTGAGCCCATGTCACTGGCTGATATTGTGCGGGAACACCACCGCAGCAAGGCCAGGGCCAACCGCAAGACCGCCCGGTTGCTGCGCACCCATTTCCGCCGGGTGCGCCAGGCGGTGCTGGGGCCGGACCTGTCGCACCGTCGCACCCTGGTGGCAGACCTGATCCGCACCCCTGCGGTGCGTGAAGCCATTCGCGAGACAGCCCGCCGAGAGGACGAACACCCAGACAAGGTCCGGGCAAGGGCCTACGAGTATGCCAATGAGATTGCCTCCAGCATGTCTATCGCCACCATCCGCATCCTGGAGGTATTGCTGAGCTGGCTGTGGAACCGCATCTACAACGGCATCCGTATCAACAATATCCGGGAAGTCCAGGAAGTCGCCGAAGAGAATGCCGTGGTCTACGTGCCCTGCCACCGCTCACATATTGACTACCTGCTGCTCTCCTACGTGCTCTACCGCAACGGCCTGATGCCGCCCCATATCGCTGCGGGCATCAACTTGAACATGCCGGTGGTTGGGCCGATCCTGCGTCGTGGCGGGGCGTTTTTCATGCGCCGCAGTTTCCGGGACAACCCGCTTTACTCCGCCGTGTTCAACGAGTACATGCATGTGATGTTTACCCGGGGCTATTCGGTGGAATATTTCGTGGAGGGCGGGCGCAGCCGCACCGGTCGCACCCTGCAGCCCCGACCTGGCATGCTGTCGATGACCGTGCGCAGTTTCCTTCGTGACCACAAAAAACCCATTGTGCTGGTGCCGGTGTATATCGGCTATGAAAAGGTTATGGAAGGCCGCTCCTACCTGGGCGAGCTGCGTGGCAAGAAAAAGAAGCAGGAGAGTGTTGTAGGCCTGGCCAAGACGGCGCGCAAACTGCGCAGCTCCTTTGGCAAGGTATCGGTGAATTTCGGCGAGGCAATCTTCCTGGACGAAGCCCTGGAGCAGGCCCGGCCCGGCTGGAAGCATGAGGCCGTGGGCGCCGAGGCCCGGCCGGCCTGGTTACCGGATGCGGTGGACCACCTCGCCCGCCAGGTAACCACCGGTATCAATTCCGCCGCCGCAGTAAACCCGGTTAACCTGGTAGCAACCCTGCTGCTGGCCACCGAGCGCCTTGCCATGGATGAGCGGCAACTGGCAGCCATGATGGACCACTACCTCAGCTTGCTTAAGACGCACACCTACGCTGAAACGGTGACGTTTCCCGAAGGCGACGGCATGGAATGGATCCGCTACTGCGAAACCATGGGACTGGTGGGGCGTTACCCCCAGAAGCTGGGCGACATCATCGGGCTGGATGGTACCAATGCCACGCTAATGACCTATTATCGTAACAATATCCAGCACCTGTTCGCCCTGCCCGCACTGATTGCCTGCCTGTTCGAAAACTGCACGTCCATGGCCCGTGACAAGGTCATTTTCCTGGCCAGTGCGATCTACCCGTATCTGCACTCAGAGCTGTTTCTGCGGTATGACCCGGAAACCGTGGGTGTAGAGGTGGACCGCTGGATCGGCACCCTGTCAGATCACGGCATTCTGCGCGCGGATGGCGACCGTGTGATGGGGCCGGAGGAAGGTACCGACGCACGGCTTCAGCTGCACACATTATCGCGATTCATCATCCAGACCCTGGAGCGCTATTACATTGTGATTGCAACCCTGCGCAAGCATGGGCCAGGGGTTCTGACGGCGGAGGAGCTCGAGGAAGAGAGTGCGCTAATGGCGGAGCGCATGTCGCTGCTGTTCGGTCTGAATGCGCCCGAGTTCTTTGACAAGACGCTGTTCCGAAACTTTATCGGGGAGCTCGCAGGCAATGGCGTGATTGTTGCCGGCGAGGATGACCGGCTGAGTTATACCCGGGAGCTGGAAGAGGTGTCGGAGGATGCGCGGCTGGTGCTGAGCGTGGAGAAGCGGCAGGCGATTGCGCAGGTGACCCAGTTGAATCGGCCTGAGTGAGTCAGTCGGCTGGCAACGCCTGCAACGGGTAAACGTCGTATCGACTGCTTTTCCCGTCAAGCTTCAGGGCCGGGGCCGGGCCAGGGATAGCCGGGGCCCTTCGCGAGCGTTTTACCACGACCCGGTAGCGGGCGCAGGCCAGCGCTGCCGTGAGAAGGGCGGCGGCATCCGGGTCGTCGCCGACGACCGGGCGGAAGAGTTGCATTTCTTTTTTCACCGCAGCGGACTTGTCACGGTGGGGGAACATGGGGTCAAGGTGGATGACATCAGCAACGGGTTCCTGCCCTGCCCTGTCCTGCAACCACTGGATGCTGTCGGCCAGGATCAGTGTCATTCGGGCGATTACCGGGGCGGTGGTTTCGTCGGCCGCGGCACGGGCCAGGCCGTCTTCGAGCAAAGCATGGATAACCGGGGAACGTTCCAGCAGGGTAACCCTGTGGCCCAGGCCGGCGAGGACGAAGGCGTCCTGGCCCAGACCGGCGGTGGCGTCCAGGATATGCAGGGTCTGGTGGGTGCGTTTGAGGCCCACAGCACGTGCGATCAGCTGGCCGGTGCCGCCGCCGTGGGCCAGCCGGTAGCCGGCCTTGCCGGCGACGAATTCAGCCCTCACCGGGCCCGGAGCTTTGCGACCTGTGGCCTGGAGGCTGAGACCATGGTCATCCAGGAAGAGTATTCTGGGGTGATCATCAATGTGCCTTGGCGATACCACACCCAGCCAGGGGACGCCAAGGCGGGTTGCCAGCGCTGCTGCCCGCCCTGAAAGTTCATCGCTGGCACAACCCACCGGAGGCAGGTGCCCTGCGTCACTGGAGTCCTGTTCAATAGGCTGGTTCATTGGCAAGGGGTCTGCTCAGGCGGATGCGACAATGGTTGGGGCTGCTCAAGGAAAACGGTATCAGACGCGAATATCGATACCTGCCAGCTCAGCGTCATAACCATCCATCCCTTCGCGCTGGCTGGCCACAGCCGCAAAGGCCTGTAACGCTCGAAGGTTCGCCATGGGGATATCATCGGAGCGGAAAGGCTCGAGGCGTGTGTCTTCCGCGGCAGCCCTGGCCTGGACCCGGCGCAGGTAGCCTTCGGTGTCTTCCGTCGGAGAAGCGCCTGCGTTGCCGGCCGGAACAACACGGGCCTGCTGCCGATCATCAGTCAGGACCTCTGGGCGGGCCGCCGGCGCACGGGCACCATCGTTGCGTTCGCGGGCAACGTTGGTACCGATATACGGATTGTTGGGGTTGAGTCCACCAATCATGGCAGGTTTCCGGACCGTGTCTGGTTAACGCCCTGGAAGCTTCTTCCAGGTCACTTCGTCCCGCAGGTAAACGGGCTGGGCCTCAGCCGCCGGTACCGCGACACCTTTTTCCCAGGCATCGGCAGCCAGACGGACAACAAAGCGGGCGTCGGGAACCATTCCCGTTTCCGGGGATGCTACCCGGCTCACCACATTGTCAGGCATGCGCTCAGCATAGCGCCATCCACTGCCGCCCGCCAGCCATCGTAAAGGTCCTTCAAGCAAACTGACCTGTTCAGGGGGGCAAACCCGCTCCGGTGCCAGTGGCTCAGGAAGTCCGGCGGTCAGGCGATAGCACCCCCAGTAAACCTCGTCCATCCTTGCATCAAAGGCCACGGCGATGCCGTCGCCTTCCCGGGCGTCCTGCTCTTCGGCTACAGCGAGGGCCACTGCCTGCAGGGAGGAAACCGGCACCACGGGGATATCCAGCCCCCAGGCCAGCCCCTGGATCACCCCGGTGGCGATGCGCAACCCGGTGAAAGATCCAGGGCCCGCTGCGAAGGCCAGTGCGTCGAGATCCCCCATGGCGACACCCTGCTCCTGGAGCAGCTGCCTGACCATTGGCATGATCAGGCGGGTGTGCCCCCGGGGCTCAACACGGAGATGCCCGCTCAGGTCGCTGCCATCAAGCAGCGCCACGGAGCAGGCATCAGCGGAGGTATCAATTGCCAGTAACTTCAAGTGTCTGTTATCCCGTCTGGTAAAGTGTTGGTTAAGCCCCTCAAGGCCTTGTCCGTAGCCAGACGGGACCTTTTATTATCCGAGTTTGGAAAGAATCTGCTCGCGGATATCGTCCAGCGAACCGACGCCGTCAACGCGAACGTATTTGGGCGCCTGTTGCGGCTCTTCCTTCGCCCAGTCCTGATAGTACCCTACCAGAGGCTCGGTCTGCTCATGGTATACCGCAAGGCGGTGGCGAATGGTTTCTTCCTTGTCATCTTCGCGCTGAACCAGCGGCTCGCCGGTTTCGTCGTCCTTGCCATCTTCTTTGGGCGGGTCGTACTTGACGTGGTAGATACGACCGCTGGCCGGGTGAACACGGCGACCGGCCAGGCGCTGTACGATTTCCTCGTCGTCTACCGCGATCTCGACCACGTAATCGATGCTGATGCCCTGGTCCTTCAGTGCTTCAGCCTGGGGAATGGTGCGGGGGAAACCATCCAGCAGGAATCCGTTACGGCAGTCTTCCTGCTGCACCCGCTCCTCGATCAGGGCAATAATGATTTCATCGGACACCAGTGAACCGGAATCCATCACGGCCTTGACCTTGTTGCCAAGCTCGGAGCCAGACTTCACGGCCGCACGGAGCATGTCACCGGTAGAAATCTGGGGGATGTCGAAGCGCTCAGTGATGAACTGGGCCTGGGTCCCCTTGCCGGCGCCCGGCGCCCCCAACATGATAATACGCATAGGTTGTGCTCCCATTTCCTGGATAATTATGTCATTGAATTGAAAAGCGGTTGCCAAACCCTGAACGGGTTACTGCAAGGCTTGGCAACAGCCTCTCTCACCCCTGGCAGGTTCACGGAGAGCCGGCATTATACGAAGTCGGGCCCGTCAGAGAAAGTCGACGTCAGTCGCAGTCAATACGTTCTGACCGTGATCCAGGCGAGCCGGTCAGGATGACAGAGAGCGGGCAAGGCTGTCCAGATCGTCAGACACCTGATCCACATCGTCCCGAAGAAGGTCCAGCTGGGTCGCCGGCAGGTCCAGCTTCGCGGCCAGGGCCTCGATGTCGTCGGGGTTGAACTCATCCCCCACGCCCTTTTCCTTGAGCAGGCCATTGGCAAGCTGGACCATGATGACGTAGGCCTTTTGCTCCCCCTCGTAGCGGGGCTGCTGATGGACGCCGGCGGATTTGACCACCGCATCCGGCAGCTGCCAAAGCTTGTGCAGGATTCCGCCGATCACACCGTGACCCACCGTGAGCATTTCCTGGTCTCCTGAGGCGCCGAACACCTGCTGCTCAAGGGCCCTCATGCTGACCTCGGGGTTGGCGGCGCGCAGCCGGTTAAGCTCCTCGAACTCGGCAGGGAACAGGTGGCCCACCAGCAGCAGGCCAAAGTTGTGCAACAACCCACAGAGGTAGGCCAGGGAGGGGTCTGCGCCACACTGGGGAGCCAGTCGCTGGCAGACAAAGGCACAATAGAGGGAGTGTCGCCAGAACTGGTCCATACCCAATGGGCCCTGGCGGGGAATGTCAAAAGCCCGCACCGAGGCGATGCCCAGGGCAATATGTGCCACCCGTTCGAATCCGAGTACCCGGGTGACAGCCTCCTGCACCGATTCGATCTGTCCCGGGTAGTTGAACAGTGCCGACCGGGCGTAACGGATGACCTGGGCGGTCAGGCTGGGGTCATACTCAATCAGCTCTGCCAGTTCCCGGGCTGAGGCTTCCGGGTCGCTGGTCAGGCGCAGGATTTTCAGCGCCAGGGCCGGCATCGGGGGCAGGCGGTAAAGTTTCTGCAGCTTGTCGGCTACTTCTTCGAGGGTAATGGTACTGGCGGACTGACCGCTGAGCCGTATGGTGAGGTGCCCCTTGTCCGCTCCCGCCATGGCCAGGCGGAAGTCCCTTGCTGCCATTACCAGCAGCCTGGATGAGGAACCACAGGCCATGACCAGCCGCTCAGCCTGGTACAGGGATTCCTCCACCAGTACCGGCACGCCATAGGCTGAACCGAATGGCGGCACGAATCCCGGGGCGCAATCGCTGAAGACCTTGCCGGCCTGGTTAGCGGTCAGTGGCTGCATGCGGCGGCCGGTGCGGGTTTCAATAGCGTCCAGGTCCGGCGAGCTGTCGAACGGGTGCACCACCAGCACCACGCCTTTTACATCAATGAGCGCGGTACTGCGGATCACCTGCCGACGCTCCACGTCCGCCCCGAGAACGGCTGCGTCGAGGCCGCCACGGGGGTCTGCCGTAATCGGAATCAGGTCATGGGCGATGCCCTTGCGATTGAGATACTGCTCGACTCTGGCGGCCGCTGCCACGGGGGTCTCCTTACTGACTCTGACGCTATGCGAGCCCGGCCGCCATGCAACAAGGCCCTGACGCACTACCGGGGTGCGGGAAGATTACCATATCCCCACAGCCCCGTCCGGCTCAGCGGCAAGTTCGCTCTCACCCACACGGCAAACCTGTCCATCCTGTGAATAAGCTCACAAGGCAGCCAGGCAAACGGCCCGTATCAACCGGTGTTACGCATGCCTGCTGCGATCCCCGCCATGGTGACCTTGAGTGCCTGCTCAACCAGCTCCGGCATGGGCACCACTTCAGCATCGGATCCCTCCGCGGCCACGTTCTGCTCAGCTTCCCGGTTACGGCGCAGCAACTCGGCCTGCAGGTAATGCAGCGGATCCGTATACGGGTTACGCACCTTCATGGATTGAGCGAATACCGGTTCGTGCTCCAGTAACGTCTGCTGCTCCTTCAGTGCCAGCACCTGCTCGATGCAGCCGGCGAGGCGCTCCCTCAACTGCTCACCCAGTGGGCGCAACTGCGGCTCTACCAGGATCTGGTCGTAGTAACTGGCAATCCGCAGGTCCGCCTTGGCCAGCACCATCTCCAGCATATCGATGTAGGTGCGGAAGAAGGGCCAGTCCTGGCGCATGGTCTGTAGCAGCGGCATCTTGCCAGCCTTCTCCGCCTCGGACAGGGCCTCATCACTGCCCAGCCAGCTGGGGAGCATCAGTCGCATCTGGGTCCAGGCGAAGATCCATGGAATTGCCCGCAGGCTTTCCACGCCGCCACTGGGCTTGCGTTTTGCAGGGCGGCTGCCCAGGGCCAGCTTGCCCAGTGCCTGCTCCGGCGTCGCCTGGCGGAAATAGGGCACGAACTCCGGATTCTCCCGAACCACATCCCGATAGGCTTCAAGGGAGCGCTCGGTAAGCCAGTCCATCGCCTCCCGCCATTCCGGCTCGGGCGCCCGGGGTGGGGCCAGGGTAGCCTCCACCACGGCGGTGGTGTACAAGGTGAGGCTTTGCTCCGCCAGCCGTGGCAGGCCAAACTTGAAGCGGATCATCTCTCCCTGTTCCGTAATCCTGAAGCTGCCGTTTACCGACCCAGGCGGCTGGGACAGTATTGCCCGGTTGGCCGGGCCGCCGCCACGGCCGACGGTACCGCCCCGGCCATGGAACAGGGTCAGGTGCATATCGAAGCGATTGGCCACCTCGGTGAGCTTCTCCTGGGCCTGGTACTGGGCCCAGGCCGCCATCATCTGGCCGGCGTCCTTGGAGGAATCGGAGTAGCCAATCATGACTTCCTGCTGGCCGTTGCAATACTCCCGGTACCAGTCCACTGAGTAGAGAGCCTCCATCGCCGAAGGCGCACCGCGCAGGTCATCCAGGGTTTCAAACAGGGGCACGATGCGCATGGGGAATTTCATGCCCGCTTCCCGCAACAGCAGGATAACGCTGAGCACGTCCGAGGGGGTGCTGGCCATGGAAATCACATAGGACCCCAGCGCTTCCGGCGTCTGCCCGGCCACCACCTCGCAGGTCGCGAGCACCTCGCGCACCGGCTCCGAAGGTTCCCAGTTGCGAGGCACCAGGGGGCGGCGCCCACGCAGCTCTTTCACCAGGAACGCCTGGCGCTGCTCCTCACTCCACTCCAGGTAATTGCCCAGGCCCAGGTATTCCACCATCTCTGCTACGGCCTCCGCATGGCGGGTCGCTTCCTGGCGGATATCCAGCCGGATCAGTGGCAGGCCGAAAGTATGCGCCCGGCGCAGGGTATCCAGTAACGGGCCATTGGCGATGGTTTCCAGTCCGCAGTCGATGAGCGAGCGATAACACAGTTCCAGTGGTTTGGTCAGATCGTCATTTTCGAAGAGAATATCCGTCTCGTCCGCCGGCTCGCCGTTGACCCGGGCCTCGGCCCAGTCGCGGGTACGAATCAGCCGTTCCCGCAGACGTCCGAGAATGACCCGGTAAGGTTCACGGCTCTCACCAGCCTGTTCCCTGAGCTCATCATTGGCCTGCCACATGGACAGTTCCGCCCGCAGGGACTGGATATCACGCAGGTAGAGGTCCGCCGCCATCCAGCGCCCCAGCAGGAACACCGTGCGGGTCACATCATGGGTCACATTGGGGTTGCCGTCCCTGTCGCCCCCCATCCAGGAGGCGATCCGAATGGGCGTTGCGTCCAATGGCAGGCCGTTGCCAGTGGCACCGTCCAGCGCCTGGTCCAGGCTGCGCAGGAATCGGGGGACTGCCTCCCAGAGGCTGTTCTCGATGACCGCGAAGCCCCACTTGGCCTCATCCACGGCGGTCGGTCGCTCGTGGCGGATTTCGTCCGTGTGCCAGGCTTCCGCTACCAGCAGCCGCAGACGATCCAGGGCCTCGTCCCGCTCAGCCGGCAACAGGTCGTCATGGTCCAGGGCAGCGAGGCAGGCCGACATCTCATCGTACTTCATGATCAGGGTACGGCGAGCCACCTCGGTGGGATGGGCTGTGAGCACAAACTCAAGCCGCAACTGCGAGACCTTTTGATGCAGCTCTCCGGCATCTACGCCGCCGCTTTGCAACCGCTCGAATACCTCGCCAAGGGACTCCACCATCAGATCAGACTGGTGTCCCCGCTTGCGGCGTACGCCATGATACTGTTCAGCCAGGTTGGCCAAGTTGAGGAACTGGTTGAAAGCGCGGGTAACCGGCAGCAACTGATCGTCACGCAGATTGCTCAGCAGGCGCACCAGGCGTTGCCCGGAGCCACTTTCCTGCCGCCGGTCTGCCTTGGCTGCGGCGCGGATTTCCTCGATCAGCTGATAGATCTCCTCGCCGGGATAGTTGCGGATATTGTCACCCAGCAACTCCCCAAGCAGGCGGACGTTCTCTCGCAATTCGGGATGCAATTCGGCCACGGGCATTTCCTTGGTTAATAATGGGATCTCGATTGACGGACCTTAAACCGTACAATGATACTTACTGATACTAATAACGACGTCGCCGCCCAATCGCAAGGGTGATCAACAGGAGATACCATGAAAGTTACCGACTTACCCCAACACTGGCAGGAAGACAAGAAGCCCGCCGAGCGGACCCATGACTACAACCTGCGCCTGCCGCTGGAGGATGCCGCCAGGGTTGCAGCGCTGGCGGAGATGTATCCGGGGCGCAGTGAGACGGATATTCTGAACGATATGATTGCGGCGGCGCTGGATGATCTTGCGGAGAGTACGCCGTTGAAGGATAAGCTGAAGAAAGGCTAACCAAGGCTTTGATGCCCCTCTCCCCCAAGGGGAGAGGGGGTCCAATTCTCCCCGGCCCTCTCCCACGAGGGGAGAGGGAGTGAAATCTGCTACGACTGAAACTGTGGAAAAATCCGCCGTCAGGCCACAGACACCAGCTGACGACTCTTGAGCTCTTCCATATGCTTCTGGCTCAGGGCCACGAAACGGGGCGTCAGACCCACATCCTCGTAGATCTCGTAGCCTTCCTCATCATAGGCCACGACTTTTTCGCCCTGCTCATAGGGAAACGACGTCTCAAGCTCGTCCAGGGCAGCTGAAAGCAGGTCCCGCATCAGGTCCTGGGGGGATTTCATGGGGTACAGGGCTGCCAGGCGGGACAGCTCCTCATGGTGAGCATCTGCCAGTTTGACGAAATAAGGGTCACGGGTCAGACGCCCCTTGGCGTGCTTGTCCCAATGTGCGACCAGATCACGGATCTTCATAACGACTCCTGCCTTCGACTACTACCCGATTGTTTTGGATTCTGGGGGCTATTGCCGGAAAAGTACAAATGTACACCGTCCCTCAACCCGCAGTGTAGTTGAATCGTGCAGAATGCAAGCGGGGAAATCGGTAACGATTTGTACTTATTTGTTGTTTTTGCTGGCGGGATGCTCACTTGCCCGGTGAACGCTCCACACCTTTGACGCTGTTCCAGATGGCATCCAGGGTCTCCAGTGATTCGTCTTCCATCGACCTGCCCTGCGCTTCCAGCACCTGCTCAATGGCCCGGAAGCGCGCTTCGAATTTGCGATTGGTGCGGCGGAGGGCCTGGTCCGGGTTCACCTTCATGAAGCGAGCGAGGTTCACGCAGACAAACATCAGGTCTCCCAGCTCATCTTCCACCTCATCCCGAGCGGCCGAATCTTGCTGGGCATTGGCCCAGGCTTCCCGTAACTCCCCGATTTCCTCCTCCAGCTTGTCAAACACCGGGCCGATATCCGGCCAGTCGAAGCCATACCGGGCCGCGCGCCGCTGTAATTTGTCGGCCCGGGTGAGGGCCGGCAGTGATGCAGGGATATCCGCCAGACGGCTGGCGGGCTCCTGATCCGTGGTTTCTCCTTTTTCCGCCCGCTCCTCAGCCTTGATGCGCTCCCAGCTGGCAGCGATCCACTCGTCTGTGGGCCGGTTATCCGGATCAACCCGACTCTCCAGGGTGCCCTCGGGAAACACATGGGGATGCCGCCGCAGCAGCTTGCGTACCAGGGTATCCACTATGTCATCGAAGCCGAAAAGCTCCTGCTCCTGACCCATCTGCGCGTAGAAAATGACCTGGAACAGCAGGTCTCCCAGCTCTTCCCTGAGGTGGCCGTAGTCCTCTCTCTCGATGGTGTCGGCTACCTCGTGGGCTTCCTCAAGGGTATGGGGCACGATGGTACGGAAGGTCTGCTTCGTATCCCACGGACAACCAGTCTGCGGGTCACGCAGCCGGGCCATCAGGTTTTTCAGGTCGTCGATGGTATAGCTCATGAACGCTTGCGCCTTACCTCGATGATATTGGGCAGGTTACGGATCTGGGCCAGCAACCGGGCCAGTTGTTCCAGGCTGCGAATTTCTACCGTAACCAACATGGTGGCGGTGTTCTCATCGATATTGGACAGGGTATTCAGGGACAGCACATTGCTGCGTGAAGCCGTCAGCACCTGGGTGATGTCCCGCAGCAAGCCGTAGCGATCGTAGGCTTCGATCTCGATATCCACCGGGTAGGTCGCTTCCGGCCGGCCACCCCAGCTCACCTCGATAATCCGGTTGGGCTCGAATTCCTTGTGGTGCAGAAACGTCAGGCAATCCTGGCGGTGCACGGTCACCCCACGACCCACGGTGATGTAACCGCCGATAGCATCCCCGGGCAGTGGCTTGCAGCACTTGGCCGCCTGGGTTTTGAGTTTGCCCACACCACGAATCTGGATGTCCGAATCGGTTTCATACTGCCCCTTGCGGTTGCCCAGCAGTTTCAGATCCAGCTGCTTGTCCCGGGGTTCCAGCATTTCCTGGGCCACATGGGCCACGTGGGTCGGCCGCAAGTCGCCGGCACCAATGGCGGCAAACATATCATCGGCGGCCGGGTATTTGACCTTGCGGGCCAGCTCATCCAGGTCCACCTCGTACAGGGACAGGCGCTTGAATTCGTCCTCCAGGATGGCCCGCCCATCGGCAATGTTCTGGTCCCGGTGTTGCTGTTTGAACCAGTGGGTAACCTTGGCCCGGGCGCGGGGGGTCTGGATGTAGCCCAGGCTGGGGTTAAGCCAGTCCCGGCTCGGCGCCTGGTTGTTGGAGGTGAGGATATACACCTGGTCACCGGTTTTCAGGGGGTAGGTCAACGGCACGATCCGGCCGTTAACACGGGCACCCCGGCAGGCATGGCCCACTTCGGTGTGTACGCGATAGGCAAAGTCCACCGGCGTGGCGCCCTGGGGCAGGTCCACCACGTGGCCTTCGGGGGTAAAGACATAGACACGGTCGGAGGCGATATCGCCAGTGAGGTGGTCCGCCAGTCCGGACAGGTCCCCCAGCTCCTCCTGCCACTCCAGTACCTGGCGCAGCCAGTTGATCTTGGCTTCATAACCGGTGGAGCGATTGCCGGTATCCGTACCCTTGTAAAGCCAGTGGGCGCACACCCCTAGCTCCGCTTCCTCATGCATCTTGTGGGTGCGGATCTGTACTTCCATCACCTTGCCTTCCGGCCCTATCACGGCAGTGTGCAGGGACTGGTACCCGTTCTCCTTGGGGTTGGCGATATAGTCATCAAATTCGTTGGGAATGTGGCGCCACAGGCTATGGACGATACCCAGCGCGGCATAGCAGTCCCGCACTTCCGGCACCAGCAGGCGCACGGCACGGACATCGTAGACCTGGGAAAAGTCGATGCCCTTGCGGCGCATTTTCCGCCAGATGCTGTAGATATGCTTGGCCCGCCCTGCCAGCTCAGCCTGTATTCCGGAGCGGCGAAGCTCGTCCCCGAGGTCCTTCAGTACCTTCTGGATATAGCCTTCCCGGTCCAGGCGTTTTTCGTCCAGCTGGCGGGCAATTTTCTTGTAGGCGGTTTCGTGCAGGTAACGGAACGACAGGTCTTCCAGCTCCCACTTGATGTGCCCGATACCCAGGCGGTGGGCCAGCGGGGCATAGATATCGAAGACTTCCCGGGCCACTCGCATGCGCTTTTCGTAGGCGGCATTCTTCACCGCCCGCAAGGCGCAGGTTCGCTCCGCCAGCTTGATGAGGGCTACCCGCACGTCGTCGATCATGGTGACCAGCATCTTGCGCACGTTGTCCAGCTGGCCTTCTGTCTGGCCCAGCACATTGCCCTTGAGGGGATGATGGATGGCCGAAATCGCCGCCATCTGGACCACGCCCCGAATCAGGCCAGCAACCTCATCACCGAACTCCCGCTGGATTTCCTCCAGCTCGATGCGGCCTTCACGGACGGCACGGTAGAGTATGGCCGCCACCAGGCTGGCCTGGTCCAGGTGCAGTTCCACCAGCACCTGGGCCATTTCGATACCGGTGAGGAAACTGCTGGCCCCTGGCGCCCACAGCCGGTCCTCCTCGACAGCCCGGCGGTCAATCTCCGCACTGAGTTCACAGGCCCGGCGAAACTGATCCGGATTTTCAAGGCGGGTCTGAGCCTCGATCTGCCGTACCCAGCCTTCAATATCCACCTGTCCGTCTGCGGTAACCGCGTAGTCTTCCCGTACTTTTACCATGCCGTTGCTGCCGTCTCTGTCGGTAACCGGGCCCCGCCCGTTCGGGTCAATCCTTCTCGAACAGGGCGATGGACTCTACATGGGTAGTGTGGGGGAACATGTCCATCACACCCGCCTGCTTCAGGCGATAACCCTTGCTGACAATCACACCCGCATCCCGCGCCAGCGTGGCCGGATTGCAGGACACATACACAATGCGCTTTGCGCCAAACGCTGTGAGGTGCTCACAGATTTCCTGCGCGCCGGACCGTGGCGGGTCGATCAGAATCCGGTCAAACCCTTCCGAGGCCCAGCTTTCCCTGGTGAAATCACCATGCAGATTGGCGCCGTGGAAAGTGACATTGGAAAGGCCGTTAAGTTCGGCATTTTCACGCCCACGCACAACCATGGTGTCGTCACCCTCTACGCCAACCACCTGGCCTGCCTTGCGGGCCAGGGGGAGGGTGAAATTGCCAAGACCGCAGAAGAGGTCAAGCACCCGGTCACCGGACTGCACATCCAACCAGTCGATGGCCCTGTGTACCATGCGCTGGTTGATGTCAGCGTTAACCTGGGTAAAGTCCATGGGATGGAACTTCATGGTCAGGTCAAATTCCGGTAACCGATAGCTGAGCCGCTCTTCGCCGTTCTCCGGCCATATGCGGTGCACCGTATCCGGCCCCTTGGGCTGCAGGTAGATATGCAAGTCGTGGGCCTGGCCAAAGGCGACCAGCGCCGCGCGATCCCCCTCACTGAGGGGAATCATGTTGCGGAAGATCATGGCGGCCACGTCATCACCGCAGGCCACTTCCACCTGGGCAATGTGCTGAAAAGCCTCCAGCTGATAGATCAGCTTTCTGAGATCGTCGATGCGCTCGCCAATACGAGGGTCCAGCACCACGCAGCGATCAATATCCGCCAGGAAGCTGTTGCGCTTTTCCCGAAAACCCACCAGCACCGAGTCACGCTTGTTGACGAAGCGAACACCAAGGCGGGCCTTGCGACGATAACCCAGGGGCGGTGACCGCATGGGCTCTACCCATTGCTCCGGCTCGATGCCCCCGAAATGGGCAAAGTGCTCGCGCAGGGTGTTCTCCTTGAACCGGATCTGGGCATCGGGCGCCATGTGCTGGAGGCTGCAGCCACCGCACAGGTCGGCGTATTCACAGGGGGGCGTGGCGCGCTCCGGGGACGCCTCCAGTACCTCTTCAGTGCGCAGTTCGTCGAACTTGCTACGGGTGGAGATCATTTTTGCCATTACCCGCTCACCGGGCAACGCGCCGTCCACGAAACGGGTCTTGCCCTCTTCCCGCGCAATGCCCCTGCCATCATGGCTCAGGGTTTCAATGGTGCACGGCAACGGCTCTTTGGGCAGGGGTTTCCTGCGTCTGCGACTCATAGAAAGCTCTCTGGAAATCGGTATATATCAGGCGCCGGGAAATACGCCGGTGGACAGGTAACGGTCACCGCGGTCACAGATAATGGCCACGATCACGGCGTTTTCAACCTGCTCGGAAAGTTTGAGGGCCGCAGCGATCGATCCACCGGAGGATACGCCACAGAAGATGCCTTCTTCCCGGGCCAGCGCCCGCATGGTGTTCTCGGCTTCGTCCTGGCCCACGTCAAGCACCTGGTCCACGCGGCTGGCATCGTAGATTTTGGGCAGGTACTCCTCGGGCCAGCGGCGGATGCCCGGAATGGAGGAGCCCTCCTTCGGTTGCAGGCCGATGATCTGCACATCCGGGTTACGCTCCTTCAGGTAGCGGGACACCCCCATGATGGTGCCGGTGGTACCCATGGAGCTGACAAAGTGGGTCACACGGCCCTTGGTCTGCTCCCAGATTTCCGGGCCCGTGGTGCGATAGTGGGCCAGGGGATTATCCGGGTTGGCGAACTGATCCAGCACCGTACCCTTGCCCTCTTCCTGCATGCGGGTGGCCAGGTCGCGGGCGCCTTCCATACCCTCTTCCTTGCTGACGGTGATGATCTCGGCGCCATAGGCACGCATGGACGCACGACGCTCCTCGCTCATGTTCGCGGGCATGATCAGCTTCATGCGATAACCCTTGATGGCCGCGGCCATGGCCAGGGCAATACCGGTATTGCCACTGGTGGCTTCGATAAGGGTATCGCCTGGGCGGATTTCGCCTCGCTTTTCCGCCTCCTGGATCATGCTGATGGCAGGTCGATCCTTAACCGATCCGGCAGGGTTGTTACCCTCCAGCTTGGCCAGGACAACGTTGCTGGTCTCACCGGGCATACGCTGCAGGCGGACCAGTGGGGTATGACCGACATAATCCTCAATCGTGGGGAAATGCATGGCGTTCGCGCTCCTCGTCGGGATGGGCTGGCTTTAACAGCTTTTCAGTCCGCCTATGTTACACTGATGGCGCTTCTGAAGCAGGCTCCGGAAGGCCTTCTCGCGGTGGGCATCATACCCGCATCCGGGCAACCCGCCCAATAGGCGATACCGCTATGGCCATGACTACCGGCTATAAGGCCCGCCTTGAATGCCTTCTGCAGGCACCGGACTACACCATGGAAGCCGACGAGGGATCGGAAAAGAGGTAGAAGAACCGTATGCGTCGTTGGGGTATTCGAAAAAAGGTCCTGCTGGTCACCCTGGTTCCCACGCTGATTACAACGGTGCTACTGGGGCTTTTCTTTACCTGGAGCTGGGTCCAGAACATCAACCAGTTGCTGGAAGACCGTGGTGACTCACTGTCACGGCAGCTCGCGGCCGCCGCCGAATACGGGATGTTTACAGCCAACCGCAGCCTGCTGAGCAGTCTTTCCAATGCCCTGCTCGAAGAGCGGGACGTCCGCTCCATTACTTTCTACGACGCCCGCCAGGAACGCCTGCTCCATACCGGGCCGGCAAGTACCTTTGACAAATCCGAAGATTTCCCCCGGAGTGCGGTTACCCACTGGCCCTCGGCCGGCAATACGGTATTCATTTCCCCGGTGTACCTGCAGGACCTGATGCTGGAGAACCTGCTGGACCTTGAGTCCCGTGACTCGCCACCGAGCACCATGGAGCCGATTGGCTGGGCTGCCGTCGAGATGTCCCATGTCCGCACCGAAAAGGAAACCTGGAAGGCGCTGTTTATTTCCCTGCTGGTGATCGTCGCCGGGGTACTGCTGAGCCTTGCCATCGCCCTTCGCCTGAGCCGTTCATTCACCGATCCGGTATTCGAACTCAACCGCGCCGTGGCGCGCCTCAAGGAAGGCCACCTGGACACCCGGGTCCACACCGGGGCCGGCCCCGAGTTCGAACAGCTGGAATCCGGCCTCAACGCCATGGCCGAGGAGCTCAGCAAGGCCCAGGCGGAAATGCAGCAGAACATCGACCAGGCCACCGAGGACCTGCGGGAAACCCTGGAAACCATCGAGATCCAGAACATCGAGCTGGACTTTGCCCGCAAGGACGCCCTGGAAGCCAGCCGCATCAAATCGGAATTCCTGGCCAACATGTCCCATGAGATCCGGACTCCGCTGAACGGCATCATCGGCTTCACCGAACTGTTGCTGAAAAGTCCGATGCAGAAGCAGCAGGCGGAGCACCTGAGCACCATCCGAAAGTCCTCGGAAATCCTGCTCACCATCATCAACGACATCCTGGATTTCTCGAAGATCGAGGCCGGCAAACTGATCCTCGACCGGGTGCCCTTCCACCTGCGGGAGATTGTCGAGGAGGTCATGGTGATGCTGGCGCCCGCCGCCCACAGCAAGAACCTGGACCTGGTGCACCTGGTCTATGCCGACGTGCCAGACAACATCATGGGTGACCCGTTGCGGGTTAAACAGGTGATCACCAACCTGGTGAACAACGCCATCAAGTTCACCCAGACCGGCGAAGTGGTCCTTCGCGCCAGCCTGGAGGCAGAAGACCCGGAAACCAACCAGGTCACCCTTCGCATCAGCATTACCGACTCCGGCGTGGGCCTGTCCCGGGCCCAGCAGCAGTCATTGTTCAATGCCTTCAGCCAGGCAGATGCCTCTACCGCCCGCCAGTACGGTGGCACCGGCCTGGGGCTGGTAATCTCCAAGCGCCTTGTGGAAGAGATGGGCGGCACCATCAGCCTGGAAAGCGAGCTGGGCAAGGGTTCCACCTTCTGGTTCACCCTCACCACCGAGCTATCCACACGCACCGATGCACCACTGCCCCACGATGCCCTGCGGGGCGAACGGGTGGTGTACCTGGAACAACAGAAAACCACTGGCCTTGCAGTAGAACATATCCTGCGGGATTGGGGCATGCAGGTGGTGCGGGCACAGTCACCAGCCGACCTGCTGGAACGGGTGGAAGAGGCCCAGCAGAAGCAATCCGGCTTTGCCCTGGCGATCATCGGTATCACTCGTCACCTGCTCAACTCCAGCCAGTACCGGGAACTGATCCGCACGCTGGAAGTCGACCGGGACTGCCGTACCCTGCTACTGACACCCACCCTGGAAACCCACGACACCGCCCTTTCGGGTCTGACCAGCGGACACCTTACCAAGCCTGTGTGCAGGGAACCGCTGTATGACGAACTGCTGATGCTGGTGCATGGCATTGATACCGGCCAGCGCCAGCTGGAGCAAGCCGCAGCCCGCAGTGTCTATCCAGCGCCTGACAGCCCGTCGAGTCTGCCAAGAATCATGGCGGTGGATGACAACGAAGCCAACCTGAAACTGGTGCTTACCCTGCTGAAGGATTGCGGCATTCCGGCCGACGGTGCCACCAGCGGTTTCGAGGCCCTGAGCAAGGCCCGAAACCAGAGCTTTGACCTGATTTTCATGGACCTGCAGATGCCGGGCATGGACGGCATCGAGACCACCGCCCGCCTGCGGGGGCTGGATGACTCCCACCACCGCACAGCCATTATTGCGCTGACTGCCCACGCCCTGGCAGACGAGCAGGAACGGCTTATGCAGCAGGGGTTCGATGGTTACCTGGCCAAGCCGGTGAACAGCCAGCAACTGATGGACACCCTGGTGGACTTCACCGGCTACCAGCCCACTGACACTCAACGCAGCCAGGGCAACATAGCCGAGTTCCGGGACACCCGCCGCCCCTTGCGGCCGTCTACAAGGCGGCGGCAGAAGCCGGTGGTGGATGTGGCCGAGAGCATTCGCCTGGCCGCCGGCAAGGTGGACCTGGCGGAGGAGTTGTTCAGTATGCTGCTCGAACAACTGCGCCCGGACCAGGAAACCATTCGCCAACGCTGGTCCGCCGATGACTACGAAGCGGTACTGGAATGCGTGCACAAACTGCACGGTGCTACCCGGTACTGCGGCGTTCCGGAACTGCGGGACGCCTCGGAACAGTTCGAAACCGCCCTGAAGCGGCGTAGTGACGATATGAATTCGCTACGGGAGAACCTTCTGGCCGCCATGGAGCGACTGGATATCTGGGGAGATCAGACGGACTGGCAGGCCTTGTTTCGGCGTAGCGATGAGGTAAACCCTGTTTAGCCCAAAAAGCCCTAACTACGAGCCTGGTCCAGAATCGCCCGCATATCCCGGACCGCCTCTTTCAGGCCGGTAAACACCGCCCGGGCAATAATGGCGTGGCCGATATTCAGCTCATTGATGCCAGGAATGGCCGCCACCGCCAGCGTATTGTGGTAGTTGAGCCCGTGACCAGCGTTGACCACCAGCCCCTTGCGCCGGGCGTACTCTACTGCCTGCTTGAGGTTCGCAAGGGTATGCGCCTGTTCCGCCGGCGTATCCGCCTCGGCGTATTCACCGGTATGAAGTTCGATCACCGGTGCCCCACAACGCACCGCAGCGTCGATCTGAACCGGGTCGGGGTCGATGAACAGGGACACCTCGGCTCCGATGCGAGCCAGCCGGTCACAGGCCCGTGCCACCCGCTCCTCGTTGCCGTCGACATCAAGGCCGCCTTCAGTGGTCAGTTCCTCCCGTTTTTCCGGAACCAGGCACACACATTCCGGTCGCACGTTCTCGGCAAAGCTGAGCATGGCGTCTGTCACGGCCATTTCCAGGTTCATACGGGTATTCAGGGTCTGCCGCATCAACAGCACGTCCCGGTCCTGGATGTGGCGACGGTCTTCCCGGGGGTGGATAGTGATGCCGTCGGCACCAGCTTCCTCTGCCACCATGGCCGCCTGGACCGGGTCCGGGAAACGAGTGCCCCGGGCCTGCCTGAGGGTGGCCACATGGTCGACGTTGACTCCGAGCAATACACGATCTTTCATGGCTGCCGTCCTGTGTTGTTGGATACGGGGATGGATGATTCGCAATCAGGTTGCGCCTGAACGCCCACCAAAAAGCGCACGACTGTTCAAAGGCTTGCCCTGTAACAAAAAGTCGGTCAGCGACCTCATGACCTGCTTCGCGACCCGGCGGGCCTCGGGAGTATGAAGGTCTCCGGAGGCCAGTGCCAGCAGCGCCTCGCCAGGCAGTCCGCGCACGCGGGTGTGTTCCGCCGGGGTAGCCAGTATGCCCTGCTGGGGATCGTAACAGTAGCGTTGCCCGGCCTGAACCGCCTGCCCCAGATCCGTCGCTTCATCCCAGGCGAAACCGTATCCAAGGTTCTCGGCAAGGGCCATTTCGAAGCGGCGCAGCACCGGTTCCACATCCCCGTCGGCGGAGGCAAGCTGGTCGAGGGCCTCGATGTAGGCTGCAAATAGCTCCTGGACCGGGTCGAAGGGGGACAGCAATTTCTGCAACAGTTCGTTGAGATAGAATCCACTGTACAACGCCGAGCCGTGCCCGAGCTGAACGCCGGGACGGGTGTCGGTATGGGTCAGGGTCTTCAGGTCGGCACGGCCAGTCCAGTCCACCAGCAGCGGCTGGAAAGGTTGCAACTGGGCCTTGAGGGCACTGCGGGTACTGTTGGCGCCCCGGGCCACGATCCCCACCTTGCCGTGGTTGAGGGTCAGCAGGTCTACCAGCAGGCTGGTTTCCCGGAAGGGACGCCGGTGCAGCACATAGGCGGGTTCCTGTTGTACCTGCCCTGTCATCGCGGCCTCAGCTGTCGTGCATGCCCAGGCTCTTGAGGGCTCGGTCGCTGTCGGCCCAGCCGCGCTTCACCTTGACCCACAGCCGCAACATGACCTTGCCGTCAAACATGCGCTCCATGTCGGCCCGTGCCTCCTGGCCGATACGGCGCAGGCGCTCACCCTTGTCACCGATGACAATCTTCTTCTGACCTTCCCGCTCCACCAGGATCAGCGCCGAGATATGCAGGGTCTTGCCATCATGGCGGAATTCCTCGATCTCCACTGCCACTGAATAAGGCAATTCGGCACCCAGCTGACGGGTGATCTTCTCCCGCACAATTTCGGCAGCCACAAACCGTTCACTGCGGTCGGTGATCTGATCGTCCGGGTAAAAGTGAACGCTCTCCGGCAGAAAGCGGGAGACCGCCTCCTCCAGGGGTTCAATGTTCTGGTCTTTCAGGGCCGACATGGGAATGATCTCGGCAAAGTCCCGCTTGGCGGCAAGCTCCTCAAGCACCGGCAGCAGGGTTTCCCGCTTCTCCAACTTGTCCACCTTGTTCACCGCCAGGATTACCGGGCAGGTCAGGTGGGTAAGCTTGTTCAGCACCATCTCGTCTGCCGGCGTCCAGTGGTGACGGTCCACTACGAACACCACCACGTCCACATGCTTGAGGGCGGCGGACGCGGCCCGGTTCATGTAGCGATTAAGGGCTCGCGGCTCCTCTTCGTGCATGCCCGGGGTATCCACGTAGATGGCCTGTACCGGCCCTTCGGTCTTGATGCCCAGGATCTGGTGACGGGTAGTCTGGGGCTTGCGGGAGGTAATACTGAGCTTCTGCCCCAGGATATGGTTCAGTAGCGTGGACTTGCCTACATTCGGGCGGCCCACGATGGCCACGAAACCGCAGCGGCTGTCGGTATTTTCAGGCCGGGTAATGTCATTCATCAACTGTTCTCCACGCCCAGCTGCTTGAGGGCAGCACGGGCTGCCTGCTGCTCGGCGATGCGGCGGCTGCTGCCGACGCCGGTGGTCTTGCGGTCCAGCGAAGGCATGGCGCAGGACACGTGGAAGGTCTGGGCATGGGCCTCGCCGTCCACCGAGATCACCTCATACCGGGGCAGCGGAAATTGCCGTGACTGCAGGTATTCCTGCAGGCGGGTCTTGGGATCTTTCTGGGTGTCCTGGATATCAAGGCGCTCCAGGCGCTTGTCGAACCAGCTCAGCACCTGCTCGCGGCAGGTGTCGAAAGTGCTGTCCAGGTAGATGGCGCCAATGATCGATTCCACGGCATCCGCCAGGATCGAGTCCCGGCGAAAGCCGCCACTTTTCATTTCCCCCGACCCGAGACGAAGGTACTGGCCCAGCTCGAACTCTCGCCCGATTTCCGCCAGGGTCACCCCTTTGACCATCCGCGCCCGCAAACGGCTGAGCTGGCCTTCCCGGGCCCGCTCGAAGTTATGATACAGATGCTCGGCAATGATCATGTTCACCAGCGAGTCACCAAGGAACTCCAGCCGCTCATTGTTCTGGTTGCCGAAGCTGCGGTGGGTCACCGCCAGCAACAGCAATTCAGGATCATTGAACTGGTAGCCGATGCGGCGCTGCAATCTGTCCAGGTCGGGTTGGTTCGTCACTGTCCTGTCAGCTCGTAGAAATGACTGAAACTGATTACCGCATCCACGTTGTATACCACGTGGGTACGAACTTCGTAATCCAGGCTGATGACCACGATGTCGCCATCCTTTTCGATCTGGATATCCTTGGCGTTGAAGCCATCCACGTTGTTCACGCTCAGGCGCTTGGTCACCAGACGACGTACATCCGCCGGGGTCATCTGTGACAATCCTTCTTCGCCATCAAGGCCTTCCAGGGCCCCCTGAACAGTGTAGTCATCAAGGTAGGCCGGGCCCAGCTTGATCACCAGTGTCAGCAGGCTGGCAAAGAACAGTACCGCAATCAGGATACCCAGGGTGGAAGCACCACGCTGCTGGAAGTATTGGTTCATACGCACGTACCTCATACTAGCGGCATTACGCCGACAAACGTTCGTAAAATCAGTCGATGGAGCCTACCCGGTCGAACGAGGGCAGGCTGGTGATGGAGGGCCACTGCATCCAGATCAGGAATGCCTTGCCGACCACCATCTCATCCGGAACCATACCCCAGAAGCGGCTGTCATTACTGTTATCCCGGTTGTCTCCCATCATGAAGTAGTGCCCATCCGGAACAATCCATTCCCCTTCACCCACGCCAGTGCGAGCGCCGAGGTCGCGGTAAATCAGGTGTTCCACATCACCCAGCTGTTCTTCCAGCATTTCATAGGGGGGCAGGTTCGCCACGAACCGGGTCGACACACGCTCACCGTTGATGAACAGCTCCTTGTTACGATAGCCAATCCGGTCACCCGGCAGGCCCACCACCCGCTTGATGTAATTGGTGGTGCCGTCCTGCGGGTAACGGAAGACCATGATATCGCCACGCTCCGGGTCACCGATGTCCACTACCTTGGTACCAGCCACCGGCAGGCGCAGGCCGTAGGCGTACTTGTTCACCAGGATGAAATCCCCCACTTCGAGGGTTGGCAACATGGAGCCGGAGGGAATCTGGAAGGGTTCGATCAGGAACGACCGCAGAACCAGCACAATGGCCAGCACCGGAAAGAACGACCGGCTCAGGTCCACCAGGTAGGGTTCTGGCGGACCGGCCTGCTCGTCGCTGGCGCCTGCTGAACCGCCGCTGGCAACCGCAGCGCCGCCTGAGGCCTCCCATGCGGCTTCCCGTTTCGGTCGGAGGAACAGCCGGTCACCCAGCCAGATAATGCCCGTGGCGAAGGTCAGCACGACCAGGATCAGCGGAAAATTGATATCCATTCAGTAAAGCCCTAGTTATCCACTTTCAGCACCGCCAGGAAGGCTTCCTGGGGTACCTCGACGTTACCCACCTGCTTCATCCGCTTCTTGCCTTCCTTTTGCTTCTGCAGCAGCTTCTTCTTGCGACTGACGTCGCCGCCGTAGCACTTGGCCGTGACGTTCTTGCGCAGGGCCTTGACGGTAACCCGCGCAACCACTTGGTTGCCGATGGCCGCCTGGATGGCGATATCGAACATCTGCCGGGGGATCAGCTCCTTCATCTTCTCGATCAGCGCACGGCCCCGGTGATGGGCCTGGTCCCGGTGCACAATCAGCGCCAGGGCATCAACCCGGTCGCCGTTGATCATCACATCCAGCCGCACCAGATTGGCGGCCTGGAAGCGAACGAAGTGATAATCCAGCGAGGCAAAGCCCCGGCTGGCAGACTTGATGCGGTCAAAGAAGTCCAGCACCACTTCGGCCATCGGCAGTTCGTAGGACAGCTGCACCTGGTTGGCCAGGAACAGCATATTCTTCTGCACGCCCCGCTTTTCCTCACACAGCGCTATGACGTTGCCCAGATGCTCCTGGGGCACCAGGATGCTGGCCTCCACAATGGGCTCGCGCATTTCCTCGATGGAGCCGATATCCGGCAAGCGGGAAGGGTTGTCCACAGCCTTCACCTCGCCGCTGCGGGTCACCACCTCGTAGATTACCGTGGGTGCGGTGGTAATCAGGTCAATGTCGTATTCCCGTTCCAGCCGCTCCTGGATAATCTCCATGTGCAGCATGCCGAGGAAGCCGCATCGGAAACCAAAGCCCAGGGCATCGGAGTTCTCTGGCTCATAGAACAGTGAGGCATCGTTAAGGGTGAGTTTCTCAAGGGCATCCCGGAAGTCTTCGTAATCGTCCGCACTGACCGGGAACAGGCCGGCATAGACCTGGGGCTTGACCTTCTGGAAGCCGGGAACCATCGGGGTTTCATCGGCGTACTTCTGGTGCACGATCGTATCACCCACCGGCGCCCCGTGGATGTCCTTGATGCCAGCGACCACAAAGCCCACATCGCCGGTGCTGAGTTCGCCGGTATCCTTCAGCTTGGGCGTAAAAATACCCACCCGGTCAGCCGTCCAGGCCTTGCCGGTGGACTTGATCTGGATCTTGTCCCCCTTGCGCATCACGCCCTGTCGGATACGCACCAGTGAAACCACGCCAAGGTAGTTATCGAACCAGGAATCGATGATCAGCGCCTGCAAAGGGGCTTTTTCGTCCCCTACGGGAGGCGGAATGCGCTTGATCAGGTCTTCCAGCACATCTTCAACGCCCATGCCGCTCTTCGCACTGCAGCGCACCGCGTCCTGGGCCTCAATACCGATGATGTCCTCGATCTCCTGGGCGACCCGCTCGGGCTCAGCCTGGGGCAGGTCCATCTTGTTCAGGACAGGCACCACCTCGAGCCCCTGCTCAATGGCCGTGTAGCAGTTGGCCACAGACTGGGCCTCTACGCCCTGGCCCGCGTCGACCACCAGCAGCGCACCCTCACAGGCATACAGGGAGCGGGACACCTCGTAGGAGAAATCCACGTGGCCCGGCGTATCAATGAAATTGAGCTTGTACTCGATGCCGTCGCGGGCCTTGTAGTTGAGGGTGACGCTCTGGGCCTTGATGGTGATACCCCGTTCCCGCTCCAGATCCATGGAATCCAGCACCTGCTCCGCCATTTCGCGGTCGGTCAGCCCCCCGCAGACCTGGATAAACCGGTCCGCCAGTGTGGACTTGCCATGGTCAATGTGGGCGATGATCGAGAAGTTACGAATGCGGCTCAGTTCAGTCACAGACAAATGGTTACCCGTAGCAGACGTGTTCACCGGACAGCGGGCGCCCGCGGGCACCTGGAAGGCGCTGCCCTCACGGTGGAGAATTTCAGGGCCGGCCGAATGAAAAAATGCCAGGCGCCTGCAAAGGCGGGATTTTACCGGTTGTCTGGCCTCATTACCATCGACCAGCAACCCCGGAGGTTCCGCAATTATGCGCACAGATCACGGAATCAGCGCCCGCTCGTACTGGTTGACCAGGTAACTGATCAGCGAGTCTTCATCCAGTGGATGGCTGAACAGGTTGCCCTGACACTGGGCGCAGCCGGCATCCTGCAGGAATTGCAGCTGATGGGGGGTCTCCACACCTTCGGCTACCACCGTCAGGCGCAGCTTGCGGGCCAGGGCGATAACGGCCGAGGCCACGTCGGTGGCATTGGAGTTGTAGGGGATATCACGGATAAAACGGTCATCGATTTTCACCGCATCCAGGGGCAGCTGTTGCAGGGCAGCCAGCGAACAGGCGCCGCTACCGAAGTCGTCAAGCACCAGGTGGGCGCCAGTTTCGTGGAGGCCATTGAGCAATGCTCGCAAGGTACGCGGGTCCTCATTCAACAGTGCCGCTGGCAGCTCCAGCTCCAGTCGCTCCGGCATCACGCCGGTTTCCGTGATAATTCGGCGGAACAGATCAAGGAAGCCCTGGTCCGTAGCCTGGCGAACGGACAAGTTCACCGCCACCCGCAGACGTTCGAACCCGGCGCGCTCCAGCGCCTGGATCTGGATACAGGCCTGCCGCAATGCCATTTCGCCGAGACGGATGATCAACCCTGACTCCTCGGCCAGGTTGATAAACTGCTGTGCCGAGATCATCCCCCGCTCCGGGTGCTGCCAGCGCAGGAAGGCTTCAACGCCGACGACCTGCTGGGCGTGGAGGTCCACCTTTGGCTGGTAATGCAGTACGAACCTGTCTTCATCCAGGGCGTTTGCCAGCTCTTCCTGCTGCAGCAGGCGGCGGGCGGCCTGCAGGTTCATAGCCGGGGTAAAGAACTGGTAGTTATTACGCCCCCGCTCCTTGGCCCGGTACATGGCAAGGTCCGCGTACTTCATCAACACGCCCGGGTCTTCGCTGTCATGGGGGATCATGGTTACACCAATACTGACGGTGATGCCCACCTCATGTTCATTCAGGCGCACCCGCTGACACAGACGGCGCAGGATGGTTTCGGCCACCTTGGCGGCGGCCTCGGGCCCGCTGATACGGGACAGCAACACCACGAACTCATCGCCGCCCAGTCGGGCCACCGAGTCTTCCTCGCGCACGCAGCCGGTGAGCCACCGGGCCACATGCTCCAGCAACTGGTCGCCGGCGTCGTGACCCAGGGTGTCGTTGATACGTTTGAAGCCGTCCAGGTCCAGGAACATCAGGGCCGCCGGCTCCTGGCTGCGGCGACTGCGGCGAACCACATGGGCCAGCCGGTCCCGGAACAGCTGGCGGTTGGCCAGTCCGGTGAGCGGGTCATAGAAGGCGAGCCTGTGCAGTTCCGACTGGGCCGCCCGCAGCTGGGTCAGGTCCCGCAGGCTGAGCACGACGCCCTCAACCCCCGGGACATCCAACATGGCGATAAACGAGCCTTCCATTTCCCGCCACTCACCGGAGGCATCCCGTATCCGCGCACGTACCACCGGCATCTGTTCGCCGGGCTTGCGAAGAGCCTCACGGAAGCCGTCCTGCAGGCGGGGCCAGTCATCACTGTGCACCCGTGTCTGGGAGGGCACGTCACGGGCATCGTCCGGGTCGTATCCGAGAATGGTATTACTGGACGGGCTGACATAGGTGGCCCGTCCCTGACGGTTCAGCACCACGGTGATATTGCTTGCGCCTTCCGTAATGGCCCGGTAACGACCGGCGCTTATCTGGGCCAGAACCCTCGAACGGATCAACGCCAGAGCAAAGGCAAACAGCAGCAGGCTTACCAGTATGCCCGAGCCAAGCACAATTGCCGGGCGCGGATCGGACGCCAGGAAATCGAAGGCCGGCGTGGAGCGGGTCTGGATCACCCAGGTACGACCGCCGTACTCGATCTGCTGGGTCTTTTCGAAACTGAAGTCCTCATCCAGCGAACCGAGGTTGGAACCGTACATCAGGGTTTCCCGCCCCAGGCTGCTGCCGTCATAGATACGCACGTCGAGGAAGGGTGAAATCAGCCCGACAATACCGTCCAGCAGGTTATTGGTCCGGAAGGCACTGAACACGAAGCCCTTGAGCAACATACGGCGCTCTCCAAGGGACTGGGGTACAACGCCGCCGTGATAGACCGGGTAGTACATCAGGAAGCCTGCCTGGTCCTCGGCCACCTCCTCCTGCACCAGCACGACCTTGCCGGTCACCACCGGGCCGGCGGTATCGCGGGCCCTTTCGATGGCCTTCCGGTGAATGGGATCCTGGTAGGCATCGTAGCCAAAGGCCCGCCGGTTGCGCTCCGTGGCGGGCTCCAGGTAAACGATGGGGTGGAATTCCGGCCGCAGCCCCCGGGGTCGGACCACATACCCCTCCAGGCCCTCTGCTTCCAGTTCCTGCAGGTGCCCATGAAGCTCATTGATCATGATACGCCGGGTGTAGCCAATCCCCTGGATGCCGGGGTAGTAACGGTCAATATTGACCTTGCCGATATAGGTACGCCACTCCTCCCGGGAGACCTCACCGGCCACCGAGAACAGACCGGCGCTGCCGGCAAGCACCTGTTCATAGTTGAGCAGTCGTTCCTCGATAGCGGTCTTGAGTTGAAGGGACTGTGTATTGAAACGGCTTTCAGTGCGGTCTTCGACAAGGCGGAGAGAGAGAACCCAAAGGGCAGCGGTAACACACAGGGCAATGGCCAGGACCAACCACGCCATGCGTGCGTGGCGGGGACGAAGCAGTTCCCTGAGGGAGATATCCTTCTTGTTGATCATTTCCGAGTCCGTTCCCTGGATATTCAATGCCTGCCCCGCCTGAGCAAACGGGGGCGCGCCACTGGATCAATAGTGTGGCCAAAAGATGACCGGAATGCCAGAAACCACAAGTGGCGGGACCCCGCCCATCATCGAGTGTCGCATTCATTAACAGGTAAAAGTAACAGAAAGCCGTCCGCCAGAACAGCAGACGCCAACCCACCTGGCTGCCAACTCCGTCACAGTTGACAGTCAGGTGGTGATAAGGGGGTCACATCAGGGCTTCATCACCAGGTAGGTGGCACGACCTTCCCGGATAATACGCACCGAGACTGCGCGGTCCGAGGGCAAATTGCTGACCGCCGCCCGGAAATCCTCAATGCCGCTGATGGCCTGGCGATTGAGTTCGGTGATCACGTCATTGCGACGAATACCCGCCTGGAAGGCCGGCCCCTGCCCCACGTCGGTGACCAGCACCCCGCCAGCAATATCCAGCCGGCTGGCCAACTGGTCCGGCAACGGCTCCACCTGCATGCCCAGCGGGCCACCAGCAGAACCGGAGGGGGCGCCCGGGGTTGTGCCTGCACCCTCCTCCTCGGGCAGGCGGCCGATTTCCACCTCGATGGTGCGCTCTTTGCCCTGCCGCAATACGGTCAGGTCTACTTCATCGCCCACGGGGGTGCGGCCAACTTTAGGCGGCAGGTCAGCCGAACGCTCAATCGCTTCGCCCTCGTAGGCCAGCACGATGTCACCCGCCTGCAGACCTGCCTGCGCTGCCGGAGAATCCGGCATCACCTCTGCAACCAGCGCGCCACGGGGACGGCTCAGTCCGAAGGATTCAGCCAGGTCACGGTTGACCTCCTGGATCAGCACACCCAGCCAGCCCCGAGCCACGGAACCCCCGTCGCGAAGCTGCCGGAACACATTCATTGCGTCATCGATGGGAATGGCAAAAGACACACCCATAAAACCACCGGAACGGGTGTAGATCTGTGAGTTGATACCGACCACTTCGCCATCCATGTTGAACAGCGGGCCACCTGAGTTACCGGGGTTGATGGCCACATCGGTCTGAATGAAAGGGACATAGTTCTCGGTGGGCAGGGAGCGTCCGGTTGCGCTCACAATGCCGGAAGTGACGGTGTAGTCGAAGCCGAATGGCGAACCGATGGCAAAGACCCACTGACCCGGTTTCAGCTCTGACGACTGGCCGATACGAACCACCGGCAGCGGCTCGTCATCCTCGATCTTGAGCACGGCCATGTCAGATCGGGGGTCGGTACCCACCACCGTGGCCGGCAGTTCGCGGCGATCATTAAGGCGCACCATGACTTCGTCCGCCCCCTCGATCACATGGTTATTGGTGAGTACATAACCGTCTTCGGAAACAATGAAGCCAGAACCCATCGAACGCCTGGGCTGAGCTGAGCCACCTCCGAAGGGTGACTGGGGCCCCCCAAAGAAATGACGAAAGAAATCCGGCATCTGCTCCAGCTCCCGCTCGCTGAACGGTGTTTGCTGTGAACGGGGATCCGGTTCTGAAACCGTGCTTATATTGACCACCGCTGCGGAATTCTCCTCCACCAGGCCGGTGAAATCCGGCAACGACTGGGCGCTTGCCGACTGGATGAGCAGTAATGGAAGGATAGAGGCAACCAGCAACGCAAACCAGGATGGCAGGCGCACTTGCCGGACAGATGATGCAGGCTGGAACAGTCTTGTCATGTAATCGCTCCCTATGACGTGCCGTTTTATGTAAACCCTTTTCGTTATCCGGGTGCCCTGCCCTCTGGACGGGCACTGTGAGATCATTTCCAATCTGGTGACCATGTCGGGGATTTTCAACGCCTTACTGGGACTGTAATGCCTTGCTCAGAGCTCCCGGACCCGGGGCACCAGCCGCCCCATCACCGGCTGCCAGCGCGCCGCGCCGACCCGGGACTGACGCCCCGCCCACCAAAGCCCGGTGGCAAGCCCTGCGCCGGCACAGAGCATCGCTGCAAGGTCATTACCCGGCAATAGCATACCGGCCAGGGCCGTTGCTGCCACCATCAACAATAATGGCACTGCATACACCAACAGGGACGCTTTCAGCAGGGCAGTCTCTTCGATGGCAACGGTAACCTGGTCCCCCGGCTTCGCCTGCAGGGTATTGGCAACACGGATCTGCCGTGACTGGCCTGAAGTCAGGCCGGCCAGGGCTTTCTGACCACAGCCATGGCGTGCCTTGCAGGACTGGCAGGCACTCTCCCTGATGGTTTGTACCCAGGCATCCCCACCCTGCACGGAAATGACGGTACCGGTCTCGTGGATCATGTAAGGTCCTGTCGTCAGTCAGCCAACGCCCGCGCAAGGGCGTTGCGATCGTCAACCGTCACGGACTGGGCCACCTGCATGGCAGTATGTGGGGGAATTTCCCCGACCACCGTGACCAGGAAGCGCTCCCGGTCTGCTTCCCCGGCCTCGGTGTAATGCATGTAAAGGGTGGTAGCCCCGATTCGTGATGCGCCCTGGGGCATCTCCGGGGTCCCGGCCGGCTCCACGAAAACCGAGAAGGTGGCCAGGCCGTCGGAGAACGACACCGCCTGGCCGCGACCGCCTCGCGGGGTGGCCGCCGGCATGAAGCCATCCGGGCGCCATCCCAGGTCCCAGCCATCCATCCCACCATGCTCCCCCG
>Ga0098066_1000022_pt1 | contig 73139 bp, 77 predicted proteins | sample 25BtaG_FD_76332 | JGI IMG/M metagenome (GOLD analysis project Ga0098066, IMG submission 76332) | Marine viral communities from Cariaco Basin, Caribbean Sea - 25B_WHOI_OMZ_CsCl | ecosystem: Environmental > Aquatic > Marine > Oceanic | place: Caribbean Sea: Cariaco Basin | collected 2014-11-08
ATGAGAAGCTGGCAAAGCCCTTCCGCTGGCACAAAAGCGCAGAATCGATTATGACTTCAGTGGCGCGAGCAAAGTTGAGTGTCATTAATGATAAATAAACGAATTACCCAGACGGGACACTAGGGCGAATGAACCGTGCGGCCATCGAGGACCTGCACATTGCCCTTCCGGCGCCCGTTGAAACGGCCTCGGTGCCGGAATCCGGGGAAGCCTCCCTGCGATTTACCACGCCATTCTATTACCGGGAGGCCGGTCGCCCTTTCCATATCACTTTGCTGGTGGACCCGGCCCGCTTTGAGCCAGATGATGTCCTGCATATCAGTTACCAGTTTCCGGATTCAGTGGAGCTGGATACCGCGATTACGGAAGTGCCGGTAACTGACCTTGCGGACAAGGGCCGGATCCAGTGGACGGTTTCCGGTGATACCACTGGTGACCGCGGCGAGATTACTGTTCGTTCCCGCCACTACCTCGCCTGGTGCGAGGTTGTCATTGCCGATCACGGGGCCCATCACCATCATCAGCGCCCCTCAACGCGCCGGGCTCATCACCGCCACAATGGACCGCCGCGGGACCACGGCGAGATGATGTTCACCGGTTATGAGTTCCGCAATCTGCATAACGAACTTGAGCGGGCCGTGTACAGCCACGATGAGCGCAAGATCCTGATCAATACCGCTGCGCCGACTGTCCAGCTTTATGTGGATGGCCGGGGCCGGTTCCGGGATTCGGCACGGTTGTTACTCGCGGAACTGTTTATGGACGTGATCTCGGATGAACTGGCCAGGTACCAGCTGGTACGGGATGGCGACGAAGAAACGGTGGCGGCTTTCCACGCGGCCAAGATGGCCATCATCCGTCGTTATGGCAGCGACATTCATCGATCATTTTCCAGTTACTGACAGGGCCGGATGGGATACCTCTCGTATATAGCGCAGTTCTATCAAATGGTTTAGACCAATTAATTTGAGCTTGGTGATGAGGGTCCGTATCGTAACCCTAACTTCAATTAACCACTTTTTCTGATTCAGCCACCCGGCTTAAGACATCAAGGGGAATGCATACATGTTGGATGCCAATATCAAGCAACAGCTTCAGGCCTATATGGAAAAGCTTCAGCAGCCGATCGAGCTGGTGGCAGCCTACGACGACAGCAAGAAATCCCAGGAACTCAGGGAGCTGCTGGAAGAGATCGAGCCGCTGTCCGACAAGATCGGCCTGCGTACGGAAACTGACGAGAACGTACGTCGTCCTTCCTTCACAATTAACCGCGTAGGTACTGACATCGGGGTGCGTTTTGCCGGCATTCCCATGGGCCACGAGTTCACCTCGCTGGTACTGGCCCTGTTGCAGGTGGGCGGTCACCCGTCCAAGGCCTCCCAGGAAGTGATTGAGCAGATCGGGTCACTGGATGGCGAGTACGAGTTCGAGACCTTCTTCTCCCTGTCCTGCCAGAACTGCCCGGATGTGGTTCAGGCTCTGAACCTGATGAGTATCATCAACCCGAAGATCCGCCACACCGCGATCGACGGCGCCCTTTTCCAGGACGAGGTCGAGAAAAAGGAAATCATGGCGGTACCGGCCGTGTTCATGAACGGCGAGCCCTGGGGCCAGGGCCGTATGACCCTGGAAGAGATCGTGGCGAAGCTGGATGAGAACGCCGGTGCGAAAGAAGCCGAGAAGCTCAGCCAGAAAGCCCCCTATGAAGTGCTGGTGATCGGCGGTGGCCCGGCGGGCGCCTCCGCAGCCATTTATGCCGCCCGTAAGGGAATCCGCACCGGTATTGCTGCCGAGCGCTTTGGTGGCCAGGTATCCGATACCATGGGTATCGAAAACCTGATCTCTGTGCCCTATACCGAAGGCCCCAAGCTGGTGGCGGCCATGGAGCAGCACGTCAAGGAATACGACGTGGACATCATGAATATGCAGCGCGCCGAGAAACTGATTCCGGCGGCCCGGACCGGTGGTTACCACGAGATCCAGCTGGCCAACGGCGCCTCACTGAAGGCCCGCAGCCTGGTGCTGTCCACGGGTGCCCGCTGGCGCCAGCTGGGTGTACCTGGTGAGGAAGAGTATCGCAACAAGGGCGTAGCCTACTGCCCGCACTGCGACGGTCCCCTGTTCAAGGGTAAGCGCGTTGCGGTTATCGGTGGCGGTAACTCCGGTGTCGAGGCAGCGATCGACCTGGCCGGTATCGTGGGCCACGTGACCCTGCTGGAATTCGCCGACGAAATGCGGGCGGATGAGGTGCTGCAGAAGAAACTGCGCAGCCTGACGAACGTGGAGATCCTGACATCTGCCCAGACCACCGAGATCACCGGTGAAGGCGGTAAGGTGAACGGCCTGACCTACCGCGACCGTAACAGTGGTGACAACCACCACGTGGCGCTGGAAGGTGTGTTCGTCCAGATCGGCCTGGTGCCGAACACCGAGTGGCTGAAGGGTGACATCGAGCTGAGCCAGCATGGTGAAATCATGGTGAATGAGCGTGGCGAAACCTCCATTCCGGGTGTTTTCGCGGCTGGTGATGCGACGACGGTACCCTACAAGCAGATCGTGATTTCCATGGGAGAGGGCTCCAAGGCTGCACTGAGCGCCTTTGACTTCCTGATCCGTCACGAAGTGCCGGAAGAGGCGGAGGCCGAAGTAGCCTGATCCGCCAGGCCATAACGAAAAAGGCCCCGCAGCCGTCTGGTTGCGGGGCCTTTTTGCGTCTGGTGGGCAAATCAGCGTGAGCCGATATTACCGTCCCGGTCGGAGATGACGATTTCCACCCGTCGGTTTTCCTGGCGTCCGGCGGCAGTGGTATTGGTGGCCTTGGGGTATTCCTCTCCAAAGCCCTGTGTTTCAACCCGGTCCGGGTCTATGCCATCGGAGAGCAGTTTGTTTTCAACCGCCTGCGCACGGCTCAGGGACAGCTCCTGGTTATAGGCTGCTTCCCCCGTACTGTCGGTATAGCCTTCGACCCGTACCCGGTAGTTGGGATACTCCTGCATAAAGTCCGAGAGCTTGCGAACGGTGCGCTCACCGGCTGGCTTGAGTTCGGCCTCGTCAATGTCGAACAGTACGTCCCCCAGGGTCATCACCATGCCACGGTCGGTCTGTTCCGCCTGCAGCCGATCCATCTGTTCCCGCAGCATGCGGGCCTGGAGTTCTGCTTCCTGGGCGCGGCGCTCACCAATGCGAATGCGCAGGTCATCCCGCTGGCGCTCCGCTTCGCTCAGCTCCTCCTGAAGGCCGGCGCGCAGTGCTTTCTCCCGGGCCAGGTCCAGGTGTCGGTTGGCCAGGTAGAGCTGGTGCCCAAGGGCTTCTTCATCGCCGCCTTCCGCGTGGAGGGTTTCAGCCTGGCCCAGTGCCGTTTCCGCATCCCGCAGGTGTGACAGGCCGTTGCGTGCAATCTCGGAATTCTCCACGGCTTCTTCATAGGCCGCCTGTGTTTCACTCAGGGCGGGGTTTTCCGGTGGGGTACTGGCGCAGGCCGAAAGCAGTGCAGCGGCGGTGATCACCGGAACCGTGCCAAAGTAGTGCCGTTTCATATTGCCTCCTTGGGGGTCAGTTCTGGTTTTCCAGGTTTCGGCGCAGGGAATCGATGCTGGCCCTGACATCGCCCAGTTCGTCACGTACCTTCTGGGTCTCGGCCCTGGCCTCGGCCAGGCGGGCGTCCACCTCGGCCTGCTCCAGCAGCCGACGTGCCTCGCCATACCGCTCCTCGGTAATGAGGGATTCGGCCGTAGCGACTTTCTCACGGGCAGCTGCAACCATGCTGGGCTCTGTATCCTCGCCACCGGCATTGGCGGCAGATTGCAGGGCTGATTGCGCCGATGCCAGCTGGTCATCCGGCTTCGGGCCCGGATTGGTGGCACAGCCGGTGAGGAAGGCACCGGTTACCAGTATTGGCAGAACACGGGAAAACATGCGCGAGTCTCCTTGTGGCGGGTTTTCTCGTTCAGGTGGCATACCATAAGGTATGGCAGTTTCAGAAAGCGTAGCAGTAAACGACTTGCACCCTGTTGTTAGCCGCATGACAGTTGTGCAATATACCATTGGTTTGTGGGGATCCATGCCTGACCTTGATAGCCTTACCCTCGCCAGTTTGGCCGGCCAGTTCTTCGGGCTGGTGGCGCTTGCCATCTGCCTGGTGGCCTTCGCGAGCAAGAACGATGACCGGCTGCTGGTGCTGCTGATTTCCGCCAACGTAGCGTTTGCGTTGCAGTTTGCGTTCTTTGGCAGCTGGACGGCGGCGGCCCTGACGGTGCTGGTGATCGCAAGGATCGTACTGGCACGCCGCTATGTGGGCAGTCAGTGGGTGATGTGGATGGTACTGGTGGCGAACCTGGTGGCAGCGGCGCTGACCTGGCGGGACTGGGTGGATGTACTGCCGCTGACGGCGGCGACCCTGGGCACCATCGCCATGTTCCTGCTGCGGGGTATTCCCATGCGCATCATGCTGGGGCTGGCGGCCCTGGCCTGGATGCTGAACAACCTGGCGATCGGCTCCATTGGCGGAACCCTCGCCGAGGGCATGATCTTCGTCACCAACGTGATCACCATCATCCGGATGGCCCGGGCAAGGAAACGCTACCCGGGCGCATCGGTAGACAGCGCCGGCCCAGCCGGCCCTAGTGACCAAGCACCTCGATAATCTTGCCGGAAAACGCTTCCAGGTCGTCCGGGTTACGGCTGGTGATCAGGGGCGCGTCGTAGCAGACCTTTTCGTCTACCCAGTGACCGCCGGCGTTCACAATGTCGGTTTTGACGCTGGGGAAAGACGTCAGTGTGCGGCCCCGAACAACGTTGGCCTCTACCAGCAACCATGGCGCGTGGCAGATGGCGGCCACCGGCTTGCCGGCTTCCACGAAGCTGCGGGCAAACGCCACGGCGGCCCGATCTTGCCGCAACTCATCCGGATTCGCCACGCCGCCGGGTAACACCAGGGCGTCATAGTCATTGAAATCCACGTCTCCAACCAGCTTGTCCACCTTGAAGGTGTCGCCCTTGTCCAGGTGGTGGAAGCCGTCGATGCTGCCTTCTTTAATGGACACCAGTTCGGTTTCGGCACCAGCTTTTTCCAGGGCCTCCCTTGGGTCCGTCAGTTCGACCTGCTCTACGCCATCGGTGGCGAGGAACGCGACCTTCTTCCCTTTCAGTGATGCACTCATGGTGAAACCTCCCGGGTTTGTGGTTGATAAAAAGCATAGATCACTACCCCTCAGTTCTGAGGCCGGCAGAGCAGGAAAAAACCACATGCAGGGTTACGCGTTATTAATGGCAGGGGCATTGTCGGATGTAAGAAAGGTTGCAGAAGCGGGTTACGAGGGCCACATTGAACAGAAAGCCATGTCGATACCGGAACCAGGAGGCTCTCTATGTTGCTGGCGGAAAAATCCACCGGACACCTTGTCGAAATCAGTGATATCAAGGCCCTGTACGACCCGAACGAACAGGAGGTCACCGGCAGTGTCCACTACGGCGAAGAGGCCCAGGACCCTGAGCCCATCGCCAAGTCAAAGCTGGCCTTTCCTTCCGGCGAGCCATTACCGGTTTGCTGGACGGACCCGGATTACCGGCAGAAGTGACAGGTGCCCCTTTTCAGGGACTGTGCCGGTTTGGGACACTACTTCAGGGAAAAGCGCCTGGCTGAAACCGGGCGCTCGCGCGATCAAAAGGAAGTAATAAACATGACCTATACTTCAGGGCGGTCCGGACAGTGGGCGTTCCTTCAACTGAGCCTGGTGGTGGCCCTGGTGTCACTCCTGACCGGTTGCGGTATCAACAATATTCCCACCTACGACGAGCAGGTGAAGGCAGCCTGGTCCCAGGTTGAAAACCAGTATCAGCGCCGGGCGGACCTGGTGCCGAACCTGGTGGAAACCGTGAAGGGTTTCGCTGCCCAGGAACAGGAGACCCTGACGGAGGTCGTCGAGGCCCGCTCCCGGGCGACGTCCATCCAGGTGGACGAAAGTATTCTCAATGATCCTCAGAAGTTGCAGCAGTTCGAGCAGGCCCAGGGCCAGCTGACCAGCGCCCTGAGCCGTTTGATGGCGGTTTCAGAGCGCTATCCCGAACTGAGAGAATTTCCTTGCATTGCAATCCCAGCTTGAAGGCACCGAGAATCGGATCGCCGTTGCCCGGCGGGACTTTATCCAGGCGGTCGAACGCTACAACACGGAGCTCCGCACCTTCCCCGGTCGTATCTGGCACAGCCTCCTGTACGGCGATATGGAATTGCGGGAAAACTTCGAGGCTACCACCGAGAACGCAGATCAGGCGCCGCAGGTTGAGTTCTGATGGTTGTGCTTCGCGCCCTGATCCTGCTGATCACCCTGTGCCTGCTGCAAAGTCCGGCCTGGGGCCAGGCTACCCCCGAGTTTCCCGAGCTCACAGGCCGCGTGGTGGATGGCGCCGGAATGCTTTCACAGGATGAGGCGTCGGCACTCACCGAAATGCTGGCGGCCCATGAAGAAGCCACCACCAACCAGGTGGTCGTTGTCACCCTGCCTGATCTTCAGGGTTACCCGATTGAGGAATTCGGTTATCAGCTCGGGCGCCACTGGGGCATTGGTCAGAAAGGCGAAGATAACGGCGCACTGTTGATTGTCGCCGAGGAAGAACGGGCAATCCGTATCGAGGTGGGTTACGGGCTCGAGGGGCGGCTTACCGACGCCACGTCCTCCGCCATTATCAACCAGGTCATCACACCAGCCTTCCGCCAGGGCGAATTTGCCCGGGGCATAACCGACGGTACCGAAGCCATGATCCAGGCACTGGGCGGCGAGTCGGTGGCTGTGCCCGGGGGAGAGGCAGCACCCGGGGACAAACCCAACCTGCTTGCAGTGATCTTCTTTTTCATCATTATCGTGTCGTTTATTTCGCTGGTCGGGGGCGGCGGCCGTGGCGGTCGCGGCAGGGGTGCCCTGGCGGCGGGTGCCTTGCTGGGTGCCGGTATGGGCGGCCGTGGTGGTGGCTTTGGAGGCGGCGGCTTCAGTGGTGGGGGCGGCGGTTTCGGCGGCGGTGGCGCGTCCGGAGGATGGTAGCCGGATAAATGGACAATTTACCTGAGAGCAAGATCACTCCATGACGCTATTAACCTCGACTGAACAGGATCGGGTGGCTGCGGCCATCAATGCCGTTGAACGGGAAACGGATGCCGAGCTGGTTACCGTGCTGGCCCGCCAGGCAGACAGTTACGCCTATATTCCCCTGCTCTGGGCCGCCATCCTGGCTTTACTGCTGCCCGGTCTGGTTAACTATTTTACCGAGTGGTTTGACGCCGATTTACTGCTGTTGGTCCAGTGGGGCGTTTTCCTTGTACTCGGTGCCTTGTTCGGCATACCCAGGATCAATACCAGGCTGATTCCCCGCCATGTTCGATACTGGCGGGCCGGGAACCTTGCCCGCCGGCAATTCCTGGAACAGAACCTGCACCATACGAAAGGCAGCACCGGTATGCTGATCTTCGTATCGGAAGCGGAGCGTTATGTCGAGATCCTGGTTGACCAGGGTATTTCCGCGCGGGTCGACAACGCGGTCTGGGAAGGGATCGTCCAGGTCTTCACCCGCCAGGTGCGCCAGGGCGACACCTGTCAGGGTTTCCTCGATTGCATCCAGGCCTGCGGCGAGCATCTCAGGGAGCAGGTTCCGGCTACCCACGAGCGGAATGAACTTCCCAACCACCTGGTCATCCTGCCCTGAACATGGATCAGGGTATTTCCACCTCGCCTGCCATATAGAACGCAGCCTTCCCGGCAATGCCAACCCGGTCACCCCGGTGTTCGCAGCGTAACTCACCGCCGCGGGCGGAGAGCTGGCGGGCGAGCAGCGGATTCCTGTCCAGCCGCTCTGACCAGTAGGGTGTGAGGGCACTGTGAATGGAGCCGGTCACCGGGTCTTCATCGATGCCGATGCCCGGGGCGAAGTAGCGGCTGACAAAGTCGCAGTCATCACCCGGGGCGGTGATGATAACGCCCTGGTTGCCCAGCGCCCGCAACAGGCCCAGGTCCGGGCTGGCCTGGAGGACCGCTTCCGCGCTATCCAGAACCACCAGGTAGTTGGTGTCATGGGGCACTTCGAACACCAGGTCCCGGGTTTCCGGCAGGGCCTTGCGTAACAGCTCGGGTATCGCCACCGGTTCGATGGAGAGTGCGGGGAAGTCCAGCTCCAGTGATCCGTCCGATCGTCTGGTTACGCCCAGCTCGCCGCGAAGGGAACGGAACCGGATCCGGTCACCTTCCCAGCCCAGTCGGTTGAAGAGTACCCAGGCGCTGGCCAGGGTGGCGTGGCCGCATAGCGGCACCTCGGCACCCGGGGCAAACCAGCGAATATGGAAGTCGGCGGCTGAGTCCTCGCCTTCCGGTACAAGGAAGGCCGTCTCCGACAGGTTGTTCTCGGCCGCCAGCGCCTGCAGAACCCCATCCGGCAACCAGTTCTCCAGGGGCATGACCGCCGCCGGGTTGCCCCGGAAGACGTCACTGGCAAAGGCATCGACCTGGTAGATGGGTAGCGTTCGCATGGTGCAGGCTCCTGTCGGTGTGAGTGAGATACTGCGCAGCCCGGCCCGTGACGAACCGGCTGAGCTCGGCCTTGCTGTAGAAATGCAACTCCGGCAGCGGCTCCCCGGTGGTCAGAACCCAGTGGTGGAGGCGCCGTCGTTCCACCCGGTAACCCATGTTGCGCAAGGCAGTTTCCGGCTCGGAGGACGCGATTTCAGCATCACCTCCTACCCGCAGAAGGTCTTGGCGAGAGGCTGTCCCGTGCAGTTTGCAGGCGTTTCTCGTGAGTGTCATGGGGGCGCTCCTTTTCCGGTGGCTGAGGTTTCCAGTGTCTCCCTCCGGTGCGATCCATAACAGATTCAGCTATCCTGCTTTTGAACCGGTACAGCGTGTTAGGACGCCGGAACTGTACCGGTCGTTCTGGCACTCAACTGTGCTGAGTCGTTGGCCATGACCTGTGGAAGGATGGACGGTATGGAAACTCTCTATCACCATGTGGCGGACCAGGTGGAATCCCTGATTCGCGACGGCGTGTTCCGGGACGGCGAGCGCCTGCCAGGGGTGCGTGTGCTCAGCCGGCAGCTGGGGGTCAGTGTGGCCACTGTCCTGCAGGCTCACCAGACGCTGGAAGGGCGGGGTTTGCTGGAGCCCCGTGAGCGCAGTGGCTACTTCGTGCGGCGTCCTCCGGTCGATGCACCCGAGCCGGCCATGTCCGCCCAGGATGTCCGCCCCGTGCCGGTGACCCTGCGGGACATGGCCATGGACCTCTGCTCTGACGAAGAGAAGCGGATGGTCCCGCTGGCAACGGCGGTGCCCCATCCCGATTACCTGCCGATCCGACAGATTCAGCAAGCGTCAATCTGGGCCGCCCGTCGCGGCCTGGAATCCCTGGACTATGCCTTTCCAGGCAAGAGCGCCTTTCGCCGACAGATTGCCCAACGCATGGCCGCGCTGGGCGTTGCCGTTTCGCCGGATGAGATCCTGGCCACCAATGGGGCGCAGGAAGCCATCATCATGGCCCTGCGGGCGGTGACGAGTCCCGGCGACATTGTCGCCGTGGAATCGCCCTCGTTCCCCGGTATCCTGCAGGCGCTTGAGGTGGTGGGCCTGAAGGTGATCGAGATTCCGGCCCATCCCGCAGAAGGTCTCAGCCTGGAGGGATTGCAGCTGGCCATGGATCAGTGGCCCATCCGCGCCTGCGTGGCCGTCACCAATCACAGTAACCCCATGGGCATGCGGTTGTCGGACGAGCACAAGCAACGGCTGGTGTCGTTGCTGGAGGATGCAGGCGTCCCGCTGATCGAGGATGATATCTACGGCGATCTCGCCCACTCGGGTGAGCGTCCACGGCCGGCGAAGAGTTTTGACCGGTCCGGCAATGTGATCTATTGCAGTTCCTTCTCCAAGACGATCTCCCCGGGATTGCGACTGGGGTGGATCGCGCCGGGGCGCCACTTCCCGGCGGTACGCCAGCAGAAGTACTTCACGAACCTAGCCACGGCCACCCTGCCGCAGATTGCCGTCGCCCATTTCCTGGAGCAGGGCGGTTATGACCGCTACCTTCGTGGTGCCCGGCGCACCTACAGGGAGTCGGTGGAAAGACTGCGGTCCGCGGTCGCCCGGTACTTCCCTGCAGGTACGGCGGTCAGCCGACCAAGCGGCGGCTTCGTGCTGTGGGTGCAGTTGCCGGCAAATTGCTCCGGTACCCAGGTCTATCGGCTGGCCAGGGAGCGGGGTATCAACGTGGCGCCCGGCATCATGTTTTCCACCACAGGTAAGTACGAAAACTGCCTTCGCCTCAACGCGGCCAACCCCTGGACACCCCGGATCGAAGAGGCTGTCCGCACCCTGGGCGAGCTGGCGGCTGCCGTTGCTTCAGACTGACAGGCCAGGCATTACCGATTCCTAATCTGGTCATCTTCATCCCTCCCTGCGTCTAGACTAAAGGCAGCTTGATAGGCCATGCCGCATGGGTGGCAAGAGGGAGGTTGTCCGATCTTGAAGGGATTTCTGGTGTTGCACATTTCGGCGCTACTGGTCTGGGTCGGGTGCCTTGTCTATCTGCCGGCGCTGGTGGCCAGCCACATGGGTAGCAGCCATTCCCTGGAAGAGCGCCCGCACCCCTATGATTCCCTCTCCCGCCTGTTATTTACCCGGCTGGCCACACCGGCAGCGTTGGTGGCGATCTTTGCAGGGACCGTGGTGTTCACTATTGATCTCAATTTTGAACCCTGGCTGATCGCGAAGCTGACGGTGGTGTGTTTGCTGGTGGTTCTGCACACCCTGACCGGTGTGCTGATCGTGCGGGCGGAAACCAGGCCCGATGCGCCGGTAACCCTGTGGAGCGGGCTGTTGATGGCGGGCATTGCTGCGGTGGTGTTGGTCATACTCTGGCTGGTGCTCGCGAAGCCGCCAGTGGAGCAATGGCTATGAGCCGGTCAGTCCACCAGCCTGTCTTCCTCGATGTTCCGTATTTTCTCGTTGCGTCGGGCCCGGTTGATGCTTTTTTCCGCCGCCACCCCGACGGCATGGTCATACACCAGCTGGCCGCCGAGAAAACTGGTGATGCTGATCATCACCCCGCTGAGCAGGCTCACGTAGAGCCCCCAGGGAATGATCAGCCCTTCCACATCCCCCAGCCGAAGCAGCCAGTTCAGGGTCGCAAGCGACAGCAGCATCACCGCCATGATGCCGTGACACCAGGCGATCACCAGGCGGCGTATTTCTCTCACCAGAACCAGGTCCAGGACGCCTATCAGCCCGGAAAACCATCCCCCCAACATGCCAATCGCGGCGAGCCAGGTGCCGGCCCGGGCCCAGAAACTGTCACCAGTCAGGGCGTAGCCGATATCCGTTCCGATCAGTCCCAACAGGGCGGCAACGGGGAAGTGGATCAGCATGGGGTGGATGGGGTGGCCGAACAGCGCCATGCGGCTGCGAATCGGGGCGACATCCATGGGGCTGCAGACTCCTTCCGTGACAGGAACAGACATTATCCAACGTTAGCAAAGCTGGTGGCGATTACCACTACACTTCTGCTGGGCGGCTGCGGCGGGTCACTCTCAGCGTTGGACCCGGCTGGCGAGAGTGCCCGGTCTGCTGCCTGGTTGTGGTGGGCAATGCTGGGCTTGCTGGGCACCATCATGCTGTTGGTATTTGCCGTATGGTTCATTGCCGTGCGCCGTGCCCCGGCGAAGACGGAATCCGGAGCCAGGCGAGCCGCCAGGTGGTGGATTATCGGTGGCGGGCTGGTATTGCCCATGACCGCCATCGTACTGATCCTGGGCTTCGGTATTCCCCTGGGTCAGCGCATGCTGCCGCTGCCGGTGAGTGATGGTGAGCCCCTGAGAATCAACGTGACGGCCCGCCAATGGCAGTGGCAGGTGAACTATCCGGATAGCGGAATCCGTCTGACGGACGAGGTTCACATACCTGCAAACACCCCGGTGGATCTCCACCTGACCAGCGACGATGTAGTCCATTCCTTCTGGGTGCCCAGGCTTGGGGGCAAGCTGGACATGATCCCCGGGCACACCAATGTCTTGCGACTGCAGGCAGACCAACCCGGCACCTACCGGGGGCAATGCGCCGAGTTTTGCGGGACCGGGCACGCGCATATGAAGTTCCGGGTGCAAGTACATGACCAGACGGCATTCCAGCGCTGGCAACAGGAGGTCAGGGAATGAGCCAGGCGCCTTCAGCGGAACAGCAGGCACGCAACGACCGGTTTGAGCGGGTGTGGGGCAACCTGCCCGGCTGGGGCACGTTGTCCGCCGTCAACCACACCACCGTTGGTCTTCGCTTCCTGATCACCGGACTGATCTTTTTCCTGGTGGGCGGCCTGCTGGCCATGTTGATCCGGACCCAGCTGGCGCTGCCCGAACAGGAGATTATCGGTGCCGACCTGTACAACCAGCTGTTCACCATGCACGGCACGGTGATGATGTTCCTGTTCGCCATTCCGGTACTGGAAGGGGCAGCCATGTACCTGATCCCCAAGATGATCGGCGCCCGGGACCTGGTGTTTCCGCGGCTGAGTGCGTTGGGTTACTTCTGTTACCTTTTCGGCGGTCTGATCATTCTCTCCAGTCTGTTCCTGCAGATTGCGCCGGATTCGGGGTGGTTTATGTATACCCCGCTGAGCAGCCGCGAGTTTTCCCCGGGCATGGGCTCTGACTTCTGGCTGTTGGGGATTACCTTCGTGGAGATCTCCGCGATTTCCGCCGGGGTTGAGCTGGCAGTATCGATTCTCCGGTCCCGGGCGCCAGGCATGAGCCTGCAGCGAATGCCGCTATTTTCCTGGTATATCCTGGCCATGGCCCTGATGATCATTTTCGGCTTCCCGCCGCTGATTCTTGGCAGTGTGTTGCTGGAGCTGGAACGGGCCGCCGGCTGGGTGTTCTTCGCGGTAGAGGGCGGCGGCGATCCCTTGTTGTGGCAGCATCTGTTCTGGCTGTTCGGTCACCCGGAGGTGTACATCATCTTCCTGCCGGCGGCGGGAATCGTGTCCACCCTTATCCCGGTGTTCGCGGGCCGGCCCATCATTGGGTACCGCTGGGTGGTCCTGGCCATCATCATGATGGGATTCGTCAGTTTCGGGTTGTGGGTACACCACATGTTCACCGTGGGTATCCCGCAGATGGCGCAGGCGTTTTTCTCTGTGGCCAGCATGCTGGTCGCGATTCCCACCGCAATCCAGATCTTCGTATGGCTGGCGACCCTGTGGGCCGGCAAGGTGCGGTTTCACCTGCCCATGTTGTGGATCATGGGGTTTCTGATTGTATTCGTATGCGGCGGCCTCACCGGCGTCATGCTGGCCCTGGTGCCCTTCAACTGGCAGGTCCACGACACCCACTTCGTGGTGGCGCACATGCACTATGTACTGGTGGGGGGCATGCTGTTCCCCCTGGTGGCCGGGCTGTATTACTGGCTGCCCCACGTATCCGGTCGCATGCCGTCTGACAGCATGGGGCGGTGGGGGTTCTGGCTGTTCTTTATCGGCTTCAACATGACCTTCCTGCTGATGCACCTGACCGGTTTGCTCGGGATGCCAAGACGGGTCTACACCTACGAGGCAGGTCTGGGCTGGGGCTGGCTCAACCTGTTGTCGTCGGTGGGCGGGTTTGTCATGGCCATCGGAGTCGCGACGGTGATCCTGGATATCGTTCTGCACTTCCGCTTCGGCCGCAAGGCCAGCCCGAATCCCTGGCAGGCGGACACCCTCGAGTGGGCCATCCCGATGCCGGTTAACGCCTATAACTTTGCCAGCATCCCCGAGATCCGCTCCCGCCATCCGCTTTGGGATCAGCCGGAACTGATGCGGAGCATTCCCGCTGGCGAGCACGGGCTAAGCCAGATCGAGGACGGACGACGGGATACCATCGGCAGTGACGCCGTTACCGGCGAGGCGCGGGAGGTCATGCACCTGCCGACGAACTCCTGGGAACCGTTGATTACGGCTGCAGTGCTGGCCGGGTTGTGCCTGTCGTTGCTATTGAAGACCTATCTTCTGGCTATTCTGTTCGCGGTACTGGCACTTGTGGCCTGCCTGAGATGGAGCTGGGTGAACGGCCTGCACCCGCGAATAGCCCCCCGAGACCGGACTGGTGACCTGCCCCTGCACTCCCGGACCACCGATGGCCCCGGGCGCTGGGGAATGATCGTAACCCTGATGGCCGACGGAACCCTGTTCGCTTCGTTACTGTTCGGATGGCTCTATTTGTGGCCAGTGGCACCAGACTGGCAGATGCCGGAGCAGTCCCCCCTGAGTGTCTGGGGGCTGCTTGGCAGTGGGCTGGTGCTCGCGGGTGCACTGGGGCTGTGGTGGAGACAGGTGCAGGGTGCTGTATCCGTGGGTGGCTTGTTGCTGGTTACCGTGGTGGGGCTGGCGCACTGCGTGGCGCTGGTTCTGACGGCCATTGAAGCCGGGCTCGGGCCCGGGGACTCGGCCCATGACTCGATCCTGGCGGTCGTTCTGGCCTATCTGATCTTCCATAGCGGTCTCACAACGCTGCTGACCGGGCTACAGGCATTGCGGGTGAGACAGGGTTACACCAGTCAGGCCCTGCCCTACGAGTTGCGGGTGCTGCATCCGCTATGGGGTTACACAGTGGTGGTTTACTGGATCAGCATCGTGGTGTTCCTGGCACTGCCGGCGGCCTTTGGAGGTGGCGCATGATCCGGTCGCGGTTCTGGCGACATCCGGCCAGCCTGCTGCTGGGGCCGGTGGTATGGTCACTCTGGTTTGTGGTGCTCTATGCGATGTTGTCGCTGTCCTGCCTCCAGGGCTGGCTGGTGAACGGCGGTGACCATCCGGCCGCCATCAATCTGCTGCTGGCCGTTGCAGGGTTGCTGGTGACTCTGTTATTGCTCATCTCGGCATGGTCTGCCTGGCGAACGCCTTCAGAGACCGGGTTTATGCCCCGGACATCCGCCATGGTGTCGGCCTGTTCTGCGGTGGCATCGTTGCTCCTGGTGGTACCGGGGCTGATAATGGCCCCGTGCCTGTGAGGTTCTGACCCCGGGCGTACCATTCACCATCAGCCGGAGTATCCATACCCATGAAAGTCGCCGTATTCTGTGGTTCCAGCCATGGCAACGACCCGAAGTTCGCCCAATGTGCCCGGGAGTTTGGTGAGTACCTGGCCAGCCAGGGTGTGGATCTGGTGTTTGGCGGCGGCAACGTCGGGCTGATGGGTGAGGTGGCAGATGCCGTGCTGGCTGGTGGTCGCCAGGTGTTTGGCGTAATACCGGAGTCCCTGAGGGACCGGGAACTGGCTCACCAGGGTCTGACCGAACTGAAGGTCGTCGGGGGCATGCATGAGCGCAAGGCACTGATGGCGGACCGGGCCGACGCCTTTGTGGCCCTCCCCGGCGGCCCGGGCACCATGGATGAGCTTTTCGAGGCCTGGACCTGGGCGCAGCTGGGTTACCATGACAAGCCGTGTGCCCTGTACAACGTCTTCGGATACTACGACCATCTGCTGGCCTTTATCGAGAACATGGCAGGCAGCGGGTTTCTCAGATCGGAACATCAACGCATGCTGGTGGTTGAGGATAACCCGGCAGCCATGCTGCGGGCGTTGCAGAACTATCAACCGCCGGTTCGCAAATGGAGCTGAACTGTCCCTGCCAGGGTTAGCATCCGGAGGTCGCACTGGCGGTTCGCCCTGTGTCCGGCTAAGCTGGTTGCGTTAAGCAACCATATAGCCATAACAATCCAGGAGCCGCCATGAACGACATCATCCTGCACCATTACCCCGCCTCCCCGTTTGCCGAGAAAGCCCGAATCATGTTGGGCTTCAAGGGCCTGGCGTGGCATTCGGTGGATATACCCCCGGTTATGCCCAAACCGGACCTGACGGCCCTTACCGGAGGCTACCGTAGAACTCCGGTGATGCAGATTGGTGCCGACATCTATTGCGATACCGCCATGATGGCTCGCCAGCTGGACCGCATCCAGTCCATGCCAGCCCTCTATCCGGAAGGCAAGGAGGCCATTGCCGCCAGCTCTGCCCACTTTGCCGACCAGGTGATGTTCCAGCACGGCGTTGCCCTGAATTTCCAGCCCCATGCCGTCGCCGAGCGCTTCAAGGGGATGCCGGAATCGGTGATGAATGCCTTCCTGGCGGACCGTAAGAAACTGTTTGAAGGCGGCAACGCCTCCCGCCTGCATCCTTCCCAGGCCTTGTCCCAGTGGCCGACCCTGCTGGGTCGCCTGGAACAGCAACTGAAGGACAGCGGCACCTTCCTGCTGGGTGAAGAGCCGTGCATTGCCGACTTTGCCTGGTATCACCCGCTATGGTTTGTGGCCAGCAACAAGGCTTCCGCACCCGCGCTGGAACCCTATCCGCAAGTGCGTGGCTGGCTGGATGCGGTGGCTGCCTGTGGTCATGGCGAGCCCTCGGAGTTGGCCTCTGAAGAAGCCATTCGCATAGCCCGCGAGGCAGATCCGGCACCTCTGCGAGAAGCCAGCTTTGTCGATCCCAATGGCCTTGCCCTGGGACAGTCCGTTACCGTTGCTGCCGTGGATTACGGCGTGGATCCCGTCGCTGGCACACTGGTCTACCAGGACGCGGAAGAAGTCGTGATCAGCCGTGAGGACGACCGTGCCGGGCATGTGCACGTGCATTTTCCCCGTTATGGTTTCCGGGTGGAAGCGCAGAAATAGGCGGGATCCATACTCGGTTGAGCCAGCCATAAAAAAGCCCCGGCGTCCTGGGGGAGCCGGGGCAAGCCGAACATTCAGTAGGCAGTTCGGCAACCACTTCCAACCTTACCGATCAGGGCAGCAGCACACCGTCGATCACGTGTACCACGCCGTTGTTGGCTTCAATGTCAGTGGCAGTAACCGTGGCTTTGTTGCCCTGGGCGTCTTCCAGGGTCACAGCGCCAGATTCGGTGCGGGCAATGACGTCACCGTTCATGGTTTCGATGGTGTACATGGTCTCACCGGTCTCGATCAGGCCCAGCAGCTTCTGGGAAGAGACCTTACCTTCCACGACGTGGTTGGTGAGAATGCCCTGCAGCTGCTCCAGGTTCTCTGGCTTCAGCAGTGACTCGACGGTGCCTTCGGGCAGTGCGGCAAAGGCGTCGTCGGTGGGTGCAAAGACGGTAAAGGGACCCTTGCCGGCAAGGGTTTCAGCCAAGCCAGCTTCAACCACGGCGGTTTCCAGTGTGGTGTGGTTTTCAGAGTTCACCACGATGTCGGTGATGGTCGGCTTGTCTTTCATGTCGCCATGATGGTCAGCCTGGGCTGACGCCATCAGTCCAAAAGAGGCAACCAATGCAATCGCGAACTTGGGCAGATTCATATCTGACTCCTCCTGGGGCAACCGGTTATCGGAGCCCATGTGTGGTGTGTTCAGTAGTGTTTGCATCGATGCTGTGGTGGTTTACGGCGGGCTGGCTGGACTGGATTGTTGCGATTGCGAATATTTAATGAATCCCCGGTTTGCGGGCGCAAACCGGGAACTGGCAAAAACCCGGTTTACAGACGTTCGCTGTTCTTCAGGGTAATCTGTTCATTAAGGGTCCAGAAATCGTACAACACCCCGATAAAGAACAACCCGCCGGTAAACAGATAGATAATCCCGGTAATCCACTTGCCCATGTACATCCGGTGGATGCCGAACACACCGAGGAAGGTCAGCAGGATCCAGCTGATGTTGTAGCTGACCGGTCCCTGCTGGTAACGCAGATCAGCCTCCCGATCCATGCCGGGTATCAGGACCAGGTCAATGATCCAGCCGATAAACAGCAGCCCCAGGGTAAAAAACCAGATGGTGCCGGTGACGGGTTTGCCATAGTAGAAACGGTGGGCACCCAGGAATCCGAAGATCCAGAGCAGGTAGCCCATAACCACGCTGTGGGTGTTGTTGTTCCGCTGAATTTCCATCGGGTCTCCTTGATCCGTTAAGGGTTGGCCTTCAGCACCCATCATAAAGCATTTTCCAGAATCTGCCGCTGACGCTATGCTTTTGTCATTCCATGAATTTTTGCAGGGAGGCCGTGTTGCTCATCCGTCGATGCCTGAAGGTATTGCTCTGGGGCCTGTTGCTGCTGGTTGTGCTCTTGGCAGGCACCTGGTGGCTGGCCAGAATGCAGTTGGAGGCCCTGGGCGTAGAGCAGCTCGAGGTGTCCGGTGTGGAGATGGGCTGGAACCGCCTGGCCTTTGATGCGGTCAGCTTGACCTGGACTGGGAAGGGAAGTTCGGTGGTTCTCGAGACCCTCGGGCCGGCCATCACCATGGACTGGGCTGACTGGCAGCTGGACCGGCTGGTGGCCCGCTCTGCCCGAATCCAGCAGTTGACAGCGGCAGGCCCGGAAGCATCAAACCCTGCCCCGGGTGCTGAAGCATTGCGGCTGACGCTGCCGGACTCTGTACCGTTCTGGCTACCCCGCCATTTGTCGGTGAATAACCTTGAGGCGAACTTCCCCTGTCAGGGCGGTCAGTGCCGGTTCAGTGGCGCGCTTCTTTTTGACCGGAACGACGACTCCGCCACGGCCCAGGTGGATGCCACCCTGGCGCGGGGTGACCAGAGCCTGACGATAGCGGGAGACGTTCAGCTGGGCACGGGTACCGACACCGTGCCTGGCGGTGACCTGGCTATCGGTGGCCTTTTTCCCTGGCTGTCGCCGCTGGTTAGCGCACAGTGGCACCCGCTGCTTCCTCACTCGGCGACACTGCGGTTCACCCCGTTGGCAGGCTCTGCGGCGGAGGGAGACTGGCCTGTGGCGGTAACACTGACCACTGAAGGCGGGGCTGTACCGGGGTTCGAGGGCGACCTGGTGCTGCACACCGGGGACAACTGGCGCCTGGATGTTTCAGGGGGCCGGCTCACTGCGGCACTGAAGCAGTGGCAACAGGCAGGCTGGGTGCTGGATGATGTGCGGCTCGATATGCCCCTCAGTGGGCAGCTGTCGCCTGACAGTAGCTGTGTCACGCTCGGGCCCGGGGCTGTCGTTCAGGTGCGACACCTGGACCCGTTATCCGCCGCCGAGCTGATGTGGCTGGATAAGCTGGCCCTGTCAGGAGCAGGGCTGGTATTGGTTTATCGCAATGGTGATCTGCAGGTGGAAGGCCCGGTTCAGCTCAGCATCGGTGAGGTTCGGCACAACGCCCTTGTTACCCAGGGCTGGCAGCTGGCGGCAGACCTGATGTGGGCCGGCGCGCTGACCGTTGACGGCACGCTGGTCAATGATGTCGGGGCAAGACTGCCACTGCGGGTTCGATACCATCCCGCCCAGGGCGTGCAGGGCACTGGCACCATGACACTGGATGCAGGCAACCAGGCCAACCAACTGGCTGAAACGTTGAGGGCCTGGCCCGGGTCACTGATCATTGAGGAAGGCGAGGCGCGACTTGTCGGTGAGCTGACCTGGCACCCCGAAAGTCCACTCACGGCGGATGCCACCCTGACGTTCGCCGGGGCCTCGGGCCTGTATGAGGAGATGGCCTGGCAGACACTTTCGGGGCAGGTTCAGGCGAGCCTGGCGAATGATCGGTTAACCATCGGCACATCGGATCTTGGGCTCGCTGAGCTAAACCCGGGCATGCCCATAGGCCCTGTCAGGCTGGCTGGTACCTATGGGGCTGCACTTGCGCAGCCCATGGCTGGCGAATTGGTGCTGGAGGGTGCCCAGGCCGGGTTTGCAGGCGGTACCCTGAGTGTTGCACCGCACACCTGGCAGCTGGACAGAGTGCCGATCAGGGTGCCTGTCACGGTGCAGGGACTGCAGTTATCCCGTTTGATGAACCTTTATCCCACTGAGGGCCTTGCCGGCGAGGGCACCCTGAAAGGTGAGCTGCCATTAATGATCAGCGACCGGGGTGTACGCATTGAGGGCGGACACCTGTCGGCACTGCCCCCCGGGGGTCGGCTACAGTTGCCAGCGGACAAGCTGCAGGCCATGGCGGCCACCAACGAAGCCATGGCCCTGGTCACCCGTGCCATGGAAGACTTTCACTATGAACTGCTTGAAAGCGGGATCAGCTACTCCGAAGACGGCACCCTGGTACTGGACCTGCAACTTCGTGGTAGCAGCCCCGGGGTGGACAGCGACCGCCCGGTGGTGCTCAATATCAATCTTGAGGAAGATATACCGGCATTGCTGACCAGCCTGCAGCTGAGCGGCCGGGTTAATGAGGCGGTCACCGAAAGGGTCCGCGAACGTTTGCAGCAGGACGGTGTCGATACCCAATAGTCAGGTCTTCGCCACGGGGCGAGGCCGGAACAGGCAAGGAGAGACCATGAAGGCAAGTACCCGAGCGGGAGCGGCAGTGGCCGCAATGTTGCTGGGCAGTCTGTTGGCCGCCTGCACCCCTACCGTGCAGATGGCGGCGCCCAAGGAGCCGATTACAGTCAACCTGAACGTTAAGATCCAGCATGAGATCTACGTAAAAGTAGACCGGGAAGTGGATGAACTCTTTACCGACCAGGGCCTGTTCTGAGCCCGGTCAACATGGTTTCAAGGAGCTGCATGATGACACTGTTCAAATACGCTACCGCCATACTGATGGCCATGATGCTGGCACTGCCGGCGGCTGCCCTGTCCCTTGATGAAGCCAAGGGCCGCCTCGAAAGCGCCAAGAGCTCGGGGCAGGTGGGTGAGATGCCGACAGGATACCTCGGTGTGGTGTCCGGAGGTGGTGAGGCCGAAGCCATCGTTGAGGCGATTAACGAAGCCCGGCGCGCCGAATATGCCCGAATTGCTGAAAAGCATGATATTCCTGTCAGCCAGGTAGAGGCCGTGGCCGGTAAGAAAGCCCTGGAGAAGACGCCTTCAGGTCAGTATATCCAGGTGAACGGTCGCTGGGTGCGCAAATAGCAGGCTGTTTGTCGGGTGCGGCGTGTGGACGCAAGACCACCCGGCGCCCCTCTGGTAATTATTCCTGTAGGCAGCTATCTTCACAGATGCAAGAGTCCTCGGATAACTTTCCGTGGGCTTGCTGAACAGGAGCATCATAATGAAAACAATAACCGACCAGCTGGCCAACTATGCCAGCTATCACCGCGACAGACGCAACATCATCACCCACTTCATCGGTATTCCGATGATCGTGGTGGCCATCGCCATCCTGCTGGCCCGCCCCGCCTTCGAAGTCGCCGGCGTTACCATGTCGCCAATCTGGTTTATCGCCCTGGCAAGCGTGCTTTATTACCTGGTTCTTGATCTTCGCTTTGGCGTTGTCATGGGTGTGCTCATGGCCCTGGCCGTCTGTGTTGGTATGCAGGTGGCTGCCCTGTCCACGACTGCCTGGCTGGCGTGGGGTATCGGGCTGTTTGTGGTGGGCTGGGTCGCGCAGTTTATCGGTCACTACTATGAGGGTCGCAAACCGGCTTTCGTGGACGATATCGTAGGACTGCTGATCGGGCCACTGTTCGTGGTGGCGGAGGCGGCCTTCGGGTTCGGACTCTGCAAATCCCTGCAACAGGAGATCGACCGCCGCGCAGGCCCGGTCCATAACGGCCACGGAGGAACGGCCGCCAGCCACTGAGCGTCTGGTCCTGACCCGCTCCCGGAAGCACATAGTCTCTCCGGGACGGGAAACTCCAACGGTTGTACCGATATTCCACCGGCCGCCCGGTTTTCACCGTGCAGGCTGTTCTGAACCCTTTTACTGGAAGCGAAGATGTCTCCGACGCCGGAACGCCCGAATCTGCTGATCATGGTGACCTGCGGGCTGCTCACCAGCCTGGTGGTTATTGCCTTTGCCCGTATGGCCTACGGGGTCATCCTGCCGCCCATGCGGGCAGATCTCGGTCTCAGTTACCAGCAGGCGGGGGTACTCGGCACTATTACCGCCCTCGGTTATCTGCTGTTTGTACTGGCCGGGGGTGTGGCCGCCGCCCGTTTCGGAGCAAAGCCCACGATCGTGTTTGGCCTGGTCTCGGTGGCGCTGGGATTTGCCGGGCTGACCGTGGCGTCCCATTACTGGCTATTGCTGGGGCTGATGGCATTGCTGGGTTTCGGTACCGCTTTCAGCTTTGCGCCGATGGTGTCACTGCTGGCCACCTGGTACCCGGAAAAACGGGGGCTGGTGATTGGCCTGATGACCAGCGGCGTGGGTATGGGGATGTTGCTGGTGGGAGCGCTGGCTCCCCTGATGACCAACCTGTTCGGTGACAATGGCTGGCGCGTCAGCTGGGGAATCTTCGGTTGCGTGGCGGTTATTGTGGCGGTGCTGATTACCGTCTTCGCCAAGGACCCGCCGCGATTGGCCGCGAGCTCTGGAGAAACACCACCCTCGGATGACAAATGGCTGATCTACCGGAATCACCGGGTGATCACCGTGGCCACGGTATACGGCATTATTGGCGTCACCTACATCGTGCAGGCCATTTTCATGATCAGCTTCATGGTGGAAGAAGGCCATGCCGAGGCGACCGCTGGTGCCTTCATGGCCATGATGGGGCTGATGTCCATTGCTGCGGGTCCCCTGTGGGGCTGGCTGTCGGACCACTGGGGACGTGGCAACGCACTGACCGCCTCGCTGGCGCTGGTGACCCTGGCCATGGGGCTGCCCCTGCTCGATCAGTCGCTGGTTACGTTTTTCCTGCACTTCCTGGTGATGGGGCTGTCGGTCAACGGCATGTTTGCCCTGATCCAGGCCAGCGCCACCGACCAGGTGGCGCCCAGGTACATTCCCATTGCCTTCAGCTTTGTCACGGTATTCTTCGCTTCCGGGCAGCTGGTGGGGCCGGCGGTGGCTGGCTGGCTGATCGAGTTTAGCGGGGGCTTCCGGGTGGCGTTTGGCTTTACCTTCGTGGTGTTGCTGGCAGGGGTCTACCTGACCCTGCGAATCCGGCGCTTCCCCGCCGAAGTTGCGGTAGGGGCACCGACCACAGGAGACTGAGCCTACAGCTCCTCCTGTTCAGGCGCTTTGTGGCTCGCTGGTCCAGGGTGCCCGGCAGGCAACCCGGTTGCGGCCAGCCTCCTTGGCTTCGTAAAGGGCCAGGTCCGCCTGGCGAATCAGGTCGTCGGGCGGTATCTCACGATAGCTACAGGCCACGCCCGCCGACAGGGTGACGGAAAGGAGGTTGTCGCCTACCGCCACCGGGGTCTTCTCGAACATGCGCCGGTAATCCTCGGCGCGGGCCTCTGCGGCTTCCAGCCCTGTGCCCGGTAGCACCACCAGGAATTCCTCCCCGCCAAAACGACAAACGATATCACTGGCCCGAGACAGCGCTGACAGTACGCTGGCCAGCTGGTTGATCACCAGGTCCCCTGCACTATGACCGTAGCGATCGTTCACCGATTTGAAGTGATCCAGGTCGATCAGCACCAGGCTCAGGGGGTCGCCCTGCCTCAGGCAGCGGGTCATTTCCCGGTGCAGGCTGTCCTCCAGGTAGCGACGGTTGTACAGACCTGTCAGCGGATCACGGTTGGCCTGTTCCCGTAACTGTTCCTGCAGCTGCCGGTTTTCCTCGATTTGCTGTTTGAGCTCCTGCTCGGTCTGGCGCTGTCGTTCACGGGCGCCATGAAGGGAGTGGTTACGGCTGAACGACACATGGCCCACCATCAACAGGTACATGGAGATGGAGGTTATAGCCAGGAGCGTGGTCAGCCAGTGAGTGTCAGGCTGCCACCAGAAACCGGCAAACAGCCCGCCGGCCACGATGCCCCCGGCGAGGCCGGTCAGGGCCTGGACCATGCCGGGCAATCCCCGGAATACGGTCAGGTTCATGGTAATGCTGATGGCCAGAATGAAGGTGATCCATACCGGAAAGCCCAGGCCAGCGATCCACAGGCCGAAAATGATTGAGTCGATCACCAGGTTGTTGAATTCCGAATGCATGGAATCGGCTGATCGCCGGGCCCGGAGATAGGCCAGTTGGGGCCATACCAGAAAGCTGACCGCCAGGGTCGGATAGAGCCAGGGAGAGAGACCTTGCAGCCAGACATGGCTGGCGAGGGTCAGGAAAGCCGCCACAAAGGACAGGCTGCGGTTGCGCCGGTTCATGTTAACAACCCAGTGGGGCTGGGGGCTGGGAGTATGACGGGTGACGGACATGAGCAATACGGCCTGCTTCCACTACAATCCGGATATGAAATACCGCATTCCCGCGGTTCAAGTGTCCCAGTATAGGACACGTCTGCTGAATTTGTGCGCAATTTTTCAGGATAATCTGTGGGTAAACTACGTGATTTCTGTTTCCCCGGAGAAGGAGCTCAAAGGTGGATCTGGAGCAGCTTTATCAGCAACATTCGCGGCAGGTTCTGGCAACACTTATACGCCTGACCGGCGAGTTTGAACTGGCCGAGGAATGCCTTCAGGAGGCTTTCGCCGCGGCCCTTGCCCAGTGGCCTTCCGAAGGCACGCCCGGAAACCCGGTTGCCTGGCTGGTTCGTACCGGACATCACAAGGCCATTGATCACATCCGACGGCAACAGACCGCCCGGCGCCACAGTGAACTACTGACCCCAGAGGTAGAGGGGCCGTCCGACCAGGGGACCGCGATCTATCAGGATGACCTCCTGCGCCTGATCTTCACCTGCTGCCACCCGGCCCTGGGGCGCGAGGCCCAGCTGGCACTGACCCTGAGGGAAGTGTGTGGACTGACCACCGAACAGGTCGCCCGTGCGTTGCTGCAGAAACCCGCCACCCTCGCCCAGCGCATTGTCAGGGCCAAGCGCAAGGTCCGCGAAGCGAGGATACCCTACGAAGTGCCGGACCAGCGGGAATTGCCGACCCGTTTGCCACCGGTGTTGCAGGTGATCTATCTGATGTTCAACGAAGGTTACAGTGCTACTGAAGGTGCGAGGGTGGTGGATGTCAGCCTGGCAGCGGAAGCGATCCGGCTGGGAGCCATGATGTCCCGGCTGCTGCCACGGCCGGAGGTGTACGGGCTCCTGGCCCTGCTGTTGCTGCATGATGCCCGGTGGGCGGCGCGGGAAGACGGCGAGGGCAACCTGGTGACACTCGAGGAGCAGGATCGTTCGCTCTGGGACCAGGGTCAGATCGAACAGGGGCGCCACTGGCTGATGCAGGCGCTGGCTCACCCGGATCCGGGTCCCTATACGCTCCAGGCCGCCATCGCCGCGTCCCATGCCGATGCGAAGGACCCTGCCTCCACCGATTGGGCTGAAATTGCCGCACTGTACGGCTTGCTTTACCAGAAGTGGCCAACACCGGTGGTGGCCCTCAACCGGGCGGTGGCCATCGCCATGCGGGATGGCCCGGCGCACGGGCTGGCGTTGCTGGACCAGCTTGCTGCCGACAAGGTCCTGCAGAGCTATCACCTGTTCCACGCCGCCCGCGCCGACCTTTACCGACGTTGTGGTGACCGGGACCGGGCCCGACTGGCTTATCAGCAAGCCCTGACCCTGGTCCGGCAGGAGCCGGAGCGCCGTTTCCTGCAGCGACGCCTGGAGGAACTGTCGTCCTCCTGAAAAAATTCATCTGCCGTGTCGAAATCCGGTGTTGTGATTCGACTGGATGATAACCCGGGACTGTAACAGCGCCCGGTCTGTTTTCAGACGAACGACAACCACGGAGGACAGGCGATGAAGATACTCTATGGTCAAAGACAATGGCGTGCCACTGGGAGATGCCTATGAAATACGTGGCCCTGGTGTACTACCAGGAAAGCACTTTCAACGATATGACCGAGCAGGCCTGGCATGACCTGAACCAGGAGTGCCTGGGCTGCGTGGAGAAATTGACGGAGGGCGGCCACTACCTGGCCGGGCAGGCACTGCAGCCGGTGGAGTCCGCGACAACGTTGCGGGTCCGTGATGGTGAGGTCCAGCTCTCTGATGGTCCCTTCGCCGAGACCAGGGAGCAGCTGGCGGGTTTCTACCTGCTGGACGCCAGGGACCTTAACGAGGCCTTGCAACTGGCCAGCCATATCCCGCCGGCACGCCTGGGCAGTATCGAGGTCAGGCCCGTGCGGGAGCTGCCACCGAAGGATGAGGAGAACAGGTAATGAGCTATATCGATGGTTTTGTTGCGGCTGTACCCACAGCCAATCGTGAAAAATACGTTCGCCACGCCAGCGATGCAGGGGTGGTCTTCCGGGAGTATGGCGCCACCGAGTTTGTGGAGTGCTGGGGAGATGACGTACCCGACGGTGAAGTGACGTCCTTTCCCATGGCTGTGAAATGCAAGCCGGAGGAGACCGTGGTGTTCTCGTGGATCGTCTGGCCCGACAAGGCCACCCGGGACCGGGGCATGCAACAGGTGATGGAAGATCCGCGTCTTCAACCGGACACCAACCCGATGCCGTTTGATGGTAAGCGACTGATTTACGGCGGGTTTGAAGTGGTGGTGCAGCAATAGGCATCGCCCCGTTGTGTCCCATTGGTAATTCTACGACCCTTTAAATCCTGCCTTCCCGGTGCAATATTAAAAGTTATATCTTGCCCGGGCAGGTGGGAGGTGCTGGGGAACATGTCCTGTTCCAGAGCCCTATGACACAGACCCTGCGCGGCGTATGCACCTGGAAGTGAACAGCAACCAGGGCACCTATTGCATCGAAAAACAGGGAGGCGCCATGAATAAATCACTATCTGCTGCCATCACGGCCATGCTGCTGATCACCTCTTCAGCCTGGGCCGCCTCTCCAGAGAGCCAGGCGATTCGTCCGACCGGCGACAATATGCCAGACGCGTCGCCCACGGAGCAGGCGGACGAGGCAGGGAACCGCAATGCTGAGGGCCGTCGCGGAGGCCAGCAGGGCGACCGGATGCGGGAAGAGCATCGCCGGGACGGCGAGCAGATGCGCCAGGAGTACCGCGAGGAGCGCAAGGAAATGCAAAACGAGCATCAAGGGGAGCAGAATGGCGCTCAACGGCGCCAGGATGACGAGAACCAGTAGCGCCGTGGAAACAGCGCCCCGGAATGAATCGGGGTTTCCGGCCCCGGTAGACTCCGGGGCCGGGCCTTCATTTCCTACTTGATAGCCACCGGGTTAACCGGGGAGCCAGTACCCTGTTCCACTTTCAGGGGCGCCGCCACCAGCATGAAGCTGTACTGACCGTCCTCGGCACTGTCCGCCGCCAGGTCATCCAGCCACCAGATTTCTGACAGCACCACACCCATATCCCGCATCAATGCGCCGTGCAGCGGGATAATGTAGGTCTGCCCGTCGATTTCCTGGACCACTTTCTCAACCGCGATATTGTCGGTAGCAATCATCGGGGTTTCCATCTCGTCCAGCCAGCTCAGCAGTTCATTGCTGTGGCACAGGCCGGGCTCGTTCATGGCGTTCCATTCCTCGTCCGGCTCCTCTTCCCAGAAGCGGGCGATGGAACCAGTGCGGATCACCAGGATGTCCCGCTTGTTGATGGTGGTGCCTTGGGCTTCTGCCGTGGCCTCCAGGTCTTCAAGGTTGATGCAGGTGTCTGTGGGCAGGCGATGGAGGTCATCGCTGCCCATATGGCGGCCGACATCCAGCAGGACCGCTCGACCGACGATGCCTTTTTCGCCGATCTCACCGACATCCGCGTGGGTGTGACCGTGAACGGAGGTTTCCTCACCCTTGCCGCCGTAGATCTGGTTGCCATACCAGGCATGGGCCAGGCCATCCACGTGGGTGGTGCCCTGCAGGTACATGAAGGCGACGTCGTCCGAGTACTTCATACCGCCCGGGGCCGGTTCAGCCTTGCCTGCCATGTAGACGCCGGCGTCCGTGGCCATGAAATGCTGGGTGGGCACGCGGCCGGGAAACACCGGGCCGGAGCCTGAGGTCATGGGGATCTGCAGGGTAAAGGTTTTACCGCTCTTGATGGTTCCGGCGCCGTTTTTTACCTGTTCCTCACCCAGGTAGTTGAGGGCGCCTACCTGGTCGTCCTCTCCCCATTTGCCCCAGTTGTTGGGTGCGTCGTTTTGCAGGGTATCCATGGGCGTCTGCTGTGCAATTGCCACAGTGGACAGTCCGGCAATCAGGGTTCCTGTGCACAGGGCCAGGAGGGATGGTTTGAAGGGCATGGTTGTTCTCCTTGTTGCGTTGCTTGTTGTTGTGATTAACCACCGGCGGTAACAACCGCCGGTGGGTGGTGCAAGGGAGAAAGTGGTAGCCGTAGTGTAGTTGTTATGTGTGGATTGTCAGTCGAACAGAATCACCTGTCGCACGGCCTTACCGGCAGCCAGTTTCTCGAATCCTTCGTTGATCTGGTCCAGGGTCAGGGTGTCGCTCAGCAGTTTGTCCACCGGCAGCTTGCCCTGGCGGAACAGGCTGACGTAGCGGGCCACATCCCTTACCGGCACGCAGCTGCCCACGTAACTGCCCTTGAGCGTGCGTTCTTCTGCCACCAGGCTGACCTGTTGCAAAGCGACCTTCTTTTCTGGGTGGGCCAGGCCGCCGGTCACCGTGGTGCCGCCGCGGCGGGTGATCTGGTAGGCAAACTCCAGGGCTTTCTCGGAGCCGGCCATTTCGATGGCGCAGTTGACGCCGCCGTTGGTGAGCTGTTTGATCGCGTCCACCACGCCTTCTTCACCGGAGTTGAAGGTGTGGGTCGCACCCAGTTCCTTCGCCAGGGCCAGCTTGCTGTCATCCAGGTCGATGGCGATCACTTCACTGGCACCGGCCACCAGGGCTCCCAGCACGCTGTTGAGGCCTACGCCACCGAGGCCGACGACGGCCACGGTCTGGCCTGCCTTGATATCAGCGGAGTTGATGGACGCACCGACCCCGGTCAGCACGGCGCAACCGAACAACGCTGCATGGTGCAGGGGCAGCTCCGGGTCGACTTTCACCAGGGAATCCCGGGACACCACCGCATGGTCCGCAAACGCGGAAACCCCCAGGTGATGGTTGATGGCAGTGCCATCAGCCCGATGCAGTCGGTGCTCGCCGCTCACCAGGGTGCCGGCGTTATTGGTCTTCGCGGCCGGCTCGCACAGGGCCGGGCGACCCTCTGCGCAGGGCTCACAATGACCACAGCTGGGCACGAATACTGCGACCACATGGTCACCGGGTTTGAGGTCCCGGACGCCGTTACCCACTTCCTTGACGATACCGGCGGCTTCGTGGCCCAGGGCCATGGGTACCGGGCGCGGGCGGTTGCCGTCGATAACGGACAGGTCCGAATGGCACAGGCCAGCGGCCTTGATCTGTATCAGCACCTCGTTATCGCCGGGTGGGTCCAGCTCCAGCTCCTCGATAACCAACGGCTTTGTTTCAGTGTAAGGGCGTTCGGCGCCAATGGCTTGTAGTACCGCAGCACGAATTTTCATGGTTGTTCTCCTTATTCGGATCCATCAGTAATCGGTCAGTCCCGATGATTCTGACGTATCCCTGCGACCTTGTGAAACCGCGCCCCGCTCGATCCGCCAGGTGGCGTCCACCAGGTCGGCGGAATGGCTGTCATCGGACTCGGCAATAAGCACGGTCAGACCCTCGCCCCGAAGGTCGGCAATCACCGCAGACAGGCGCTTGGCCAACACCGGTGCCACCCCTTCGAAGGGCTCGTCCAGCAGGATCATTTCCCGGCCCGGAATCAGGGCGCGGCCCAGAGCAACGAGCTTCTGCTGGCCCCCTGAAAGCTGCAGGGCCTTGCGCTCGCCAAAGTCGGCGATTTCCGGCATCAGCGAGTAGACCCATTTCAGGCGCTCTTCACCATCCCGGATCTTGTTGGCCCAGGCCGGCATCAGCATGTTCTCGGTGACCGTCAGCTCCGGGATCAGGCGCCGGTCTTCAGGCATGTAACTGATGCGCATGTTGGCCCGGCGGTGGGAGGGCAGCCGGGTGATGTCCTCACCCTTGAAAGTGATCGAACCCTTGTCGGGCGGCAACAGACCCATAATGGCCCGGATCAGGGTGGTCTTGCCGGCACCGTTGTGGCCGATCAGTCCCGCCATCTTGCCAGTGGGAATGGTCAGGTTGATGTCCCGGAGTATCTTGATGCCCTCAATGGAGACGTCGAGATTGGATATTTCAAGGCTCATATCAGGCGTCTCCCCCGGATGCGGTTGGTTTGTGTTGCTTGCCGGTGACCAGTTCCTGCACCTTTTCATCGGCGAGGACCTCGTCAACCGGACCATCCTTGATCACCACGCCACTGGCAAAGGCCAGCACCCTGGTGACATAGCGCTGCACAATTTCCATATCGTGTTCCACGAACAGCACGGTCAGGCCGCGGGCACGGACCGCTTCCATGACCGTGTCCATCAGGGTGTATTTTTCCTCCATGCTGACGCCACTGGTGGGCTCGTCCAGCAGCAGCATTCGGGGCTTGCCCAGCATGGCGATGGCAATGTCGAGAAGCTTGCGGGCACCCTGGGGCATGGCGGTTACCATTTCGTCCCGGTACTCGGTGATGTGCATCTGTTCGAGGATTTCCTCGGCTGCCTTCAGCCGTTCCGGGGTATGCACCGGGCGCAGCATCTGGAACTGCTTGTGCTCCGCTGCGGCCAGGGCGATGGACAGGTTGTCGATGACCGGCAGTTCCAGGAACAGCTGTGGTATCTGGAACGAGCGGGTCAGACCCTTGCGCATCAGCTTGCGGGGGCCAAGGCCCTTGATGGGCTTGCCGTCGAAGGAAATCGATCCTTTCGAGGGCGGCAGGTACCCGGTCACCATATTGATAAACGTGGTCTTGCCGGCCCCGTTGGAGCCGATGACACCGACGATTTCCCCTTCGGTAATGGTAACGTTTATATTCTCAGCGGCGGTCACCGCTCCGAAATAGCGGGACAGCCCCTCGGTTTTCAGAATCTCGGTCATGAGGCGGCCCCTTTCTTGCGGGTGAACAGGCTCCAGATGCCCTTGGGCAGGAACAGGATGATCAGCAGCAACACAATGCCGAGGATCATCTGCCAGGCGTTGGGGGCCAGCTCAATGGCGTAGGTTCTTACCAGGGTGAAGATCAGCGCCGCGATGAATGGCGCCGCCACATGGCCGGTACCGCCGAGGATGGCGATGAACACGAACTCGCCGGAAATCGTCCAGTAGGCCATGGTAGGGTCCACGTGGCCGGCGGCCAGGGCGGTCATGGAGCCTCCCACGGAGCCGATGGCCGCAGCAATTACATAATTGATGTACAGGGTCTGCTGACGGGAGATCCCCATGTATTCGACCCGCACTTCGTTCTCCCGGATTGCCTCGCAGGCCAGGCCGATACTGGACTTGAAGTAACGGTTCAGGAACAGGGCGATCAACAACGCCAGGGCAATGGCGAGCATCAGAGCCATATTGGCGCTGTCACCGGTTTTCGAGTCGAACCAGAGCAGTGTCCAGTCCACTACGCCGAAACCGTCAGTGCTGCCCAGGCCATGGCTTTTCACCAGGATGCCGTAAAGGATCATGGAGAAGGCCAGCGACAGCATGGCGAAGAAAATCTCCCGGTAGCGGGTCACCAGCAACCCGAGGATCATGGCGATAGCGACCGTGGCCACCACACCGAGGCCTATCAGTACCAGGGCGTCGGTAATGCCCAGGAAGCGTCCGCCCAGGCCTACGGCATAACCGCCGAGGCAATAGAACAGGCCCTGGCCGAAGGAGACCAGGCCGGCCCGCATCAGCATGACCACGCCCATGACCACCAGACCGGTGGAGATGGCAAGGGTCAGGGTGAAAACCAGCCAGTTGGGGCTGAACTGGGCGGCAATGGCAACGGCGATGGCAACGCCGATCAGTGACAGTTCGGTTCTGTCTGCTTTCATCATATTTTCCTCGCTACCGCCTGACCAAAGAGCCCGTGGGGCCGGAATACCAGTACCGCGGCCATGACGGCGTAGATGATGAACAGTTCCAGTTCGGGCATGGTATGGATCGAGGTGGCCCTGGCCAGGCCGACGATGATGGCGCCGATCGCGGCACCGGTAATGCTGCCGAGCCCGCCGGTAACCACCACGGCGAAGGCCAGCACGATGACTTCAATACCAATACCGGGCACCACGGAAATGATCGGTGCGGTGATGCCACCGGCGATGGCACCCAGGGTTGCGCCGATCATGAAAGTAATGGTGAACATGCGGCCCACATTCACACCCATGGCCTTCGATACTTCCCGGTCATGGATGATGGAGCGCAGGATCTTGCCGATGCGGGTACGTTCCAGCCAGAACCAGAGGCCGACGCCAATCACGATGGACACCACCAGCACCATCAGGTCATAGCGGGACACGGTCAGTACGTCGATATTGATCCGCCCCATGGCGGCGTAGGGCTGGTAGGCAAAGTAGGGTGTGGTACCCCAGACCAGCTTCATGACGTCTTCAAGAATCAGCAGTACGGCAAAGGTGATGATCAGCATCAGGATTTCATCACGGCCATACATAATGCGCAGCAGGCCCCGCTCGATCGCAAGGCCGGTAACCGCACCGATGGCGACGGCACACACCGCGATAATGGCAAAGGCCATCCACAGCTGGTCGCCCCCGTCGGCGTAGTACCAGCCAAGGGCCGAGGCGGCGGCGTAGGCACCCAGGGCATAGAGGCTGCCGTGGGCCATGTTGAGTATGCGCATAACGCCGTAGATGACGGTCAGCCCGGCTGCCACCAGGAACAGCCAGGAGGCGTAGATAAACCCGTCAATCAGTATCGCCCAGACGGTTAACATCAAGGGTTACTCCTGTGTGTGAATACACCGGTGGCGCGAACGCCACCGGTGGTCGGTTGAATAAATGGATCAGTCGCAGCTGGAGCCGGGGAAGCCCTCTTTGATCCATTCCTGGGCGTTATAGCCGTCCGGCGCTGACACACAGTCGCCCGGGTAGGATTTCACGTTACGCAGTTCGGCCTGGCCGTCCTCGAAGTGATACTCACCGTAGAGCATCGGTTGAACCGCCTGGTGACCACCAGCCAGGCCCATATTGACGGTGCCGCTGACCGATTCGAACTTCGCACCCTTGAGGGCCGCCGCCAGTTCTTCAGAGCTGGGCACGCCGTCGGCGCCGGAGTTATCCGCCGCGTATTTCAGGGCCAGGATGGCCTGGGCCGCCTTGGAGGCAGGGTAGCTGGGCGGAGTGCCATGCTTTTCCTCGTAGGCCTTGCTGAACCACTCGCTCAGGTCGTTCTCGGGCATGAAGCCACCGAAGGGACCACGGCCGCCAAGAATGGTGCCGTTGGGTGCCTGGCCGTCAAACCGGTGCAGGCCGGATTCACCAGTGGTGAGCAGGGCGGTTGCCTGGGCCAGCAGGCCGCGGGCATTGGCCTGGGCCACGAAGGACTCCATGTCACCCCCCCACATGGAGGAATGCACGATTTCCGGTCTGCGGGTCTGCAGGGCTGAAATCTCGGTGCCGTAGCTGCCCTGGAAGATCTGCGGGGTCTGGTTGTTGACGATCTCCGCCTCTGGCATCAGCTGTTCCATGGCCAGGGTGAAATCCTGCCAGGAGTCCTGGCCCCAGGCGTAGTTCTGCTGGATTCCGGCGATGCGCTTTGCGTCCGGGCGGGTCTCGGCCAGGTAGCGGGCTGCGCCGACGTTATCCGCAACAGCGTCCAGGCCAGTACGGAATACGTACTTGGGGTCTTCCAGTTCTTCGAACATGCGGGAGGTGCCGCAGTCGAAGGCAATGGTGAATGTCTGCATCTCTTCCGCTACCGGGCCGACAGCGAGGCAGTCGCCGGAGGAGATATAGCCGATCACGGCGTTAACATTCTGCCGCTGAACCAGGTTGCGGTACTCCTCTACCTGCTTGGTGGGGCCGCCGGCTTCGTCCACTTCAACCATTTCAAGTTGCAGGCCGTTGACGCCCACCGAGTCGTAGGGGGCAGGCAGGGTGCCTTCGTTGATGGCTTCCACCACCAGCTTGGCGCCCTGGGAGGCCGGAACGCCGAAGGGGCCGGATGCACCACCGGACAGGAAGGTGACGAAGCCTACCTTGAAACTGTCCTGGGCGTGGGCGGTTGTAGCCAGCCCCATAACGCCGGCGGATGCCAGCGCCACGGAAGTGGCCGTGCTGAGCAGGGTTTTCTGCCAGATAGTTCGTTGTTGGGTTGTTTTCATTGCGTGCTCCTTGGTTGTTTTTGTGCGCTTACGGATGCTGCATGGGTTTCGGGTTGTCGGCGGCTAGCCGCCGGTTTCTCCACGTCGCTTTTGAATCAAAGCGGGCGAGGGTTTGAGGGATTCGGCGTCATACACCCGCCAGTTGCCAAGCAGTACCCGGGCCGGAGGAAAGCGGTCATCGGAGACCGGGGTTCCGATGGCCTGGGCCTGGGCAATCTGGTGGGTCTGTGGATCAATATAGGAGGTAAATCCGTCCGGGTCTTTTGGCAGGGGGACTTCCAGGCCCTCCAGGGCCGTAATCACTGCCCGGGTATCACTGACATCGCCGGCCAGGCGAATCGCCCGGGCAATGGCCATCATGCCCGCCCAGGCACCCTGGGCCGAGTAGCTGGGGTAGCGGCCGGACAGCTCGTGGAAGTCCTGCACAAATTGACGGTTACGGTCGGTGTCCGGCCAGTTGACGTGGTGCCGGGCAGACAGGATCAGCCCCGGGGGCGGCTCACTGCCAAGGGCTACCAGGGTCTCGTAGTCACCACCGGTATCAAAGTTGGCCACCCGCATCTGCTCGAACAGGCGAGTGGTGCGAGCCTGCTCGATAAAGGCGGTAAAATCACCACCCCACAGGCCGACGACCAGAATGTCCGGCGGGTTTTCCAGTAACGACTGGATATAGAGGGAGTAGTCCGGTTCGTACAGCCGTGGCCAGTAGGTGCCGGTCTGTTCAAAGCGGACACCTTCCAGCGCCAGGGCCTGTTGCAGGTCACGCCAGGCGACACGGCCATATTCATAGTCCGGGCCCAGGAACGCCAGTTTCCGCCAGCCTGTCTCTTTCTGCAGTTCTTTCAGGTAGCGGGCACCGGCAGCATGGGAGATCCAGGTGTCGCTGGACACGCGGAAGTAGTAATCATGGCCTTCCTCCAGGGTCGCCCGGGACGAGGCGTGGTCGGTACCGATCAGAATGACCTGCTTCTGGCGGGCGAGTCGGCTGACGGCCATCCCCACGCCCGAACTGACAATGCCGCAGAGAATATCGGCGTCGTCGTTTTGCAGGAAATCCTCGGCCATGCGCACGGCAAACGATGCCTTGGAGCGGGAGTCATCCACGATGACGCGAAGGTCAGGGCTTTGCGGATCCCGGGCCAGCTCCTGCAGCGCCATGCGAATGGCCACAATACTGTCGCGGCCATAGCTGGCGGACCTTCCGGTCATGGGGTACATGCAGGCGATGGTGGCGTCCGCCTGGTCTTTCGGGGCGCCGAGTTCTACCCGACCCACAGGGGTGTCTGCAGGCAGCGCCATGGCGACCGGCGAAACCAGCAGCCATAACAGGGCAATCACGGCTGAGGTCCAGCCATGGCGACCCTGGCTGGTGCAGCCAGGAAATGCTGTGGTGTCGTTATGACGATGGCGGGTGAGGGGTCCCGACACATCTGCCTCCTGATCCGGTCAGCCCGGTATCGGATGATCGTTTGTTGTTGTCTGATTTGAGAAACCTGTAGCAAAAGAGGGACCAACGCGGTGGTCAGCCCCGTTGCGGGCTGTAGAGAAGCTCGTTAGGGAAGGGGTGAGCGGAATCCGCTCGTTATAATCGATTCTCATGAGCGAATTCCGCTCAACGCGGGGAGGGTCAAATAAGCCCGAGTCGCTGCAGGCGACGCTTGAAGGCGTGCCTGGACATCCCCAGCTGTTCTGCCGCCTTGCTCTTGTGACCACCGGTCTGTTCAAGCGCCTGGCGGATCATCTGGCGTTCGGTCTGTTCAAGCTTTTGTTCAAGTGAGGTGGTCGTGGCCTGGTCAGAGGCAGAGCCTGGCCCCGGGTGGAACTCATGAGGCAGCTGGTCCGGGCGGATGCGCTGGCCCGGGTGCAGGATGGTGAGCCGCTCGACCAGGTTACGAAGCTCCCGCACGTTACCCGGCCACTTATAGGCCTGCAGCCGCTCCAGGGTCTCCGGGGGAATGGTCACCGGGCGGCAGCCTTCCTCGCGGGCCTGGGCCTCGATGAACCTGTCCAGCAGTTCCTGCAGGTCTTCACCCCGCTCCCGCAGCGGCGGAATGGTCAGCTCGATAACATTGAGCCGGAAGTAGAGGTCTTCCCGGAAGCGTCCGGCACGCACTTCCTCCTCCAGGGACCGGTTGGTGGCTGCGACCACCCGTACATCTGCAGTATGACTGGCCGTGGCGCCCACAGGCCGGTAATCCCCGTTTTCCAGGAAGTGCAGGAACTTGGCCTGCAGGGACAGGGGCAGCTCACCGATTTCGTCCAGGAACAGGGTACCGCCGTGGGCCAGGCTCACCAGGCCGGAGCGCTTCTGGTGGGCGCCGGTGTAAGCGCCCTTTTCGGCGCCGAACAGCTCCGCCTCGATCAGCTGCTCGGGCAGCGCGGCGCAGTTGATTTCGACAAAGGCACCGTCCGCGCGTGGGCTTTGTTCATGGATGGCCCGGGCCACCACGGCCTTGCCGGTGCCGGATTCGCCAAGCAGCAGAACCCGCCCGGTGCTGCTGGCCGCTACCCGCTGTAGCGTTTGCCAAAGTGCCTGCATGGCCTGGCTGGAGCCCACCAGACCGGAGGCGTTGGCGCTTCGTTGACGGTGGTAGTCCAGTTCCTCCTGCATGCGGGCACGGTCGGTCACCGTATCAATGATGTGCAACAGTTCGTCGAGGGCAAAGGGCTTGGTCAGGTAGTCGGTCGCTCCGGCCTTTACCGCCTGGACGGCAGCGCGAGTGTCGCCATGGGCGGAAATCATGATCACTGGCAGGCCGGGATACAGCCGGGTGACCTCCGCCAGAACCTCCATGCCGTGCATGCCCGGCAGCCGCAAGTCCAGTAACACCAGGTCAGCCGGTTCGTCCGCCAGCAGTGTCAGGGCGTCTTCGCCAGTGTGGGCGCTGCGAGTATGGAAGCCGGCCTCGCTGAGGGCGAAGGCCATGGAGCGGACGAAGCTCTTTTCGTCGTCAACGATCAGGATCTGTGAACGCATCATGGTGCTTTGCTGTTGATTGTTCTTTTGTGTGAGACGGGGAAGCGAGTTCCAGCTTATCACTGTTTGCCGCCGGCAGGGTGACGGACACGGTGGTGCCCTCACCCGGGACGCTGTGGATCTGAAGGTCGCCACCGTTCAGTTCGATCAGCTGGCGGGTAATGCTCAGGCCCAGGCCGGTGCCCTGCTGTCGTGTTGTGAAGAAAGGCTCGGTTACCCGTTGCAGGGTCTCTGCGTTCATGCCACAGCCCGTGTCGGTGATGTCGACGCTGATTCGGTTACCGTTGCGGAAGGCGCGCAGGTGCACGGTGCCACCCGGTTCACAGGCTTCAATAGCGTTGGCCAGCAGGTTGACCAGGCACTGAATGACCTGGTCCGGACTGGCATAGACCGCCAGGCGGGAGTCGCCGGTGGCGGACACGGTCACCTGTCGCTGGTCTGCCAGGCCAGACGTCAGGACTGTGGCATGGCGGAACACTCGCCGTATACCCACGGCCTGGGGTTCCCCGGCGACAGGACGTCCGTAATCAAGAAGATCACCGACTACCCGGTTCAGGCGATCGATCTCTTCCTCCACGGCCACCAGGAGATCCCGTCGCTGGTCATCGGGCTCGCCTTTCTCCAGCGCCTGAACCGTTAGCTTGATGGTGGCGAGGGGATTGCGTACCTCATGGGCGACGCCGGTGGCAAATTCGCCCAGCACCGCCATCTTCTCGGCCTGCACGGTGCGACCGATCATATCCTGCAGCCGGTCGGCCATGGCGTTGAATGAATGGGCCAGTACGTCGATCTCATCCTTGTCATTCTTCGGTGTCTGTAGCCGGAAATGCAAGTCACCGCTGGCGAGGGTTTCGGCGCCGTCCACAAGCCGGGTTACCCGTCGCCGGAGGCTGCGGGCCAGGGCCCAGAACAGGGCCACCGTTCCCAGGGCCATGACCCCGGCCAGGGCGTAGAGCCCCCACTGGGCGCTACGCAGGGGGCTGAGGATTTCTCCAGCTGCAACCTGATAGTCAATACGCCAGCCCGGGAGTACCTCCGGGCCGGGTTGCAGGTTTTCCGGTGGCGACTGTACCGGGTTTCCGGTTGGCTCGAGCAGGTCACCGGCCGGGGTCCGCAGATAGGGGCGCAGCACACCTGCCAGGTTTTCTGTGCGCATCAGCTCGGTGAGGGAGGCCAGCCGGACATGGAGCCCGATAGCACCCGCCACTTCCTGGCGACTGGGGTCCCGTAGTGGCTGGCGGATCAGTATCCAGCCAGGACCGGAGTTGTCGGCACGCTGGGGACCGATGACCTCGCTGTTACCCAGGGTGATCAGCGGTAAGCCTCGAATCGTCCAGTTGTCCCGGTCCCAGTAGGGCGGCCCGGAAGCAGCCTGTCCCGGCACGACTTCGGTCAGCTCATCCCGGTTATTGAAGAACAGTATGCCGTAGAGATCCGGTGAGTCCGCCTCCACCCTCACCAGTTCCCGTACGCCATCCGGCACCGCATCGCTGAAGGCCAGGTAAAGGGGCATGGAGGGATGGGTGGACAGAGTTTCCAGTTGATAGATCCGGTTCTCGATAAAGTTGGTCAGCCGATTGGCGGTACCGGCCACCTGGGCTTCCAGTCGCTCACCCGCCAGCCGTTCCGTCACCGAATCCGCCACGGCGGCGTAGAGGCTGCTGAGGATGGCCACGGAGCCGACGATCAGGGTCAGCGAAAGTAGCGAGTAACGTCCAACCAGGCTGAACTTGGGTTTCATGGCCAGTCTCGTCGTTATTTTTATCGGAATGCGATAATATTTTTATACATTTTGAGAAAATAAGGGATTGATCACCATGTCTACCACAGGAGTTTCATCGGGCAGTTCCCGCACAACAGCCAGAGGAAGCACCACGCTGACGAAGGCCTGTGTCTTGCTCAGGGCGGTGGCGACCATTTTCCCCACAGGCGGCAGCCTCTCCCATATTGCCCGTGAGGTCGGCATGAACACCGCCACCGCCCACCGTCTGCTGACAGCGCTGGCGACTGAGGGCCTGCTTACGTTTGATCCCTACGCCAAAACCTATCACATCGGATTCGACTTGCTGCGTATGGCAGAGTCAGCCCAGGAGGTTGCACCGGATCTCAGGCTGCGGCATGCCCTGCAGCCTGTCCTGGGCCGAATCGCAACCAGAACTGAAGATTACACCTACCTGAGTATCCGGGCGAACCGGGATGCAGTGTGCATTGATGTAGCCGAAGGCACTTATCCGGTCACGGCGAATACGCTGGTGGCCGGGGCCCGGCGGCCGCTGGGCATCGGAGCGGCCGCAGTTGCCCTGCTCGCAGCCCTGCCTGAGAGAGAAGCGAGGCGGGTGATGGAGCTGAACGCTCCCCGTTATCCCCGCTATTCCGGTATCACCCGTGAAGAAGTTGAACAGTGGCTGGACCAGGCCCGGGAGCACGGTTATTCGGTCAATGAAGGGCGTATCGTACCCGAGGTATCAGCGGTCGGGGTGGCCTTTCCTGTCCCTGACTCTGCTGAGTATGCCGCCATCAGTGTTGCATCTGTTACCTCCCGGATGAGCGAAAAACGCAGGTCTGAGGTGATATCGATCATACGGGAAGAGGTGGACACCTGGCTTCGCCATCAGGAATAAGCCAAATTTCTCACTGTACGATAAAAAATTACAGTATATTGATAAAAATTTGACGATGGTGCTGCCAGGGACTAATTTGTTCACGGGTCTGAAATGTGAACTATGTTTGAAAACGAACCAAACAAGAAAAGCCAACGGAGATCCCTATGCCTTTTGCCAGCTCTTACCTGACGAAAACACTGGCCGCAGCCGCCCTGGGGGCGTCTGTTCTGTTTGCCGGATCCGCAGCCGCACAGGAGCTGCCAGATACCATGACCTGGTCGTCCTACGATGTCGGGTCCGCGGGCTACGCTGAAGCGTCAGCCATTGCCGATGCCTTTGGAAAGCAATACGGTACCCGTGTCCGGATCCAGCCGTCCGGTTCCGCCATCGGGCGACTGCAGCCGTTGCTCAGTGGTCGCGCTGACTATGCCTTCCTGGCCACTGAAACCTTCTTCGCGGCAGAAGGCATCCACGATTTCTCGACTCGTCGTTGGGGGCCGCAGGACCTGCGCGCTGTCGCCGGCCGACCATCATCCTTCGGTATTTTTACGGCAGCTGACGCCAACATAATGAAACTGGAGGACCTGAAAGGGGCAAGGTTTGCGTATGTAGCGGGTAACCCGTCCATCAACGTCAAGTGTGACGCCTTCCTGGCATTCGTCGGCCTGACCCGTGACGACGTTGAAGCCATCATGTTCCCCACCTATGCCAATACCATGAGTTCGCTGGCCCGTGGCGAAGCCGATGCTTCCTGTACCACCACGACGCCGAGCCATGTCTATGAGTTGGCTGAATCCCCCCGTGGCATCCGCTGGCTTGATGTTCCCAAGGACGACGAAGAGGGCTGGAAGCGCCTTCGTGAAGTGGCACCGTTCTTCCAGCCCTACACTGAAACCATCGGTGCAGGCATCAGTGAGGAGAACCCGGTTGATATCTTTGCATACCGCTATCCGGTACTGACCGTACGTGCCGACATGGATGAAGATGCCGTGTACAACTACATCAAGGCCCTGGATGAGACCTACGGCATGTACAAGGATGCCACCGCGGCCATGCATCGCTGGGATCTGGAAGAAGCCGGTACCCCCGCAATCGATGTTCCCTTCCATGAGGGTGCCATCCGCTACCTGAAGGAGGCGGGTATCTGGACGGAGGAACACCAGGCCTGGAACGATCAGCGCACCAAGCGCCTTAATGCGTTGCTGGACGCCTGGCCGGAAGCGCTGGCCGAGGCTGAAGGCAAGAGCGACGAAGAGTTCGCTGAAATCTGGGAAGCGCACCGGACCCGTGCCTTGGAGTCCGTAAAGTAACCCGGCTGTCCCCCCGTAAGTGCAGCCACCCGACCGGGTGGCTGCTTGTTCTTTCCGGAGAAACCACGTCATGAGTGCTTCCACTTCCGCTGACCAGGCGGCGCCTGCGGTTGAACCCAAGGCCGGCCGCCTCAGGGGGGCCGGTTACTGGGCTGTGATCCTGCTCGGTACCCTTGGCCTGCTGATGGCCATCAACCAGACCTTCAACCTGAAGTTGTTGGGTTTCCAGCCACTTGGCAATGCCTACCTTTATTACCTGATCGGTATCTTTTTGGCGGCGGCTTACATTGCGTTTCCTGCCTGGAAGGGAGCAGCGGCGAAGGTTTCTTGGTACGACTGGCCTCTGGCTGTAATGGCTTTAGTCTGTGCCGGGTATCTCGGCTACCACGGCCTGACCATGATCAACTATGGCTGGGAGTTTGAGGCGCCCACGGAAGCGACAGTCCTGTCCGGTATCCTTCTGGTACTGATCCTCGAAGGTGTGAGGCGTTGCGGTGGCTGGCCGCTGCTCTTCGTGGCCCTGTTCTTTGGAACCTATCCCCTGTATGCGGATTCCATGCCCGGATTCCTGTGGGGCAACCAGTACACCCTGCCGGAGATCATCCGCGCTCATGTCATCGGCGTGGAGAGTGTGATCGGTATCCCGATGCAGGTCGTGGCCCAGCTTGTGATCGGCTTTGTAGTGTTTGGCGCGGCGCTGACGGCCACCGGTGGTGGAGAGTTCTTCATGCAGTTCGCTACCTCACTGATGGGCAAGAGTCGGGGTGGTCCGGCAAAGGTTTCGGTGCTCTCAAGCGGGATCATGGGCAGCCTTTCAGGCAGTGTTATCTCCAACATCCTGACCACGGGTCCGATCACCATTCCGACCATGAAGAAAACCGGCTATCCGGCGCATTATGCCGGTGCGGTGGAAGCCTGTGCTTCAACCGGCGGTACGCTGATGCCGCCCGTTATGGGCGCTGTTGCCTTTATCATGGCCTCCTTCCTCGGCGTGCCCTATGCCGAGATCATGATTGCCGCGTTCCTGCCGGCACTCCTGTTTTATCTCGCCCTGATCTTCCAGGTGGACATCTACGCAGCCCGGCGGGGCCTGAAAGGACTGCCGGAATCCGAGATTCCCAACCTGTGGGAGACCCTCAAGGACGGCTGGCCCTATCTGCTGGCCCTTTTCATGCTGATCTATATGCTGCTGGTGATGCGCCTCGAGGCCTATGCCCCCTACTATGCGACCGTTGTCCTGCTGGGCATCTCGATGTTCAAGCGTAACCACCGGCTGAACCTAAAACGGGCGCTGGCGTTCATGCAGGACCTGACCACCAGTGTGGCCAACCTGGTGGCTATCCTGGCAGGTATCGGCCTGGTGGTGGGTGGTCTTTCCTATACCGGCGTAGCCGGGGCCTTCTCCCGGGAGCTGTTGCTCTATGCCGACGGCAGTATTCCGTTGATGTTGATCGCCGGAGCGGTAACCAGCTTCGTGCTGGGTATGGGCATGACGGTAAGCGCCTGTTACATCTTCCTGTCGATCCTGCTGGCGCCGGCGCTGGTTAATGCGGGCCTCAATCCGCTGGCCAGTCACCTGTTCATTCTTTACTGGGGCATGCTGTCCTATATCACGCCACCGGTCTCACTGGCCGCCATCACAGCGGCGGGTGTGGCTGATGCCAAGGCCGGACGAACCGGCCTTTACGCCATGCGACTCGGCGGCATCCTGTTTATCCTGCCGTTCCTGTTCGTGATCAATCCTTCGCTGATACTGCAGGGGGACATCACCAGGATACTGACCTCAGCCTTCACGGCGATCACCGCTATATGGCTGTTGTCCTCGGCGATGGAAGGGTACCTGTACCGTATCGGTGTGCTTGCATGGCCGGCTCGGATACTGGTGCTGGCCGCTGGGGGGGCACTGATCTACCCGGAACTGATGACCGACCTTATCGGCTTTGGGTTGGTAGCCGTGATCTATCTGAGCAGCCGTTTTCTCAATTACCCGGCTGTAACTGTTGGCAGCAGCCGTTAAACCCGTTTCAACGCAGTTGGTGAATACATCGTGATCAATAAAATCGGTAACTCCATGGCGGAGGCAGTCTCCGTCGTCAAGGATGGCGATGTCGTCATGATCGGCGGTTTCGGCAGTTCCGGTATCCCGCTGGAGCTGATCGAGGCACTGCGCCGTCATGCCCCAAAGGATCTGACCATCATTTCCAACAACGCTGGCGTCGCGGAAGAGGGCATTGCCTCCCTGCTGCGAGACGGCCTGGTGCGCAAGATGGTGTGTTCCTTCCCCCGCTCGAAAGGGTCGGTATGGCTACAGAAGCGTTACAAGGAAGGCTCCATCGACTTTGAGTTGGTCCCCCAGGGCACTCTCGGCGAGCGCATCCGCGCGGCGGGGGCCGGCTTGGCAGCCTTCTATACGCCGACCGCCTACGGCACCCTGCTGGCTGAAGGAAAAGAAACCCGTGAGTTCAACGGTAAGGGCTATGTACTTGAGACAGCATTGCACGCTGACGTTGCGTTGATCCGTGGCGAGAAAGGCGATGCCTGGGGCAACCTGACCTACAACACCGCCGGTCGCAACTTCAATCCGTCCATGGCCATGGCCGCGAAAACCACCATCGCCGAGGTAAAGCAAATCGTCGAGGTTGGTGATCTGGACCCGGAGGCCGTCGTTACACCGGGTATCTTTGTGGACACCGTTGTCCTGCAGGAGGGGCTGCTCGATGCAATCGCTTAGTAAAGAAGATATGGCCCGCCGGGTAGCCCGCGACATCCCCGATGGCGCCTATGTAAACCTGGGGATTGGCATGCCGACGCAGGTAGCAAACTATGTATCTGATGACCGGCATGTGATATACCATAGCGAGAACGGCATACTCGGTGTGGGGCCCGCGCCGGCCCCCGGCGAGGAAAACCCGGACTTGATCAATGCCGGCAAGCAGTTCGTTACCTTGCTGCCCGGAGGCTGTTATTTCGATAATGCGGATTCCTTCGCCATGATGCGGGGCGGTCACCTGGATATTGCCGTTCTGGGTGCATTCCAGGTGTCAGCCACCGGTGACCTGGCCAGCTGGGCGACCAATGATCTCAGTGAACCACCCGCCGTGGGCGGCGCCATGGACCTTGCCGTTGGTGCCCGTAAGCTGTACGTGTTGATGAAGCACTGTACCCGCGATGGCGAGCCCAAGATTCTGGGTGAGTGCGACTATCCGCTCACCGGCAAGGGCGTGGTTGACCGGATTTACACCGACCTGGCCGTGCTTGATGTCACCGACGAAGGCCTGAGGGTGGTAGAGCTGGTGGGCGACAACACCCTGGAACAGGTTCAGGCCGTGACGGGCGCGAGACTTCTGCCGCAGGCGTCCTGACCCGTACCGCTGCTGTAACCATGGGTTGAGGCTGGCACAGGTTAGCTGTGCCACGCCCGGCCCTGAACGAGTCCTCCATGACACAGACAACTCCCGTCGGCCCGCTGATGCAGTTGCGCTCAGCGCTGGCCTACCTGGCATTGCTATGTGGTGTGTTATCGCTGGTTCCCGGCATGGCTGTGCTGGGTGCATCAGCTATTGTACTGGCAATCCTGCTGGGCTGGGGTGACCTGCGACTGGTCGCCCGGGTCATCTTCGGGTTGTTGGTGGGCATGTCCGTCCTGGCTCTGATTGATGAGCCGGGCGCCCTGATGGACGGGGCCGTCAATATGACAAGGCTGACTGCGCTAATCCTGACGGTGATGCTGCTGTCTACGCTTCTGGGTCGTTCCAGCGACCTTGAGCGGATTTCCGCGAGCCTGTTCGCAGGCCGGCCAACGGTCCGGTACCTGAGTGTCACCTTTGGTACCACCGTGCTGTCGGTACCGCTGAACTTTGGCTCGGTCGGGGTGGTGTCGTCCATGATCGCCGGGCAGGTCCGGCGTCACGGGGATTCCGCCATGGCCCGCAATGCCGCCCGGGGGACCCTGAGAGGGTTTGGCGCCTCACCAACCTGCTCTCCACTGTCCATATCCGTGGTCATGACGGTGACCTTTCTGCCCGGACTGCACAGCTGGCAGCTCATTTCCGTCAGCCTGCCCCTCGCCACCCTGTACCTGCTCAGTGGCCTGTTGTTCACAGAACGGGAAGCCAATGGTCCGGCCGGAGATGACCAGGTCGAGACCGGCCTGCAAAAGTACCTGCCCTGGTTACGTTTCATGGCGATCATTGGGGCCATCTGCCTTGGGGCGTTTGTGCTCAGCGGACCTTTCGACCTCAGCTATTCCAAGGCGGTAACGCTCAGTTGCCTGGGCGCCGTCGGGGTACTGTTCATTCATACCATGACAGGATCTTCCCGCAGTGAGGGAAATCCGCTGCCATCTATGGCGCCGGTCAGCAATGAGCTGGTGATTGTAGGCGGCTCTGCGTTTCTGGGTGCCCTGATCAGCAGCTTTGCACTGAAATGGCTGGGTGCCGGGTTCAGTCTGCCTGACTGGGGTTATCCCGTTGTGGCTGCGCTCGTTCCCTGGGTTTTCTTCCTTGGCGGAATGGTTGGGCTCAATCCGATTGTTATCGGTACACTGACCGGTGGTGTGTTGGGGCCGATCTGGCTGCCGGAAGCCGTGTTGGGGCTGGGTATCGGAATGGTATCTGGCTGGGGGATCACCACCGGTGGAACGCCCTATTCAGCTAATTCGTTGCTGATGGAGCGGGTCACGGGGTACTCCGCCAAGGTGGCGGCCTACCGCTGGAACCTGGCTCACTCCATTGTAAGTCTGCTGGTGGGTGGCCTGCTGGCCGCTGCACTGACCGCCTGGCTGGCGGGTTAGGCCTGCCAGCCAGCTTTTCGATGGGCGCCCATTAAGGCCTCGGCCCCCCCATCATGGTTTCCAGGTCCTTCGGATTTGGTACTCCGGGCTTCATGGCGATCTTGCCTTCTGCATTCCTGTAAAAGGTGCTTGGGGTGGCCTGCAAACCGAGGCTGCTCATCAGTTCACCATTGGCCATTACGTCGTTGTAGGTCTGGCTGACCACTGACCTGTCTACTTCTATACCACCCTCCTCGTAGTTTTCGTGGTGCTGCCTCAGGGCGCTTTCCGGATCGTCCGTGGCAAGGATGGTTGCCGCCTTGGGCGCACTGTCCTCCTTCAGAATGCCGACCAGGATGTGGCGCAACTGTACCTTGCCGGCCTCGATCCATGGATTGGCCATCTCCCGGAACCGGTAGCAGTAGGGGCAGTTCGGGTCGGTAAAGGTGTAGAGCACAACCTCCGCTTCATCGGAGCCGTCGCCGACCCAGTCGCTGTCTTCCAGTTTGCTCCAGGCCTCGGCGAAGCGGGGCTCCATCAACAGTTTTTCCACCTGCTGCTGGGAGATGTTGGTGCCATCTTCCGCAAGCAGAGTGCCGATGATCACGTGTTTGCCGTCGGCGGTGAGGAATGCCGACATGGGGCGGCCCCGCATCTCGCCAACATAGCCTTTCATGCCGCCCGGGGCATCGAACTCTCCGACGATCTCAGCTCCCCTGTCTTCCAGTTGCTGAACGGCCCTGGGGTAGCCTTCTGCGAAAGCACCGGCGGTAGCCAGGGTTAAAAGGGCGCCAGCCACGACCGGGATTTGCCTGGACGAGATGTTTGCAGGTAAGCGAATGGGCATATCTATATAACTCCTTTTTGATCAGTGGCTCCTGACCGGGAAGGAGGCATTGAGTTCCGTGGGAATATAGGTGGATTTGCGGTGGCTATCCCACAGGCAACCTGTTACTGTGCCCGCATCCTGCCTCTAAGGATCCGCAGTTTTTGGCGTAAAGCCTGCTAGCGAATACTTCATACGACCCGCCAGAGGACGTCCTCCCGTTACCGGTGAGCGACTGTAGTCGTCTTATTCCCATGCTCCGTCATGGCATCTGCCCGCGTTGATTACCGGTTAACTCCGGCGTTCGTGGAGGCAGAACAATCAAGAGTTTATCCAATATGAGTTTTTCTTCCCTCGGTCTTTCCGAGCAACTGGTCCGTGCAACCACCGACCAGGGTTATGAAACCCCGTCTCCCATCCAGCTCCAGGCGATTCCGGCCGTACTGTCCGGCAAGGATGTGATGGCAGCCGCCCAGACCGGCACCGGCAAGACCGCCGGCTTTACCCTGCCGCTGCTGCAGCGACTCAGTGAAAATCCCCGCGAGGGCAAGGGCCCGCGTGCCCTGATCCTGACGCCGACCCGTGAGCTGGCGGCACAGGTACACGACAGCGTGAACCTTTACAGCAAGTACGTACCGACCAAGGCCGCCGTAGTATTTGGGGGTGTCAAGATCAACCCGCAGATGATGAAGCTGCGTAAGGGCCTGGACGTGCTGGTAGCGACTCCCGGCCGGCTGATGGACCTTTATCAGCAGAACGCCGTGCGCTTCAACGAAGTGGAAATCCTGGTGCTGGACGAAGCTGATCGCATGCTGGACATGGGCTTCATCCGCGATATCCGCAAGATCCTGGCGCTGCTGCCGGCCAAGCGTCAGAACCTGCTGTTCTCGGCGACTTTCTCCAATGAGATCCGCACCTTGGCCCAGGGCCTGCTGAACAATCCGGTACAGGTGGAAGTGGCCGCCCGCAATACCACGGCCGAGAAGGTCAAGCAGTCCGTCTATCCAGTGGATCAAAGCCAGAAAAGCGCGCTGCTGAGCAAGCTGGTACGGGACAATGACTGGGACCAGGTGCTGGTGTTCACCCGTACCAAGCACGGCGCCAACCGCCTGACCAAGAAGCTGGAAAGCGACGGCATTACCGCTGCAGCAATCCACGGCAACAAGTCCCAGGGCGCCCGTACCCGCGCGCTGGCGGAGTTCAAGCAGGGGGATATTCGCGTGCTGGTGGCCACCGACATCGCGGCCCGCGGCCTGGATATCAAACAGCTGCCCCAGGTGGTTAACTTCGAGTTGCCTAACGTACCGGAAGACTATGTTCACCGCATCGGTCGTACTGGCCGTGCCGGTGAAAGTGGCCATGCCCTGTCGCTGGTGAGCGCGGATGAAGGCAAGTTGCTGGCGGGTATTGAGAAGCTGATCAAGAAGCAGCTGCCCCGCCAGGAAGTGGAAGGCTTCGAACCCCAGAACAACCTGCCGCTCAAACCCAAGGCCAACCCGAGCCGGGCCCGCAATCGTTCCGGCGGTGGCGGCAATGGCCGCAATGGTGCAGGTCGCCCTGGCGGTCAGCGCCAGGCCAGCCCGGGGCCGGGTGGTCGCAGCCGTGGACGTGGCCAGGGCCAGGGTCGTTCGGCGCAGCGACAGTCTGCCTGATGTGATCTGAACCTTAGCCGTGCGAGAAAGCCGTTTCCGGGTAACCGGAAGCGGCTTTCTCGTTATCGCCAGACGAAAAAAGCGGGGTGCCGGAATCCCGGCCCCCGCAAAGGGAGAACGCGACCGGCACCACCAGTCCAGGGTACCGGGCACGGTCGTCTCACACTGCAAGTTAAAAGCTGTAGGTGAAGCCCACCATGTAGACCATGGGATCGATTTCGACGTCGACCTTGCTCGTGGATGAGAGGTTACCGCCGTTATAGGCTTTGATCGTGGCTTCAGTGTCGATGTCGGCATACCAGATGGCAGCGTTGAGGCCAAAACGGTCGTCCAGTTTGATGTCCACGCCCAGTTCTGCAGCAACGCCTACGCTGTCGTCCAGTTCGATGGAGGTGGAGTCAGCGCCCAGATAATTGGTCAGCGTCTCAGTGGTCTTTTCTTCGAAGAAGTTGGTGTAGTTGACGCCTACCCCGGCATACGGCTGAACCCGGTGACTGCTGTGAAGTGGGTAGTACTGCAAAGTCAGGGTTGGCGGCAGATGCTTTGTCTCGGCAAGCTTCCCAGCACCGCCCAGAACACTCCCGTCACCACTGATGTTGTGTTGGAAGGGTGTAGCTGCCAGCAATCCGATTGCGAAATGATCCGTCAGCATGTAGCTACCGGAAAGTCCCAGTTGAACATCGGAGTCTACAGAGACTTTGTGCCCCGGGAGCGAGGTGCCGTCCAGCGCAAGATTGTTGCTGGAATCCTGGGGATCAACGGCTACAGCGCCGGCCCTGAGGATAATATCACCGGCCTGATAAGCCTGTGCGGAGCCTGCTGCGAGTAAGCCGGCTGCGAGGATGCCCAGAGTGAGTTTACGGGACATAGAAATGACTCCTTGACCAAAAGTTATTGACGGGCCAAGGCTACACCGGTGGCGGTTAGGAAAATTGATCTAACGCAAGTGATACCGGGGGCTGCAGGGAATGCGATCGGAACATTGATCCAGCTCAAAAGGTCCGGATTTGACTGAACAGGCAGGAGGGGAGTCGGGTCAGGCCTGCTTCGTGTCGTCCTGCGGATCTTCCTGAACGAAAACGTCCCGCACGGACAGGGGATTGCCTTCGGCATCCTGTACTTCCAGCTGGCGAATGGGCTGGCCGGTGCGCCGGTCACGGAGATCCAGCGGGGGCTTTTCGGGGCAGGGGTTATACTTGTCACCCCACTGACGCAGGGCGATGACTACCGGGAACAGGTCCCGGCCCTTATCAGTGAGGCGGTACTCAAAGCGGGGACCATGCTCGCCCACATCTACCTTGCGCAGTACGTCGTTGTCGACCAGTCGGCACAGGCGATCCACAAGGATGTTGCGGGCAATGCCCAGCTCCTGCTGGAAGTCCACAAAACGACGGGTTCCGTACATGGCCTGCAGCACAATCAGCAGTGACCACCAGTCACCCACCTCATTGAGCGCACGCGCAACCGAACAACTTGAATCGTCAAAACGTTTTCTCGCCATGGTTAAATTGTACCCAACAGGGTTGCAAACTGAAACCGGATTTAATAAGGTTGCTTAATGAAACCAGATTCCGGGGCCTGGCCCCCGTTCCCTTTCAGACAGGAGATACCCCACCCATGTCCATGAATCTCGGACCGCTGTTCGAACCGTTCGAAGTGAAATCCCTGAAACTGGCCAACCGTGTCGCCATGGCCCCCATGACCCGGAATTTCTCCCCGGGCAATGTGCCCAACGATGATGTGGTGGCCTATTACAAGCGTCGTGCCGAAGGCGGCGTTGGCCTGATCATCACCGAAGGTACCACCGTCAATCACCCGGCGGCCAACGGCTACGAGAACGTGCCTTTCTTTCACGGTGAAAAGGCCCTGGCAGGCTGGAAAAAGGTGGTAGACGCGGTCCATGAGGCCGGTGGCAAGATCTTCCCCCAGCTCTGGCATGTGGGCGCAGTGCGCAAGGAAGGCATGGAGCCGGATCCTTCAGTACCGGGCTATGCGCCTTCCGGCATGAATCGTCCGGGCAAGGTGGTCTGCAAGGTCATGACCAAGGAGGACATCCAGGACGTGGTCAGGGCATTTGCCGATGCCGCCGCTGACGCCAAGGCTATCGGTTTTGACGGCGTGGAAGTGCACGGGGCTCACGGCTACCTGATCGACCAGTTCTTCTGGGAAGGCACCAACCAGCGGGACGACGAATACGGCGGCAGCATGGCCAACCGCCAGCGTTTTGCCATTGAGATCATCAAGGCCATCCGTGAAAAGGTCGGTCCGGACTTCCCCATTATGCTGCGTTTCTCCCAGTGGAAGATGCAGGACTATGACGCGAAGCTCTGCCAGACCCCGGAAGAGCTGGAAGCTTTCCTCAAGCCCCTGGCCGATGCCGGGGTGGATATCTTCCACGCCTCCACGCGCCGCTTCTGGGAGCCGGAGTTTGAAGGCTCCAACCTGAACCTGGCCGGCTGGGTGAAGAAGCTGACCGGACTGCCCACCATGTCTGTCGGCAGCGTTGGCCTTACCGAAGACTTTATCGCCGGCACCTTTGCCAGCAAGAAGGAAGCCGTGGAGGACGCCGGTATCGACGAGCTGATCGAGCGCATGGACAACGATGAGTTCGACCTGATTGCCGTCGGCCGCGCCCTGCTGCAGGACCCGGAATGGCTGGTCAAGGTGAAGGAAGGCCGGGCCGATGACGTCGAGCCGTTCCGCAAGGCCTCCCTGGGCGAACTTTACTGAGAACCGTGTAAACAGGGTGGCGCCCGTCCCATGCGGACGGGCGCCCCTGTGTTTCAGCCGGCAGGGTTCAGTTCGTGGACTTCCAGGCGCCAAAGGAGCCCAGGAACACATCCACCTTGCTGAACCCGGCCCGCTCCAGTACCGAGGCGGCAATCGTCGCCCGGGCACCGCTGGCGCACATCACCGTGTAGTGCCGGTTTTTGTCGAGCTCGTCTGTCTTGTCCGCCAGTTCTCCGGCATAGATATGAACCGACCCTTCGATAGCCTCCTCTTCGTATTCCGTCTTGCTGCGTACATCCAGTAACTGCCAGTTCTCCGGCGGGTTCTGGAAGCGTTCCCGGATATCGTCCACGTGCATCACCGGCAGGGAGTGGAACGGTAGCCCGCGGGCTGACCATTCCGGCATGTCGGTCGTCAGGAAACCGGCAAGGTTGTCCAGGCCGATGCGTACCAGGTGCTGTGCCGCTTCGTGAGCCTGTTCAGGGTCTGATACCACCAGCACCACCGGCTGGCCAGGCTCGATGTACCAGCCGGCAAACGCCGGGATCATCGGTGCGGGGATGGCCAGGCTGCCAGGCAGGTGCGCCCCCAGAAAGGCACTGACGGTACGCGCGTCCACGATGGCGGGCCCTCCGGGTAGCGCACGGAATTCTGCCGGTGACAGTGGTCGTGGTGTTATTACCCTGGGGGCCGGTTCCGCCCCCGTCAGGTTGAGCTTTTCCATCAGCCGGAAGTAGGGCGGCTGATAGTGGTGCTCGGCGAGCTTGGCATCAATGAATTTGTTGCGGGACGATATTCTGAGCATGTCGTTGTATTTGCGCTCATAGCCCAGGGAAGAAAACTCCCGGTCGGCCATGTTGTCACCGCATACCGAGCCCGCACCATGGGCGGGATAGACCAGGGCCTGGTCTCCGAGTTTCAGAATTTTCTGCAGGCTGTCGTAGAGCATGCCGGCCACTTCCCCGGCCCGGTCCGGGTAGAAATCCGTACGCCCCACATCACCGATAAACAGCGCATCCCCGGTGAACACGCCTACCGCATCCTCACCGAAATCCGTGTCATATATGACGAAGGACAGGCTGTCGTCCGTGTGTCCCGGTGTTTCCAGTACCCGCACCCGGAGATTACCGAATTCGAAGGTGTCGCCCTCCCGGGCCGTGTCGGCGTAGGCAACATCACCGGCAGCATTCGGGCCGTGGAGCACCCGTGCACCGGTGAGGTTTGCAAGTATCGGCGCGCCGGAGATCAGGTCTTCATTGCGGTGGGTCTCGAAAATGTGGGTGATACGACAACCTGCCCTGGCCGCTTCCTCGACGTAGACCTCGCAGTCCCGGCGCGGGTCGACGACAAATGCCTCGCCATCATTCCCCACAAGCCAGGACAGGTGGGACAGGCCTTCGGACTTGATCTTCTGGATGAACATGGGACCTCCTGCTGAAGTGGTAATACCTGATATCAGGGGTAGCACAGATCAGCAGGAGTGTGACGGGCTATAGGATTACGGTTTGGTCAGTGGTGGCCTTGGTGAGGGTTCTGGCCAGAGCCCATGGCCCAGTGGTGGGCCTGGTGGTGGCTTCCATACGCCATCAGCCCGATATAGCCAAGGCCGTTAATCATGGCGGTGTCGTCAGGATCTTCGCTGGTGGTGGTAATACGGAACTGGTCCCCCTGACGACCGACGATCATTTCCCAGCCGGTTTCCCGGCGAAGCTGTTCCGGATGGGCAGAAAGCACCCTCTCCAGGGCTTCACCGGCACGGGTGGTCAGGGGGGCGACTACCAGGGTCACACCGTTAGGCATTCGCCGTTGGTCCACGACCTCGACGTTTTCGGCAATGTCTTTCATATCCAGCAGATGCTGGCGCAGAACCTCCAGGTCGACCTTGCTCCAGTCAGTGTCCGGGTTCTGGGTCAGGTGGTGGATCACTTCCTGAATGGTGGCGAAGACCGAATTGCCGGCCTCGGTCAGTTCGGTCTGCTCCGTGGCGCCGGGGTGTTGCCCCTGGTGCGGGTGTTCCTGGCCGAATGCGGGCAGGGCCAGGGTGCACAAAAGCAGGCTCAGTGTGGTTTTTCTCATTGTTCGCTCACTCTGCAGTTTGTCTGGTTCGGTTGTGACGCCAGGTCCTGACAGTAGTGCTATACGTCACTTCCCGCAAACCGGGCCAGTTTCGACCCGCGTTCTGCAGTATTCCAGGGGAATGCAGCGATGAGGTTCGTCAACCGATGTAAAAGCCGTGTAAACCCCTGGTTTCGCCCTACTATGCCGACATTGCATTACCGATAATCCATCCTGGTTTAAAGGACCACGAGTGAGGATGGAACATGGCAGCGCCGGTAACGGGCGGTTGGTACAAGCGGTTTGGCGGGTTTCTGCTGTTGGTATTGGTCATTGGCTCTCTGGTTGCCGCCTGGTGGTATGTCGACCGGCCGGCCGCCCAGGCCTCATTACTGACCGTTCCGGTGGAGCGGGGCGACCTGGAAGACCTGGTGACGGCCACCGGTGTTCTGCAGCCCCGGGACTATGTGGACGTGGGAGCCCAGGTTTCCGGCCAGCTCGACATTATCCATGTGCGCACCGGCGACCAGGTTCGCAAGGGCGACCTGCTGGCCGAAATTGACCCGACAGTCTACGTGGCCCGGGTTGATGCCACCCGCGCCCAGCTGCGCAATCAGCAGGCCCAGCTGATGGAACGGGAAGCCCAGCTCACCCTGGCGCAGATTCAGCACCGCCGCCAGCAGAACCTGTTGAAAGAGGAAGCCACCAGTCGCGAAGCCGCCCAGGTGGCGGAAGCCGCGCTACGTTCCGCCCACGCCCAGATTGAAGCCATCAGCGCCCAGATCCAGCAGACCGAATCCACCCTGCGGGCGGAAGAGGCCAACCTGGAATACGCCAAGATCTACGCCCCCATGGACGGTACCGTGGTCTCCATCGAGGCCCGCCAGGGCCAGACCCTCAACACCAACCAGCAGACGCCGGTTCTGATGCGCATCGCCGATCTGTCGACCATGACGGTGGAGGCCCAGGTGTCCGAAGCGGATATCGGCAAGTTGCGACCGGGCATGCCGGTATACTTCACCACCCTGGGCAGCCAGCAGCGCCGCTGGGAAAGCACCCTGGACCGGCTGGAACCCACACCCACCGTGGAAAACAACGTGGTGCTCTACAACGCGGTATTCGAGGTGCCTAATGCCGAAGGCCGCCTGATGACCCAGATGACGGCCCAGGTATTCTTCATCAACAACGCCGCCAGGGACGCGTTGCTGGTACCGGTAACCGCGCTGCAGCAACAGGGACCACAAGCCACCGTCCAGGTGGTGGGTGACGACGGTGAGCCCCGTGAGCGCCAGGTAACCGTGGGCGTAACCAACCGGGTGCAGGCGGAAATCCTTGATGGCCTAGAGGAGGGTGAGCGGATTGTCAGCAGTCCGCGAACCGCGGGCGGGCAGGGCGATGACAGCCGTGCACGGCGCATGGTCGGCATGGGGTTCTGACCGTGACCACAGCGCTGATCGAATTGCGGAACATCACCCGCACCTATTACAACGGTGAAGTGGCGGTACCGGTGCTGCGGGGCATCAACCTGACCATCCACCGGGGGGAGTTTGTGGCCATTATGGGTGCCTCGGGGTCCGGCAAATCCACCCTGATGAACATCCTCGGTTGCCTGGACCGGCCCACCAGTGGTGAGTATCGGTTTGATGGCGAGGACGTCTCCGCCCTGGACAGCGACGCACTGGCCCGCCTGCGTCGGGAAGCTTTCGGGTTCGTGTTCCAGAGTTATAACCTGCTGCCGGGCATTTCGGCCTGCGAGAACGTGGAAATGCCCGCCAGCTACGCCAGCCTCAAACGATCGCAACGGCAGGACCGGGCCAGGGAGCTGCTGGCACGGTTGGGACTGGATGAGCGTAGGGAGCATCGCCCGGGCCAGCTCTCAGGCGGTCAGCAGCAACGGGTTTCCATTGCCCGTGCCCTGATGAACGGTGGTGAAATCATCCTGGCAGACGAGCCCACCGGGGCCCTCGACAGCCAGAGTGGCCGGGAAGTCATGGCCCTGTTGCAGGAACTCTCCAATGAAGGCTACACCATCATCCTGATCACCCACGACAGCAACGTGGCGGACCACGCCCACCGGCGCATCGAAATCGCCGACGGCCAGATCATCAGCGACCCCGGCCCCGATACCTCACACCAGCGAAAGCCGCTGCAACGGGAACCCTTGCGGCACTCGCCCTCATTATTCCGGGAGTTTTACCAGGGTGCACGTACCGCGCTGCGGTCCATGACCGGCAACCTGTTCCGCACAGCGCTGACCCTCCTGGGGATCGTGATCGGCGCAGCCTCGGTAATCACCATGCTCGCCATCGGCGACGGCGCACGGGAGCAGGTGGTAGAGCGCATCAGCGCCATGGGAAGCAACCTGCTGCTGGTTCGCCCGGGTGCGCCGGGGCAACGGCGCGGCGGCTGGAACATCACCACCCTGGTGCCGGAGGATGTGGATGCCATCAACACCTTGCCCAATATAACTGCGGCGATTCCGGAACTGACCGGCAGCCAGACCCTGCGCTATGACAACGCCGACCACCAGGCGGAGGTGAACGCCACCTCCTGGCAGTTCCCTGTCGCCCGCCAGTGGCCGGTGCAGCGGGGCAGTTTTTTCAACCAGGCCGACGAGGGTGAATACGCGCCGGTGGCTGTGCTGGGCCAGACCACGGCAGATGCACTGTTTGGCCAGCAGGACCCGTTGGGCCACTACATTCTGATGAATAACGTGCTGTTCCAGGTGGTTGGTGTAATGAGCGAGCGGGGCGCATCGCCCATGGGCCAGGACCAGGACGACGTGGTGTTTGTGCCCTACACCACCGGGAGCATGCGCCTCTTCGGGCAGCGCCACCTGCGCAACGTGACCATCGCCGTGGACGATACGACCCTGATGGACGAGGTGCAGGCCCAGGTACATCAGCTGCTACTCCAGCGCCATGGTGTGGAGGACTTCCAGATCCGCAACATGGCCTCGCTGATCGACACCGTTTCCGAAACCCAGGACACCTTCACCTGGCTGCTGGGGTCGGTGGCGGCCATATCACTGCTGGTAGGCGGTATCGGGGTGATGAACATCATGCTGGTGAGCGTCACCGAACGTACCCGGGAAATCGGGGTTCGCATGGCCACCGGAACCCGCACCCGCCATATCCTGCAGCAGTTCCTGCTCGAAGCCCTGGCGGTATCGGCCCTTGGCGGGCTGATCGGCGTCGCGTTGGGGCTGGGGGCCGCGGCCACGATCAATGAATTGGGAACACCGGTCAGTTACTCACTGATGCCGGTGGTGCTGGCCTTCAGCTGCGCCTTCGGTACCGGGCTGCTGTTCGGCTATCTGCCAGCCCGCAAGGCATCGCGGCTGGATCCGGTCACGGCACTGGCGACGGAATAGGGGAACCGGATGTTGAACATTTTTTTCAGAACGGCTGCGGTTACGGGGGTCATCGTCGCCCTCGCAGGCTGTGCCACCACCTCACCGATTGAGCGCCCGGAGTTGCGGGCAGATGAGCGATGGAATGTACCGCTGACGGCAGGTGCCCAGGCACCGGATGAGCAGTGGTGGCAGGCGTTCGGTTCAGAGCAACTCGATCAACTGATTGGGCAGGCCTTTGCCGGTAGCCCGAACCTGGCAGTGACGGCTGAGCGGGTGTTCCAGGCAGAACAGCAGGTACGGGTGGCCGGCAGCAGCCTGTTCCCGTCCCTGAACCTCAGTGGCAGCACCGGCGAGCGGACCACGGATGATGGCGGCTCCGAAAACCGAAGTGAGTCTACCTCCGCCAGCCTCAATGTGAGTTACGAGCTGGACCTCTGGGGCCAGCTGGCGGCCGCACGGGATGAAGCGGAAGCCGGTTACAGGGCCACGGTGTTTGAATACGACAGCGCCCGCCTGTCCCTGGCCAGCAGCGTCGCCACCACCTGGTTCCGCCTGATGGCGCTGGACGAGCAGTTGCGGGTCGCCCGGGAGAACCTGGCCATCGCCGAACGCACTGAAGACATTGTCGACGCCCGCTATCGCAACGGTGCCGCCAGCCGCGCCGAGTTGCTGCGCCAGCAGACCGAAGTGCTCAACCAGCGGGCAGGCCTTGAACCCATTACGCTGGAATACCGGCAGACCCGGTCAGCGCTGGCTGTGCTGGTTGGCGTGTCACCGCTGGGATTCGAGGCCGATACCGGGACGCACTCGTTGATGGACCTGACCCTCCCAGCGGTTGATGCGGGAATACCCTCAGACCTGCTGACCCGGCGCCCGGACCTGGCCATTGCGGAGGCGCAGCTGCAGGCAGCGGACGCCAACCTGGCCCAGGCCAGGGCGGCCTGGTTACCGTCGGTATCCCTTGGTCTGAATGCCGGGGCCAGCACCGCGAACCTGGCAAGCCTGGCCAATCCGGTGGAAACCCTGGGCTGGAGCATCACCCTGGCCCAGAACCTGTTCGACGGGGGCACGCGGGACGCCCAGACCGCCATCAGCGAATCCCGCCGCCGCGCCTTGGTGGAGGATTACCGTGGCGCGATACTCGCTGCCTTGCAGGAAACGGACGATGCACTGGACCGGCTACAGACCAGTCAACGCAGGGAGGCCCTGCAACGGACAGTGAGTGAGCGGGCAGAGCGGACCCTGGAGCTGACCGATTTGCGTTATCGTGCCGGCAGTGATGAACTGCTGACCCTGCTGGACGCCCAGCGCACCCTGTTCCAGACCCGGGACCAGCTGGTTCAGCTGAGACTGGCCCGGCTGCAGGCGACCGTAGATCTCTACAAGGCGATCGGTGGAGGCTGGCAACAGAAAGATGAATAAGGGTTCATTTCCCCACTGAGGCCGAACCGGTATCGTGATATATCAAGCAGCAACGGAAGGAACAACCAGTGGCCAATGCGTTGGCTACACCCAGCCCATGACTGACCCTGCGAATCTCCGAGAAGTGCTCGACCGCATCAGTGAAACCGCCACCGGCCGGCCACGGGTAACCCTTGGTGCCATCATTGATACCGTGGGACGCCGTTCCTATGGGCCGGTGCTGATGATTATCGGCATCTTGCTGTTCTCACCATTAAGCGGCATTCCCGGGGTGCCAACCCTCAGCGGCTTGCTGATCCTGTTTATCTCGGTGCAGATGCTGGTGCTCAGCGGTGGTTTCTGGTTGCCAGAGTTGCTGATGAACCGCTCGCTGCCTACGGAAAAGCTTCTCCGGGGCATTCGGTTTATCGAGCCGGCGGCGGAGTATGTCGATGCCCGGCTCCATCCCCGCATGGTGCTGGTGGTGAGGCGCCCAGGCAGTTACCTGCTTGGTGGCGTGTGTGTGCTGATTGCCTGCGCCATGCCGCTGATGGAAATCATCCCCTTCTCGGCCACCGCTGCTGGTTTTGCCATTGCGGTGTTTGGCCTTGCCATGGTGTCACTGGATGGGTTGCTGGCGGTATTGGGGCTGATCTACACGGTGACCATTGCCGGGTTGATTGCTGTTAACATGCTTTGATTGTTCCTTGCCTGTGTGATGGTCCGGCCGGGTTGGTTGGCCCGGCATAACATCGCTACCGACGAGTTGTTCAGTCATGGCCAATACGCGCACTGCCCTGTGGATAATCGTTGTTGCCCAGTTTTTTGGAACCTCGCTGTGGTTCACGCCCAACGCTGTTTTGCCCGGCCTGGCAGACACCTGGGGCGTAACCACGGAAGACCTGGGTCGCCTGACCGGCTCAGTGCAGCTGGGCTTTATCATTGGCACCCTTGCCTTCGCCCTGTCCGGCCTGGCGGACCGCTGGCGGGCAAGCCGCATTTTCCTGGTCAGTGCGGTCACCGGAGCCCTGACGAACGGCTTGTTCGCGTTGTCCCCATCCCTGGAAATCGGTCTGGCGTTGCGGTTTGTCACCGGGCTTTGTCTTGCAGGCATCTATCCCGTGGGCATGAAGCTGGTGGCCAGCTGGGCACCTGAGAAAAAGGGCCTGGTCCTGGGCTGGCTGGTGGGCATGCTGACCCTCGGAACGGCCTTCCCCCACTTGATGCGGGCCATCAGCCCCGGCTGGGGCTGGCAACCGGTGGTGCTGGCGTCCTCGGTGCTGGCCATTGCTGCCGGCCTGATGATCGCCCGTCTTGGTGATGGCCCTGGCCTGCCAGCGACAGGGCGATTCGACTGGGGCGGTGTGATTCGTTCCTTCCGTGAACCCCGCTTTCGCGCGGCCGCCCTGGGTTACTTCGGCCACATGTGGGAGCTTTATGCGGTCTGGGCCCTTGCACCTTTGTTGGTGGCTGCAAGCCTGGGCCCGCTGGGGAGTGATCGGACCCTGGTTTCGGTGACCGCCTTTGCCTTTATTGCGGCTGGCACCGTGGGCTGCGTCCTCGGTGGCATGCTCAGCCGCCGGATCGGCAGTGCCCGGGTGGCGTTCGGGGCCCTGTGGGTGTCCGGTCTGATGTGTCTTTTGTGGCCCTGGTTTGAGGCAGTGCCAACCTGGCTGGCGGTGATCCTGCTGCTGGTCTGGGGTATGGCCGTCATCGCCGATTCTCCGCAGTTTTCCGCCCTCGCAGCGGAAGCCGCACCCGGCCACGCGGTGGGCAGCTCCCTGGCCATCATGAACAGTATTGGCTTTTTGCTAACAGTGTTCGCCATCGAACTGACGTCGAACTACTGGCAGTCCCTGGGTACCGGTGTCACCTGGTTGCTGGTTCTCGGGCCGGTACTGGGGTTATTGGCATTGCTGCCCCTGTGTCGTGACCGTTGATGTGTTGCCAATCCACGGTCGAGGGGGCAGGATGAGAGCTCTTTCCAATCCCTGTGAGGAAACAGCCCACATGCCCTACGTAAACATCAAGATTACCGACGAGAACGTGTCTGCAGATGACAAGAAAGCCCTGATCGAAGGCGCCACCAAACTGCTGCAGGATGTGCTGGGCAAGAACCCGGCCACCACCGTAGTGGTTATCGATGAAGTGAACACGGATAACTGGGGCATCGGTGGCGAGCCGGTTACTGAGCGACGCAAGCGCGGGCAATAAGGACAGCCCGCCCCGGTGTTCCTGCTGGAGCCGTCTGAGTGGAGTCTCGCCCAGGCACTGATGGTTTTCGGTGCCTGCGCACTGGTTATCGCCATCGCCGGCACCCGGATTACCCGGGTGGTGGACCAGCTGGCGGATCGTACCGGCGTCGGCGAGGCCGCTGCCGGCGCCGTACTGCTTGGCGCGGCCACGTCCCTCGGTGGCTCTGTACTCTCGGTTACTGCAGCCTGGAACGGCCACGCCGAGCTGGCGGTCAGCAACGCCCTCGGTGGCATTGCCGTGCAGACCTTCTTCCTGGCGGTGGCCGACATGGTTTACCGACGGGCCAACCTGGAACACGCCGCCGCTTCTGCTCCCAACATGATGCAGAACGGACTGCTGATCTGCCTGCTGTCCGTGATCATGCTGGCACCGATGCTGCCGGATATCACCGTGTTCGGCATACACCCGGTCACACCGGCGCTGTTCGGCTTCTACCTGTATGGCCTGAAACTGGTGCAGGGTGCTACTGAATCCCCCATGTGGCGCCCGGCCATTACCCTGGATACCCGGGAAGACACGCCGGATGACACTACCCAAATGCCTTCCATGGTGCGCCTGTGGACCGAGTTCCTGGGGCTGATGGCCGTGCTGGGGGTGGCTGGCTGGGCGCTGGAACCATCCGCCACCACCATCGCCCGGGAAACCGGTCTGGGCCAGACCGTGATTGGCGTCATGCTGACGGCAATCAGCACTTCCATTCCCGAGTTGGTTACCTCGGTAGCGGCGGTGCGCCGCGGCGCCCTGACCCTGGCGGTAGGCGGCATTATTGGTGGTAATGCCTTTGATACCCTGTTCACCGCGGCGTCTGACCTGGCCTACCGCGACGGATCGATCTACCACGCCATGAGTAACGACGCCCGCTTCTGGGTAGCGTTGACCATCCTCATGTCCGGCATCCTGATGATGGGCCTGATACGCCGGGAGCGGGTGGGCATTGGCCGCATCGGCGCCGAGAGTGTGGCGATTATGGTGCTATACCTCGGTGGCGTATTGCTGTTGTTGAGTTAATGGTGCCGGGCTTGCTGGCATTGCCATTGCGTAACCTTCGTGGAGCTATCCGGCGACTTGCAGAACCAGCCGCCCAGCCCCATCGTAGGTTAGTGACTTTCCCCACACTTCCACGGCCCCTTCGGCAGCCCCTGCCAGGGCAACAGCCGGGCCACGCGACAGGAGGACATTATGCCCTTTGATGCACTACCACCCATCGGTATGGGAACCTTTCGTCTGAAAGGTGATGACGCCCGGGAGGCGGTCCGCAGTGCCCTGTCACTGGGCTACCGCCATATCGATACCGCCCAGATCTATCGTAACGAAGCAGAGGTGGGCGACGGTATTACTTCCAGCGGGATTCCCCGTCGGGAAATTTTCGTCACCACCAAGATCTGGTTCGACAACTACCACCGCAGCGACCTGATCAACAGCCTGCAGACGAGCCTGCAGCAGCTGAAAACCGATCATGTGGACCTGACTCTGATCCACTGGCCGTCACCGGGTGACGAAGTGCCCATGGAGGAGTACCTGGGGGCATTGAGAGAGGCTCAGAAAGAAGGCCTCACCGACCACATCGGTATCTCCAATTTCACCTGCGCACAGATGGACCAGGCGAAGGCCATACTGGGTGACACTCCGATCTTTACCAACCAGGTGGAAGTGCACCCCTTCCTGGCCAACCGTAAGGTGGTGGAGCATGCCCAGCAGCTCAACATCCCGGTAACCGGCTATATGCCGCTGGCGGTGGGCAAGGTGATGGAAGATGAGACCCTTCAGAAAATTGCGGCTGCCCACCACGTGACCCCGGCACAGATTGCCATTGCCTGGTGCGTATCCCGGGGCGTGGTACCGATTCCATCGTCCACCCGGCCCAAGCACCAGACGGAAAACCTGGATGCCCTGAAAATCCGACTTGGTGACGAGGAAATCCGCGCCATCGACGAGCTGGATCGGGGTGAACGCATCGCCAATCCGGACTTTGCCCCAGTCTGGGACTGAGCCCCTCCGGCGTCACTGGCCCATGTGCGCCTGCTCATGGGCCAGCAGCCATTTCTTGCGTTCGATACCGCCGGCGTAGCCAGTCAGCGAACCGTTGGCGCCGATCACCCGGTGACAGGGCACGATAATCCCTATGGGATTGCGCCCGTTGGCCAGCCCGACGGCACGGGAAGCCTTTGCGTTGCCAACCCGCCGCGCCAGCTCACCGTAGGTTTCCGTCTGTCCAAAGGGAATCTCCCGCAAGGCCTGCCACACCTGCTGCTGAAACGACGTGCCGGCACCGGCCAGGGGCAGGTCGAACTGCTGTAATTGCCCCTCGAAATAGGCCACCAGCTGCGACCTGGCGTTATCCAGGCGCTGGTCATCCCGCACCCAGTGCTGGCCGATCACCGGTCGGGTAGCCTGTTCCTCCATATGAAGCCCGGTAATGGCGTTGCCATTACTGGTGATCAGCAGGGTTCCGACAGGCGAATCCAGTTCTGTGTAGAACACCGTATTCATGGCCTTCCTCCGCAACAATCAGCTCATCAGCCAGGCCGGGCTCGCAATCACGGCCACCAGCCGGACTTTGATGGTTCAAGCTTAACGCTGCAGAATAGCCTTTGTCTGGTCATTTTTCGCCCTGTCTGGTGGATGGTCCCGCCAGCAGGTGGCGCGGATCGACTTATTGACCGCATTCCGGAGCAATTGCATGGCACTCGATACCTCGGCCCTGAACCGCCAGCGGCATAACCTGGATCACCTGGACGATGTCTGGTTGTTCGGCTATGGCTCGCTGATCTACAAGGTGGACTTTCCCTACCTGGAGCAGCGCGTTGCCACCATCGAAGGCTGGGCCCGGCGGTTCTGGCAAGGCTCCCACGACCACCGGGGTACCCCGGAGTTCCCGGGCCGCGTCGCTACACTGGTGGAGGCTCCGGGAGTCGAATGCTTGGGTGTGGCTTACCGGGTATCCCCCCGAACCTTCGAACATCTTGACCACCGTGAGAAGAACGGCTACCTGCGGTTCTTCACACCCATGCGGTTCAGCGAAGAGGAATCAGTGGAGGGCCTGGTCTACGTTGCCGGTGCCGATAACGCGGCCTTCCTGGGGCCGGCGCCGGTGGATGAAATGGCCGAGCAGATTGCGCGCTCCCATGGCCCGAGCGGGCCAAATGCGGACTACCTGCTGAAACTGGCCGGTGCGCTGTCCGAGATGGGCGCCCACGATGAACACGTCTTTGAGCTGGCAAGGCTGGTTGAGGATATCCTTATGGCCAGGCCGTGACGCAACGTCCCCGCCGCGGTGACGCCCCGAAGCCTGGATTGCCAACCGGGTCATTGGACCCGCACCTGACGCAGTATATACTTTCGCCGGTAAAGCTCTTCGTAATCATGGACGACACAGGGAGGAACCCCAGGATGGGCAAGCCCGCCGCAACGCTCAGTTGTTATCACACCTGTCCCGATAAAACCGGAAAGAAAGACCATATAGGCGGCCCCATTGTGGCCGGCTCCTCCAACGTGGTGATAGGTGGCATGCCTGCTGCCCGTGTGGGCGACAAGGTCGTCTGCCGCGGCCCCGCGGACACCATTGCCAAGGGCTCCTCATCCGTATTCATCAACGGCCAGGCGGTCGCTCGTGTTGGCGATAATACCGTCCATGGCGGCACTATCGTTGTCGGCAACCCGACGGTAATCGTTGGCTGATCAAACAGGGGAGGGGGCTGATCGGTCAGTGTGGTACGGTCGTAGCTGTAAGCATGATGCTAACAGGGACAGCAACTATAATGATTCCGCACTGGCTTCGCCGAATTCTTGCCCTCACCGGCTTACTACTCGCGTCCGCCGCCGCCCAGGGGGCCGGCAACCCGGATAACCCCCTGGAAATCGATGGCTTCGTTGAGGAGGCCCGGAGCCTGGAGAGACTCCACGGCGTGCTGGTTGCCGTGGACGGTGAACCGGTGTTGGCCGAGGTGGTGCGCGGCCCGGCGCTGGATAAAGCGGTCAATATCAAGTCCCTGTCCAAGACGGTGATGGCAGCACTGGTGGGGGTGGCGGTCAGGGAAGGTGTTTTCGAGGGACCGGAGCAGCCGATTACCGAGGTGATCTCTGTACCGCCAGCTGCCGATCAGCGGGTACGGGAGATAACTATCGGCCATCTGCTCTCCATGCAGGCAGGACTGCAGCGGACTTCTGGTCCGCATTACGGTCCTTGGGTGAATAGCGACAACTGGGTCAACCACGCGCTGACGCAACCCTTTGTAGATGAACCCGGTGGCGACATGCTGTACTCCACGGGTAGCTACCATATTCTTTCCGCCGCGCTGACAGAAACCACAGGGAAAAGCACGCTGGTCCTGGCCCGGTCGTGGCTGGGCGAACCGCTGGATATCACCATTCCCTCCTGGCCAACCGACCCCCAGGGCATCTACTTCGGAGGCAATGACATGCGCCTGTCACCCCTGGCGCTGCTTGCCATCGGCGAGCTGTATCGAAATGACGGTCGTCACGGCGGCGTACAGATACTGCCTGAAGGCTGGGTGAACACCTCCTGGCAACCAAGAGGTGAATCCCGCTATACCGATGACCAGTACGGCTATGGCTGGTTTGTGACCAAACTGCACGGATATGAGGTCTACTACGGCCGGGGCTACGGCGGCCAGATGCTCTATGTGGTGCCGGACCTGGCGGTGACCGCCGTGATCACATCGGACCCGTCGCCCCCATCCTCCCCGTCGTTTACCCAGAAACTGGATGCCCTGATGGAGCGGTACATCCTGCCTGCCGTTGAGCAACGGTCGGGAAGCGCTCGCTCACGGTGAAGGTTGGGCCCTCCCACAAACATTGTGCCCGCGGTATAATTACTGTAAATTCATACAGCAATTAACCCACCATCACTGCGAGGCACTCCCATGGCGGTACAAGCAGTCTACTTCTCCGATAAGGATGGGCTGGACATGGCACTGAAGCACCCTGACACCCTGCTGTTCTCCAACAAGGCCGACGCCGATGCCCGTGACAAGGTGTTGGAACTGTCCGAGGAGATCCGGGAGTTCCTTACTCGCAAGGTGGAAGGCCTGGATGAAGAGACCGCGGATCGCTGCGCGCTGGCCATTGCCGAGAACAAGGACCTGTTCCAGAAAGCCCTGAAGAAGCCGCAACTCCTCAATGCAGACGAAGCCGCAGACGCCTGAACCTCTTAACGCTCGATGCTGCAGGACGCAATCTTTGACAGATGGCTGTAGGGCAGGCCGGTTTCCCGATGCCAGTCATTAAAGGCACTCTGGGCCTGCAGCAGCGCCTTTTTGCTGCCCGGTGAGGCATCCAGCAGGCCTTCCAGGCGCAGCACGGCGAGCACATCCTGTGACAGGATAAACCCGTCCCAGCCCACCATCCTCAGAAAGTACTGGGCGGTGTTGCCGCCAAGGCGGGCGCCGTGGCGTTTCAGCCACAACAGCAGTCCGGCCTGGTCGTCGGATGGCCACTGGGCCAGCATGTTACCGAAACTGCCATATTCGCGGGCGGCCTCAACCACCATGCGGGCGTTCTCGGGTACGGTGCGAATTTTCTGCAGGTTGCGCACGATGCGGTAATCGCCGGCCAGGTTTTCCAGCACCTCCGGCGGAACCTGCTGCCAGTAAAGTGGCACGAAGCCGTCAAAGGCTGCCTCGAAGCCTGGCCACTTGTTGTCGATCACCCGCCACACAAAACCGGCCCGGAACACGCAGCGGGTAAGTTCGGCCAGGTGACGATCATCGCCCAGGCTGGTCAGTTCGTCCGGCGTAGCGACTCGCGGTAGCAGGGCGCTCAGACTATCCGGGCCACCCTTGCGTGAAATGGCCCGTTCATGGATGGCGGCAAAACTCATGGTGTCTCCCCGGTCAGTGCTCGCTGAACACTAACCGGAAAGTGCTGAGCGGTAAACCAGCCTGGCCCTGCTTCTTTCTGGGGTTCTCAAGTCATTGTCTGTGTTATTTTGACTTTAGGTGTATATAGTGACTACGTATCAACAGCTTTAGCCTGCACTGGCGACACCGCAATGACTTCTGCCATTAAAGATACAATGGTGCTTGAGGCCGCTCTGGAAACGGTATCAGACGGAGTGCTCATTACCGGGCCCTATCCGTCGTTAACGATTGTTTACGCCAATGCAGCCTTTTACGCCATTACCGGTTATTCGGCTTCCGAGGTGTTAGGCAAGACACCGGCGCTGCTGGAAGGTAAGGACACGCCTGCCGACTGGCAGGGCATATTCCGGTCGGGTAACACCACACCCACCGAGGTTTTGAATTATCGCAAGGGTGGCGCGCCGCTTCACGTGGAGTGGTCGATCCGTTCCCCGGCGTCGGCCGAATCCCCCGCTTATCGTATTGCCGTCCTGCGTGACCTCACCCAGCCTCGTGCGCTGGAACATCGGCAGGCGCAGCTTGAGCTCCTCGCCAGTATGCAGCGCAAGGTGAGCACAGCAGGCCTTGACCTGAGGGTACTACGCCAGAAAGTGGTCGATGTAGCCATGGATGCAACCGCTGCCGAAGCGGCAGCGGTCGAGGAAGTGCAAGGGGACATGCTGGTGTACACCGCCGTTGCAGGCCGGGCACGGTCGGTGGCAGGTTTTCGGTTACCAGTGGACGCCAGTCTGTCAGGAACCTGCTACAAGGCACAGATCCCGATTTTCTGTGCGGATGTACACCTGGATGGCCGTGTCGACCAGAACAAGGCCGAACAGGCCGGTTTCCGTTCGGGCATGCTGGTGCCCCTGCTCCATGCCGATCATTGTTTTGGCGCCCTGAAGGTATACTCCAGTGAGCCCGGCGCCTTTCAGCGTGACCAGCTGAAACTGCTGGAAATGGCCAGCCATGTGCTGGCAGCCTCATTGTATGATGCGCGCCAGTTCAAGAGTGAGCAGGACCGCCGCACCCTGCTGGTCGATGCACTGCCGATATTGATTTCGTTTGTGGACAACCAGTATCGCTATGGCGAAATCAACGCCGCCTACAGCCGGTGGTTCGATGTTCATCCGGACCAGATACTTGGCAGGAAGGTTGAAGACGTTTTGGGCGAAACCGCCTTCAACAAAATACGACACTATGTGGACACAGCCCTGGCCGGGGAGCGAGTGCGCTTTGAGATGACGGTCCCCTATTCCAGGGGCGGGCCCCGACCGGTTGAAGCCGAGTACATCCCGGTTTATGACGCCAACGACACCGTAATGGGGTTTTATGCCCTGGTCCGGGACCTTACCGAACGCAGGACGGCGGAGCGGGACCACTTGACCCACATCTATAATCGCCGGGGGTTCGACCGCTTGCTCAAGGGCGCCATTGCCACCGCTGCCCGTTACCGGCGCCCCCTTTCCCTGCTGTTCCTGGACATTGACCATTTCAAACCGGTGAATGACCAGTGCGGGCATACCGTTGGCGACGAGCTGCTGCGTCAGGTGGCGAACCTGCTGAGACAGCTTGCCCGGGAGAGCGATATTGTCTGCCGCTGGGGTGGTGAGGAGTTTGCTGTGCTTACACCGGAAACGGCGCTTGGTGAGGCCCAAGAACTTGCCGAACGCCTGAGGGTTGCCATAGCCAGCGATGTGGCGTCTCCCCTGGGGCCGATCACCGTCAGTATCGGTGTCGCGGAGCTCAAGCTGCAGGAACCCGAAAACTCACTGATCCAGAGAGCAGATCAGGCCCTTTACTGGGCCAAGGAGAAAGGCCGCAACAGGGTGGAAACGGTCGATTAATGCCTCCCAGGTGCCATGCCAGGGCACGGGATAGCCTTTCGCAACACACCGGCCCTGGTGAACTGCTGTGTGCTATCTTCGATACAACCCCACCGATAGCGGAGGCACTATGGACCGATTTATGGAACTGGCAATGGCTGAAGCCGAGGCAGGCATGGCGGAGGGCGGCATTCCCATTGGTTCTGTACTGGTGTGCGATGGCAAGGTGCTGGGTTCAGGTCGTAACCAGCGGGTACAGCTGGGCAGTGCTATCCGCCACGGGGAAATGGACGCCCTGGAGAACGCCGGTCGTCACCCGGCCGCTGTCTACGCCCGCTCAACCCTGTATACCACCCTGTCCCCCTGCGCCATGTGCTCCGGCGCCATCCTGCTTTATGGCATCCCCCATGTGGTCATTGGCGAAAACAAAAGCTTCCGGGGTGAAGAAGACCTGCTGATAAGCCGTGGTGTGGAGCTGGAGGTCCTGGATGACCCGGACTGCATCGCACTGATGGAGCAATTTATCCGGGAGAACCCCGAGTTATGGAACGAGGATATCGGAGTGTGAAAGGCGGGTGATTGGAAAATTCTGCGACCATCCGGATGTCTCTGCGTCTTACCTGTAGCGATACAGCAAACCAATGACGAGACGGAGATATCTGATGAAACGCTTTCATGTGCACCTGTCAGTCCAGGACTTGGACTCCAATATCCGGTTCTATACCACCCTGTTTGGTCAGGCGCCCAGTCGCCGGGAAGATGACTACGCCAAATGGATGTTGGATGACCCACGCATCAACTTCGCTATTTCAACCCGCGGAGCCTCATCCGGGCTGGATCATTTTGGGTTTCAAATGGATGATGGTGATGAGTTGGCCCGGTTGCGCGAGCGTGCTCGTAATGCGGATGCCGCCATCCTGGACGAAGGCACAACCCAGTGCTGTTACGCAAACAGTGAAAAGCACTGGCTCATGGACCCTCAGGGCGTGCCCTGGGAGCACTTCGTAACCATGGGCGAAATACGCCACTTCGGCAGTCCACCTGTGCTGGCGGAAACCGTGGATAAACCGACAGGAACATCAGGCAGTGGAGCGGAGAAAACCTGTTGTGGATAGTCAGACCCTGGGGACAAACGGTGCCACGGATCGGGCGGTAGTCGCTCGATCCGCAACGGGCGTGGAAGATGCCTACCTTACCTTTCGTAGTGGGTTGCTGGGCTTTCTGCGTACCAATGTTCATGACCCGTCACTGGCAGAAGACCTGCTGCACGAGGTATTCGAAAAAGCAACCCGGGCGCTCGAGGAAGGTGAACAGCCTGCCAATATTTCGGCCTGGCTGTATCGTGTTGCTCGTAACACCTTGATTGACCACTACCGTCGTCAACGCCCCGTCGAAGTGATACCCAACGATCTTGAGGCGGGGGAGCCTTTCTCACTGCCCCCTGAACAAACCCTTGCACTTTGCCTCAGGCCGTTTATCGACCAGTTGCCCGGAAAATACAGTGAGGCCCTCCTGGCCACCGCCATTGAAGGCCGCAGTGTGGCGGCCTGGGCCCGCGAAACCGGGTTGTCGCCGTCGGCAGCCAAAAGCCGGGTCAGCCGGGGCAGGGCCTTGCTCCGGGAAAAAGTGCTCGAATGTTGTCACGTAGAAGCAGCGCGGAGCGGGGAGGTCCTCGAGTACTACCGGCGACAATAGTCGGTACGCATTGGATCCCGCAATAAACGACATCATGTCTTGGAGGTCGTCAGCCATAACTTCCGGCCTCCTGTTGAAAACCCGGTCCGTTCAACTTTCAGGGCTTCCGTCTTCAGTCACCCATCCCAGCAGGCACTGGTAAACCGGTTGGCTATCGAGCAGGTCGAAATGGTTCAGGCCATTAAAAACTGCCTGTCGGGATTCCGGGATAGGCAGGCAGCGCGCAGGGTCACGGTGCTGGCCAAGTGCGCTCCTGAGCGGGACCAGGCCATCCCCGGGGATCAACGTGCTGGCAGCGGCCGGGGAAGACCGAATGGTTGCCGCAACAGCGTAGTAGCGGGTGCCGGGGGGAGGGATTTCTGGTGCTTTTCTGCTCCCGGGCTCCGGGCCGGTAACCTGGCCAATAGTACCCTCACGGAGATCACGGATGCCGGCACTCCGAATATTGCCAAGTCGGCCAATCGGCGCGCTGTAAGGGCTGACCCCCAGAAGGAATTCCAGCCCATTCCCCAGCTGTTCCAGTGGTGCGCCCTGATGAGGGGTGCCGAGGAAAACCACTTTCCGGAGTCGGGTTGGCCAGTGGTAGCCGGCGTGCTGCGCCTGCAGGCACGCGCTGCGGGTGACAAGTCCGCCCATGCTGTGCCCGACGATCACCAGCTTCTCAACGGGTACCGGCCATTCGCTGATCAGCGCTTCCAGCATCAGGGCGAAATCCCGACCGTTCTCCAGCACCGCAAGCCCGCTGTTGTAGCGCAGATACAAGGGTGTAAAGCCAAGATCGTGGGCCAGCGCCTTGCCATGATCATGGCCGTTACGGAACCACTGCCGGTCGTTCATACACAGGCCGTGAACCATGACCAGCAGGCGGTTCGACGGGTGCGGAATGGTCGCAAGCAGTGCCTGGTGCTCCAGCATTAAGCGCCTTCCGCCGTATCGCAGTTCCATGGGAATCGCCAAAGGATTGGCAGAGGCCACCAGGTAGTCCCCGAGTACGCCGTTGATGGCGGCTAAAAGGGCCTCCCTCCGTGCGGTCGATTCCTGGTTGGCGAGCATGGGGGCGAACCGGTTGAGGGTGAACTCAAGGCCCTGGCCGGTCAGGGCGGAGACCCGACGGATGTTGCGGTAGACAAGGCCGGTGATCCCCCTGGTCGGGCCGGGCCGCCCGGGGCCAATAATCGGCGCGAGCCCGGAAATATTGCGGTGCATCACCTCGACAATGTCTGTTACCCCGTCGAAGGCGTCAATGATCAGCCGGCTGGTACCGATCAGGTCGGCTGAACGGGGCGGGTGAGACAGCTTATTGCCCGGCTCGCGCGGGGAACTACCGGTGGTATCAGAGCTGCGTTCGGTGCTCATGTCGGTCTTTCCTGTGCGCATGGGCTGGCCAGTCATGGCCAGCGAGGCGGGAGTGCGAACCCAATATAGCACGGTCCCCGAAAGTGTCAGTCAGACCGGGCTGCCAGCAACTCCCGGAGCCCGGCTGGCAACACAGACCGGGCTTTCCGGGAAATCGGCTCCTCATTCTTCTGCCACAAAACTCCGAGGTAGATGATCAGCAGGCCGATGGCCGTGAGTGCCATCGGGAAAAACCAGCTATCCTCGAAAACCTCCCACGCCAGGTGGCCAAGGTAAAAACACACACCCAGCGCGCCGAAGACTACGAAGACCCGCCGGACAATCACCACGCCGATAGTGATCATCAGAAGGTTGATGGAGAAATAGAGAAAACGGGACAACTCGCTGCTCGAATCCTGCGCCGTCATCCCGCCCCAGAAAGTCAGAACACCAAAGATATACAGCCAGAAGGCGTAATCCGCTGTTGACCGGGATCGGAAATCCACCCAGAAGGCGGTCAGCGTCATCAACAGGCCAAAGTACATGGAGAACAGCGCACGGAACTGGAAGTCGTAATACCCGGTCATCAGCATGGCGGCAACATCCATCGACAGGTACCAGAGGGTAACCGCGATGGGCATGATCATAAAGGAATAGCGATAGATCCAGGCCAGCACAACCCCGACAGCCAGTGTGCCCATCTCCATATAGAGCCAGTGCCAGCGAATGTAGCGGTGATAGTCCCGGTAAACACTGTCATCCGGCCATACGCCCAGGGCTAACTGCAACCCGTAGATGGCCAGCGGCGTCAGTGCTACCACAAAGGTCGCACAGATGCCGGCAGGGATGGCCAGGTCCATGGACCGGAAGCGCCCGGTCAGTAGCAGTCCCACGCCGGCATACAGCAGCGAGATAAAGAAAATGCCCCAACCACCAAAGGCCTCCCAGCCCAGATTCATGAACAGCGTCATGGCACCGATGGCAATCAGACCACCAAGGTAGTAAAGCACGTTGGTGAGGTTGAACGCTGGGCCCACGCCGGGCTGTTGCCCCAGGAAGTCATACAGCCGGTCTGCCTGCTGCGAGGTAAGGATCTGCTCACTGACCGCGTCGTTGAGGTGTTTCCTGGTTATTTTCATGGTGGTGGGCGCTCCTTGTCCTTGGCGGTCAGTGGCCGGAAAACCTCGAATGTAGCTCAATCAGACAGTAATATTCGAGGTAACATCCTCAAAAAGGACTTATACACTCAAGGACCGGGAACCCATGAACGTTTTCCTGCTGTTGCTTTGCCTTCTTGCTACCCCTGTCGCCGCCTTAGCAGGCACCTACCGCTGGGTCGATGAAAACGGCCAGACGCATTTTGGCGACCGGCCACCGGCGGGCGCCGTTTCCGATGAAGTCAAAGTGACCCCGGCGCCGGTAGACGAGGACGCCGCTGCTCGTGCACGTAAAGCAAGGGTGAACGAATTCCTGGAACAGAGTGAGAAACAGCGGGCCGAGCGTAACGAGGCGAAGGCCCGCCAGGAAGCTGCGGCCGAAGAGCGGCAAGCCCGCTGCGAGCAATTGCGCGGCCGCCTGAAGTATCTGAAAAGCGTGTCGAAGATTTACCGGATCAACAACGACGGCGAACGGGTGTACGTGGACGACGAGGAGAACGAGCGTCTTCGTCGTGAGTTCACGGCGAGGGTTCAAAGCGAGTGCGGTGCCTGATCTGCGGCAGAACGGCAGCGCCGGCGCGTCTGAATACAGCCACCGATTAGCTGCGGTGCTTCAACCTGGCAGACCCTCGAACTTTGGCACATCCTCTAATCCCTCATCCCATACGGCTTTGCTGGATGAGAAGATGTGCGCCGTTGGCAACATAGGGATTTCAGTGTCCAAACACCCTGCCGGAACGACAAGCAAACCTGCGACCTGGGTGCTTGGCAATGCTGAACCACACAACTTGCAGAAGCATTTGTGATGACGAGTGCCTGGCAGCGTAAAGCAAGTCACCGCATCTGCACCCGACTGCCAGACCAATGTAGCGGAATGCGAGAACAGATTTGCGGCATGAGCCGAACCTGTATCTTTTTGGCAGTGTTGACAATGGCACAGGTAGAAGCTTTCGAAATCACCTGTTACCTGAAAACTCACGGTACCACACAGACAAGAACCGACGTGATCAGTCATAGGCCCCCTTCCATGGCCTGAGAGGGAAGTGCAGAACCAACATGAATGGCTGGTTAAATGCCATACTCACGCTCCACCTTTGCGACCCGCACCCTGCCATAGATCCCTCTAAACATTTAACGAATGAGCTTAGCGGCAAACGGCTGCAACTGGTTATGCGGGTTTATCGGAAGGGCCGACCCAGAACAATGGATTATGTGCGACTTCCCAAAGATAGCCGTCAGGGTCTGAAAAGTAGCCTGCATAGCCACCCCACTCCGTCTTTCGCGCGGACTTCGTGACAACAGCGCCCGCGGAAGCAGCCTGAGACATGACCTGGTCAACTTGATCTTCTGAACTTACATTGTGCGCCAGACTGAACCCAGCGAAGCCTCCGGAAACTGCACCTACCTGCGCATCTTCCGCTAGTGCGTCACGACCGTACAAACCC
>Ga0098066_1000025_pt1 | contig 70430 bp, 61 predicted proteins | sample 25BtaG_FD_76332 | JGI IMG/M metagenome (GOLD analysis project Ga0098066, IMG submission 76332) | Marine viral communities from Cariaco Basin, Caribbean Sea - 25B_WHOI_OMZ_CsCl | ecosystem: Environmental > Aquatic > Marine > Oceanic | place: Caribbean Sea: Cariaco Basin | collected 2014-11-08
CACTTCCACGTGGACGCCGCCTGGGGTGGGCCGACCCTCTTCTCTCGTCAGCATTCGCACCTGATGCGGGGCATCGAGAAAGCCGACTCGGTCACCTTCGATGCCCATAAACAGCTCTACGTACCCATGGGGGTAGGCCTTGTCGTGTTCCGCGACCCCACCATGGCCAGCGCGGTGGAACACCACGCCCAGTACATCATCCGCAAGGGATCCCGGGACCTGGGTAGCACCACCCTTGAAGGCTCCCGTCCGGGCATGGCCATGCTGATCCACTCAGGCCTGAAGATCCTGGCGCGGGAAGGCTACGAGATACTGATCAATCAGGGTATCGAGAAGGCCCGCACCTTTGCGGACATGATCCGGGAGGAGCCGGACTTCGAACTGGTCACCGAACCGGAACTGAACATTCTCACTTACCGCTATGCTCCCGCCCGGGTGCAGCAGGCCCTGGCTGCGGCGAGCCCGGAACAGGCCGAACGCATCAACATGAGCCTGAACCGGGTCACCAAGTTCATCCAGAAAACCCAGCGGGAGCGGGGCAAGGCGTTTGTCTCCCGGACCCGGCTGGAGCCGGCCCGCTATGGCCACTTCCCCTGCATTGTGTTCCGGGTGGTCCTGGCCAATCCGCTGACCACCAAGGATATCCTCCACGATATCCTGGAAGAGCAGAAAGAACTGGCTGGTGTTCCGGGACTGAAGGACGAGATGGATATTCTTTACCAGCACACAGAGGCTGTGCTGGGTGGGCCCGTGGCCAAGAGGGCCTGAGGAAGGGGTTACAGGAGTCGACTAAATCTGATGGTGAAGGCGACCGGGCAGGTGGGGGATGCTTTTTCCGCCGCAATTCAGGGGCCATCCCTGGCACCCGCCTTGCTCCGCGCCATCCATGGCGCTGCTCCAAAAGCATCCCCAGATCACCCGTAGATGTGAGTTAGCTGCCAAAAACTGCCTCTTCGACAGTGGTCAAACACCGAAATCAGTAAAGCGCTTCCTCATCATCCAGTACGTCGTCGAGAATCTCCAGGAACATCCTGTCCGCCTCACTCCAGTTCTCGGGAATGCGAACCGTGGTTGAGGCACTGATCTCGTCAGCCACCAACTGGTGGGCATCCGGCTTGCCCCGGTGCTTGCGGGCCACCTCGACGCACTTTACCGCCACCGTGGGATCACTCAGCACCTTCTTGATAAAAACCCTCAGCTCGCCAATCACCTTCGCCTGGCGACTTTCATTTGCTGTGCTCATAGACATCTCCGGAAAAGTTCAGGGAAAGGACAGACAAGAGTATGCAGTATTCGCTGCCACCACGGCCAGCCGCGCTCACGCACGCCAACAGGCATGAACGCCCCCGACAGCACTGCTGGCCAGCAGCCTGCCGGGAACAGGATCAGATCATAAGGCCACGGATGGTGAAGTACAGGATAGCCGCGAGGATTGCGGACACCGGCACGGTGATCACCCAGGCTGCGGCAATACGGATCAGGTGGGAACGCTTGACCAGCTCTTCCCGGTAGATCTTCTTGAGCCTCTTGCGCTCCTTCTTGGACAGGGGGATATCCTGCTTGTGCTTACGGGCTTCCTTCAGCAGGGCCTCCATTTCCTCCACTGTGGCATTGCGGAAATCGTCCAGGAAAGGCTGCAGCCGGGCCCGTTCTTCCTCGTCGTGACGATCCAGCATGGTATGAATCTGGCTGGCGTAGCTGCGCTTGAGGTATTCACGCAGGAAGCCCACACCAAACACACCGCCAATGGCAATATGGGTTGAACTCACCGGCAGCCCCAGCTGGGAAGCCAGGATGACCGTGAGCGCTGCTGACAGGGCCACACAGAAGGCCCGGGACTTATCCAGCTCGGTAATCTCGGAGCCCACCACCTTGATCACCCGGGGTCCAAACAGCAACAGGCCAACTGACAGGCCCAGGGCACCTACCATCATGACCCACAGCGGGATAGACGCATCAGAAACGATGCTGGATGCCGCCAGGGCGTCATTGATCGCTGCCAGCGGGCCGATGGCATTGGCCACGTCGTTGGCACCATGGGCAAAGCTCAACAGCCCCGCTGCAAAGATCAGCGGCCATACAAACAGGGCGTTTACCCCATCGGTGTTGTTTTCCATGGTGGCGGCTCGCCGACTGACTCTTACCCGCACCAGAATGAACACAACCGCCGCCACAGCCAGGCCCACCAGGGTGGCACCGAGAAAATCCACAGAGATGATTTTCTTGACGCCCTTGATCATCAGGTAGGTGCCGAAAGCCCAGGCCATGATGGCCACCAGCCAGGGGACGAAGCGGCGTGCACTTGCTACCAGGTCTTCCTGGTATAGGATCGTTCTTTTGATGGCGTAGAGGAAAAATGCCGCAATCAGGCCGCCAAGGACAGGGGAAATCACCCAGCTGGCGGCGATTTTGGCCATCACCGACCAGTCCGCAATGCCCCAGCCACCGGCTGCGATCCCCGCACCCAGAACGCCCCCGACAATTGAGTGTGTGGTGGACACCGGCGCACCCATCCAGGTCGCCAGGTTGAGCCACAATGCACCAGCCAGCAGGGCGGCAGTCATCAGCCAGACGAAGGTATTCACGTCATCCAGTCGCTCAGGAGCGATAATGCCGCCCTTGATGGTGGATACCACGTCACCACCGGCAATAATGGCCCCTGCGGCTTCGAACACCGCCGCCAGCATCACCGCTGCAAACAGGGAGATAGCACCGGACCCCACGGCCGGGCCCACGTTGTTGGCCACGTCGTTGGCGCCGATGTTGATGGCCATATAGCCTGCAATCACCGCTGCCGCAACCAATAGCGGCTTGCCGGTCATATCACCGCCGATCTGGGTTACCACCAACCCGACGATTGCGAGGAAAATAAGGCTGATGCCAATGCGGTAACGTTCCGTCGTCTGGCTGGTCAGCACCTGGTCCATGAATCCGGATGATTTCGCCATTACGGGTTTCTCATGCAGCAGATTGGAGGGCGGCACTATAAAATTTCTGACACCAAATTGAAACAAACCGCCCTTTATTTGTAGCCGAGTATAGACGCCCGCACCTGCCCCTGCCGCGCTCTTCAATCCATCCGCCCCGAGGAGTCTGTCTGAGGCTTGAGGAGCCGTCCGCCCCCGGCTAAGATGACGCCCCTCAATCCAGTGCCGAGGCCAAGACTCCATGACCGAGATCCAGATCCTGGTGGGCAGCGTTTACGGCGGCGCCCTGATGACCGCCCGCAAGCTCCGGGACGAACTGTCCGGCGAGGACGTTCGCATCACCGTACACGAAAGACCCACGCTTGCCAGCCTGACTGACACCAACGGCCCGGTGCTGGTATGTACCTCGACCACAGGCCAGGGAGAAGTGCCCGAAAACCTGCTGCCGTTCTACGTCGAGCTGCGGGAAACCCTGCCCCTGCAGGAAGGCCGGCCTTTCGGCGTGATCGTACTGGGAGACAGCTCCTACGGAGACACCTTTTGCGGTGCCGGTGAACTCATGGAGGAGGCCCTGCTGGAAGTCGCTGCCCGCAAGGTTGGCGACACCCTGCGTATCGATGCCATGGAGACCATGGAGCCGGAAGCAGAAGCCCTGCCCTGGGCCAGGGCGTGGCTTGAACAGGTAAGGTCCACCGATCGCTGATCGGTGGCACGCCTATAGCGCGAACCCCGTCACACAACATCCCGTTACACACTGGCACTATCCTGCAACATCTGGTGGCAACATGACGCTTGTGTAAGCGTTTTGTAATCTTGATACTCGTTCGAAAGATTGCCCCCACGACACGCTTCCAAAAACAGGATTCCTGTGCGGCGAACGGCGCTACTGACATCACTGCTGACCATGCTCTGCCTGTGCGGCCCTTCAGCATGGGCTGCCAGCGCAGCATCCGGGGCACTGGTGTCTGTCGAGTACCTGCGACTGGCTCCGGGCCAGGCCAACCTTTCCCCTGAAGCGGCCCTGGCCAGCGGCGACTGGCAGACGCTGCCGGGACGCACGCCGAATTTCGGCTATGAAACGGACACCTTCTGGTATCGGATGGAGATAGCGCCGGGACACAGCCGCCGGATACTGGAAATCGCCTACCCGCACCTGGACGACATACGATTCTGGCTGGTGAACGAGGGTAAGCCCGGCGAGCTAACACGCACCGGTGACCGACTTCCTTTTCACGAGCGACCACTGCCCCACCCCAACTTCCTGTTCCCCGTTGTCGGGGAGCCGGGCGCCAACCAACAGATTCTGCTGCGAATCCAGACCGAAGGCGCACACCATGTGCCGATGCAATTACTCGAAACCGGCGAGCTGTTCCTGCAACTGTCCCGGGAAGACCAGCTCCATTCCCTTTATTACGGTACCCTGGTCACCATCACCCTGTTCAGCCTGGTCGTGTTCGTCTCGCTGCGGGAGAAAATCTACCTGTATTACCTGGCCTCGACGGCCAGCTTCCTGTTACTGCTGGCCTCCCTGCGAGGCGTTACCTACCCGGTGCTCTGGCCCGGCAGCCCGGCGTTACAGAACTACAGTATCCTGGTCGCCATACCCCTGGCGCTGATCTCCATTGTCCTGTTCTCGCGGACCTTCCTGCGCCTGAAACAGGTAGGCGGCTGGATCTACTACGCGGTGCAGGCGGCCCTTTACATCGACATACTCGCTCTGATCGGCGTGGCGGCGCTCGACTACAACCTGTCTGTCCGGTTCTCGGTGGCCGTCGGGCTGGTGACCTGCCTGCTGCTGGCCGTCATTGGCCCGGTGCTCTGGCTGCGCAACCATCCGCAGTCGGGTATCTATACACTGGCCTGGGGCGCGTTGACCCTGGGTTGTCTGATCACCGGCGCCAACATGTACGGACTGCTGCCCAACAGTTTTATAACCACCTATGGCCTGCAGCTGGGCTCAACCCTGCAGGCCGCAGTGCTCACCATGGCCCTGGCCAATCGCATCTACCAGGAGCGAGAGTCCCGCACCCGTTCCCGGGAGGCTGAGCTGGCAGCCGTGTCAGCTCAGCGCAGGGCGGAGCAACGGGTCATGGACCAGGCCATGCGGGACCCCCTCACCCATTTGCCCAACCGGGCCTGCTTTGAACTGAACGCCAGCGAAAAACTACACCTCTGCCCCGGCCGGCGCTGGGCGATCTGCGTTGTAAAACTCGACAACCTGGCAGCCGTTACCAAGACCCTGGGCCACCGCAACTCCGATCGTCTGCTGGAACTGGTCAGCCTGCGCCTGCATCAGATCGCACGGAACCTGCCGGGGATACAGTCCATTGGCACCAACGAGCAGGACTGCCTGGGAGTGCTGGAGCCGTCTACCTTCGCCTATCTGATGGATGCGGGCGCCGCTTCAGCCAATCCCCGCCAGATCGCCCGCAGCATGGAACAACTGCGCAAACCCATTGATTACCTGGGCATGCAGGTTCCCATGGATTGTTGTATCGGGGTGGCCCTGTTCCCGGACCACGGCAAGGACCTCAATACACTGGTGAGACAGGCCTATGTGGCCCAGGAAACACCGATCGCCCGGGAAAAGGGACTTGCCTTTTACGACCCGGCGAGGGATCCCTACAGCCCTGAACGGCTCACCCTGGTGACCGAACTGCGCAAGGCTATCGACGAGAACCAGCTGGCCCTCTGGTTCCAGCCCAAACGTTGCCTCAAACGCAATGAGATTGTCGGAGTCGAAGCACTGATCCGCTGGCCGGGACGCCAACCGACAGTGTTCGCCGACGAGCTCATTGCCGTGGCAGAACAAAGCGGCCTGATCCGGCCCCTGACCCGCTGGGTCATGGAACAGGCACTGGGGGCGCGAAAGGTATTGCTGGAGGCCGGCCTGGATCTGACCGTATCCATCAACATCTCCCCCAACAACCTGCGGGAGCGGGACTTCCCGCTATTTGTCCAGCGCCTGATGACCAGCCACCACCAGCACCGGGGCCGGTTGATCCTGGAGGTTACCGAAACGTCCATGATGCAGGATCCCGCCAACTCCATGCGCACCCTGCGCTCGCTGGACCATGCCGGCATTCCCCTGGCCATCGACGACTTCGGTTCCGGGTACTCGTCCCTGTCCTATATCAAGCAGCTGCCCGCCTGTGAGGTGAAGATTGACCGGTCACTGATTACCGACCTGCTGTCCCACATTGATGACCGCATTATCGTGAAGACCACCATCGATATGTGTCACAGCCTGGGCTACCAGGTGGTGGCGGAAGGTGTCGAAGACGAGGAAACCACAGAACTGTTGCGGGAGATGGACTGCGACATGATCCAGGGGTACGTACTTGCCAGACCACAACCCCTGGCTCACCTGATCAGCCAGCTCCGGCCGGAAGCCGGCACATCCGCGCTCTGACACCTATCCTGGATACCGGTCGGGAGATTGCCAGCTGCTACCATCGGCAGCCGGCGGTGGGCGTCATTTCTTCGCAGACTTTCGCTGACGAATCAGTGCCTCCTGGGCAGTGGAGGCCACCAGAATGCCATCCTGGTTGAACACGCTGCCCCGATTGAAACCACGGCCACCCGCAGCACTGGGGCTGTCCTTGTCATACAGCAGCCAGTCGTCCATACGCAGGTCCCGGTGGAACCAGATGGCGTGGTCCAGGCTGGCCACCTGCATGCTCGGTGTCATGAAGGTAACGCCATGGGGGTTCAGGGAAGTGCCGAGAAACGCGAAATCCGATGCGTAGGCCAGCAGGCAGCAGTGCAGGATGCGGTCATCCGGGAGCTCCCCCTGGGCACGGAACCAGCTCTGCTTGTGTGGCGATCGTTTGTCCGGGTCCAGCGGGTTGACGGGGTCAACCGGCCGGATTTCTATGGGTCGGTTACGGGTGAGCTGGCTATGGAACTTCTCGGGAACCCGGTCAAGCAGCTCCCGGTTCAGCTCCTGCTCCGTCTTCAGTGACATGGGATCGGGTACATCCGGCATGTCGATCTGGTGATCGAAACCATCTTCCTCTACCTGGAAAGAGACAGACCCGGTGAGGATCTCCTTGCCTTCCTGCCGGGCGATCACCCTGCGCACCGAGAAGCTGCCACCATCACGGACCCGCTGCACTTCATAGTCAATGGGCGCCCGGGCGTTGCCGGGCCGCAGAAAATACGCGTGCATGGAGTGGGGCATGCGGTCTTCAATGGTGCGGGTGGTAGCCATCAGGGCCTGGCCCAGCACCTGCCCACCGAAGAGGTTGGGAAAACCCAGGTCTTCACTCTGTCCCTGGAAATGATCATCGCCAATAGGCGCAAGATCCATTAATTCAACCAGTTCTCTGGTAACGTCCAGCATGCCTGCTCCTGAAAATTCATCTGGCCAGCGCAGTGGCCAGGCCTTTTTTTGTCCGCCGCACCCGGTCGCCCGGGCCGGAAAACCGGGGCGCAAGCCTGCCATCTGAGGCGGCCACTCCCACAATCTCCGGGGACACTTAGCTTACGAAGCGGTAATTTCTACCGGATACCTCGAGGCTGTGCAAGCGCCCTTCACCGGGCATCCAGCGTCGCCAGTACCGGCGGCACCTCCCTGGACAGGGTCTGCTTTTCAATCACCCGGTCGCCAGTCAGCGCGAAGCCAAGCAGCGCTCCGCTACTGTCCCGGTATAGTGCACGGACATTGTTGCCCTCCCGCTCAACTTCCCAGGTTCCATCTTCCGTCACCTCCGGAGGCACTACCGCGACCGGACAACAAGGCGTTTTGACCATCACCGGCATGGCCCCCCACTGCACCGGCGCAGGTGCACCAGTGAGGGTGGCAGCCAGGGCCCGGGCGGATGCCATCAACGGCATGACATACATCAGCACATGGCCTTCCACCTCGGCGCAGTCTCCCAGTGCGTAGACATCGGGCGCACTGGTCGCCATCAGCCGATCGGTGACGATACCCTGGTTGACCTTCAGGCCTGCATCCAGTGCCAGACGGGTTCGCGGACGCAGCCCTACGGCTGATACGACGATATCTCCCTGCAGCATAGCACCATCATTGAGGCGCACCTGCACGGAGCCAGTTTCCCCGACAACCTCGTCCGCAGCCACGCCCAGGTGAAAGGTCACACCTTCCGCCTCCAGCGCGGCCTGAACCGCTGATGCAGCGGCCTCAGGCAACAGCCCGGGCATTACCTGTCCGGAAGGGGCGACCACGGTTACGTCATAGCCGCCATTGCGCAGATCATTGGCGTATTCACAGCCAATCAGGCCAGCGCCAAGCACTATGACCCGGCGGTGTCCGCCCAGGTGCCGACGGAACTGGCGGTAATCCTCGAGATCGTTGATGGAACAGACAGCGGGGTTGCTACTGACCGGGTCCGGCAGCCGAATCACATCTGCGCCCCAGGCCAGCACAAGCTGGCGATAACGCAGCCGTTCGCCACCGATCCGTATCTCATGGGCATCAGGGTCAATTCCTGTTACCCGGGTGTGGGTGCGAATTTCCATGGTCAGTTGCTCCGCCATGGCGCCGCAATCGGCCTGTGCCAGCTCGTCCGCCGCCTTGCCCTTGGTGAACCCGGTGGACAGCAGGGGCTTGGAATAACTGGCGCCATCATCCGCCGTGATCATCATCAGAGGCAGGCTGGCATCGCGCTTGCGCAGCTCCCTGGCCAGCGAGTAACCCGCCAGCCCGCTGCCAATAATCACAACCGGCGGCTGATCCGTTCCCATTTCCGTCATGGCCTTTGCTCCCTCAGCCAATCTCGATCATTTCGAAGTCTTCCTTGCCGACGCCGCAGTCGGGGCACTCCCAGTCTTCCGGCACATCTTCCCAGGCGGTACCCGGCGCAATGCCATCCTCCGGCCAGCCTTCAGCTTCGTCATAGATAAAACCACATACCACGCACTGCCACTTTCTCACGCCAGTCCTCCTGAAAAATCTCTGTACTTCCGGATCTCGGTTGTTCTCCCGGAGACACTCGCCGGGAACGATCGTCAGCCCATGATACGCATAGCGGCGATACCCCCAAAGGAATACCTTTGAAGCTGAATGAATCCGTATCGCGTTTGGCATGCAGGACACCGTTAACCGGCCGTACGCTGCCTCTTCCGGTTTTTGCGTACTCTGCGGATACGCGGCAGCTCTCCCTTAAGACCATCATCTTCGCTATACTTGCGCGTTTTACGACAGGACCGACGACTATGACCGACACCGTCGACGAGCTGAACCAGGTGATGGCGGAAGCCGATTGCCTGGTTCCGGAACAGCAGGTCTACCAGGCCATTGATACCATGGCCGAGCAGATCACCACGGCCCTGAAGGACAGTAACCCGCTTCTGTTCTGCGTAATGAACGGCGGCCTGATCCTCACAGGCCAGCTGCTGCCCCGGTTGAGATTCCCGGTACAGGCGGAATACCTGCACGCAACCCGGTATCGCCATGAAACCACCGGTGGCATCCTGGAGTGGAAACTCCGGCCCGAGGCCGACATGAACGGTCGCACGGTCCTGATCATCGACGACATCCTCGACGAAGGCACCACCCTCAACGCCATCGCTGATTACTGCCGGGCCCAGGGCGCCAGCCAGGTGCTGACAGCGGTGCTGGTCGACAAACAGCACCAGCGCAAGGCACACCCCGGACTGAAGGCCGACTTCACCGGACTGGAAGTGGAAGACCGTTTCCTGTTCGGCTTCGGCATGGACTACAAGGGATACTGGCGCAACGCTCCGGGCATCTATGCCGTCAAGGGACTCTGATCCGGCACGGGTACCCGGTTCCCGGGCGTCCATCGTGCCCCCCACCCGCTGGTACGACTCTTTCCGCCAGGCCTGCCTGCAACGGCCCAAACTGCGGGGCAACGGCTCGTTCTGGCTGCAGGCGGAAGGATCGCTCACCCGTCACCTGCAATTGCGATGCCGGAACAGCTTCCATGTGGAAGTCGTCAATGAAGGGTTCGCGACCCCCAGCCTGGAAGAAACCCTGACCCTGGACATTCCCCGGCGTCAGCAGGCCTGGATTCGCGAGGTCCGCCTGTGCGGGGACGGCACCCCTTGGGTCCTGGCCCGCACTATTATCCCGCTGGCTACCCTCGAAGGACGCGGGCGACGCCTGCGACACCTGGGCCGGAAGCCACTGGGTGCCTGGCTTTTCAGTCACCGGGAATGGTCCCGGGGCCCACTGCAGGCCGGGCTTTGCCAGCCCCTCACCAAAGACCAGCCCCACTATGCACGAAGGTCCGTATTCGCCAGCGATAACCACAGCCTGCTGGTGGGCGAGTATTTTCTGCCGGCATTGCTGAACCAACCGCTCTGAGCCGGGTAAATCATCAACCCGGATAATGCTAAACTCCCGGGGTCTGATCACCCGTCCATGGAGTAGCACGTCCGATGACAATGGCCGCCCTTTCCCCGAGCCTGCGCAACCGCCTGATGGATTATGCCCGCCTGCTGCGGATTGACCGGCCCATTGGCTCCCTGTTACTGCTCTGGCCCACCTGGTGGGCACTCTGGCTCGCGGCCGATGGTGTCATGCCATCCATTGGCAACCTGGTCGTGTTCACCCTGGGTGTATTTTTCATGCGGGCGGCGGGCTGCGCCATCAACGACTTCGCGGACCGCAAGGTGGACCGGCACGTAAAACGCACCAAGGACCGGCCGCTAACGTCCGGGCGCATACAGCCGAAAGAGGCACTGGGTCTTTTCCTGGTGCTGGTTCTGGCTTCCTTCCTGCTGGTGGTGCTGTTTACCAACACGCTCACGTTCTATCTCTCCTTCGGTGGGTTGGTTCTCGCCTTCATCTATCCATTCATGAAGCGCTACACCCACCTGCCCCAACTGTTCCTCGGCGCGGCCTTTTCCTGGGCGATCCCCATGGCCTGGGCGGCTGAAGCGGGCGAACTGAGTCGCCTGACCTGGCTGCTGTTTACCGCCAACGTATTATGGACTGTCGCCTACGACACCCTCTATGCCATGGTGGACCGGGATGACGACCTGAAAATCGGGGTCAAATCCACCGCCATCCTGTTCGGTGACGCGGACCGGCTGATTATTGGCGGACTGCAGGGCCTGGTGATCATCACCCTGCTGATGGTGGGGGCCCAGGCCGAACTGGGCTTCTTCTGGTACCTGGGGGTCGCCTCCATGGCGGCCTTGTTCGGTTGGCATCAATACCTGGCACGCAACCGCAGCCGGGAAGGCTGCTTCGAGGCTTTCCTCAACAATAACTGGGCAGGCTTCGTGGTGTTCGCCGGGCTGGCACTGGACAAATTGTTCTGAGCCAGGCCGACGAAACTGGCGCGGCCAGCAAGGGATATGTATTTTTCATGTAGTAAGTTAACGATGTCATAAACTTGTAACAGTTCCCCGATGTAATGATGCAGCAACAAACAAAAGGAACACAGGTACAAGCCCGATGTCCAAGACCGTTCTGATCGTTGACGATGAAGCGCCCATCCGCGAGATGATTGCCGTCGCCCTGGAAATGGCCGATTACAATTACCTGGAGGCAGCGGATGCACGGGAAGCCCACACCCTGATCGTGGACCGCCAGCCGGACCTTATCCTGCTGGACTGGATGCTCCCCGGCACCAGCGGCGTGGAACTCGCCCGCCGGCTGAAAAAAGACGAAACCACCGCGGAAATTCCCATCATCATGCTCACCGCCAAGGTGGAGGAAGACAACAAGATCCAGGGCCTCGAGGTGGGTGCCGACGACTACATCACCAAACCCTTCTCGCCACGGGAACTGGTCGCCCGCCTGAAAGCGGTGCTGCGGCGTACAACCCCGGCAGGCGTCGAGTCCCCCATCGAGGTGGACGGCCTGACCCTGGACCCGGTAGGCCACCGGGTTACCGGACCTGGAGGTGCCATCAGCATGGGCCCCACGGAGTACCGTTTACTGCAGTTTTTCATGACCCACCAGGAGCGCGTCTATACTCGCTCACAACTACTGGACCAGGTCTGGGGCGGTAATGTCTATGTGGAAGAGCGTACCGTTGATGTCCATATCCGACGCTTGCGCAAAGCCCTTGGCGACCAATATGATCACCTGATCCAGACTGTACGCGGCACCGGGTACCGCTTCTCGACCAAGGCCGCATAAGCCCCGGCACCACACCCCCGGAACAGGTCAGATATCGATGAATTACAAGTGGTCCCGCTACCTGCGGTTGATTCTGGTTTTTCTGGCCCTGACCACCGGCGCCGGCCTGGCGTTCGGTTACCCCCTGGAAGGCCTGCTGGCTGGCTTGCTTCTGTACCTGGCGTGGACCCTGGCCCAGTCCCGCAAGCTCTATCAGTGGCTGGCCAACCCCGGGGCCGGTGAAGAGGCACCAGAGAGCATCGGTCTCTGGGGTGACATCTTTGACGGCCTGCACAAGCTTCACCGGGGGCACCTGGCCACCCAGGACCGCCTGCTGGCACAGTTCAACCGCATCCAGGAATCCACCAATGCCATGCGCGATGGCGTGGTAATGACCGACGCCCGTGGTGTGCTGGAATGGTGGAACGGCTCTGCCGAGTATCTGCTGGGGCTGAAACGACAGACCGACCGCGGCCAGCCCATCCACAACCTGTTGCGAGCGCCAGCGTTCAAGGCGTACTTTGACCAGCGGGACTACCGGGAACCCCTGGAGCTGAACTCGCCGGCACGCCCCCACCTCCACTTGCAGATCCAGATCAGCCTGTTCGGCGAGGATGATCGCCTGATCGTGGTCAAAGACGTCACTCGCCTGTTCCAGCTAGAGCAGATGCGAAGGGATTTCGTCAGCAACGTATCCCACGAAATGCGCACGCCCCTGACCGTGATCAGCGGCTACCTCGAAACCATGGTAGACAACAGTGACGACCTGCCCGCCCGCTGGCAGAAGGCCCTGCGTACCATGGCCCAGCAGTCCAGCCGGATGGAAGCGCTGATCACCGACCTGTTGCTGCTGTCCAAGCTGGAAACCGGCGAACACCATGGCGCCGAAGTGGTGGTGAATGTCGAAGCGATGTGCAGGCAGATCTGCCAGGACGCGCGTGCGCTCAGTGGTGAGGCTCGCCACGAGTTCCAGCTGGATATCGCCGAGCGGCACTTCCTGAGGGGCGACCAGGATCAGCTACGGAGCGCTTTCTCCAACCTGGTTTTCAATGCGGTCAAGTATACGCCGGCGGGCGGGAAAATTTTCGTCAGCTGGTATACCAACCGGGAGGGGGCACACCTGTCGGTAAAGGACACAGGCATAGGGATCGACCCGATACACATCCCCCGCCTGACAGAGCGCTTCTACCGGGCCGATCCCAGCCGACACAAGGAAACCGGCGGCACAGGGCTGGGCCTGGCCATCGTCAAGCATGTACTGCTGAATCACGACGGCAAGCTCGAGATCCTCAGCCGGATTGGCGACGGCAGCGAGTTTATCTGCCACTTCCCCCGGGAGCGCCTGGCAGAACCGGAAACCCTGCCGGCCTCAGCGACGGAAGCCGGCAATAAAGTGTGACAGGTCCTCGAGCTTCTTTGGGTCGTCGTCCACGAAGCGCACCGTCACACTGACAAAGTCCGTGTCCTGGCGCTTGTCCACCGCCTGTAACTGGTGCACGTAGCCATTGAGCCGCGCCATCCGGCCGTCGGCCACCTCCATATCCACCACAGCCGGATCGAGGATACCGGGGAACACCTGGTCACGCTTTGCGATGACCCGGACCTCGGTCAGGGTGATGTCCTTGATCACGCATTTGAGGGTGCTGTCCGCAAAACGTATCGCTGCCACCACCAGTTTGCTGCCCCGTTCCTGGCGACTCGCGGGAGCCGGGGCAGTCGTATCCGGGGCCGGCTTGCGGGTGAGCAGGTCAGCAGATTCCCGGAAGGCATCGGCGCCCGGCGCTGCTGCGCCACTATCTGCCATGGCATTCTGGAGTGTGCGCCCCATGACCTTGACCACCTTCTTGCTCAGACCCTCGGGGCTGAACGGCTTACCCAGATATTCCGAGACACCTTCCTGCACCGCCTCCACCACATGGCTCTTGTCGCCACGACTGGTAATCATGATGAACGGAACCTTGCGGTAATAATCATCGGCCCGCATCCACTGGAGAAGCTCCAGGCCAGACATTTCCGGCATTTCCCAGTCACAAAGGATCAGGTCAAACCGGTTGCGGGACATAAGTGACTGGGCCCTCCGTCCATTCGGTGCCTCGGTCATTTCAATCACCGGGAAGCGCTGCCTCAGGGTCCGTTTGACCAGGTCCCGGACGAAGCTGGCGTCATCCACCACCAGTGCCTTGAGTACTGCCATATAAATGCCCCTGCCTGCACCCTTGCCCGGTGCCAGTGGTGCCGGCATGGGCTATTTATCGTTGTCTCAATCAGGCTACTATAAAGCCTCGTTCACCCGACGGAGAGGATTACGTGGTCAAAACCCTGAACAATCGACAGCGGATGTCGTTTACCCCCAAACCACAACGCCTGCGTCCAAGTCGTACCATCACCCGCCTGGGTCTGGCTACGGCAGGCTTGTTGATCGCCTCGGTGGCCACCGCCGAGATATCCGTGGTACCGGAGAAACCGGAGACCTTCGGCCAGTGCCTTCAGGATATCGAACAACGGGCCGTCGCCGAAGGCGTTTCTCCCGAAACCGCCCGCAATGTGCTCGCCAGCGTGGAATTCCTGCCCAGGGTTATCGAACTGGATCGCCGCCAGCCGGAGTTCACCACCACCTTTGCCGACTATCTCGGCCGCAGGGTCAGTGAGACCCGTATCGGAAAGGGCCGCGAGATGCTGGCAGAGCACCGCGAACTGCTCAATCGTGTCAGCGACCAGACCGGCGTGCCACCGGCCTACCTGGTGGCCTTCTGGGGCCTTGAAACCAACTATGGCAGCTATTTTGGAAAAATGCCCGTGCCCAGTGCCCTGGCAACCCTGGCCTGCGACGAGCGAAGGGGCAGGTATTTCTCCGGCGAACTGATATCAGCACTGAAAATCCTCGACGAAGGCGCCATTGAGCCTGAGCGGATGGAAGGCTCCTGGGCTGGCGCGATGGGCCATGTGCAATTCATGCCTTCCGTTTTCCTGCAACATGCCACTGATGCTGACGACGACGGCCGCCGGGACCTCTGGGGCAGCATACCGGACGCCATGATGTCAGCCGGACGCTTCCTGCAAAGCATGGGCTGGGATCCGGATTACCGCTGGGGCCGGGAAGTCGTACTGCCAGACAACTTTGATTACGCATTGGCGGGGCAGGGCCGGCGCTCCCTGAGCCAGTGGAACGAACTTGGCGTTACTGATGTTTACGGGCAGCCCCTCGCCGATGAACCCATTGATGCCAAACTGGTGGTCCCTGCCGGGCACCGGGGGCCGGCCTTCCTGGCCTACGACAATTTCCGGGTGATCATGGGCTGGAACCGATCGGAATACTACGCCATTGCGGTGGGCCACCTCGCTGACCGGATCGCAGGTGCCGGCGCCCTGTCCAATCCGCCCCCCGAAGATGCACCGACCCTGTCCCGGGATGATGTCCTGAAGTTGCAGGCGGCCCTGAACGAGCGAGGCTTCGAGGCCGGCAACCCGGATGGCATCATTGGCCCCAATACCCGTTCAGCGATCCGCCGTTACCAGTCCAGCGTAGGACTGATAGCCGACGGCTTCCCCGGCCCGGAACTGCTGGACAGCCTCGGCGTCACACCTTCGTCATCCTGATTCGGTAAGCGCCGGAGAACAGAGCTATGGACTCAGTTACCCAGGCCGCCCTGGGCGCCTGTATCGGCGGGGCGGTCGCCAGCCGCGCCCTTGGCCGCACCGCTCTGGTTACCGGGGCGCTGCTGGGCACCCTGCCGGACCTGGACGTGGTGATTGATTACGGCACGGCCATCGCCAACTTCACCCAACATCGGGGCTTCAGCCATTCCCTTTTCATACTGGTACCGTTGGCGGTGGGACTTGCGTTGGTATTGCACCGCTGGAAGCCCCAGCTGTCCCTTGGCCGGTGGCTGGCATTTACCCTGCTGGTCCTGATCACCCACCCACTGCTGGATACGCTGACCACGTATGGAACCCAGCTGTTCTGGCCCATCGGGCCGCCCCTGGCTACCACCAGCATTTTTATTATTGACCCGCTCTATACACTGCCATTACTGGTGGCGGTCATGGTCGGACTGGTCAGACCTCCAGCGCCCAGGCCCCAGCTAGCGGCGCTGGCGCTGTCTTCCCTGTACCTGGTCTGGGCCGTCAGTGCCCAGACCATAGTGGACCGCCACGTGGAGCAGCGGCTGGCCCTGGAAGGCCTGGAAGGTGCACCCCGAATGGTTCAGCCCATGCCCTTCACCACTCTGCTGTGGCGGGTCACTGTACTGGCGGGAGACGAACGCCTTGAGATGGTCACCGGACCGCTGGAAACCGACCGCCCCCTGACCATCGAACGTTTCCCGCGTAATACCGCACTGATCCGGCAGCTGGCCGACCTGCCTGAAGGCCAGCGGCTGCTCTGGTTTACCGGCGGTTTTGTGGATGTCACCCTTCGTGAAGGCAGGCTGCAGGTGACGGATATCCGTTTGGGCATTCCCGGTGCTCATCCGTTTACCTTCGACCTGGCGCGACAGAACGCGGATGGCTCCCTGACACCGTCAGCAAGCCAGCAGTTGCCGCGCCCTGCCATGCGGGAGGACGCCCTGCGGGCGTTCTGGTCACGGCTCAGCGGTGAAGCGGAAGTACTCTGCCTGGCCACGTTCCGGGCATTACCCGGCGGGGAGCACTGTTCCTGACATGCGACTGGACGCCTACCTCGCCCGCTGTACCAGCCTCTCCCGCAAAGAAGCACGCCGTGCCGTCGCTGCGGGACGTGTCACCGTTGCCGGCCAGCCGGCAGCGAAGGCCTCGGAGCCGGTTGCCGAGAACACCGCTGTCACCCTGGATGGCGAACCTCTGACGATACCTGGACACATTTATCTGATGCTCAACAAGCCCGCCAATGTGCTTAGCGCCACCACCGACGCCAGCCAGCCGGTGGTGACTGACCTGTTGCCGGATGAACTGGCGGCAAAGGTGCATCCGGTAGGTCGCCTCGACCGCGATACCACCGGTCTGTTGCTGCTGACCTCCGACGGTCAGTGGTCCCATCGGATAACGTCGCCCCGGCACCACTGCCCCAAGACGTACCGCGTCACCCTGGCAGAACCGCTCAGTGACCCGGCCCGGCACCAGCTGGAGAGCGGTGGATTGCAGTTGCGGAACGAGGAACAGGAATTGAGGCCGGCCGGTGTCGTCAACGTCAGCGACCGCGTAATCGACCTCACCATTACCGAAGGCCGCTACCACCAGGTAAAACGCATGCTGGCAGCGGTGGGCAACCACGTGGAAGCCCTGCATCGCCATCGCATCGGGGCCCTGACCCTCGATCCGGCACTGGGCCCGGGAGAGTTCCGGTACCTGGATGATGCCGAGATTGCCAGCCTCTGATGTGACGCTGCCGTAGCCGGCATACCCTGCTAACAGCGCTCGAACCGGCCAGCCCTGAGGTTCTTGCGCACCTTGCCCGCTTCAAACACCTCACCGTTCATGGCGATGTATATACCCGGCTCCAGCAAGGTCGCCGCTGCCATGGCAAAGCCGAGATTGAACACCGCATCACTGCGACGCATCCGCGCTGGCTGCATGGCACCAAACAGCACGATGGTCTTGTCCCCTATATCGCTCAGGGCGGCAGCCGTTTCCGCCATGGTATCGGTGCCATGGCTAATGATCACTCTCTCTTCCGGGCAGGCAGCCACGGCAGCGCGGATATCGGCCCGGTCAGCTTCGGTCAGTTCCAGGCTGTCCTTGCGGCATAATTCGGTGATGCGCCAGGGCACCGTCACATTGGCCTCCGACAGCAGTTCCGGCAGCAGGCTTTCGCCGACAGCGAACTCGCTGTTGGCATCGTGGTAGATCTTGTCGATCGTGCCACCGGTGGTGAAAAGATGGATCATGGGGGTCTCCTGATGGTCGGGAGGTGTCGCCCTGACAGCCTCCCCTTGATGCCTGACAAGGACATCATAACCAAAAACCGGCCTGCACCTCGCCCTGACTCAGGTCAACACACCACACCTTCCGGGGGGCTACACTTCGCCCTGACTGAACGAATTTTAGCCTGGACGCCTGCACACCGTGCCTTTGCACCACGCAGACGCCTGACGCACCGGAGGCTCCCATGAGTAAACCCTTTGCCGATATTCAGATGCTGGACCAGGTTGCAGCCCGGGAACCCGCATTCGAGCATTGGCGTCAGGGCTATGGTGTTATCCGCCACCTCCCCGACACCCAACAACAGGTTCTGGCCCTGGCTGAACAACTGGTGGCCGAAGGGCTGCAACCGGATACCGGTTCGGTATACCAGCTACTGGCAGCCCTCGACCGCCTTGCCAGTGCCGGACTGTGGCTGGTCGTCCACATGACCTATGCCGAACGAGTGCGCACCGACGGTGCTCCCCTGCAGACCTGCGAATTCAAGTGTCATCCGGAAGGCCATACCGGCGGTGCCCTCAACATGGTTCCCGGCTATGCCGCCTACATGGCCCTGAACGCCCTGACGGGCGACACCCGGAGTTGGCTGATGGGGCAGGGCCACTGTGTGGCCGCCGTCGATGCACTCAACGTACTGCTGGGCAACCTGAACCCGGAACAGGCCGCCCGTTATGGTGGCGCCGACGGTTTGGATAACCTGGTTGCGGATTTCTACAGCTATCGTCAGCAGGCGGATGGTCGCACCGAAGCCCCGCTTGGCAGCCATGTAAATCCTTATACGGCCGGCGGCATTATCGAGGGTGGCTACCTGGGTTTTGCCGAACTTCAGTATGTGCATATGCCCCTCCCCGGCGAGTCCCTGGTGGCTTTCCTGTCTGACGGCGCTGCCGAGGAGCAGCGAGGCAGTGACTGGGCGCCACGGTGGTGGCGGGCGGAGGACAGCGGTCTGCCGCTACCGGTCATGATCGCTAACGGCCGCCGTATCGAACAACGCACGGAACTGGGCACCCGGGAAGGGCTGGACGGATTTATCACCCATTTAAGCCGCTGCGGCTTTGACCCCATCCGTTTCGATGGCCGTGACCCGGCAGCCTTCGTTTGCACCTTATTCACCATGGAGCGCAGGCTGAAGAAGGCCAGCCGTGAACACAGCAGGGGGCTGCGCCAGTACCCCCTGCCGATACCCTACGGCATCGCCGAAACCGTCAAGGGCTATGGCTTCTACGGAGCGGGCCGCAACGCGGCCCATAACCTGCCGTTACCGGGCAACCCGAGACTGGATGCCCGGGCCCGGGACCTGTTCAATGAGTACGCCAGTGTGCTCCATGTACCTGAGGCAGACCTCCAGGCATCCATCACCCTGTTGTGCAACCACCAGCGCCAGCAACGCCCCCGGGAGAAGGACCACCCACTGGCCGAGCGCAATCCGGGGGCACCGGCCCTGCCGGAACTGCCCTCCCGCAGTGATACCTGCTCGCCCATGCTGGCAGTTGACGATTTCTTCCAGGCCCTGGTGGCGGCCAACCCGCGGCTCCGGCCCCGGGTTGGCAACCCGGACGAGTTGGCCAGCAACAAGCTCAGTGGCGTTCTCCATGCCCTGCGTCACCGGGTGGACGACCCCGAGAACGACACCGAGGCCGTGCAGGGAAGTATCATTACCGCGCTGAATGAAGAAGCCGTGGTGTCCGCCTGTCTGGCCAATAAAGGTGGACTTAACCTGGTGGCCAGCTACGAGGCCTTCTGCGTCAAGATGCTGGGAGCAATCCGCCAGGAACTCATCTTCGCCCGTCACCAGAAGGAACTGGAGCGCCCTGCCCGCTGGCTGGGATTCCCCGTCGTTGCCACATCCCATAGCTGGGAGAACGGCAAGAACGAGCAGTCCCACCAGGACACCACATTCTGCGAGGCGCTGCTGGGCGAAATGAATGACATGGTGCGCGTGGTGTTTCCCGCCGACTACAACAGCACACAGGCCTTGTTGCCGGAAATTTACAGCAGCCGGGGCGAGCTTGCCTGCATGGTCGTTCCCAAGCGTGATCGTCCCTGTGTGTTTACTGCGGAAGAAGCTCGCAGCCTGGCCCGCACCGGCGCCCAGGTGGTGGACGAGGACCTTTCCGAAGGTACACCCCTGCTGCTGATCGCTAACGGGGCCTACCAGCTGTCGGAACTGATTCATGCCTGTGAACGGCTACGGGACACCAATACTCCATTCCGGCTGGTCTATGTGCAGGAACCGGGACGTTTCCGCGTGCCACGGGATCGGTTCGAGGCGGCCAGGTGCGCGGCAGAAACCGATCGTGAGCGGTTAATGCCAGGCCACTACCATCACCGGGTCGTACTGACCCATATGCGACCTGAAGTATTCCGGGGCCATGCCAGTACCCTGTGTGGCGACCCGCGCAACAGCCGTGTGCTGGGTTACATCAACCGGGGCGGCACCCTGAACGAAGCCGGCATGTTGTTCGCCAACCAGTGCACCTGGGCCCACGCCCTGTATCAGGGCGCCCGGTTACTGGGGCAGGCCCCGGACCGTTTCCTGACGGACGAGGAAATTGCCGCGGTGGAAGGGCGTGGTTTACCCGAGGTCCTGCTGGCCTGACGCCAGGGGCCACAGGCGCCGGCGGCACCAGGTTTCCAGTTCCAGTGCCAGCAGCACGGTGACCCCTGCCATAAAGGTAAATACCAGCCCCGCCCAATCCATCGCGGTTGAGCCAAACGCCTCATTGAACGGCGGCAGCCAGGTAAACAGTGACTGCAGCACCACCACCGCCACCAGGGCGCCGAGCACCAGGGGCGTACCCACCACCCCACGCAGGGTAATCGACGGTGTGTCAAGGTAACGTACCGCGAACAGGTAGAAGACCTCCATCGCCACCAGGCTGTTCACGGCCATGGTGCGGGCATACTCCAGGTCTCCGGTGCGTTGCATACCCCAGTTCCAGGCCGCAAAGATACCGGCAAGGAACAGCAGCGACACGACCAGCACACGCCACACCACAAAGCCCTCCAGCAGCGACTGGGCCCGGGGGCGCGGTGGCCTGGTCATCACACCGCCCTCCGTGGGCTCAAAGGCCAGGGTCATGGCCAGTACGACCGAGCTGACCATATTGACCCAGAGGATTTGCAATGCAGTGATGGGCAGGGTGAGGCCCAGCAGCAACGCGACAATCAGGCTGACCGATTCCCCCCCGTTGATCGGCAGCAGGAAGGCGATCCCCTTACGCAGGTTGTCATACACGGTACGCCCTTCCCGCACGGCGGCGGCAATACTGGCGAAGTTGTCATCGAGCAACACCACCGACGCAGCCTCACGGGCGGCCTCGGATCCCTTCACCCCCATGGCGATCCCCACATCCGCCCGTTTCAGAGCCGGCGCGTCATTGACCCCGTCACCGGTCATCGCCACGACTCCCTGACCTGTCTGCAGTGCCCTGACCAGTCGTAATTTGTGCTCAGGACTGGTACGGGCAAACACGTCCACTTCGGCCGCCAGTTTCACCAGGTCTTCATCACTGACCCGGTCCAGGTCGGCACCCGTGAGCACCCGGTCCGGGGCCCTGAGCCCAAGTCGCGTCGCAATGGCGCCAGCGGTTCGGGCATGGTCACCGGTGATCATCTTCACCCGGATGCCCGCCCGGTGGCATTCTTCAATTGCGGTGATGGCTTCCGATCTTGGCGGGTCCATGAACCCGGCCACGCCGAGCAACTGCAGCCCCTCCCGAACATCGTCTATCGAAACGGAGGTGGTGCCGGCAGCTACCGGCAGGCGGGCAAAGGCCAGCACCCTCAGACCTTCCGCCGCCATGGCATCGATGCGCCTCTGCCAACCGTCAGCATCCAGTTCCACCGTGCCACCGTCAGGCGCCAAGTCCCCTGAGCACATGGCCAGGACCTGCTCCGGGGCACCTTTGAGATAGACCATGGCGTGACCGTGGTGGTCGTGGTTCAGGGTGGCCATGAACCGGTAATCCGCATCGAATGGGATCTCGTCCTTGCGGGGCCACTGGCGGTCGACGTCGGCAAGGTCATTGTCCACCTTCAGCGCAAGTACTTTCAGGGCACCCTCCATGGGGTCCCCGGCCACCCTGACGGGCTTTTCCTGCAGCCGCAGGTGAGCGTCATTACACAGGGCCCCGGCACGGGCGAGTTCCTCAAGCGCCGGAGACACCGGTTGACCTTCGGCTCCGGTGACCCCGCCATCAGGACTGTAACCGGTCCCGGTAACCTCGAAACGCTCGCCCCCCGCCATCACGGCGGTCACGGTCATCTCGTTGCGGGTCAGGGTGCCGGTCTTGTCGGAACAGATTACCGATACCGCCCCCAGGGTCTCGATCACCGGCATGCGCCTGACCACTGCCTTGCGGTTGGCCATGCGGCGTACCCCGATGGCCAGGGTAATGGTGAGTATCGCCGGCAACCCTTCAGGAATGGCTGCGACAGTAAGGCCCACCACGGCCATGAACAGTTCGTCTGTCGCCAGGCCACTGAACCAGGTGCCGGCGAGGAAAATCAACACACCGGCCACGATAATCAAACCGGAAAGGTACCGGGCAAAGCGGTCGATCTGCGCCAACAGGGGAGTCTTCAGGGTTTCGGTCTGCCCCAGCAGGCCAGAGATACGGCCAATTTCTGTATGAGGACCGGTTCGAACCACCACGCCACGGCCCGTACCGATGGTAACCATGGTGCCGGCAAAGGCCATGCTGCGCTGATCACCCAGGGCCGCGTCCGGTGACTCGCCGGCTACCGCCTTGTCCACGGCCATGGATTCACCGGTCAGTATGGCCTCGTCGACCTGCAGGCCGTGGACCTGCTCCAGGCGCACATCAGCCGGCACCCGGTCCCCGGGCTCAAGCAGCAGGGTGTCGCCCGGAACCAGTTCCTCGGCAGGGATAGTATGTCGACCATCTTTACGCAGCACCGTAGCCTGCGGCGCCAGCATGTGCCGAATGGCCGCCAGCGCCTGCTCAGCCTTACCCTCCTGAAGGAAGCCCACCAGGGTCTGGATCACCACCACCGCCAGGATCACCACGGTGTCCATCCAGTGACCCAGCAGGGCAGTGATGAGGGCAGCCACCACCAGTACGTGGATCAGGAAGTTTTTCAGCTGGCGCCCGAGCCGGGCCAGGGGTCCGTGGCGCACTGGCTCCGGCAATCGGTTGGGGCCATGTTCCTGAGTGCGACGGCTCACCTCAGCCGCGCCCAGGGGCTGGCCTGCGTCAAGGCGGGATCGCACCTCCGCTACGCTCAGGCTGTGCCAGGCCACTTGCTCGCTAGGGGCATTCGCCTTCGGGGAAACCGTGGTCATGAGGTGAACTCCATTATCGTCAACCCGGCCAAGTCCGTGGGACGCATGTCCTATTGCAACCGGGAGGCGGTGCGAGCGCCATGAGGCAGATCAACTGAGCGCAACGCAACCTGCCCGGTCCGGAATCAGGACTCTCTTACCAGCAACTCGGCAAATTCGGCTGCCGGCATGGGGGCGGCCTTCAGGTAACCCTGGAAACTGTCACATCCCAGTTCCGCCAGGACCTGCAACTGGCTGTCGAGCTCCACACCCTCGGCCTGTACTTCCAGGTCCATGGCCTGGCCCATGGCGATGATCGCCTTGACGATACCCAGGCCACCACCCTCGGAAGACAACTCGCTGACAAAGCTGCGATCAATCTTTAGCTTGTCCACCTTGAAGCGGCGCAGATAACTGAGGGAGGAATAGCCGGTGCCAAAATCGTCGATGGCCAGCCGGGCCCCTGTTTCACGGATTTCGGAAAGCAATTCGGTGGTGCGGTCGCCGAGGGCCAGCAGGCTGCTTTCAGTCAGCTCCACTTCCAGATATCGCGGAGACACCCCGACCTCGGTGACCACCTGCCGGAGGAAACCGGGAAAGTGGCCCCGCTTGAGCTGTTTCGAGGAAACATTGACGGCCACCACACCAGGGTCGAGGCCCTGATCCTGCCATTGCCGGATCTGCCGTGCGGCTTCCTCCAGCACCCAGCCCCCGAGTTCCGTGATCAGCCCTGTCTCTTCCGCCAGCGGAATGAACTCCACCGGCGACACCAGACCCCATTCGGGATGCCGCCACCGAAGCAGTGCCTCGGCACCTTTCAGCTGCCCGGAAGCCACGTCCCAGACCGGCTGGTAGAACAGTTCGAACTGTTTTCGCGCCAGGCCGGTGGTCAATGCCTCTTCGAGCTCAAGCCTGCGCCGGGCGAGTCGGGTCATGTCGGCACTGTAGAAAGCGAAGGTGTTCTTGCCTGCCAGCTTGGCTTCCGAGAGTGCGGAATCCGCCTGACTGAACAGGCTGGAAACCTGTTCACTGTCGCTGATCCGGTTTCCTGCTGCCAGGCAGATACCGATGCTGGCACGCACCATGACCCGGGCCGTATGATCCAGGGTAAAGCCGGCTCCCAGCGCATCCAGCAGACGGGTAGCCAGCTGCTCCACCTCGTGCTGGTCGTTTACCCCCGGCACCAGCACCACAAATTCATCGCCACCGAACCGCCCCAGCTCCTGCCCCTCCCCGAGACACTGCAGGATGCGCTGGCTGGCCTTCTGCAACAGCCGGTCACCCAGCTGGTGGCCGTACGACTCGTTGATAGTCTGAAAGTCATCCAGGTCCACAAACAGCACTGCCACCCGGGTGCGACCATCTTCCGGGGTCTGGCGAAGGGCATTGCGCAGGTGTTCCGCCATCAGCGCACGGTTCGGCAGGTCCGTCAGTGGGTCATAGAAGGCCAGGTAACGGAGTCGCTCCTTGTCCGCCTTTTCCTCGGTGATATCCGTTGCGAACAGCACGTAATACGCCAGTCCCCCTTGCCTGTTCTGAACCCGGGTTACGGTCACCCACTGGTTGAACATGGAGCCATCACGGCGACGGGCGATAACCTCCCCCTGCCACATGCCTTCCTGGTCCACCTTACGCCAGAGTTCATCGTAAAAGAGCTGTTCGTGGGCGCCAGAGCGAAACTCCGCCAGGTTCCGACCGAGCACCCGGTCCAGGGACGCCCCGGTCATTCGCTCGATCGCCGGGTTGGCATAGATCACCTTGCGTTCCGCATCGGCGGCCATAATGCCGGCATGGGCATGTTCGATCATGGAGCTCTGCAAGGTCATGAAGCTGGAGGCCCGGTCCAGTCGTCGCAGGGACCGCCATACCAGCACACCAATCAGTACCGAACTCACCACCACAAACGCCCAGCCCTTGAAAGTCTGGGCCTTGAGCTGCATGTCCTGACCAGCACTTGCAAAGAACCAGGCCACCAGCTGATCCGAGAACAGGATCCACAGGCAGCCCACCACCAGGTAAATCAGGGCGATCCTGAACGGTGATGTCCTGATTTCGGGTAATGCCAAAGGTTGCCCCCTGTTACTTCCTGATCGAAACATCCGGGCATCTGCGTGGTAAGCTGCCTGGTATCCGTCAAACCAATTCCGGAGTTTTCATGTCGTCCACAAAACCGTTCTCTCTGCTGGAACTCGCTTCCGTCCGGGAAGGGGACTCCGTCGCGCAGACACTCGCCAACAGTGTAGCCTATGCCCGCCATGCCGAAAGCCTGGACTTCCAGCGTTTCTGGCTGGCAGAGCACCATAACATGGAAGGCATCACCAGCTCGGCCACAGCGGTACTTGTCGGACACATTGCCGGTCAGACCGAACGCATCCGCGTGGGATCCGGCGGAGTGATGTTGCCCAACCACCCGCCACTCGTGGTCGCCGAGCAGTTTGGCACCCTGGAATGCCTCTATCCAGGCCGCATAGACCTGGGGCTCGGACGGGCGCCCGGCACGGACCCGATCACCAGCCGGGCCCTGCGGCGTGATGGTATCGGGGCAGAGCAGTTCCCTGACGACGTACAGCGGCTACAGGAACTGCTGGGGCCACTCAGGCCGGGTCAGCAAGTCAAGGCCATTCCCGGCGCGGGCACCAACGTGCCCATCTGGTTACTGGGTTCGTCGCTTTACAGTGCCCAGCTTGCCGCACTGAGAGGCCTGCCCTATGCCTTCGCCGGTCACTTTGCGCCGCGCCTGTACCGGGAGGCCCTGAAGGTCTACCGGGATCATTTCCGGCCCTCAGAGCAGCTGGAACATCCCCACGCCATGCTCTGCCTGCCGGCAGTGCCTGCGGATACCATCGACGAAGCGCAGCACCTGACCACCACCAGCTACCAGCGCATCCTGTCCCTGTTCCGGGGCCAGCCGTTATGGATGAAGCCGCCTGTCGACTCCATGGACGGCCTCTGGAGCCCGGCGGAAGAAGCTGGCGTCAAGGACTTCCTGGGCTTGCAGGTGCTCGGCGACGAGGAAGCCATCCGGGACCGTTTACAGCAGATCCTGGCAACCGTGGACGTGGACGAACTGATGTTCACGGTAGATCTCTACGACCCTGCCAAACGCCGTCATGCCCTGGATATCCTGGCCCGGGTGCGTGACAGTCTCTGACGCTGAACGCCCTGACAGGCGTCCGGCCCGGGCATGATCATTAGTTGTGGTGGGGTTAACCATTCCTGCCCAGTCCGGGCAGGGTGTGCGGATCGGTGTAGTCCAGCCCGTGCGCCTCGGCTACCTCCCGGTAGGTAAGGTGCCCGTCGTGGACATTAAGACCCGCCAGCAGGTGTGGATTGTTCCGCATCGCAGCCACCGCCCCATGCCCGGCCAGCTGCCGGATAAATGGCAGGGTGGCGTTGTTCAGCGCCAGGGTGGAGGTGCGCGCGACTGCGCCCGGCATGTTGGCGACGCAATAGTGCACCACCCCTTCTTCAACAAACACCGGATCATCATGTGTAGTGGGCCTAGACGTCTCCGCACACCCGCCCTGGTCGATCGCCACATCCACCAGCACACTGCCATCCGGCATTTGACGCAGCATTTCCCGGGTCACCAGTTTGGGCGCTGATGCACCGGGAATCAGCACCGCGCCGATCACCAGGTCCGCCTCGGTAACACACTGCCAGAGCTGCCCCGCGCTGGAGAATACCGTGCGAATCCGGTTGCCGTAGCGGTGATCCAGCTCCCGCAGCACATTCACGTTGACGTCCAGCACAGTCACATCTGCGCCCAGACCAACAGCCATTGCGAGGGCATTCTGGCCGACCATGCCAGCCCCTATGACGGTAACCCTTGCCGGACTGACTCCGGGCACCCCGCCGAGCAGCACACCACGACCACCCATGACTCGCTCCAGGCAATGGGCCCCGGCCTGCACCGCCATACGGCCCGCCACCTCGGACATAGGCGCCAGTAACGGTAACCGGCCGTCGTCATCGGTAACCGTCTCATAGGCAATGCAGGTAGCACCGGAGGCTATCAGATCCCGGGTCTGGGCCTCGTCAGGCGCCAGGTGCAGGTAGGTAAACAGGGTCTGTCCGTGACGAAGCCACATGCGTTCTTCGGCCTGGGGTTCCTTGACTTTGACGATCAGTTCGGCCTCCTCGAATACCTTTTGAGGGTTGTCTACCAGAACGGCGCCAGCCCCCTGGTAATCGTCGTCGCTGAATCCAATGGCCTCTGCAGCGCCGCGCTGCACCATGACCTGGTGCCCCTGGCCGGTCAGTTCAGAGACCGCAGAGGGAGTCATGCCAACCCGATACTCGTGGTTCTTGATTTCTTTCGGTACGCCTATCTTCATGCCAGTTCGCTCCAGGAATAATTCTCCCCAAGTATAGGAGCCATCCGCCACCATGTTCGGCCCGTAGAACAGAAGTGTTCTATGATCTTGTACAGACCGAGTCACCAACGTTAAAAGGACTGACCCATGACTTCGAAACTGACCCCACTGGCTGTTGGCATTGCACTTTCCCTGGGTGCCGGCACCGCCCTCGCCCAACTGCAGACTGAAACCGTCAAATACTCTGTGGACGGTAAAACCTTCACAGGATACATAGCCTGGAACGATGCCATCGAAGGCAAGCGACCTGGCGTACTGGTGGTCCACGAATGGTGGGGCCACAACGAATTCGCCCGGGACCAGGCCGAGAAGCTGGCCGCCGCCGGCTACACCGCCTTCGCACTGGATATGTACGGTGAGGGCAAGGTGACTGACCATCCCGACGAAGCCCAGGCCTTCATGAAAGAAGCCACCGGCGACCTGGAGTCCCTGAAGGCCCGCTTTACCGCGGCCATGGAGGAACTGCGACAGCATGACACCGTGGATGGCAGCCGGATTGCCGCCCAGGGATACTGCTTTGGCGGCGCGGTCGTTCTGAACATGGCCCGACTGGGTATGGACCTGGACGGCGTGGTGAGCTACCACGGTTCACTGGGTAGCCCCATCGAACCGGAGCCCGGCACTATCACGGCCCGTATCCAGGTGTATACCGGTGGTGCTGACCAGATGGTGCCGGCGGACCAGGTCGCGGGCTTCGTGGCCAGCATGCAAAACGCGGAAGCGGACTTCTCGGTCACCAGTTTCCCGGGTGTAAGGCATTCCTTCATGAACCCCGGGGCGGATGCGGTTGCCGAGGAACACGGCATGCCCATTGGCTATGACCAGGATGCGGCCGAACGTTCCTGGGAAGGTACCATGCGCTTCTACCAGGATATTTTCAGCCAGTAAGTGATGTCGGGGCGAGCCTGCCACGGGCTACCGCCCCGTAAGTACAAGTACGTGACTTTTTGTATCTGAAGGGCTGGTATTCCTGAAAAAGCAGGAGTACAGTCGGATGTCAGGAAAGATCAGTAAAGCATTTCATAAACCAAGACGTATCTCTCTCCTGCAGTAGTGTATCCGTCCTGTTTTTGAATCCGCAGTTCTGTGTTTCCTCCCAAAGGTCCTTTGCGGCAACCGGGTTCCGGGGCTGTTGAAAGGGCAATCTAGAAAGTGTTTTGAATACAGGAATTTCGAGTATGTCTACTGTTACCGGTACTGTTAAGTTCTTCAACGAAGCGAAAGGCTTTGGCTTCATCACCCGTGAGTCCGGCCCGGACGTTTTCGTTCACTACAGTGCCATTCAGGGCAGCGGCTTCAAGACCCTGGCCGAAGGCCAGCAGGTTGAGTTCACCGTCACCCAGGGCCAGAAAGGTCCCCAGGCGGAGAACGTTGTAGCCCTGTAAATCAGGCTTCAGCGCAGGTGGCGTCTGACCTTCGGGGAAGGCGCTCCTGAAAACAGAAAAGGCAGCTTCCGGGCTGCCTTTTTTGTGTCCTGAATTCCTGTATTGCCCATAGCCTGGTCGATTCCAGACCTTTCCTGGCCACCCTGTCAGACCGGCCGCCAGAGCCCGAACAACCACATTCCCACCGCCACCATGGCCAGGGAACCCAGCACATGCACGGCAACGCTGGCCAGCACCACCAGCCACTTGCCCGACTGCAGGGCACCCATCAATTCCAGTGAAAACGTCGAGAAGGTGGTAAGCGCCCCGCACAGCCCGGTAATCACCAACAGCCGCCATTCGGGCGACAGCGAACTGTGGCTGAACCAGCTGATAAAGAATCCCGCCAGACCCGCTCCAGCCAGGTTAGCCAGCAGCGTCCCTCCCTGCAGCCCATGCCCCGGACCATTGAGCCAGAGACTCAGGCCCCAGCGAAGGTTGGCGCCGATCACAGCGCCAACGCTTACTGCCAGGAAGGCCCAGCCGGTCATGCCGGGTTGTGGTCAATCAGAGTGGATTTGTCCATGGCCAGGGCGTCGAACGGGAAGTCATCTACTGTCAGCATATCGAGCACGTTCTTCTCGTACTCTCGCATGAAAGTGATTTCTTCTTCGCTGAGAATCTCGGCCTGATACGCTGCCTCGAACTGCTCTTCCGGGTGCAGGGCCTGGCCTGGTAGCTCACCCTTGGCAGCGGCCTTGCCCACCTTGCGATAGATGCCTTCCGCCCGGTCATAATCCTTCAGCAGGCTGTTATAGCGCGCCACCGGGTTTTCCTTGTCGTCACCCTCGGTATGCCAGACCGGCATCAGCAGTTTGGCACGCACCGGAGTGTCGGTGGATATGGCCCGGGCTACCCGGCGGGTCAGGTCGTCGTGGGGCTTGTCCCAGCGACGTCCCAGGGGCATGGTGACCATACGAAGAGCCACCGCGACCGCCCGGTTGGGCAGGTTCTGCAGCAGTTCGTCCAGGGCATTCTCGGTGCGATGAAGCAGCAGGCCCATGCTGTATTCAAGCAAGTCGGCCTCGCCTTCAACCGGCTGGGTCTCGTGCCAGTGCTTGAGGACCATGGAGGCCATGTAGAGATTGGCCAGCATATCGCCAAGACGGGCGGAGATCAGCTCCCGCATCTTGAGCTGTGAGCCCAAGGTGGTCATGGCGGCGTCAGAGCAAAGGCCAAAGGCCGCACTGAAGCGGGCCACGCCCTGGGCATAGCGGCGGGCGGTACTGTCGAAGGGCACTTCCGCCTTGCCAAGCCCGAGAGCCTGGGTGAATGCCCGGGCGGCGTTGCCGAAGATCAGGCCGGCGTGGCTGAAGAACGCCTCGTCGAATGCCCTTTCGTCATCCTTGGCCTTCGCAGCCAGCTCTTTAAGTACATAGGGATGGCAGCGGATGGCACCCTGACCGAAGATCATCAGGCTGCGGGTCATTATATTGGCACCCTCGACGGTAATGGACACCGCCGAGCCCGAGAAGCCGATCCCCAGGTAGTTACGTGGGCCAAGGGTGACCGTCTTGCCACCGTGAACATCCATGGCGTCGGTAAGCACGGCACGCTGCATCTCGGTGAGCTGATATTTCAGGATGGCCGACGGGACCGCTGGCTTTTCGCCATTATCGATCATGTTGGCGGTCTGCAAGACTGACGACTGGGCGATGTAGCACTGGCCGGCAATCCGGGCCAGGGCTTCCTGGACGCCTTCCATATCCGCAACCGGAGTATTGAACTGGCGACGCACACGGGTGAAGCCACCGGCCACACCGACCGAGGTCGCGGCGGAACCCGCCGCACCGGAAGGCAGGGTGATACAGCGCCCCACGGACAGGCATTCCACCAGCATCCGCCAGCCTTCGCCAGCCATTTCCGGACCACCGATGATAAAGTCCAGGGGAATAAATACGTCCTTGCCCACAATCGGCCCGTTCATAAACGGGCTGCCAACGGGCCAGTGCCGACGGCCGATTTCCATGCCGTCGGTATCCCGGGGTATCAGCGCGCAGGTGATGCCCAGGTCTTTCTCTTCGCCCAGCAGGCCATCCGGATCGAACATACGGAAGGCCAGGCCCACAACCGTGGCAATGGGCGCCAGGGTGATCCAGCGTTTCTCGAAGTTGAGCTTCAGGCCCAGCACTTCCTTGCCGTTATATTCACCCTTGCAGACGATGCCGGTATCCGGCAGTGACGTGGCATCCGAACCGGCACGGGGCCCGGTCAAACCAAAGCAGGGGATCTCCCGGCCATCCGCAAGGCGTGGCAGGTAGTGGTCTTTCTGCTCTTCGGTGCCATATTTGACCAGCAGTTCACCGGGGCCCAGGGAGTTGGGTACGCCCACGGATACCATCAGCACCTCATTGGCGGCCAGCTTCTGTAGCACCGCCGACTGGGCCTTGGCGGAAAAACCGAGGCCGCCGTATTCCTTCGGGATAATCATCCCCAGGAATTTCTCCTTCTTGATGTACTCCCACAATTCCGCCGGCAGGTCAGCGCGCTCTACGGCAACATCCCAGGCGTTACACATGGACACGGCCTTCACACACTGATTGTCCACGAAAGCCTGCTCTTCCTCCGTCAGACCGGTGTTCCGGTTAATCAGCAGGTTGTGCCAGTCGGGGCGCCCGGTGAAGAGCTCGCCGTCCCAGCCCACGGTGCCGGCATCCAGGGCCACCTGTTCGGTGTCTGAAACCTTGGGGGCCACCTTCTTGAACATGGCGAACACCCGCGGCGTCAGCCAGCTGCGACGGAATTGCGGCAAGCCGGCGGCGGCGGTTGCCACGGCACCCGCAAACAGCAGCAGGGTGAGCCAGCCGGAAGCAAAGATCCATGACAGCAAGCCGAACACAACCATCACAATGATGGCGGGTTTGGCGCCGGCCTCGCGGCGCATCACCATCAGCAGTGCGGTGAGGGCCAGTACAAACAGTATCAGGGTCATCATAGGCGCTCTCTTTCATCCTCCGGAACGGGAAACCGGCGATGTCAGGTCGCGGCGGTTCCGTGGTTCAAATTGAGTGTGTGAGGCCTGCTCGGCCATCCTTGCTTGTTTTCGGATACCTCTGCGCGGCGCGCGTTCAGGCTAAGCACGCTGCCAGGACTTGCGGCAGGCTCCACCACAAAAGCCCCGGCCTTGCATGATCTTACGCCCAAATTACCGGAACGGATGGTACCTGGCCAGCCCCGTCATGCAGTAACCACCACCCGGATCCCCTCCAGTGACAGCTCGGCACGTGAGATAGCGGTTTCCGCCGCATCAAGCTGATCCCGGAAAAAGGTTATTTCCTCCTCACGGATGGCCGGGTTATGACGACGCAATGCCTCAAGGCGCTGAATCTCCGGTTGCAGAAGCTCCCTTACCCGACTCAGGGCGGCATCCCGGCCCGGCTCGAACTCCGGTTCCGCCAGCGCCCGGGCATGGTCCACCATGGTTTCAACCTCTGCCCGGATCCGTGGCACCACCGATTGCGCCGTACGGCGGGGAATATTGGCACACAGGCCGTTGAGACGGTCATGGGGCAGCACGGCTGAAAGGTCACGGCCGTTGACGTCCACCAGCACCCGCACCGGAGATAATGGCAGGTACCGGGACAACTGCAGCCGCTCCGGCGCCGGACAATGCACGATGAAGACGGCCTCCAGCATGACCGTGCCGGGCTGCAACCCCTTTACCGACATGGTCGCGAGCGCCGCCTTGCCCAGCCCGGAACCCAATACCGAGTCCATGACACCGGTAACCAGGGGATGCTCCCAGCTCATGAACGCCATATCTTCCCGGCTCAGTGCCTTTTCGCGGCTGTAGGTGACAGTAACGCCGTCATCGGGCACCAACTCCAGCTGCCCGGAGTGCCGCTGCTCGCTGGGCTTGAGGATCTCCGCGCCCTCAGAGTGCTCTTCCACATCCACTCCGAAAATGTCGCAGGCGGTGTGCACATAGTCCTGCAGGCGGGCATCCGCCTCTTCCTCCTCGATTGCCTCGATCAGTGCGTCCGCACGGTCACGGCGACAGGAGTTGAGTTCAATCAGGGCATCCCGACCTTTTTCCAGGCGTTCTCGCAGCTCCGCCGCAAGCCTCGATGTATGGGCAACCAGGTCACGTAACCCGGCCGTATCGCCGGCCATAACCGCCTGCCACTGTTCGCGAACCTCGTCGAACACCGCTACGCCAATGGCACAACTCTGTTCGAAGGCATTGAGCCCTTCGTGGAACCACTGCCACTGTACATCGCCACTGGTGCCTTCCAGGTAGGGCACGTGGATGTCGATAGACTCGCCCTGTCCGATCCGGTCGAGCCGACCGATACGCTGCTCCAGCAGGTCCGGGTTAGCGGGCAGGTCCAGCAGCACCAGGTGGCGGGCAAACTGGAAATTCCGGCCCTCGCTGCCAATTTCAGAGCAGATCAGTGCCTGGGCACCCTGCTCATCCTCGGCGAAATAGGCGGCAGCCCGGTCCCGCTCGATCAGGCTCAGGTGTTCGTGGAAGGCAGCACTGCGAATGCCCGCCCGTAACTGGAGGTACTCTTCAAGGGCCATGGCTGTTTCGGCGTGGGCGCAAATCACCACCACTTTCTCCCGTTTCAGGCCTTTCAGGGTCTGCTCCAGCCAGGCCACTCGCGGATCTTCCGCCAGCCAACGTTCGTCCGTAAAGCCGACTTCCGGGGTCAGTCCCGCCTCGCCGGTAACATCCCCCTCCTTCCGGTACAGCTCGGGACATGGCAGAGGGTAAGTATGCAGCTGCCGCCGGGGGAAACCCTTGACCGAAGCACGGGTGTTGCGAAACAACACGCGGCCGGTGCCGTGGCGATCCAGCAAGGCATCGACAATGGCCTGCACTGGATCACCGGCCGCCAGCAACCCCTCCAGGTCATCCCCGAGCCACTGCCGCAAGATGGCCTGTCGGTCAGGGCCAGGCACTTCACCTGACTCAAGCAGTGCCCGAACCACGTCATTGACCTGTTGATAATCGGCTTCCTGCTTGCGGAAGGCTTCCAGGTCATGGAAGCGAGCGGGATCCAGCAACCTGAGGCGGGCAAAGTGGCTTTCTTCACCGGCCTGCTCCGGTGTGGCGGTGAGCAGCAAAAGGCCCCGGGTTTCCTCGGCGAGGCTTTCCACCGTAGAGTACTCCCGGCTCGGGCGGCCCGGCTGCCAGCCAAGGTGATGGGCCTCGTCCACAACCATCAGATCCCAGCCTGCCGCCAGTGCGTCACGCTGGGCCAGGGTATGGCTGGTCAGGAAGTCCAGCGAACACAACACCAGCTGGCTCTCTTCAAAGGGGTTGGCCTGGGCCACCTCCTCTTCCAGCTCCGGGTCCGGTTCTGACAAGGCCTCATAGCGGGAGTGATCCACGATGGAGAAACGCAGGTTGAAGCGGCGCAGCATTTCCACCAGCCATTGATGGATCAGCGAGTCCGGCACCACGATCAACACCCGCCGGGCCAGGCCGGCATGGAGCTGATAATGCAGGATCAGCCCGGCCTCAATGGTCTTGCCCAGCCCCACTTCATCCGCCAGCAGCACCCGTGGGGCGAACCGCCGGGCCACTTCGTTGGCAATATAGAGCTGGTGGGGCAGGTGCTGGGTACGTGCCCCGAGCAGTCCCTGAACCGGTGACCGGGACAGCCGGTCCTGGTGCTCCAGGGTGGCCAGGCGCAGCCGGAACGCACCATTGCGATCAAACTGGCCGGCGAACAGTCGTTGGTGGGGCGCAGAAAAGCTGACCTGGCTGGCGAGCCGTACCTCGGAGATTTCCTGCAGGTCACCATTGCCATCGGCAGCGTGGTAAACCAGAACCCCGCCGACCTCTTCCACCGCCTGTACGGTCAGTACCTGGCCATCAAAGGTCTCGATCTCTTCCCCCATATGGAAAGCAATCCGGGACAAGGGGGCACTATCGATCGCGTAGGTGCGTTCTTCATCCGCCGCCGGGAAACCGAGGGTAACCGTTCGGCCAGACACATCGGTGACTATACCCATGCCCAGTGACGCATCGGAGTGACTGACCCAGCGTTGGCCAACCGCAAAAGCAGGTGCTTCCAAGAATCCTCCAGAACTTCAGATTTTAATGATCAGTTACGTGCGAGTGATCCTGGTGGGATCAGGCTCGCGTATCCAGAACGCCGTGGCCCCGCAAACCGCTGCGGGCACGACAAAGAGGTTCACCACCGGCACCATGGCCAGCAACGCCACCGGCAGACCAAAGCCCAGGGCGCTCAGCCGTCGTGCGGCCAGGCGCTGACGCAGGGCGCCAAAACTGACCCGATGGTTGTCCGCCGGATAGTCCACGTATTGCAGGGACATCATCCAGGCATTGAAGGCAAACCAGAGCACCGCCGCAACCAGGTTGACTACCGGAATCAACCCGATAATGACTAACAGCAGGGCCCGCGGGATATAGTAGAGAATCTTGTGAACCTCCCGGCCCAGCGCCCGGGGGATGTCCTTTAAAATCTGGACCCAGCCGCCATCTTCACTGACCTCCTGGCCAGTGAGGTATTTTTCGGTCTGCTCCGAAAGGAACCCATAGAACGGGGAACCGATCAGGTTGGCCATGATCACAAAGCCATAGGCAAACATCAGCAGAATGACGATGCCGTACAGCAGCCAGAACAACCAGTCGATGGCCTGCAACCAGGCCCAGTCAGGCAACCAGGCCATGACGGTGGCAATCATCACCGCAAAGCCCTCCGCCATCAGCCAGACCAGAGCGATAAACAACAGCAGATTGAGGATCAGCGGCACAACGACAAACAGCCTCAGCCCTGGCTGCCGGATCAGGCCGAAGCCCTCGCCCAGATAACCCAGACCCCGGAAAAAATTACCTTGCAACATGCTTGCAGCCTCATGACACATGGCAGTGAAGGGGCGCAAAGCATATCATGATGCCAGTAACACCACAGCCGGACCCGGTATGCGACTTCCACAACCCCTTCACAAACTGCTCGCGTTGCAAACCCTCTGGCGCGCCCTTTTCTGTATGGCACTGATTGCCATCACATGGCTGGGTTTCACCAGCGAGCCCTACCCCATCCCCTCCGCTGCCAGCGACAAGGCAAACCACTTGCTGGCGTTTATGGTGCTGGCAATACTGGCCCGGCTGGGGTGGCCGTCGATCGGCTTGATGGTGCCCCTTGTGGTACTCGCCAGCTATGGCATTGCCCTGGAACTGGGACAGGCGATCACTCCCTGGCGGGATTTTGCGGTACTGGACGTAATGGCGGATGTGGCTGGCATACTCATTGGCTATGCGTTGCTTGCCCTGGTTGTGAGGCTGACCGGCGCCCGACTGGAAACCTGAGCACTTGTCCAATCAAGCGGCGGATTGGTTGACGCAGTTTGCGCCATAACCAGGAATATCCGTAGAGCTCCGATAAACAGCCTTGAGAGATTAACCCGATTCCGTGTGCGATATTTCCTACATTGACGTAGGAAACTGCCGGAACTTCTGGTGGGCAAAAAAGCCAAAACCCCGATCAATAATCGTATGTCATTGTTTAAAAAGTGTTAAATATTCCTGATACCGTTTTGTGAAAGAACCATCATGGTTTGGTCATACGCTGTAAATTTTTGTAGGGGTATAGTGGGAACCGTCAAGGATGACAAGGAAGAGGAAGACTTATTGGATGTCCCTCGCAAGGAGTTTGAGGGGAAGCACGGATTCAACGGATAGCAGGCTTAAGGGAAAACCTAACACGGATCGCCGGCCCGGAGGCTGGCGCCAAGGAGATGGCCAGGGAAAGATTTGCAACCGGATTGTTGCGAAAGAGCATGGAAGCCACGACCTGTTCCGACGAGGGCAACCCAGATGGGTTGCCCTTTTCTTTTTCAGCCATCACTCCCGGATCGGTACAATCGCACCTGGTTGAACTCTTCAAACTCATTCAGATCCGGCCAGGTAGTCGCGGCCACCATATCCAATACCTCATAGCCTGGCTCCACCAGGTCCTTAACCCTGGAGTCCGCCAACAGCACCTCACCTGCCGCTTCGCGAAACATCTGCAGGAACGGACGATTGTCCCGGTCATAAAGCACATCCGCCGCCGTAATCAGGTCCAGCCCCGCAGGGCGCCGGTGCCAGTCATCACAAAGCGTTACCCTTACCCCGTTGAGGGCGGCATTGGCCTCGGTGGCGGCCAGGGCATCCGGGTCCAGGTCACAGGCGATGGCCTCGTCAGCGCCTGCCTTGGCAGCGGCCACCGCAACGATGCCTGAGCCAGAGCCGAAGTCCAGTACCCGGCGCCCACGAACCTGCTCCGGATGGTCCAGAATCCACTGGGCCAGCACCTGGCCACTAGCCCAGCAGAATGACCAATAAGCCGGCTCCGCTACCACCGCCTGGGCCTCGTCGTGGCTCAGCGGGCCTTGCAGCACCTGCGGGTCAAACAGGTATAAAGCCAGTGATGGGCAGCCCGCCGGGCGCGATACCGCCAGCCGGCCCCGGGGCAGGGTCCGGCGGATGGCCCCGACCAGACCGGCAGGAATGGTGTAATCATCGATATCCATGACAGTTCCTCTGTGGCTCAGAAGCGGCATTTTACACGGCCAACGCCGGTTTTCAGCCCGGGAGGCGCTCACGACAGGACCGCACCCGATCCGTTATACTTGCGCTTTTATGACCACTACGGACGACGTCTTCCAGGCATGAGCACCCGACCAGATACCGACCAGTACCGCGAACTTTTCCTCAACGACATTCCCCTGATGGATGTGCGCGCACCGGTGGAATTCGCCCGGGGTAGTTTCCCCAATACTGTGAACGCCCCCCTGATGAACGACGAGGAGCGCCACCGGGTTGGTATCTGCTACAAGGAAAAAGGCCAGGATGAAGCCATCCGGCTCGGCCACCAGCTGGTTGCCGGCGATATCAAGGCAGAGCGGATCGCCGCCTGGAAGCGGTTTGCGCTTGAACATCCGGAGGGCTATCTGTTCTGTTTCCGGGGTGGCCTGCGCTCACGCCTGACCCAGCAGTGGATGCGGGAAGCCGGTATTGAATACCCGCTGGTAAAGGGCGGCTACAAGGCCCTGCGCCGTTTCCTTATCGATACCCTGGACGATATCGTCCGCTCGGGTACCTTCCATATCATCAGTGGCCGTACCGGTACCGGCAAGACACGGGTGCTGCACGAGATGCCCAACCCGATAGACCTGGAAGGCCTGGCCAATCACCGGGGCTCCAGCTTCGGCCGCCAGGTGACACCCCAACCGTCACAGATAGACTTCGAAAACGCCCTGGCGGTCGCCATGCTCAAGGCCTCCGAAAAAGGCGGCCCCATCTACCTGGAGGATGAAAGCCGCCTGGTTGGCCGCTGCGCCCTGCCCCTGGACCTGCGTGAGCGCATGTCCTCAGCACCCCTGCTGATTCTGGAACGCCCCCTGAACGAGCGTATCGACATTATCCGCGAGGACTACGTGGAAGATATGGTCAAGGCGTTCCGCGAGCGAGACGGGGAAGCAGCTGGCTGGGAAAACTTCCGGGATTACCTGCTCAGCGCCCTGGACCGAATCCACAAGCGCCTGGGCGGCGACCGGCATCAGCACCTGCGCCAGGTGATGGAACAAGCCCTTACCGAACAGGCAGCGACAGGAGACCCCACCGGTCACAATGATTGGATAAAGTCGCTTCTTACAGACTATTATGATCCTATGTATGACTACCAGCTCAGCCAGAAGTCAGGTCGCATTGTGACAGCTGGCGGCCCACGGGACCTGGTGGACTGGGCTGCACTGGCGGAAACCGCTTAGGGAATGTAGTCGGGGGAGCTGATCCGCCTCAACGGATTCACCGCCGGATTCCGTCCTACACGTTCGAACACACAGAAAAACCGGGAGACAATAATGGAAGACCTGTTTGGCGAAAACGGCAAGGCCGGTGAATGGCTGGATATGGCCGTCGAAATGATCATGCTGTACGCCCCCAAGGTGATACTGGCGATCATCACATTGGTGGTAGGCCTGTGGCTGATCAACCGACTGGTCAATGTGCTCGACGCACGCCTCAAGGCCAAGGATCCCAGCCTCAACAAGTTCCTCTGCGGCCTGGTCGGTATCGTACTCAAAATCCTGCTGCTGATTTCCGTGGCTTCCATGGTGGGCATCGCGACCACCTCGTTCATCGCCATTATTGGTGCCGCGGGCCTGGCCATCGGTCTTGCCCTGCAGGGCAGCCTGGCCAACTTCGCTGGCGGGGTGCTGATCCTGATCTTCAAGCCATTCAAGGTGGGTGACACCATTGAAGCTCAAGGCTTTCTGGGTGCAGTGGATGAAATCAACATTCTCTATACCATCATCAACACCTTCGATAATCGCCGTATCATCGTGCCCAACGGAGCCCTGGCCAACGCCTCACTGGTGAACGTCAGCTACTACGATACCCGTCGTTGCGACATGACCTTCGGCATTGGCTACGGGGATGATATCGACAAGGCGAAGGAGATCATCAAGCGCTGTCTCGAGTCCGACGACCGGGTGCTGAAAGACCCCGCACCCACCATTGCCGTTGGCTCCCTGGGCGACAACTCTGTGAACATCATCGCCCGCCCATGGACCAAGACCGACGACCTGTGGCCGGTGTACTGGGCCATGCATGAGAAGATCAAGAAAACCTTTGACCAGGAAGGCATATCCATACCCTTCCCTCAACGGGATGTCCACGTCTACCAGCACAGCGCCAAAAACGCCGACTGACCTGGTCTTCGGCCGCCCCTCCCCGGGGCGGCTGGTTTGCCCCTTGCAGGCGTACTCCATCACACTCCGTAGATTCCGAAGCTCGCAATCCGCGCACACTCCGCTAAGCTAGCCAATAACGAAGCTGGTCGGTGCATACTCTGTATCCGGCCAAAACCGTCGCTCTGGCAGGAGGTTCACGATGCCGGGAAAACAACTGAAAGCCTTCCTTGATCAATCCGGGGCAGATTACATCGCCCTCAGACACCCCCCCGCCTATACCGCCCAGCAACTTGCCCACCATGGCCGCATCGCCGGTGACCGGGTGGCCAAGACCGTGATCATCGAGCTTGATGGCAAGATGGCCATGCTGGTCATGCCCGCCACCTGGCGCATTCACTGGGAACGACTCAGTGACGTCCTGGAAACCGACTTTGTCGAACTGGCGGACGAAATGGAATTCAAGGACCGTTTTCCCGACTGCGAAGTGGGGGCCATGCCCCCCTTCGGTAACCTGTTCGATATGCCGGTGTACTGCAGCGAAGCCCTGACCCGTCAGCCGGATATTGCGTTTGCCGCTGGCTCCCACGAAGAGTCCATCCACATGAAAACGGCGGACTTCCTGGCCCTGGTAAACCCGGTAGTGATAGAGAAAGGCTTTATCCGGCCGGGCGCCCGCAAGCCAGCGTGGATGCAAAGGCGCCAGAAAGCAGAGCCCATGCCTTCAGAGGACCAGATAGAGCGATGGGAGCTGGCCGGCTACTGAACCGCTGACACCAGCGCCGGACCTTTCCGGGCAGCCATCGCTTGCCAGTGCCGGCAAGGTCCGTAAACTGGGGGTCTGACCAGGGACTTCTATATGACTCAGACCTTCGACTTCATCGTGGTCGGCGCCGGCATGGTGGGCGCCGCCATTGCCAATGGCCTGGCGGCCCAAGGCCACCAGGTCGCCCTTGTTGACCATGGCGCAGCCCCGCAGTTCTCGGCAGGGGATGACCCGGATATCCGGGTTTCCGCCCTGAGTGCAGGCAGTGAACGTTATCTGCGAGAGCTGGGAGCCTGGAACGACATCCTCGCCATGGCAGCCACCCCCTATCGCCGACTGGCCGTGTGGGAGGCCGCCGAGCACCCGGTCGCACGGCTGATGCCCGTCACCCCCCCCAGAACGACCTTCTCTGCCCGGGACCTCAAGACGTCCCACCTGGGCCATATCGTGGAAAACCGGGTGACCCAGAAGGCGCTCTGGGACCGGGCCAGCCGCCAGCCGACGGTCACGTTCTACAGCGGCGCCGGCATTCAGTCACTGGCCGACACCGGGGAGCAGATCACCGCAACCCTGGATAATGGGAAGACCGTCACCGGGCGCCTGTTGATCGGTGCTGACGGGGCCGGCTCCCGGGTACGCCAGCTGGCCGGAATCGGCGTCAGCCGCGACCAGTACGCGCAACAGGCACTGGTGGCCAGCGTGCGCTACCGGGGCACACCTGCGGATATCACCTGGCAGGCCTTCCAGAGTAGCGGCCCCCGTGCATTCCTGCCCCTGCACAGCGCTGGCCCGGCCCACCCGGGAGAAAGCTGGGCATCCCTGGTCTGGTACGACGACCCGGCAGTTCTGAGTGAGCTCAAGGCCCTCAACGAACAGGACTTCATTGCCCGGGTCCGGGCGGGATTCCCGGAAGAACTTCCTGATCTAACCGCAGTAGCCGCCCGTGCCAGCTTTCCGATAGCCCGCCAGCATGCCCATACCTATTTCCACGACCGTGTGGTGCTGGTAGGTGACGCAGCCCATACCATCAACCCGCTGGCCGGCCAGGGAGTAAACCTTGGCTTCCAGGATGCCCGCTGCCTCCAGGCGCTGCTGGACGAGGCCCGCCGACAGGGCCAGGACCCCGGCAACCCACAGTTACTGGCTCAGTATGAAGCCGAGCGGCGGCCTGCCAACCGGCGCATGATGCTGACCATGGATGCCTTCTACCACCTGTTCAGCAATCGCCGGACTCCGCTGTGGGCCGTGCGCAACCTCGGGCTGGGACTCGCCCAGGGCCTGCCCTTTGCCCGCAACCGGGTGGCTCGATACGCCATGGGCATCGACGAAGGACTGCCCTTGCCAGCGCGGGCACTACTGGAACGCCTGCCTTCCCCCTGGCGAGCCGCCGGGTAACGGGCTCTCCGGAGTTATCAGCATTACCCCGACAAGCATTCACAACGACCAGAACATCAGCAAACAAAAAGGACCCAGACATGGCAGAAACCATCTTCAGCAAGATCATCAACCGGGAAATTCCGGCCGACATTGTCTACGAGGACGACATCAGTCTCGCGTTCCGGGATATCAACCCGCAGGCGCCGGTACACCTGTTGATCATTCCCAAGAAGGACATTGCCACCATCAATGATATTGGCAAGGACGACCGGGAACTGGTAGGCCACCTCTACTGGGTGGCAGGGGAACTGGCCCGGGAAATGGGCTTTGCGGATCACGGCTACCGTACGGTGATGAACTGCGGTGAAAACTCCGGACAGACGGTGTTCCACATCCACCTGCACCTGCTGGCAGGCAAGCCCCTTGGCTGGCCCCCCTATACCGACAAGATGAAACAGGCCTGACCCCAGGCGCGGGGCGCTCATTCGCCCCGCTCCCACCCAGCACAAGCAGGCACCCGTCCACCAGATTACAGCACGCCCTTGGTCCACAACCTCCCGATCTGCAATCATTGGACCCTGTGCTGCCGGGAACAACGCTGTGAAAAACGACTGTCATTACCACCCCCTGGAACCCGCCAAGTGGGTGTGCGGTGAATGCCTGATCCACTATTGCTCCGGCTGCATGCCCGATGCCGACCCCCGTCGTCAGCATGGGCTTTGCCCTCACTGCGGTCGCACTCTGCGATACCTTGGGGCTGCTACCGAGGCGGTACCTTTCTGGCAAAGACTCTCGGCTTTCTTCCGTTACCCGTTTCACCGGGATCCGCTGATGGTAGTCGCGTTCTGCACACTCGTGCCCATCTTCCTGGGCCAGGGTATCCTGGGCTGGGTCACCTACGTATTGCTGGCCCTGGTGCTGTTCAAGTACACCTACGCGGTGATTCGCCATACCGCCGAAGGCCATATGAAGCCGCCACCGGTGTCCGCCGCCTGGTCCGGTGAAGGCCTCGCCATCGGCCTGCAACAGATGGTGGTGTTTGTCGCCATGGCCATGCTGGTGGGCTTCGCCACGGCCATGCTGGGACCGATTCCCGGCCTGGTGATTGGCGCCCTGGTGATTCTGGCCCTGCCTGCCTCGATCATGGTACTGGCGATGGAAAATTCGGTGTTTGCCGCGCTGAACCCGCTGAACCTCACTACCCTGATCACCGCCATTGGCTGGCCCTATTTCCTGCTGTACGGCTTTCTGATCCTTATGACCATGGCGTCCGGTGCGGCCCAGGACTTTGCCGTCAGCCACCTGGACCCGTTGCTTGCCCAGCCATTGACAGGCTTTCTCAACAGCACCTACATGCTGATCCTGTTCCACATGCTTGGATACCTGCTATTCCAGTACCAGCAGGAACTGGGCTTCGCCAGTGACTACCAGGAAGGCGAGGCTTCGGCAGACCCGCAGCGGGACCGCAGTCGCCGTATCGATGCGGATATCGACATGAACCTCAAGGAAGGAAACTACGACCGGGTAACCGGCATCCTGGAAGAATCCCTGAAAAGGGATCCGGCCAACCCGAACCGGCTCGAGCAGGTTTACCGGCTCGCCCTCGCCCGCAATGACCGGGCAACCCTGAGCCGTCATCACGGCAAGCTGCTGCGATGGATGGTGACCCTGCGCCGTCACCGGGAGATGAAAACACTGCTGACCCTTTTGCGCCAGCAGGATCCGCAGTTCCAGCCCGGGGACCCTGAACTGGCGGTCGCCTGTGCTGACCTGCTGTTCATGCAACACGAGCCAAAAGCGGCCCTGCAACTGCTGAGGGACTTCCACAAACGCTTTCCGGACAGCGACCAGATTGCGCCGGCCTATATCCTGGTGGCACGCATACTGGCCAATGGTTTCGGGCAGTGGAACAAGGCGGAGACTTTCCTCCAGTTTGCGGCGCGGCACACCTCTGACCCCGAACTCAAAGGGGACATTGCCAGCTATCTGGACCAGGCTCGGCACCAGGACCCTCTGAAGGAGCCCAGGGCGACATTCAAACCGGCGACTGACTAACCCGGTAACCAGCTACAAAAAAAGACGACAGGACCGGAACGGGCCTGTCGTCTTTTTTATTCCTTCAGGTGTCTGCGCCATGGCAACCGCCACAGCCACTTGGAGGAGCCCCAGGGATCAGAAGCCCTTCAGGCTCGCCACCCGGTCGGCATGGTAGCGGAAGTCACCCAGTAACAGCTGTGCCGGACGGGCACGCTTCATGAACAGACCGATATCGAACTCGTCGGTCATACCCATACCACCATGCAGCTGGACGCCCTCGTTGGTGACCAGTTCAGCCACCTGGCTGGCCTTGGCCTTGGCGGCGCTGGCCAGCATGGAGGCCTGGTCGTCGTTGGCATCCAGGGCCATAAAGGCCTTGAGCACCATGGACTTCAGCTGTTCCAGCTCGCTCCACATATGGGCAGCGCGATGCTGCAACGCCTGGAATGAGGAGATGTACACGCCAAACTGCTTGCGCTCCTTCATGTAGGCCACGGTACGATCGAACGCCTCGCTGGACAGCCCCAGCAGCTCCGCCGCCAGGTGCGCGTTGCCGATGTCCAGCAGCCTCTGCAGCGGGCCGGCAGCCTGGTCCTTGTCGCCCAGCACCGCATCGGCACCGACAGCGACGTTTTCCAGGGTCACTTTCGCGTAGTTGCGGCCGTCCGGGAAAATGGTGCGCTCAACGCTCACACCTTCCGCCTTCGGGTCCACGAGGAACAGGGTGATACCGGACTCATCACGTTCACCGCCGCTGGTGCGGGCAGAAACGACCAGGGTATTGGCGATATGGCCATCTACCACAAAGGTCTTGCTGCCATTCAGTACAAAGCTGTCGCCCTGGGCCTCCGCCTTCGTGGCTACCCGCAGGGGCTGGTGACGGCCGGCTTCGTCGATGGCCAGGGCCACCAGGTGGCTGCCGTCGGCGATGCCTTTCAGGATGTCTTTCTGGCTGTCGTTGCCGGCCAGCATCAGGGCGCAGGCGCCCAGCACACCGGAGGCAAACAACGGCGAAGCTGCCAGGGTACGACCACCCTCTTCCATCACCTGTCCCATGCCCACGTGGCCAAACTCGGAACCGCCGTGGCTTTCCGGGATCAGGGTGCCCGCCAGGCCCAGTTCAACGGCCTGGTTCCAGAATTCCGGTACGTAGCCCATCGGGTCTTTCTCGTCCCGCAATTTGCGCAACTGGGACACCGGGGCCTGCTCGCTGAACAGGCCTCGGGCGGCGTCCTTCAGCATCTGTTGTTCTTCAGTCAGTACAAGCTTTTGCATGATTGTCTCCGCCCTTAGCCCAGTCCGAGAATGTTTTTGGCGATGATGTTGAGCTGAACCTCGGTGGTGCCCCCTTCAATGGAGTTACCCTTGGTGCGCAGCCACTGCTGCGGCAGCGCCCCGGCCGGCCGCTCGTCACCTTCCCACAGCAGACCTTCGCTGCCATAGGCGGCCACCAGCAGCTCGTAGCGGCGCTTGTTCAGCTCGGTGCCGGCGTACTTGAGCATGGCAGACACGTTGCCCACACCCTGACCGGACTTGGCCTCGTCCCGGGCCCGCTCAGCGGTCAGCTCGTAGCCGATGGAGTCGATTACCCAGGAGGCAACTTCAGTACGCAGCATGGAGTCGGCAAGCTTGCCATCTTCCAGGCCAACTGCGTCCACCGCCAGGTCTGACAGCGTCTTCTGGCCCGCAGCGGTGCTGCCCATGTTACCGATCATGCTGCGCTCGTGGGTCAGCAGGTACTTGGCGATGGTCCAGCCCTTGTCCACTTCACCTACGACCTGGTCCTTCTCAACACGGACGTTGTCCAGGAAGGTTTCACAGAACGGCGACTCACCCGAGATCAGCTTGATGGGACGAGTGGATACCCCCGGGGTTTCCATATCGAACAGGACAAGGCTGATGCCTTCCTGCTTTTTCACGTCCGGGTTGGTGCGAACCAGGGCGAACATCCAGTCGGCCTTGTCGGCGTAGGAGGTCCAGATTTTCTGGCCGTTGACGATGAAATGGTCGCCTTTGTCCTCGGCCTTGGTCTGCAGGCCCGCCAGGTCGGAACCGGCACCCGGCTCGGAATAGCCCTGACACCAGCGGATCTCACCACGCACGATGGGCGGCAGGTGTTGCTGCTTGAGGGCCTCGGAACCGAATTTCAGAATGGCCGGGCCAATCATCCAGATACCGAAGCTGTTCAGGGGCGGCCGGGCCTGGATACGGGCCATCTCTTCCAGCAGGACCTTGTGCTCGTCGCGGCTCAGGCCGCCACCGCCGTACTCGGTGGGCCAGTCAGGCGCGGTCCAGCCCTTCTCTGCCATGCGTTCCAGCCACAGGCGCTGGTCTTCACTCTGGAACTGGAATTTGCGGCCACCCCAGCAAGCGTCCTTGTCGCTCTTGAAGGGGGATCGCATGCTCTGCGGGCAGTTTTCTTCAAGCCATGCCCGGGTTTCCTGACGGAAGGTTTCCAGATCAGTCATGCTTGTTCTCCTTGGGGCAGCACGCGGGCGGCCTCGAAACGGGCCAGGAGTATTTTCGGGCGTAGCTGCCGATGTCACGTTGGAATTCTGTTCCGCTCAGCAAAAACCGGGAGCGGATAACCGACCGAATAATGCCTTATCCAGAGCCGGCCTGTCATGCCCCTGTACGCAAAGATTTTGGCGGATTTTCTATAAATACTTATAAAACAAAAGATTAGAAATTATATTTTCAATACACAACTGTACGGCCCGTGAAATCCAGGCGGGGAGTCGCAAGGGTACGCAGGAACTCAGAGAGACCGGACCAGCAGACGGTATTCGTCGGCCTTGGGCGCCATCCGGCGCTTGGTGAACTCGTCGGCCAGCAGCTGTCCCGCCTCCCTCACCTGGTCCAGCGGACCCCGTTCACGGAGTTTGGCAAAGGCTTTTTCTGCGACCTTGAGGTCATCCCCACGCAGGGCGGCAAACAGCACCCGGTTATGGTCCTCCGGGTCAAGGGGCTGAAGGCTCTCTCCAAGGTCCAGGTATTCTTGCCAGGTTTTCACCAGGTGCTCCAGCTGCTGCAGGCGCAGGTAGGTATGTAGCAACTCCACGGTGCGCTCCCGGAAATCTGGCAGGTCCGGTCGCAGCTTGGCCAACTGGTAAAGATGCTCCAGCGCCACAGGCCGGTCCGGGTTGGCCTGCCACAGGGCTTCGAAGCGCTTGCGGGCAGTGACGAAATCCATCCGGGCAACCGCATCCAGGGCGCGGGCGTAGTCCGCAGAGAAGGCCTCATCCCGGTCCTCCTGCTCAGGCTCGTAGAAGTCCTCACGGGCCTGGAACCAGCCTCTGCCCAGCAAAAGCACCAGGGCGGCACCAGCCACCAGTCCACCGGCATGGGCCAGGTACGCAACACCGGTAGCGCCGGCCATGACGTAGTCGTAGATTTCCTTGGCCAGCCAGACGGGAAGGATCACCAGGGCCGGTGCCCGGAAGTAGTTGAAATACACCCCGATGAAATAGAAAAAGCGGATTCGCTGCAGGCCGTAGAAAGCCACGTACATGCCCATCAGCCCGGAAATGGAGCCGGAGGCTCCCACCAGTGCCACGGGCTCGTTCCAGTGGAACAGCCCGTGCACGCCCCCTGCAACGGCTCCGCACAGCAGATAGGCCAGCAGATACCGGCCCGGCCCAAGGGCTTTCTCCACGGTGTAACCCAACAGGAACAGGAAGACCAGGTTACCGATCAGGTGCCCCCAGCCGCCGTGAAGGAACTGGTAGGTGATAAACCGGTAGAGGGAAGGCTCTGCGGGAATCAGGCCTGCCTCGTTGGCGCTCAGCCGGTCGATGAAGCGCGCCTGGATAGGAGGCCGGTGCTCAGCCCAGTAACGACGTTCAACGCTGTTCATGACCAGCTCCCGGTTATCCACCAGGTAATCCATGAACGCCCGGTCACTCAGAATCGCGACCGCCAGCCCGGCCCGCTGGCCCTCGCCTTGAAGGAACCTGAGGTATTCCAGCCGGTCTCCAGCCTCCGCCTCTCCCCGCAACTGCTGACGCTCCAGGTAATCCAGGTAAAGGGGAAGCTCCAGCTCATCCAGGTTTGCATCCAGGTAAGTTCCGATGGCCTGCCCCATAAGACGGGGATCCTTGGCCTGGTAGAACAGGAACACCAACAGACAGGCGAGCATCAGTCCCAGGGTCATCCACGGCGGATGCTTCCAGTCCAGTTTCCGTTCAGCGGGCAGGATAATCATCGACGGCCACTTTTCATCACAATTTGTCGTTGGTCAGACCGGTTTCTACCATAGCGGCGCCAGTATTTCCCGGTGTAATAGCAAGACATGGCAACAAACCGGACGAAACTTCAGCGTCCAAACCAGAAGGAGGAGACCCATGTCATACCGATGTCACAACAATGTCATTCAATCAGGTGAAACGAACCGGGTGAATGGCCACAAGGTATTGCCAAGCCCCCGGATACCAACGATAGTATGCGGGAATAAGAACAATAGCCTGACCCAATGAGATAAGGACTACGACATGACCGTACTCGTACTGGATAGCCCGGAGCTGATTGCACGCGCCGCAGCTCTCGAAGCAGCCCAGGCCAGAACACAGGTCCCGGCGGAGCAGGCCAGGGTCGTACATGGGGAGGCAGACATCCGGACTGCGGACTTGCCGTACTACCCCCGGCAGGAGGAGAGCCAGCCCGAGCGAGGGGCCGAAGCCCTCGCGTGCGTTATCTGAGACACACCAGCGCCCGGTCCTCCAGGGTTTACGGGCGCTTTACGTTTAACCTGGCAGTACTTCCCTCAGGGTTGAACCTGAATCACATTCCACACCAGCAGGATGGCCATCACCGCCATGCTGAGCCAGGTTAGCAGGATACCAACCAGGCGGGCCTTGTGTGGACCTCCATGGCCATTGAACATGCCAAAGGCATGCAGGATGCGCCCGCCAACAAACGCCATACCCACCCAGTAAATCCAATGGGCACTGACGCCATTGAGTTCGCCCACCCCCATCAGTATGAGCGCGAGGGGCGCATACTCCACCAGGTTGGCCTGGGCCCGGTCAGCCACCTGGAATTCAACATCGTCATTGATGCCAAGTCCCTGCCGGTATTTGAGCCGGTATTTTGAAACCTGGAAAGAAAGGAACAACAGCAGCAAGGCTGTCACTGCGGCATAGACAGCCGTTACAGGCATCAGCATGGATCAGGCCTTCTTGATTGCGCTGACCACCGCCAGCAGGAGTACCGCACCGACGGTAGCAGTGACCAGTTCGCCAATGCGCCCCGACGGCGATAACTGAAGCATACGGAACAGGAAGCCACCAATAAATGAGCCCACGATACCGATGCCGATGTTCGCCAGCACACCGAACCCCCGGCCCTTCATGATCAGGCCCGCCAGCCAGCCGGCCACACCACCGATTACCAGAAACAGAATCAGGTTCATCCGTGCCACTCTCCGGTTCAGGGTCCCCCGGATATGCCCGTTGCGGGCAATCAGACTCCGTCGGGATTCCATTGCACACCAAACAACAGCCAGCCCGTCTCGGGGTCTGGCTGTCCGCTTATCAGTGCATCGAGATTGCCCTGATTTTCAATCGCATGCAAGCCTCAGGCGCCGGCGGGCTGCACCTGTCCGGGCCACGGCAGGTCCCGGGTCGCTTCCACCACGAACCGCAGTGGTCCGTTGGCATCAAGGGAATCGAAGGGGTAGCAGGTAACCAGCACCAGGGAGTTCTGGTCATAGCGGTTCAATTCAATCTGCTCCTGGCGACTGTCAACAACCCGTACCGTGGCCACCCGATACCTGCGCCAGGCACCGTCAGCGAATTGCAGGCGAACCTCCTCACCGGGGCGAATACCCTTCAGGGGCCGAAAGTGGGTGTCCCGATGGCCGGCAATCACGACCGGAGTCGAGGGCCGCTCGCCGGGTTCCGGGCCGGTGACCTGGCCGGGACCGAAGGCCAGGCTTTCGCCATGCCCGCCTGACAGGACCACCAGGGCAGACGACTCCCCTGGCAGTTGCAGCTGTGCTACCGGCCAGGTATCTGCCCAGGGCCAGGGCGGGCTTTGCTGCTGGGCCGCCTGAGTGCGGGCCCACGCCAGGCTGAGCAACTCCTGGGCCATTACCGCCTTAAGCGGAATCCACAACCCCGCCAACAGCAGGCCGGCGGAAAGCGTAACCAACATCAACAACATACGCCCCATGGTCAGGCCCTCCGAAAGCGCTGGCCAAGGGTCAACAAGCCGGCCAACAACAGCCCGGCGAGGCCGGAGACCATCAGCAGCGGCGCAGAGGTGGCCGTCTGTGGGTAACCAATGCCTTGCCCGGCACTGCCGACCGGCATCAGCAAGGGCACAGCGGTGCGCCCCAGCGCTTCATTCACGGGCCTGGCGGGATTACGGTCAATGGCAACAAAGCTGGTGAAAGGCGTCACCAGCTGGTGAGCCAGGCCCAGGGCCAGCACCTGCTCCCGGGTCGCGCCCTCGGCCTCACCGGACAATCGCTCATCCAGCAACCGGTCCACCTGACCCCGCGCCCAGAGGCGGTGGATACCCGCGCCAGGCGCCGCCTGGTCCAATGCAAGGCTCCTTTGCCAGGCCTGGTCGCCAGGCAGCGACCCCCTGACAACCAGGTTGCCCCCCGGTTCTGCGCCACGAGCCACCAGCATCATGGGCTCGCCCAGATACAGATCGCCCAGCCTCGCTGGAACCTGCGTACCGGCATCAAAGCCATTCGGCCAGGTCGCCCGGATACCGGTCAGCGCCGGCGCCTGCATCTTGTCAAACAGCCGGGTGAGCTGACGGCTGACTTCAGACAGATCCCCGATCGCCGTATAGGTCCCCCGCCCGAACCGGGCCGCCTGACGCATAAAGTGCATATTCGGCGCCGAGCCGATGGCAACCGTGAACAGGCGACTGTCGCGCAGCTGTTGACGGATCTGCCGGAACAGCGCCTGCTCGTTACCGACCGCGCCATCGGTGACAAAAACCACCTGCCGCAGATCAGCCTGTCGGGAAGCCTCCCCTTGCAGCAGCGCAGCTTCAATGGCGGGGGCCATCTCGGTTCCACCATCGGCGTCCAGATTCCGGACGTAACGGCGGGCACGGGCCAGGTAGTCACCGGTCGCTGCCACGGCCTCCGGAAAAAGCCGGCGGGTATGGCTGTTGAACTCAACGATGTTGAACGAATCCTCCGGCGACAGGGTATCCAGCGCCGCCAGGAGGGCTTGCCGCGCCTGCCGGATCGAGTCCCCGGCCATGGAGCCGGAGGTGTCAATCACCAGGATCAGCTCTCGCGTCATTGCCTGCCGGCCCTGCTCGCCGGGCACCAGCATGGCCAGCACATAGTCTTCACCCTGCCAGCGCTCATGGAACACTGCCGCCGCTGGCTCACGCCCCCGCTGGGGCTGCCATCGCAAACGGAAGTCCCGATCCATGGCTATGGCGCCTGTGACGGGACGAACGCTTACGGTGCCACCGTCGCGCACTTCGGCAATATCATGGCTGGGGCTCTCGACCCGCTCGACCGGCACCCCCGTTCGCAACTCGATGGCGACAGTTGCCTGGTGACTGCCGGCAGCGACGCCGCCGGCATAAACCTGGGCCGGAGTAATCCGGTGCGCGTCTGCCACCTCACTGGTGGGCATGGCCCAGCCGCCAGTCCATTCAGCTTGCGTCGACGCCTGCGGCAGACCCGGGATATAGCGGGGTGTGAGGGTGGTAGGTAGTCGCAGCCGGAACCCTCCACTGTCGTAGGCAACCAGCTGTTGAAAACGCAACTCGACGGTAACGGACTCGCCGGGGGGAATATTGGCCAGTCGAGTGGTGAACAGGTTGGGACGTTGCTGATCCACCCGAGCGGCCTGTCGCCCCTCTTGCCTGGCAGCCTCATACTCACGCCGTGCTTGTTCCCGTTCGCGGATTTCGCCCACCACGACCCGCTCCCCGGTGGTCATGGTCATTGCGTGGACCGAGGCATTTTCCGGCAGTGGAAAGGTATAGATTCCCTCCTGCCACTGGTCAGACTCATTACCGAACCGTTGCTGCAGGCGGATTTCTGCCACCAGGCCAGTGACCGTCACCTGGTAGTCAGTCGTCAACACCGGCGCGGGCTGGCGACCGGTTTCATTCAGGAAGTGAAACTGACCACTGCCCTGGGCCACCTGCTGTTCCGAGGCTTCCACAAACAGCGGCTGCACGAACAGCAGCATCAGCATGGCCAGCCAGAGACTGGCACCTTCCATACGTCGTAATTGTCTGCGGGTCAGGCGGCGTGGTCGATCAGGTCGGCGGTAGCCAGGTAAGGGTTGCACAGGCAGCATGGTACGGTTCCTTCTGTGTGGTTGTTGCGATGCCTCCATTAAAACGTCGGGGAACGACGAATCCGTGCTGTAATCTGGCGGGGAACCGTGCAGAAAATGATGAATTGTGGCAGACACCACCGGCGCGCTTGTCCGCCTTCGGCGGGACCGTTACATTTGGACCACGCTTTCAGAGAAGTGACCGAAAACCATGAAGAAACAGATCGTGCTGGTGGAGGACGAACCGGCCATACGGGAGAACTATCGGGATGCCTTCGAACGGCGGGGCTACCAGGTGGCGATATACGGCGACCGCGGCCATGCCTGGCAGGCCCTGAAAACCCGCCTGCCTGACCTGGCCGTTATCGACGTCGGGCTGGGCGATGAGCCAGAGGGCGGGTTCGATCTTTGCCAGGACCTGCGCCGGCTGTCCGCGACGGTGCCGATCATCTTCCTGACCGCCCGTGACAGCGATATCGACTCGGTGCACGGCCTGCGCCTGGGGGCCGACGACTACGTGACCAAGGACATGAGCCTGGATCACCTGCTGGCACGCATCACCGCCCTGCTGCGGCGGGCAGACGCCTGGGCCGAGGCACTGCAGCAACCCGATGAAGTCTTGCAGCGAGGCCACCTGAGCATCAACGTAGACCGCATGACCGTCGCCTGGAATGGCCAGCCGGTAGACCTCACCGTAACCGAGTTCTGGATGCTCCACGCACTGGCCCGCCACCCCGGCCATGTGCGCAACCGGGACCAGCTGATGCAGGCGGCCAGCACCGTCCTGGACGACAACACCGTGACGTCCCATATCAAGCGCATTCGCCGCAAGTTCCAGCAGGTTGACCCGGCATTCGACGGCATCCAGACCGCCTACGGCATGGGCTACCGCTGGCATGCCCGTGAGGTGTAGCGCTTGACCCTGAAACGGCAACTCTTCCTGGCCAGCCTGCTGATGCTGATTATCCCCTGGGCGGGCCTGCAGTTCGTGCTGGAACTGGACCAGGCCCTGCGGGACCAGGCACAGGACCAGCTCCAGGGACAGGCTCTGCGAATGGCGGATGTGGCTGCCGCAGAGCTGGGCGACCAGCCACCGCTTATGGCGCAGGAGGATGCCGTTTTAATGCACCGGGCGGACAGTCCGATTCACCCGGATGGCTACGGTCATGAATGGCCGGGATTCCAGGACGGCAATCAGTCCTGGCAAAGCCTGGACGGACAACCGGTGATTCGGTGGCAGGCGGCCTCCCATGGCCGCTATTCCTACCTGCTGGTAAATGTTCGCCGCCCCGACCCTGCCTACCTTGACCCCGCAGCCCCGGAAAAACCCCATGAATTCCTGCGACTACGGTGGCGTACCGATACGCTGGTGACCGAGCGGATCATTCATACCCCCACACCGGGCAAGGTGGTGGGTCGCTACCCCTTCAACCTCTCCCGCAGGGATCACCAGGTATCCGGAGAGTGGCATTCCGTCAACGGTGGCTACCAGGTTGAGCTACGACTGCCCCGGCTCACACCAGGCGATCAGCTTGGGTTCGAGGTGGCCTGGCCAGACCCGGCACAACCAGGCATGTACCTGACCGCCGGCACCCGGCTGGACCCCATTCCCCTGATCACCGGGCGAGATCCATCACTGGAGGCCCGGCTGGCCACCTTGTTGTCCCCGGGGCAGCAGGTGTTCGTCACCGAACCCGCTGGCTGGCTGATCGCCCGGGGCGAGGCACCCGTGCAGGCAGCGGGCCGTCATTTCGAACAACTGTCGCCCCTGGAGATTATTGAGCAGATCACCCTCACCGGCCTGCGGGCACTGGTAAGGCTCTACCAGCCCGAACCTCGCCCCATCTCTGATGATCAGGTCCATATGCTGGAACCGGGTACCGTCGGGCTGGTGCAGCGCGACGACACGGTTTCCCTGATGGCAGCGACCTCCGTCGGTAATGGCCGGCACCTCGTGCTGACCCAGTCCCTTGACCAGATCCTGGCCCTGTCCGGCAATACCCTGGGATCGGTCATTGCCCGCAGTGTGCTGCTGATCATCGGCCTGATGCTGGTGCTGCTGGGCTATGCCAGCTGGCTCTCCTGGCGCATTGCCCGACTGCAAAGGGCCGTCAACGCCAGTGTAGACCCCGACGGCCGCATACTGGGACGCATTCCTCCCAGCCGGGCCGCCGACGAGCTGGGTGAGCTGAACCGGCAATTCAGCCATATGGTCGACCGGCTGCAGGGCTACACGGATTACCTGGAGAGCTTCTCCCGCCGCCTCTCCCACGAGCTGAAAACCCCGGTGGCGGTCATCCGCTCGTCCCTGGACAACCTGGAACACGCCCGTACCGATGATGAACGTGCTGGCTACCGGGACCGGGCCCGCCAGGCCACCGACCGCCTCAGCCAGATCCTGCAGGGCATGAGCGAAGCGGCGCGGCTCGAACAGAGCTTTGACCAGGCCGACCGTGAGCCGTTCGACCTGGCCGAGGTCATCTCTGAAGCCACTGCGGCCTACCAGGGCCTGGACCCGGATCACCATATTCGCTATGAAGGTCCCGAAACGGACTGCCGGATGACTGGTTCACCGGAGCTGATGGTGCAGTTACTGGACAAGCTGGTGGACAACGCCAGGGACTTCACCCCGGCCGGGGGGCTGATTCTGGTCACCCTCACCCGATCAGGCGATCACCTGCGGTTATCGGTCTTCAACGAAGGATCAAGCCTGCCCCGGGATCTCTCCGGGGAGATTTTCAATCCGTTTGTATCCGTGCGGAAAGGCAGTGGCGAGGGCCATCTGGGACAGGGGCTGCTCATCGTCCGCCTGATTACTGAACACCATGATGGACAGGTTCAGGCCGGCAACCAGGTGCACAACAGCGTGCCCGGAGTACGCTTTGACGTGGACCTGCCGGCGCCTTGAATGGACCCCGGCGGGCAGGCTCAGTCAAAGTCGCCGCTGAACTGGCGGTAGAACTGCTGGGCCGTCCGCCCGCTGCGACCGCCCCGACTGGTAGCGAAGCGAATCGCATGCATGTGTAGGGTCTCCCGGTCCGCCACGCTGGGGAACAGGGCATCCACCGCCTGCAGGTAGATATCTTTCGGGAAGGGATAGAACGACAGTTGCAACCCGAAACGGTCCGCCAGCGATACCTGCTCCTCGATGGCCTCTGCCGGATGCAGTTCGCCGCCTCTTACCTCACTCTGCAGGTTATCGGCCATGAATTCCGGCATCAGGTGGCGCCGGTTGGAGGTGGCATAGACCCGCACATTCTCCGGCGGCAGTTCCAGGGAGCCTTCCAGCACACTCTTCAGGGCCTTGTAGCCGGACTCACCCGCCTCGAAGGACAGGTCATCGCAGTAGATGACAAAGCGCCAGGGCTGCTCGCTGATATCATCGACAATTTCCGTCAGGTTCACCAGGTCATCCTTGTCCACCTCAATCATTCGCAGGCCCTGTTCGCCGTAGCGGTTCAGGGCAGCCTTGATCAGGGATGACTTGCCGGTACCGCGGGAGCCCCAGAGCAATGCGTTGTTGGAGGGCAGGCCCGCCAGGAAGCGCTCGGTGTTGCGGGCCAGGGCCTGCTGCTGGCGCTCAATACCCTGTAGCTGGCCCCAGTCGATCGGGTCCAACCGGCGTATCGGGCGCAATCCCTGGCGATGCCGGCGCCAGACCGCTGCCAGGTCGCGGGACCAGTCAACCGTGTGTTCAGTCATGGTCAGGCTCCCCTGCTGCCCGGGCCAGGTAGACCGTATTGGTCGCTTCGCGATTCTGGAACGGGTTGAAGAAGGACACAACCCTGGCCTCCGGCGCCACGAACACCGCTTCCAGCACCGCCAGGAAGTCCTCGTCCGGCGGCTCGTTGGACCACATGCCGAACATGCCGCCGGGCTTGAGCTGCCGGGCCATGCGACCAAGGGATTCGGCATTGTAGAAGGTGGCGTTGGACTCGTTCAGCAGCGCCCTCGGCGAATGGTCGATATCCAGCAGGATGGCATCGAACCGGCGCCCGGGCTGCTCAGGGTCGAAGCCCTTGTCCGGATCCGCCAGTTCGAAGAAGCTGCCGTGAATGTAGCGACAGCGCGGATCCTCGTTCAGCACCCGGCCCAGGGGGACCTTCTCCTGTTGGTGCCAGCGAATTACCGTGCCCAGTGCATCCACCACCAACAGCTCGCCTACCCGGTCGTTGCGCAGGGCCGCGTCGGCGGTATATCCCAGCCCGAGGCCGCCGACCACCACAGACAGGTCGTCGCCCTGCGTGACCTCCAGGGTCAGGTCCGCCAGCGCTACTTCCGCATCCACGAACATGCTGGACATGAGGAACTCCTCGCCCAGTTTGACCTCGTAGATGTCGCGGTCACCCAGCGCCGGAATCCGGCGGCGGCGCAGGGTAATCTCACCCAGGGGGGATGGCTGGCTGTCGATCTGTTCAAACAGAAGGCCCATGGTCCGACTCCAAGTCAAAAAACGGCATCTTACCACTTGCGGCAAACCACCACATGGTCGCGGGTGGCCGTCACTTGAATCCGCGGGAGCTGCCCCCCATCTCTCTTCAAACCCAGACGGAGATTCAACCATGAGCGACATCAAGCATGTGGTCTGCCCCCACTGCCAGAAAGCCAACCGGGTACCAGCCGATCGCCTGCAGGACCGACCCAACTGCGGCGCCTGCAAGCGGCCCCTGGTCAACGGTGATATTGCGGAACTGACCGACGGCGGCATGGCCGGTTTTGTGGGCAAGTCCGACCTGCCGGTGCTGGTGGACTTCTGGGCCAGCTGGTGCGGTCCCTGCAAGGCCATGGCGCCGAGCTTCGAAGCCGCAGCACAGCAATGGGCCGGCAAGGTGGCTTTCGCCAAGCTCAACACGGAACAGGCCCAGCAGGCCGCCGGCCAGTATGGCATCCGGAGCATTCCCACCCTGATCCTGTTCCGGGGTGGCCGGGAGGTGGCCCGTCAGAGTGGCGCCATGCAGGCCAGCCAGCTCAACGCCTGGCTGCAGCAACAGCTATAGCGGGACCGAGAAACTACCAGCTGCCGGAATTCTCCATACTGGCCCATGGTTCCTTTATCGGCAGGGATTCACCTTTCTGGAGGAGTTCGACGGAGATGCCGTCCGGGGAGCGAACAAAGGCCATGCGACCGTCCCGGGGCGGGCGGTTGATGGTAACGCCGTGGTCCTGCAGGTGCTGGCACAGGTGATAGATATCATCCACCTCATAGGCCAGGTGCCCGAAATTGCGACCGCCGGTGTACTCCTCAGGGTCCCAGTTCCAGGTCAGTTCGACCATGGGGGCCTGCTCGTCCCGGGCCCGGTGCTCGTCATCCGGGGCAGCCAGGAAGACCAGGGTGAAGCGCCCCTTTTCCACATCCTTGCGCCGAACCTGCCTGAGACCCAGCAGGTTGCAGTAAAAATGCAGCGACTCATCCAGGTCTCTGACCCGGACCATGGTGTGCAGATATCTCATGGCTGGCTCCGTTCATTGTTCAGGGCCACCAGTTTAGCCGGTCCGGAAGCCCTGACAGAAGCCTTTGCAACGTCATAGGGCATGGTTTTTCAAAAAGGGATCTTACAAGTTGGTAAATTGCCAACCCTTCGGTGTCGCCGCTTTCACCGGCCCCACATCATGGCCATAGGAGTCTGCGCAACGTAAGCACGGAGTCCTCCGCTGGCTCACAGACCACTACCGACAATCGATACGGAGATCCCATGACTATCCCGCGTCTACTGATGCTCTGCCTGCTGGCCCTGCCGGTCACCCAGGCACCCGCACATTCCACGCTCAGCGATATCACCAGCGGTGGCGAAGAAAAGGTCACCCTGCCGGTGGTGCCGGAGAGCAAGTTGCTGATCCACGCCACCCGGGGCATCGATGTCAGTTCCGGTGACGGTCCAGTACAGAGCCTGCCGCTGGCCGTATTCCTGACCCGCCAGACACCGCAAGAGGTGGTCGAGTGGTACCGGGAGGCCTTGCCGGAATACGAGGTACTGACGGACAAGAGCGGCCAACAGGTCCAGATCCTCCGGGAAACCGGTCCGGACACCACCGTGGACAGCCCGGATACCTATCGCATTCCCAATATCCGCATACGCCCCACAGACGCCCGCATGGCAACCCATATGAAGGGCGCCAAAACCATGCTGCAGGTGTACTACTTACCGGCCTACGGCAAAACGGAGAGCGACGGCGACTCCTGAACATCAGTGGATTTGATGGTGGGTGTCGAAATATTCCGATTTCAGGGTCTGGCGGGCTGAACTAGAGTAGTCGGCATATTGAAACCCCCAACCGGAACGGACTGAAAGGAGCTGCCCCATGGCAAAGGTACTGGTGCTTTACTATTCAATGTACGGACATATGGAAACCATGGCCAAGGCCGTGGCCGAAGGCGCACAGGGTGTTTCCGGCGCGGAAGTCACCGTCAAGCGAATTCCCGAGACCATGGACGCTGAAGCCTTCGCCAATGCTGGCGGCAAGGTTGACCAGCCGTACCAGGAGGCCTCTCCGGGTGAACTGGCGGACTACGACGCCATCCTGGTGGGAACGCCGACCCGCTTCGGCAATATGTCCGGCCAGGTACGCACTTTCTTTGACCAGACCGGCGGCCTCTGGGCCCAGGGCAAGCTGTTTGGCAAGCTGGCCAGTGTATTCACCTCCACCGGCACCGGTGGCGGCGAGGAACAGACCATAACCACCACCTGGGTGACCCTGGCCCACCATGGCATGACCCTGGTACCCATCGGCTACGGCACCCCGGAACTCTTCGATATTTCGAAGGTCAGTGGTGGTACGCCCTACGGTGCTTCCACCTACGCCGGGGGCGATGGCTCCCGTCAGCCGGACGATCGCGAGCTGGCCATTGCCCGCTTCCAGGGCAAACACGTGGCAGAGCTGGCGGTGAAACTGTTCAGCTGAACCCATGTCTGGCAGCCGGAGCACTCCGGCTGTTCCTGGCCGGAGGTTCCCATGACGCACCAATGGTCACGACGCCGGCGGCGCCTGCTTCAGGCACTCGCCGCCGGCACTGCACTGACTGCCCTTCCCGTTTCCTGGGGCCGGGCATCACCCTCTCCCATTACCCGTCGCTCGCCCACAGGCGGCAGCGGCATACCCGCCGTCGGGCTGGGCACCTGGATTACCTTCAATGTCGGCGACAACCAGCGCCTGCTGGACAGCTGCGCCAACGTGATGAAAGCCTTTTTCGACGGCGGCGGTACGGTGATCGACTCCTCCCCCATGTACGGTTCATCCCAGAATACCGTGGGCTATGGCCTGGACAAGCTGGACGCCCGTGATCGGGTATTCGCCGCCGACAAGGTCTGGACCCGGGACGGCGACGCCACCCGGCGCCAGCAACGTGAATCAGCGGATCTTTGGCGGGTGAAGCAGTTCGACCTGCTGCAGGTGCACAACCTGGTGAGCTGGCGGGAACACCTGGATACGCTCAAGGCCATGAAGGAAGAGGGTGCCGTAGGCAGCATTGGTATCACCACCTCCCACGGACGCCGGCACCGGGAGCTGGAACAGATTATGGCTTCCGAACCCATCGACTTTGTCCAGCTGACCTACAACCCGGTGGACCGGGAAGCGGAGGAGCGGTTGCTGCCACTGGCCCGGGAGAAAGGCATCGGTGTGATCGTCAATCGCCCGTTTCGCCAGGGTGCCCTGACCGAGCGACTGGCCAAAGAACCGCTCCCGGACTGGGCAGCAGATGTGGGCGCGAACTCGTGGGCCCAGCTCATTCTCAAGTTCATCCTCGCCCACCCGGCGGTTACCTGCGCCATTCCCGCCACCACCCGGGTGGACCACGTGCGGGAAAACCTGGCCGCCGCCCAGGCGCCACTGCCAGACGACGACTTGCGGGAACGGATTAGCGACACCATACGGTCTCTCTGATGGAGACGCTGTTCAGCTACCACCCGCGGGACCTGTTGCTGTTCTCGCCCCGGGTCTACTGGACCCTGGTGGCCGGCAATAACGAGGTCTACTGGCCCCTTGCCTTGCTGGCACCCGTGGTTGGCCTGTGGCTGATGTGGACACTGGCCAAACTGGGCCAGGCCAGGCAAAGGACAGGCCTCGCCGTCCTGGGAGCTGCCTGGCTGTTTGTGACCTGGTCCTTCCTGTGGGCCGAGTACCGCTCCATTAACTGGGCGATCACCTGGGCCATCGGGCCGTTTGTACTGCAGGGATGCCTGCTACTGGTGCTGGCCGGAACGGCCGGTTCGACCTCGATACCGGCACGCCATCGCTACCTGATCGCCATGATGCTTGTCGCCTGGGGCACCCTGATACATCCTCTCGGGTTTCTCCTGGACGATCGGCCCCTGGGCGAGGCCGACAGCTGGCTGCTGTTCCCGGATCCCCTGTCAATCACCACGCTGGGCGTTGTGCTGGCAATCGCCCGTGGCCGCTGGCTGGCGCTTTCGCTACCGATACCGCTGCTGTGGAGCCTGGTCGGGGGCACTACCCTGCTGGGACTGGGTTCGCCGATCGGTTGGGGAATGTTGGCAGGTGCCGGCCTGGCACTGGCAGCTTGGCTACCATTGACCCGTTGACGTTACAGCCAGCGCGGCACCTGTTGACGGTAATGGGTGTAGGGCTCGCCATAAAGTTCCGCGAGGGCTGCTTCCTCTGCCAGTGCCTGGCGACGAATAACCCAGGCACCAACCAGCAGGCAGACCAGTGAGAACAGGCTTGGCAGGGCCAGGAAGAAACCCAGCTGACCCAGCATGACCGACAGGAACAGCGGGTTGCGGGTGCGGGCGTAGGGGCCGGAGGTAATCAGCACCGGCTTCTGCTCCCGGTCAATGCCGGAACGCCAGTCGGCGTGCATATAGGCCTGAAGATAACTGGCCAGGCCAAAGGACGCCAGCAGCACCAACACCCCCGTCAGCAACACCGGCGGCTGGTACAGCCAGCCAATCACCCCAAGCCAGGGATCAATGGGCCAGGCCATGCGTGCCAGGCACACCAGCAGGATAGCCGCCCGGAAGACATTGAACAGTTGCCGGTTCCACCAGGTGGCCGTGCCGGACTTGCCGTAATTGATATGGCTGAACCCCAGCCGGGCATAGAGCCCGAGGGCGCGGCAGGCAAACAGAATACCGATCAGCAGGAAGAAACTGCCCAGGAAGTGTCGTGTAAAGAGGTCTACTGCCATGAAAGCCGCAAGGTCCGGTCGCACTCGGAAAGAACCCAAGGGTACCGGACCGCTGCCCTGTGGAAAAGTCCGTCAGTCGGCTGCCTGCAGCGCGGCTGACAGACCCGGGCCCTGGTTCAGCGCAGTCCCATACAGTTGGCGTAGTAGGTGGTGGTGGCAGGCCAGTCAGAGAACACACCGATCACGCCTACGTCCTGTGCCAGCACATCCAGTACTGTCAGCATGTCGCCGTCGTTGTTGATGGCGTCGTTCACGGTCTGGTAGTACCAGCCACCGCCGTTGGCCAGGGGACCGCTGCGCTCCAGACTCCAGGCAATCAGGTCGAGGCCGGCAACGCGGGCATTCTCCGCGTACTCGGAGGGAACGATCTCCTGGTGGCCATTGAGGGCCAGCATCTTCCAGATCGCCGGTGCCAGCACGTTCACACCCTGGGCACGAAGGTTTTCCATATAGGCCAGGGAGGCGGTTTCCGGGGTTATGGGTGACTCATCCAGGAATACCGCCTGGCGACCAAATCGCGGAGTCTCGTTGACCCAGAACAGCACATCCTCCAGCTGGAACGACTGGGGCCAGACATTTTTCGGGTTCACACCCGCATCCACGTAGTCCTGGATCATCTGGCGGGCGTAGTCCTGCTGGCTGTAATCCCCTTCATAGGGCATGTCCACCACCGGGGTTTTCAGCTCCGGCGTCATCTTCACACCCAGGGCCTTGAACAACTCGATGCTTTCCCGGTGGCTGAGCAGGGTACCCCGGCTTGCATAGAGATCCGTGCGCCAGTCAGCGGTGCCGCCTACGTATTCTTCCGGCGTGGTCGCCATGGGGTCGAATGCGTCCATCTTGCCTTCGAGGGACTTGAACTCTTCAAGGGTGATGTCGCTGGTACGACATTCGGCCTGGGCCGGTGTGCCGCTGGCTGGATCCGCCGGCACAAAAGGCTGGGTACACTTGGCGTTCAGTTCCGGGATGGTGACAATATTGGTGGTGGTATGCAGGTCATTCTGGGCGTGTCGGCACACCAGCTCGCGGTCGGCGGTAAAGGCCACGTCACACTCCAGGATGCCGGCACCCATCTTCGCGGCTGCCACGTAGGATTCCATGGTGTGCTCCGGGAACTGCAAGGGCGCGCCCCGGTGACCGATCGAAAAGTCCGTGCGACCCATGGGCTTGTTGTCACACTGCTGCAGACGGTCCTTGAGCGGGCCGTCATCCATATCATTCACCAGCCAGTCGGGGCGCGGCCCCACCTGGATGCCGGCATGGCGATGTTTCATGTCCTTCTTGAGCTTGTCGAACCTGTCCTGCAGCCTTTCCAGCCCGGGAGGCAACGACTCCCCGTGCTGCCAGCCCCTGGCGGATGCCGTATCAGGCAGGTTGAAAGCCGCTACCATCAGCGACACGGCCAGTGTCATTGAACCTGTTACTGTGCGTTTCATAACCACTCCTTAGTCGGCGTCAGACCAGTACTACAGTGCCCTCCTGGTCACAGATAAATCGGTCAGAAAGAAGCCGGGCACGAGGTGAGTGTCCATGGATCCGGTGACAGTGGTTTGACGCTCCGGTGACACTGGCTAACCACCCCTTGTGGGCCTTCCGTGACCCGATGGCACAGCTGGCCATAAGCACGCTATGCTGTAGCCGCCCCACAATCGGCTTCCAAGTGATTCCAGGAGTTTTCCATGCCTGTCAGGTTCCGGCATAGCATTTTTCTCACCAGTCTGATTCTCGCAGGGTGTGCCTCATCCACGGCGCCCGAACCGCCAGCCAACGCGCAATCAACGACGGACAGCCGCGCCCTGCCCTGGCCCATGGAAACCCTGCGCTATACCTGTGAGGACGGGGTGGAGCTGCAGGTGGCCTACTACCAGCCGGCGGAGGGGGATGACCTGGCGGCCATGCTCCATGACGGTACGCTTCACCTGCTGCGACCCTGGCCGGCGGCGTCCGGCTCCCGCTATATCTCCTTTGATGAACAGGTGGGGCTGCGCTGGCACATAAAGGGGCGCGAAGGCATCCTGCAGCGACTGGCACCGGACCACACTGCCGAGGTGGAAACATTGCTGGACAACTGCATCGGCCGGCCGGGACCGTAACGCCCCGGCCCGACAATCAGCCTTCGGGGCGGCGATCACCGTTGACAAAGTTCGCCACGAACACGGCCTGGCCGTACTGCTCGAACGCCCACTTCATGGTGTCGGACAGCACCCGCATGACCTGGTCGTACTCGCCGAACACCTGGGTGCTCATGCGGTTGGCGTAGACATCAAGGCCACTGCGCTGCAGGCGATCGATCACATCCTTGATGGGCGGTTTGTGGTTGTCAGTGAAGGGATAGAAGCTAAGTTGCACGGACAGTTCCATGGCAGTCTCCTCCTGTAAGGGGCTTGTGCTCCTCCATTGAGACTAGCACTCCAGGGTGCGCTCCCGGAAGCCGTCATCCGGGTCCAGGAAACGCACCCGGGCGGTGTTGAAGTTGAGATCAACGAACAGGTGGCAGTAATAATCCCCGTGGCGCCAGGCCATGGCCACACTGGAGTTGTTGGAATAGTTCAGCTCGAACCGGCCATCGAACGCGGGATACTGGCTTCGGAACTGCATCAGGGTGAGCAGCCGCCGTATAACCGGTTGCGCCATGGCCTCGTCGGCTTCTTCCAGGGAGTAGAAGTGGCGGTTGATGTCCCGCAGCTCCCCGGTCTGCTCCATCAATTGCTGGTCATTACACCCGGCCATCAATCCCACGTAATAGACCTGGGGAATACCCGGCGTGAAGAACTGGATAGCCCGGGCGGCAATGTAGGCATCGTCATTCTGCATCAGCGCGTCATAGAAGGTACAGGTGAGCTGATAGATTGAGCCGACACTGTGCACATTCGCCGCAGAACGACGCAGGATGGGATCGGCACTGCGGGCCTCGATATTGTCGATCAGGTCCTGGATGGCCTGGTCCGGCAGCACCCCCTCCACATCCGGAATGCAGATGCCATCATGGGTGTCCAGTACCGTGACCTGGTTGCGGGGGCACATGCGCAACCAGTGCTTGAGGTGAACGCTGTTTGCCGCCAGCAGCGAATAGAGCACCAATGGCGGCAGCGCAAAGCCGTAGGGGTGCATATTCCGCCGCGCGATGGCGTACTGGTAACTGGTGTGGTCATGCACCTCCGGCAGGCATTCGGCCCCGTAACGATGGGCCACTTCGTTGACCCACTCGAGGATACGGTAGACCTCCGGCTCCACCAGGAAACAACTGGTGCCGATGCGCTTGGTGGTGTAACCGAAGGCATCCAGCCGCAGCAGCTTGATACCCTTGCCGGTCAGGAAGCGGATGTAGTGCTCCATCAGCGCATAGGTTTTGTCCGACTCGTAGTTCAGATCGATCTGCCGTTCGGTGAACGTGCACCAGACCTGGCCTTTGCTGCCGTCGGCAAAGGTCACCTCCCGGAAAGGCTCTTTTTCCTTGCGGATATGGATCTTTGCCAGGTCATCCGGGCTGATATTGCCAAAACGATGCACATGCACAAACAGGTCGGCGTACTCGGACTGATAGCCGTGGCGAACGAAATCCCGGAACTCCGGCGACTCGTCGGAAATATGGTTCACCGTGAGATCAGCGCAGATATCGTAGCGACTCGCCAGCCGTTCAATATCCGCCCAGGTGCCCACGGCCGGATCCACCTCGGTATGGGTCAGGGGCGAGAAGCCACCGTCCGCATTGGATGGGTAGAATGGCAGGATATGGGCGCCACCAATGGCATCCGCAAGGTGCCGGTCGATAAACGTCCCCAGATCCGCCAGGTTGCGGCCGATGCGATTGGGATAGCACATCAGCTGGACAGCATTGCGAAGGCTCATGGTTACTCCCGGATGAACGTGGGCTCCTTGAGTGTCAGGCTACCGAGGTCAGTGGCTTCAACCGTTTTCCCGCCCTGGCCAGCCGCTGCTTTCGACGACGGCCTACTGCCTCCAGGAACTCCCGGCCCCAGGATTCAATGTCATGGTAGCTGACCACTTCGTATCCTTTCTGCAGCCGGTCTTTGGCCTCTTCCTTCCCCATGGCAAGGGCCAGGTAACAGGTACGCGCCATTTCCCCAGGGTCGTGGGGGTTGGTGAGCAGTGCGCCCCGTAACTCCGCTGCCGCGCCGGCAAACTCTGACAGCACCAGTACGCCGCGCCCGTCGGTCATGCCCTGGGTGGCCACATACTCCTTGGCTACCAGGTTGAGACCATCCCGCAGCGGGGTGATCCACATGACATCCGCCATGGCATACCAGGCCACCAGCTCCTCGAACGGGAACCCCCGGAAGAAAAACTGGATCGGCGCCCAGCCAACCGTCGCATACTGGCCGTTGATCCGGCCCACCGCCTGCTCGATATCCTGCTGCAGCTGCTGGTAGACGGTCATTTCCCGGGCGGCCGGTACGCAAACCACCATCAGGGTGACCTTGCCCACCAGCTCCGGGTGCTCCGCCAGCAACTGCTCGAACGCCTCCAGTTTTTGCAGGATACCCTTGGTGTAGTCGAGTCGCTCCACAGACAGCACCAGGCGCGTAGTACCCAGCTCGCTACGCAGCTCCTCCATCCGCTGCCGGACATCCTGCTGCTCCAGCGCGGCGGCCACCCGGTTGAGATCCAGCCCCACCGGGTGGGCGCCCAGACCAATCTCCCGGTCATTGACGGAAATGGTGGTGGTCATCTCATCGAGCCCCACCGCGCAGCCATAGGTGAGGAATCGGGGCGCACAGCCGGTGCGGTCCACCACGTCCAGCGGGGTGACGCCCCGGGCCACGTCCACGAAGTTCTCCGCCTGGCGAGGGATGTGGAAGCCGATGTAGTCGCACTGCAGCAGGCTACCCACAATCTCCCGCCGCCAGGGCAGCACGTTGAACACGTCCGCCGAGGGAAAATAGGTATGGTGGAAGAAGGCGATGGTCAGGTCCGGGCGTAGCTCCCGCAGGAAGGCAGGCACCATCCAAAGGTTGTAGTCGTGGATCCATACCACCGCATTCTCAGCCGCCTCCGCCGCCGTGCGCTCAGCGAACAGTCGGTTTACCTTCAGGAACACCTGCCAGTGATCTTCCCGGAACGAGGCCCGCTCCCAGAAGGTATGCAGGGTGGGCCAGAAGGCCTCCTTGGAAAACCGCTTGTAGAAGATATCCACATCGTGCTTCGTTAGCTGGACCCTCGCCGCCCGCAGCCTTGCATAGCGGCTGGTATCCACCTCGGTATGGGTCTCGAAGGCACCCAGGGCGGGGTCGTGCACCGACCAGGCCACCCAGGAGCCGGCCTTGCCGTCGGCAAAGAAGCTCAGCAGCGTGGGAATGATGCCATTGGGTGAGGTGGGGCGGCGGCGCACCTGGGTGCCATTTTCCACCACTTCCTCGTAGGGCAGCCGGTGGTACACGATGACCAGGTCGGACTTGCCGGGCTTGAGGATGTCCCGGGCCTCCGCGTCCATCCCATTGGGGCCGAGAAACCCGAAATGGCCGATGGCCTCCAGAATCCCGCCACAGCCGGAAAGGGTGGCATGGTAGACCCGGGCACGGCTTTCAGTGGCGTCCAGCAGACCGGGCTCGGACTCCCCCACGCAGACCCCGATAAAACCCTGCTCGAACATCGACAGGTCGTTGAGGGTGTCACCCGCCACCAGCACGTTTTCCGGATCAGCGTCCAGGTGCTCCACCAGGCGCCGCAAGGTACGGCCCTTGTTCACCCCCGGCGGCAACACATCCAGGTACTGGCCAGCGGAATACAGCAGGTCACAGGCCAGCGCATCCACTGCCGCAACCACGTGATCGGTCACCGCTTCGGGTTCGCACAAAAAGGAGCAACGCCTTTCCTGGGGTACTTCCTGGCGGCGCAGTCCGGCAAAACCCGCCAATGCATCTTCCACTGCGTGTTCGCCGGGCCAGTACTGCTCGATCTCCGCCTGGATCCCACCCACTGGCTGCTGGCTGCCGCCATCGACCACCGTGCAGCCCACATCACAGATAATATAATCCGGCTGCGGCAGGGTGGGATCAGACAGCAGGGGCAGTACCGACTCCAGCCCGCGGCCGGTGACGAAGACCAGGGTCATGTCGGGGTGGGTGGAGATCAACTGGTAGAGTTTCAGGCGATTCTCCGGATCGCCGGCGAGGAAGGTTCCATCAAGGTCTGTGGCAAGTATCACGGTCACTCCTGGCCCGGGGCCTCAGGTGCATGTTGCTTGCAGAGGTCGGTGCAGGTTCTGTGCCGGCGGGTGTTTTTCTGACCGGAAATCAGGGGGCTCGGGTTTATTACCCCAGTTCCGGAGAGACGTTTCAGCGAGGCAAACGTTATTTTGCACCATCACGGTGCATCAACATCCCTGCCGGGGCCAGTTCTCAGGGACGACGAAGACCCGTTCCACCTCGATCCACTGGCCGGAGGCCGCGTCCTCGCTGAGGACAGCGAACAGTCGGGGGCGGGCATGCTCAGCTACGGTATCCATTACCCGCGCAGCCAGCTCGGGATCCGGTCTGTCTGGCTGGGACCATGGGCCCAGCCAGTGGGGCTTGTGCAGGGGTACCCAGGCAGCCATATCCTGGTCGGCAAGATCATGACGGTACAGCCACGTTCCCCTGAGGTGATCCGCCGGTACGAAATCCGGCACGGTCAACGGGGTATCCGGCGGATAGAAAAGGTAGCCAGGCATGAAGATCCTGGAGGTCACGGGCCCGGGAATACCCAGGTCTGTCATGGCCTTCCGGGCCTCTGGCCGCTCGGTCAGGCGACTCTGATGCTCAAGCAACCGTCGCACTTTCCGGTCCAGCCGGTCCCGGCTGTTGGGGCCGTACCACAGGGTGTCGCTCTCATCTTGTTGATAGCCCAAGTAGAACTTTACGGCTATCTCATGGTGCTCGACTTCACCGGTTTCCGGGTTCCGCAACAGGAAATCCAGCTCACCCAGGGTGCGCCCCGATCCGTCCCGGACCTGCAGGTTCTTCGCCAGCAACTGCCATCCCAGCAGGTGCGTCATAACACATTCGTAGAGGCGTTCGAAGTAATAGCCCAGGCGGGGATGGGCAGGCTCATTCAGGGCGGCCGGGCGACTGGCCGGGTCTGCATCCCATCGGGCCAGTCGGTCAGCCAGGTCAGCGGGCAACTGGTCCCGCAGTGCAAAGGACTGCTCGCAGCGAAGTAACTGCGGGGACCGGCACAGCCAGTCCAGATGTCCTGCCGTTCGCCACCGGTATGGCATGGCCATCGCTCCTTAACCCTACTCAGGCCCCTTGCCCTCGGCCGCAGGCCCCAGCCAGCCGCAGCGGGCAAAGGTGTAATACAGCAGGGGTACAACCACCACCGTGAGCAGGGTTGAAAGCGCCAGCCCAAACACCAGCGAGATGGCCAGGCCGTTGAAGATCGGGTCACTGAGAATGAACCAGGCGCCCACCATGGCCGAAATGGCGGTCAATGCAATGGGCTTGATACGCACGGCACCGGCAGATACCACTGCCTCTTCAAGTGCCATGCCCTCATCCAGCAACTGACGGATAAACACCACCAACAGGATGGAGTTGCGCACGATGATGCCCGCCAGGGCAATCATCCCGATCATGCTGGTGGCGGTAAACTCCCGCCCCAGCAGCGCGTGGCCCGGCATGATACCAATCAACGTCAGGGGAATCGGCGCCATCACCACCAGCGGCAGCAGGTAGGACCGGAACTGGGCCACCAGCAGCACGAAAATGGCAAACACACCCACGCTGTAGGCCGCCCCCATGTCCCGGAAGGTTTCATAGGTAATCTGCCACTCCCCATCCCATTTCAGGGTACCCCGCTCGGGCAGGTCCGGCTGGCGGATATAATACTGCTCCGGCGCATCGTCCTGACCCTCCAGCCAGCTGACCATGCGGAACATGCCGTACAGGGGCGAGTCGGTATCGCCGGCCATATCCGCCGTCACATAGGTCACCGGCAGCAAATCCTTGTGATAACGCGCCCCGGCCCAGTCCGCCTCATGGATTTCGGCAATGCTGGCCAGGGGCACCAGGTGACCGTCACGGCTGCGCACGGCCAACGACAGCAGGGTGGCCTGCTGGGATTTGTCGCCTTCATCCAGGATCACCCGGATGGGTACCGGGTACTTGGCGTTGTCGTCATGCAGGTAACTGACCCCGGCACCGCCCAGGGCAGTCTGCAGCGTGGACACCACCTGTGCCTGGGAAACCCCGAGCCGGGCGGCACGGTCCCGGTCCACCACCACTTCCCACTGGCGGGTCGGCGCCTCAATGGTGGTGTCGATATCCACCAGTCCGTCGATCTCCTTCATACCGGCCACCAGCCGTTCAGCGAGCTCCCGCCGGCGCCACTCATCCGCGGCATAGACTTCCGCCACCACCGGTGAGAGTACCGGAGGACCGGGGGGCACTTCGACGATTTTCACGCTGGCGCCGTGGCGCTCGCCAATGACCTGCAAAGGTTCACGAAGCGCCAGGGCAATATCGTGGGACTGGCGACTGCGCTGCTCCTCATCCGCCAGGTTGACCTGCAGGTCGCCCTGCCAGGGTTCGCTGCGCAGGTAGTACTGACGCACCAGTCCGTTGAAGTTGATCGGGGAAGCGGTGCCCGCATAGGCCTGCCAGTTCGCCACCTCGTCCACGGTTTCCAGGTACTGGCCCATTTCCGTCAGGACCCGACGTGTCTGCTCCATGGGTGTACGCTCTGGCATGTCCACCACCACCTGCAGCTCCGACTTGTTGTCGAAGGGCAGCATTTTGAGGATCACCAGCATGAACACCGGCAATGAGGCCGCCGCGACAGTCAGCCCCACTACGCCCAGCCCAAGGAACCGCCGGCGCCAGGAGTGTTCTCCAAGAAACGGGCCCAGAATCGTACGAAAGACCTTCATCGACACTGGGCTGACGCCATCGGCGGAGCTGCCCTGCTCCTCGTTGTTCTCCTGGTCGCCGTCTGACAGGTCCTCACCATGCTTGCGCTTGAGCAACCGCATGGCCAGCCAGGGCGCGACGACAAAGGCAACGATCTGGGACAACACCATACCGGCGGAGGCGTTAATGGGAATCGGGCTCATATAGGGGCCCATCAGGCCGGTGACAAAGGCCATGGGAATCAACGCGGCCATAATGGTCAGGCTCGCCATAATGGTCGGCGTACCCACCTCGTCCACCGCAACCGGGATAATATCTTTGAGCGGCCAGCGGGAGTTGCGGATGCGTCGGTTGATGTTCTCGGTGATGACG